>Ga0102924_1003494_pt1 | contig 16459 bp, 16 predicted proteins | sample PaiPotPPM11metaG_FD_80116 | JGI IMG/M metagenome (GOLD analysis project Ga0102924, IMG submission 80116) | Iron sulfur acid spring bacterial and archeal communities from Banff, Canada, to study Microbial Dark Matter (Phase II) - Paint Pots PPM... ... | reverse complement strand
TCTATACTCTTTTGATTACTTTCTATAGTGTTCTGATGTCCTAGATTGATGTTTTGAAGTGTATCAAATTCCTTTACAGCTTGTTTCAGTTGATTATCAATTGCCTTGTTTGACTCATTGAGCTGCATTATCTGATTATCTTTTTCTTCTATTGTCTTCTGGTGCCCTAGATTGACGTTTTGAAGTGTATCAACGTCCTTAATAGCTTGCTTTAATTGCGGATCAATAATTTTTATTGATTCATTGAGCTGCATTATCTTATTATCCTTTTCTTCTATTGTCTTCTGGTGTCCTAGATTGATGTTTTGAAGTACATCTATACTCTCGCTTTCCTTTTTATCTTCTAGCTGTATCTTTTTAAAATAACTGCCTTGACTTTTAATGTCTGAGACAAGACCCACTACAATTTCCCACAAGTCAGAAGATGAGCGCCTAAATTGGCTAATTTTGACTTTATCGTTATTTTCTGATCTATGCTGTAATTCCAAAAAAAGTGATAATATATCATCGGTTAGCTTGTAATTCTCGGCAAGTGGTGATGTTTTGATACTACTATGAATTAGGTCTTCAGAGTACCACTCGGCCAGATCAATTTTTTCAACGATGCCAAGTTTGTTTGCTATAAAGCGTATCTCAGCAACGATCCTCTCCTTAGGCCAATTGAAATTCAATAAGAAACCATCATATTTTTTTAAATAGTAGATTAGTTTGCGATTGTAAATTTTCCATAGATTCAATGATTTTTCATAACTAAATTCATTTCTAGCTTTGAGTGATTGTGCAACTTCCAGCGGATGCCTGAAAATCCCCACGATCACAGGCTTATGCGGTAAACACTTAGACCATGCGTCCAGAGATAGCAGGAGACGTGGATCTTTGAATCCTGCCGCTAATGAACGATGGTTAACTAGTGTTCGGACATTCTCACTAATTTCTCGACTAATTTCTTCATTGATGACTACTTTCTGTGTTGGAGGTTGGTCCCATGTACCTTTACTCAGGGCAAGAGTTTTTTCTAGCAATTCTAAGAGTTTCTTATGTTCCCAATGACCTCTTAGATTATCAGACTTGTTGGCCTCCTTGCTCCAGTCATCGGAATTCAAATCCTCCAAACTCCCCAAATAGACACCTGATAAATTTAAGGCTCTGACCAAAAATGATGTACCACTTCTATGCATTCCAGTAATTAGCAGAAACGGTTTGGTCTCGTACCCCTTGTTACGTTTGGTGATACGATTTCTCCTTGTGGATTGCTTTGTTAATTTACCTCGCAACTGAGATACATCTTCCAAATGGTTTAAATTTCATATTAAATTTTACCATTATAAAGCCATTGATAGATTTGACTGGTTGCTGGTTATCTGACATTTAGCTCGAGGAATTTTTATTTAATTTTACTGAAGTAAATCAATGTACTTCTATATTCCTTTATTGTTTACTCAAGTTGGCCTATCGCATTGTTATCATACTTTTTATGGCAACACGTATTGAACTAAGGTTTTGTAGCGGCATGTCCCACAGATCCGTCTTCTCTTCTATAGTCTCGTTAACATATTTAGCCCCATTTCAAGTAATTAGAAATGTCCAATAAAAAAAATAATACGAAAATAACGCTATCTGTTATTAAGCGATTTGGATATGCAGAACCAATTATTCCCATGGAAAAAGAACGAGAGATTGGTATAGTAAAGATAGTAAGATACTAGATGGTGACAAAGATTACAGTAAGGCTGTTGTAGATATTAGAGTTTTAAATGGATCTGCCTAAGAATCCATAACTAAATTACGTAGGTATTAGTTTTACCCTTCAAACCTATGTTATTCTAGTCTCGTCGCCTCACCAACTACTGATAAGTGTTCTGTGACATCTGGCTCGTACATATATATAGTCATAGACATGAAGTACCATTTCTACGTGATCCAAATAACTACACACAAGATTTTTTTCTATAATTAACTCCTGTTCTGGTATTGGTTCTATTAGACGGCTAAACAAGATGCCGACAATCCATTGCTAGAAATGATATTCGCTTATATGTTCTATAATCCTCAAGATCTTGCCAATTCTTAACATTATTGTGCCAATCATAAAATTTTAAACTGTCAAATGCTATATGTTTGAGCATAAGCGTTAGCGCTTCTTTGTTTGGATAGCCTACCAAAACATTAAGATTATCATCAATTGCACTTCTTATACTACTTGCTTCATCTTCCGAGTCTTCTTCCTTTATCTCTATAAGTGGCAGATGGGAAATAGTAGATATACTCGTATCAAAAATAATACATTTTGGGTTAAGTCGTTTTATTTCTCTCAATAGTTGCATATGATTGATAGTATGATAGAAAAAACCAAAACAGAATATAGTATCAATTACATTGGGTTCAATTTTGGTTATTTCATTATAAATGTCCCCAACTATAAATGAGTATCTTTCCCTAGAAATACCATATCTGTCCATGTTCTTTATCGCGTTTTCTACAAGATATGGCCTGCCTTCTACTCCAAATACTTTTTTTGCACCATTTTTTATTGCCGCAAAACTCCATCTTCCGTCGTGGCTTGCTATGTCTAAGATGGTACGCTCTTGGATGTATGCCAAGTTACTTTCTATCAAGGCTAGATATCTGCTGTTAAGTCTGTTAGGAAATGGACTCGTTGTACTTGTTCGATAAAATTCAGGATAGTTATCAAAAAAGTAGTTGTTTGGATAGCTTATATAGCTACTCATTCAGAGAGTATTTTTGTTACAAAGCAATATTTAACTTTAAAAAATTGCATAGAAAACTCCTCTTCAATTATATAATAGGGAATCAAATAATTATGCTTTAGAGGGATACGTTAGAAAGAAAGCGATCAGCATGATAATTTAGAGGTTCTTTTATAGGCAAGAGCAAAAAGTCTAGAACAGAGACATCATAAAGAACTTGAATTACGAGCTTACCAGTCAATTAACTTTAAATGTTTGGGATTATTCTTTTATTTTTTTCCTCATCCAGAAACTACCACCCGCCAATCCATTATATTTATTGCTCTGATCAAAGAGTCTAGCTATCCTTTTAGGATGTTTAGCTACCATATAGTTATTACTTATCAGTACTTCGAAATCTCTATTGCCTATAAGAAAAGCATGCAGTATATATTGTTCATTCCAGAATAAATCCAATTCTTCAACCCATCGTCTAGGATATGATAGAGGTAAAAATATATCATGTATATGAATTAGAACGCCCTTTTTCAATTGTGGTAATACCTCTAAAAAGAGATAATTCACATCTGAACCTATTTTACTTATGTGTGAACTGTCTATAAACAGAATGTCATTCTCGTCCAATTGTTTAAAAACATCAACAGAGATTTCCTGAACCGGTTTTTGAATTAATGATAATGCTGCTATGGAACCATTCTTTAGGAATTCTTTGGGGTTGGGTTCAATTGCTATTATTTCACCAAACCCGTTTTTCTGGCATGCCAATGAGGCAATTTGTGTGGAGTGACCTGCACCAACCTCAATAATTTTCTTTGGTTTGAAGTGTCTTATTAGTGCGTAGTACAAAGCAGAATCAAGATGTTTAAACGCACCCTGATGAACGATATCAAATTGACGGGAGTCAGTCAAATTCTTATATTCAATAGAGTACTTGACTATATGTTTTAGTAGAACCAAACCGACATTCTCATTCCAGTTAATACCTTTATTCCATTCTTTATCCCATATGTGATTTGAGAGTTGACTTAAGATGGGTAATGGACTATAGAAATGAGGCCTCATGATATGAATATTATTTTTTTCTGCTTCTTTATACAACTTGCATTGATCAGGACCAACTCTCATGTGAACCCAATCAATTATGGTTAATAACTGTAATGCGATATCAAGTCTGAGCTCTGAATCCATTTCTGGATGTTGCAGATTATACCAAGTTTCCGCTTTAAGCTGTTTCACCGTAGAAAGTATACTATCTTTTATGGACATGAATTGTCATCAACACCTTATAAAAATCATGGCTAGTTTTTAAGCCTTATAGACTAATATTTATTTCGAGATTTGAAGCAGTACTGTTTAGTACGAATACGTTTCGAGTGCATCTCCATTTTCACATACTGGCTCTTAATATGGGCATACGAGTCCAGGTCTTGTTTGTCCAGACCAGTAGTAAAGCTTAACATAACCATGAACATGAGATTAACTAGTTAATTAGTTCAGAAATTTTAAAAGGAATTATCGATATGGCCAACATAGCAATACATAAAACTACAGCCGTCCGCCTGGATTGCAGCGCTACTACACTTACAACTGTTAGCCGTTTGAAGGGATTGATTTTTGTCGAAGGTATCTTTATCATTTTCTGGTTGTAACCTTTTTTGGATGATTTTTCCAAGTGAATGTTGACGTTCCATGCACATTCACGATTATTAACATGTTCTTTTAGAGTTGGAAATGTATAAAGCTAGTCCTTACATCCACCAGATGCTCTAAGTGACTCGGATTCGTCATGCCGTGCGAGGCGACGAAAGTGGAAGTCCAGGCTTATGGAATGCTTTTTTCTTTTCTCTCTGTTCGAGGTAACAGACAATCGCAATTAGGTGCCTGGTTAAACTACTATACATTTTTTTTTCTAATGTCGTAGAAATTATAAAATTCTTCCACCACTTCTTGCGGCCGACCAATTTTTTGAATATTGCCATCTTGAATAAAAATGGCCCGGTCGCACAGCCGCTTGACTAATTCTAAGGAATGAGTGACAAAAACTATTGTCTTTCCTCGCTTTTTAAATGACAGAAAAGTCTCAAAACTTTTTTCCTGAAACGAAACATCTCCAACGGATAGCACCTCATCTACTAGTAGAATATCGGGGTCCACTTGGACTGCTGTTGAGAAAGCCAGTCGAGCGAACATCCCAGTGGAAAAATGTTTCAGCTTGGTGTCAGCAAATCTTTCCAGCTCTGCGTAATTTAATATCTGCGGAATGCGTTCTTTGATCTCCTTTTTCGTGAGCCCCAAATATAGACCGTACATGACTATATTGTCTATTGCAGACAGGTCAGGCTGGAAACCTGTTCCTAGTGAAAGAAACGGAACAGTTGACCCAGAAAGTTTTACGGCGCCACTATCTGGTTTGAGAATTCCGGACAGGATCTGAAGAAGGGTGGTCTTTCCTTGGCCGTTTTTGCCAATTATTCCCATCATTTCACCTTTGTTCACATCAAATGAGATGCCATTTAGGACATTTAGCTTTTCATAACCTCTGCTCTTGCTAAATAATCCAACCAGGTGTTCGTATACTGTCGATTTTTTTTCATGAGATATTCTAAATGATTTATGCAGACTTTGGACTCTTATTGCATATCTGCCTTCATTCAGAAGTGTATCGGTATCGTCGCTAATATTGGTATGTTGATCCTTCACCTCTTCCTCTTCGGTTTCTTTTTCCCTCATATTATTTCGATTGCCTTTGATTCAAATTTTTTAAAAATCATGTAGCCTAGACCAAGTATAGCAAGTGATACTACAGCCAAATATCCAAATGCGCCCACAGATGGCATATGATTGTAAAGAACAATATTATGAGCCATATCTATTACTAATGTCATAGGATTAAAAACAAGTATATGTCTAACTGATGGCGGATAAATATCCATGCTAAGAAATACTGGGGTCAGGAAAAAACCCGCTTGAAGTACTATGCCCCAAATGTGTTCCAGGTCTCTAAAGTATACGTTCGCTACCGACAGTATAAATGATAGCCCAAGTGTCAATGTAAATAATAGTATCAACAGAATAGGAAGGTATAGTATGGTCCATGGTGGGACAAAATGGAACAGGGCCACAAACACACCAAAGGCGCATAGGTCAAATAGCATCATTATAAATGTCGTAATGGTTGTCGATATTGGTATGATTTCTCTTGGAAAATAGACTTTTAATAACAAATCACGCCTTGATACAAAAGACATCATACTCGATGAAGTGCTTCTCGAGAATGAATTCCATAGGACCAATCCGATTAATAGATACAAAGGGAAGTATGGAATTCTTGAGCCAAGAAGAGAACTAAAAACAACGTACAGAACCCCTAAAAATAACAGTGGCTGCAGGAAAGTCCACATAAATCCTAAAAAAGAATTCTTGTAGTGTAACTTCAAACCAGAAATGGCTAGCGAAAATATTAATGATGAATACCTTGTTAGTGGTACCCCTTTTAAAAAGCGACCTGAATACACCCAGACTTCCGCCTATTTAATGACATTACTTCTTTTATAATAATGTACTGAGTCAACCTAAATTGGTATTAGATTAAGTTAGGATGTTCCTCAGAATAAAAAGAAAGATACTAATTATTGGGCCAACTTTCAAATTGAATTCTTAAGACCAACATCATATAGGTGGCGTATCATAAAGAATCATAAAGTGGCATCAAGTATATGCGGTACTGACTATGAGCAGGACGCACCTAGATAGCTCATTTTTCATATCGATTATCCGTTATCAAACCCATTTTAACTAAATAATTTGTCGAAAGAATTCGCATTTGTTTAATCTGCTTGTATTTCTTGTATAATGTCATAGAATGACTACAGATCCAGAAAGAGGTCTTCAAGACGTCCTTCAGAAGAACAGGATTAGAGTACATTGCGGGGGCCATCGTGTCTAGATTATCGAAATTCAACTGCTGCTGGTTCTTCTTTCCTTCTTTTTCGTCCTTAATGCTCTTAGATATAATTGAAGGCCTGTATAGTGGGAGTAACGAAAATAGATTTTTTATTGATAAGGGAAATTCAAAGTTTAAGAGGATTATACATACCTGATTTTTCATACTATGAAAGTTCATTGTGTTTTTCAAATGTTTGACTGTCTGGCCCGCAAAATGATACACAATAGAATTAGAGGCAAGAACCACCTTGTAACCTGCAATCCATGCCTTCCATCCAAGATGAACGTCTTCGAAAGACGCAAAGAAATCCTCTTCAAATCTTCCTAGTTTCCAGAAGACTTCCTTTCTAACTATCATGGATGCTGCCCGTGCGCTCAGGATTTCGCGTCCATTGGGTGCATTCCTTAGTTTTGAACTGTAAGGCCTTCCAAATCTATCTATAAAATCTCCACTCGAATCTATTTCGCCATTCTGTCCTAACAGTAACAGACTCTGCGCTATCGCAACATCCTTATCATTTTCTGTAACAGACTTGACCAATTCAGATAACCAATCTTTGTTCACAATTGTATCATTGTTCAGAAAGACATAAAGATCACCTTTCGCCTCTTTTGCTGCCAAATTATTGGCTGCAGCAAATCCTACATTTTCCTTTAATTCTATTATTTTGACCCCTGGATACTTTTCCCTTACCAAACCAACAGAACCATCAGCAGAATTATTATCAACCACCAAAACTTCAAGATTTGAATATAGAGTAGTTTTTTTTATTGAATCCAAACACTTATCCAAATAGACTTTGCCATTGTAATTGACTATTATAACAGAAACTGAAATGTGCAATATGATACTAGTGAGACACTTTACTTACTGCCTTATATTATTAATATCCCGGATGACATTGATTTGTTTTTCTTCCATTATACTTTCGTAATCTCTTGGAATCGCCTTTTCGGGCAACAAAATTGGCCTATGTATCTTGTCGTAAATTAATAACTTATATTTGTAACTCATTTAAGATTTGTCAGTTTGCTTGAAGGAATCAAGATATTTGAAATAACGAAGAATATTGACGAGAGGGGATTTTTTGGCGAAATATTTAGAACTGACTGGAAGGATTTGCTTCAAGGAGACGAAATAGTACAAGCAAATTTATCGACTTCTTATCCTGGGATGATAAGGGCATGGCATAGACATCATCTAGGACAGGTCGATTACTTCATTGTGTTACAAGGGGCAGTAAAGATATGTGCTTATGATGATATAAGAGGAGAAATAAATGAAATCATAAGCAGTGAAGAGAAGCCACAGATAGTAAGAATGCCGGGGCATTATTGGCATGGTTTTAAGAATATAGGCGACAAAAAAGCTATCGTTATGTATTTCGTCAATCGGCTATACGATTATGCCAATCCAGATGAAGAACGAAAGCCATGGAACGATAATACCATAATCGATAAGAGAGACGGCCAAATCTTTGATTGGAATAGGCCGCCCCATAAATAAAATAAATATTATGTACAGCTATCATTCATGAATGAAATTGATTTTAGGAAATATTCTTGTTACTGGTGGCTTGGGATTTATTGGCAGCCATTTTATTCGTCAAATACTATCTAAGGACAAGAGCGCTAGATCAATTATCAATTTTGATTTTATGGGCTATGGTTCTAACCTTAACAATCTAAAAGGCATTACTGATACAAGATATAAATATGTTAACACCAACATAAATAACAAAGAAACATTACAAGCGCTAGCAAAAACTACAGAAATTAGTACGGTTGTAAACTTTGCTGCTGAAACTCACGTAGACAGGAGCATATCTAATCCCACAGAATTTATTGATTCCAATGTGAACGGAGTAGTTTCACTATTAGAGTTTTGTCGCTTACATGATGTACGGCTATTCGTCCAAATATCTACAGATGAAGTATACGGCGATGCTACAGGACATAAGCATCTTGACGAAGAAGCTCCATTAACGCCAAATAGTCCCTATTCTGCTTCCAAAGCAGCAGCCGACCTATTGACAAGGGCATTCAATAAGACGTATGGCCTCAAGACTATTATAACTAGGTGTTCAAATAATTTTGGACCAAATCAATTTCCAGAGAAGCTAATACCAAAAGCCATTATTAGAGCACTTAAAGGCCTTCCGATTCCCATCTATGGCGACGGTAACCAAATGAGAGAATGGATCTACGTAAACGATCATGTAGATGCAATCCTAAAAGTTATCACAAAGGGCAAACCCGGCGAGATTTATAATATAACATCATCACATGAAATGAGTAACATTGATGTTGTAACCAAGATTAGAGACATCCTACAAAGTAGTAACATTGGTAAAGATGTTCGAATTCAGCATGTCGAAGATCGGCCTGCACACGACAGGCGCTACTCTTTAAATTCCTCAAAGTTAAAAAAAGATCTTGGGTGGAGACCATCTTTCTCTTTCGATTTTGCTCTCGAGCAGACAGTAAAATGGTATATCAATAACGATTGGTGGTGGACACCTCTTTTGAAAGACAAGATTCTTGACTATCAGCCGTGGAAGATAGATTGGAAAGGTAAGCGGGTCTAATCATGGAAGAAAAAAGAATCTTGATTACTGGCTCTAATGGTTTAGTGGGGACTTATTTTTGTCGCTTAACAGCTTTAAAGAAATATCGGGTTTACACTTTGTCTCATACAGAACCATCAAACTTTGGATATTCCTTCTCAGTCGATCTTTCTGATTCACCGGGAGTCTTCAGACAAGTTCTCAATGAGGTAGAACCAGATATTATAGTACATCTAGCTGCTATGACCAATGTAGACCAATGCGAAATCGAACGAAATGCGGCAGATAAGGTCAACCATCTTTCTGTAAAAGAGTTGGTCAACTACATAGGGAATAATAAAGAATGTTTCCTACTGTATGTATCTACGGATTATGTATTTGACGGTGAAAAAGGCGACTATGTGGAGGCAGACGAGACAAATCCGATAAATTGGTATGGGATGACAAAGCTCCTCGGTGAACAAGAATTACTTGAATGTAACTCAGAAAGATGGTGTATTGCACGGACTAGTACTCCATTTGGAGTTCACGCTAAAAAATTGAGTTTTCCCTCATTTGTTGTGAAAAATCTATCCCAAGAACATGAAATCAATGTTTTAACTGATCAAATAACATCTCCAACGTATGCACATAATTTGGCAGAAATGATGCTAGAGCTAATCGATAATAGAGTAAAAGGAATAATGCACCTAAGTGGAAGTTCACAAATTTCACGATTCAACCAGGCCCTAGAAATAGCATCTGCATATGACCTAGATAAAGATCTGATAAAACCAGCAAGTGTGAAGGAAATGAGGTGGAAAGCACGCCGTCCGAAAAACTCTTCATTAAATATAAAAAAAGCTTACAACAAATTAACAAAAAAACCAATGGAATTTAAGGAAAGCCTTTTGCTATTTGCAGCAGAGTTACATTAGATTACTACGAGATTTTAGATATTGAATCGGACGTGAAATATCTATCTGGAATTTATGCCATTTAAGTGATAAAAGCGAATAAACTTCACTTCACAAACAATGTGGTTCTACTACAAGGGTGTACACGCTCAGTTTTTATACTTTTTTATTTTTTTTCACCGGTTTTGGTCCGGACACTATTTTTTTAGCAGGTGTGCTGTACCGGACATTTTACCGGACATACGTTTACTTTAGTACTACAACATCCGGTACAGCATGACAGAGATCCAGAGTTGTGGATTTTCAAACATATAAGAGTTCATGATCGTTTACTATGTTTTCTGCAGTACGCTATCTCGTTTACTAAAAAGTAAACTTCTGTTTGCTATTGTCCGGTACAGTTTTGCAGAGCATAAACAAGGTGTTATATAGTAAATATTACTAGTAGATGACATATGAGTAATCGTCCAGAAGATTCGGTAGAAGAGTACGAGGATAAAACAATAGAATGAGAAGAGTAAGAGGAAGCTCAGACTGAAACCAAAGTCTTATTCAGGATTAAAGAGAACATACATCCCCAAATTCCAATTTTCTATGTACGCATATTCTCGGCGGAGGAATTGATATCTCTAGCTACCTATCATATATCTTATTTTTCAGTGCGTCTTTTATCATCAGTCTCTGAATGGGCACTGTATGGCTAGGGATACGATTCGGATCAACTAGGATGACACGAGAGCTTTGAAAATCCAATTTTATTTTTCCAGATTTGTGTTTTGTAGCGAACAGATGTGTAATATAATGACGGAATTTCGTAAATGTTTCATAATTACCGATAAAGGTAGGATTTACTACTTCTATTCCTAACTCCTCTTTAGAAGATCTCTTTACTGTATCAACCATTTTTTCATTTTTTAATATAACGCTTCCAGGAAGGTTCCAATAGCCACGATAAGGTGGAATAGTTCGTTTTGTGAGGATAATCTTTTGATCCTTTAAAATAACGATATCGACAGAAGGGAACGGCATATATTTTTCTATTTGTCTGAATATTTCATTAGGAATCTTGACCACACTCAAATATCCCGTTTATAGTTTCATTGATTTATATAAATGAGCCCTTGGTTAGGGTCTGTCTATCTATCGATTAATTAAAAGCTACTGCGTGAAAACTAATTCTGAAACAATATATTTTCAATATAATTTTAGCTTAGCCTTTGATCCTGAACCCCTCCAAGACTTCCCTGTCGAAAACTAGTACATGCGAAAAATTGTACGCGAATAAATTAGTATTAGGTAACGGAATCTTGGCTGCAACTTCATTGTAAGCGCTGTAATTGCATTTGCGGGAACAAGTGCTGTTGGCTTCACTCGAAAGAATATAACACATGCCAGAGAGCACTAAAGCCTGAGGTTGCCGTAACTCAAAGCGATATGTCATTAATTACATCTCGAACTAGTCATTCAATATCATTAATGTTTGCTTCAATGCAAATGTCGTTTTTGTTAAATAGTTCTTCTTAATCGTCCGGCTGTTATGTGGTTGTATAGGGTTATTGGCGATGCTATAATTCACATGATTCTTTCTGTCTGAAACTGCTAATTCTATCCAATTATTCCAACCAATAAATATATTAATTAAGAATATTCACCGGTGCTGGTAGTGGCTTTAGAACATAACGCAGAGATCGAAGAAATTAAGAGATACATAAACAGCGCAAAATATCGTGAAGCCCTAGATCGTCTAGAAGTCTTAGGTTCTCTTCAACTAGCCAAATGGCAACAAGCGAGAATTAATTATCTTATTGCCTACTGCTTGCATTCCTCAAGTATTGACCTTAAACGTGCGTTGGATAATTATAATTTAGCCCTCGAAAATGGCCATAATGAATTCTGGGTGCTTTACAATCGCGGTGCTCTTTACATGCAGTTAGGCGATATTGAAGCAGCACGCATAGATCTCGATCGTGCAACCTCTCTAGATCCAAGCCACGAAGGCGCCAAGCAATTTCGAGATGGTGTTTTTTTGCCACCATTATTGGATAAGAATCAACAACCAATGATGTTACCATCACCTGTTGTAGCTTGCAGTGTTCCAAAATCTGGTACTATCTTACTTAGGAATATCTTAAAATCGATATTAGGGGATAACCTGGTTATTCCCAGCAATTCTTTCATACGACCTCTTGCAACAGCCGACTACCTTCTGGCCCTCCCCAGCTTGACCAATCGAGTATATGTTGGCCATATTTGGTATTCTGAAGATTTGGCTAAAAAACTGTCATCAATTCCCAAAATAGTCTTGATACGAGATCCGAGAGACAACGTAGTCTCATACACTCATTTTATGGATCGCATCGCAAATGATGTTTTCGGAGCTCGAGAAGAATATTGGAGCAAGAAAGACTGGGAGGAGAAGCTAAGCACGATGATATTTGGATTGAACACTAGACCTGGCTGGAATAGTAAGGTCATGTCAGAATATCCTTCAGTCTTTAACAACTATCTAAATTATGCCTTAAAGTGGGTTGGCCCTGATACGTTTTTGGTCAGATACGAGGATATAATTGGGACAAGGTTTGGTGGGAATGATAAGACAGTAATTAAAACGATGAAATCCATAATGGATGTTATAGGAGTGCAGATCGATGAAGAGACGCTGGCAGGAAGAATAGCACAAGGCTCTGATCATACTAAATCAGATACGTTTCGATCTGGGGATAAAGGAAATTGGCGACAAGAGTTTAAACCTTATCACGTGAATCAAATAAAGGCGGTTTGTCCCATGCTAGTGTCAACATTGGGCTACGAGTTGGATGAAAATTGGAGCCTTAATACTAGTAAAAAAGGAATTCCTTCAGGAATTAATGTGAAATCGGTTTCTTCTTCGATTCGTTCTTTGTTGAATAATATGCCGTCTATTAGTAGGACCGAGTTTCTTAAGATACGCAAGGAATCAGAAGGCAAGAAAGGACTTGAAAGGCTAATCGATGAATGGGCTCTTGATATCTTTATTGACAATGAACAGTATCAAGATGCAATTCTAATATTGGAGCAGCTACTCAACCAAGAGACAAGTAATCCAGTCTGGAACTATCTTTATGCTCTGTCTTTACATCAACTAAGAAAGGACTTGACTAAAGCCCTTTACCACTACAATTCTGCACTTGAGAATGGCTATGAAGAGTTCTGGATAAAGTATAACAGAGGTTTGCTGTTGCTCGAAATGGGGGATAAAAACGCAGCAGTTGCTGAGCTAGAGCGTGCTCAAAAACTGAAACCTGAGCACAAGGCCACGCGGGAAACCCTGATGACTATACAGACAACTAGATAAGAGTTCCATCTTCATCTGCAGTCTTTGCTGTTGCGATATTTGTGATATTAGAATTATTCCTAAGCTCGTACGGAGAAAAGAAAGGCAGCTAGTCAAAGTTAAACATACATATCTTACCATGTACCCCAATTCTGATGCAGCACGCCAAACAGCTAAATTAGATCTTCTGCCACATTGCTGGTCCACGTAGACTAATCTTCTCTTCAAATGATTGTATTCGCTTACAACTAACAGTCGTACGGCAAGCGACTTAGGTAGCACATACAGTCCCCGATAAGATTAGAAACGCTGTCACAATATAAAATCCACATGTGGCTAGTCTTTCAGATTACTCGAAATTGATTTAATTAGGGTAAGTAGAAATAGGGTAATAAATTAGACGTATCCTACATCGAAAATCATTGAGAATTTTAGCTGCACTCGATAGCCGAATAGTGATTGCAAGCATATCAGGCCTAATTATATTGATTTTTTATTCTTATTTCACCTCAAATAACAATACTCCAAGGTTTTCCGATATTCATCCTCCTCCAAATTCCCCTTGCCCTCTAGATTTTATTAACCAAGTCAATTGTTTATCCAATCATACTTTAGGGTCAAACAAAATTAGTATGGGCGTAGAAACCAAGCAAGCGGAACAACAGGCTATTTACGCTGTTAAGAATGGAACCGCACTCGAACGATCAGGGAATTTAAAGGAGGCCATAAAATATTATGATAAAGCATTGCTATTAGAGCCCCTCGATCCGGATCTATTAGTGATGAAGGGGGATGCTCTTTCCCATATAAGAAACTACACTGGCGCCATAAAATATTATGAAAAAGCATTGGCTATACAGCCTAACAGTGAAGGGAGCACGGGTATAAAAGAAGGTATAGGAGATGATCTATATCATTTGGGAAAATATAAGGAGGCTATTAGATCCTATGATAAGGCGCTAGCTGTACAACCCAACAATCCAGATTTGTTAATTAATAAGGGAAATGCGCTATTTCACATAGCAAATTATTCTGGCGCTATAGAATATTATGATAAAGCATTGACGGTGGCACCTAATAACCTACAAGCTGGACAAGGCAAAAAGCTGGCTGTCATAGCTCTGCAAAAGAGTGCAAATAATAGTACAAAATAGTCTTGCTAGCAAGTGATCGGTAATAGGAGAAAACGATAGCGAACAATTAGCTTTTAATGTACAACTATAAGTATTTGCAATGGCACCATCGGTCTGAGCACAGGTTTTACCCAAAAAGGTAGGATCGGAAGAAATCTCCCTAATATGGACATAAATCCTTTTATACCCCATGTCCGGTAAGTAACTAATGTCATATCCTCTAGCATCAAAATTAGGTAAATACAAACATATGATTGTTATAGCAGTAGTTGTAGTTGCGCTTGGTGCTTATTTTCTGCCATTAAGCACAGTATTTGCTGGGCATAATGCAAACAATGGAAATGCTAATCAAGCTGCACGAGACAAGATCTCAAAAGGGCAGTCGAGCAGTCCAAGTACCAACCCAAGCTCAAGTTCATCTAGTCCAAGTACCAACCCAAGCTCAAGTTCATCTAGTCCAAGTAAGAGCAAGGACACAACTTTTAGCAACGGTAATAGTGCCCAGATTGGTGGTGCCAACGATAAGGGTAATGTAGGCCGCGGTAATACAGGGACTGGCAATATAGGGATTGGTAACAATGGGAATGGTAATACTGGCCACAATAATAATGGAAATGGTAATTGTGGAAATAATCTCAACGGAAATGGTAACGTAGGAAATGCTGGAAACGGTATTGGCGGTGGAAAGTACGGTGGGGCGAGGGGTTGCGGTCATGGTGTGGGGCCATAAGTGGGAACCACGAACGATTCCTTTTTTTCTGGAATAGCCTTAGCTTCTGTACTAGAATAAATTAGAATATAGTTTATAGAATAAAGATTCTACGCTCAAAGCGCTGGGATTATGGACTAAGGTCGATTGCTGTGGGAGCCAGTTGTTGAATAGGACTGTTGATAGAACCGGCTTGCCTAATAATTACTAATAATACTATTGCCCAAAATCCAGAATTATTTGTGTCATCTTCAGATTTAAGTTGATTATTGGCTGACTCTACGAATCGAGCAGAAGAAACACCATTAACTAACTCGCTCTTATTTACAACACAAATGGTTTAAGTTACTGATCGAGATATTTCAAATCTCTTAACGAAGCCATGATTTTCTTCGCACACGCATCAGGACTTTCGTGTTCTGTATCTATAACTATTTCAGGACTTGATGGCGGTTCGTAAGGATCCTGGATCCCAGTAAAATGAGATACCTTTCCTTCCTGCGCCTGCTTGTAAAGACCCTTAGGATCCCGCTTGCGGCATGTCTCCACGGAGCAGCTTACCCACACTTCAACAAATCTTCCAATAAGATTTCTAGCATAGTCACGTATTGATTGAAATGGAGATATGAGGGCAACAATAGTTATGACTCCATTTCTCGAAAGCAAAAGGCTAACATACGATACCCTCTTCGCGTGTACTTCCCTGTCTAATTTTGAGAAACCTAGGTCCGGGCTCAAGTTCCTCCTCACTTCGTCTCCATCCAGAGTCTCAACCTTGAACCCTCTATTTCGGAGTTCATTTTCCAAAAACGTAGCCATTGTGGTTTTTCCAGAGCCAGGTAAGCCAGTTAACCAAATGACAAACCCTGAGTCACCGGATCTAACCAACACAAACACTTCCGTCTGCAAGAGTATTATCGTAGTCGGCAGTATTATGATAACTCGTCCTAATAATAATAGCATTATTTGATGGCAATTCGGACTCGTCTTTTTTTTTCATTTTTGGAACAATTACATAACTCGATGATCAGTCTTTATAAATGCATTTCTTGGTATGATTTAGTATTGTCAACTACCACCGAATAAATTCGGTTGGCTTGTAAGTAGATATTAAAGTCTCTCCTACAATAGGCTGTTTGACTGCAGCCCTAGCAGCAATATTTACTGCTGCAACATAATCTGCCATTT
>Ga0102924_1003493_pt1 | contig 16461 bp, 16 predicted proteins | sample PaiPotPPM11metaG_FD_80116 | JGI IMG/M metagenome (GOLD analysis project Ga0102924, IMG submission 80116) | Iron sulfur acid spring bacterial and archeal communities from Banff, Canada, to study Microbial Dark Matter (Phase II) - Paint Pots PPM... ... | reverse complement strand
CCTATCAGCGCCCCCACCCGCCCATCGCCGTGGCGGGGATCGGGCCGCGCTCCGACATGTTGACGCTGGCCGGGGAGCGCGATTGGATCCCGATGAGCATCAATATCGTCACGCCGGCGACGCTGAAGGCGCACTGGGAAACCTACGCCGCGAGTAGTGCGCAGGCCGGGCGCACCGCGGACCGCGCGATCTGGCGGGTCTCGCGCGATATCTACATCGGCGAGACGCCGGAGCAGGCACGGCGCGATGTGCTTGACGGCGTGCTGGGGCGTGACTGGCGCGACTACTTCCTGCCGCTGTTGAAGAAGAACAACATGCTGATCGGGCCGAAGCTCGACCCCGCGATGCCCGACGACGCGGTGACGCTCGACTATCTCTGCGAGAACCTCTGGATCGTTGGCGACGTGGAGGAGGTGACGCAGAAGCTGCGCGACCTCTACACGACCGTTGGCGGCTTCGGCACGCTGCTGGTGATCGGTCATGAGTGGCAGCCGGAGGAGAAGTGGCGGCGCTCGATGGAGTTGCTGATGACCGAGGTCGTGCCACGAATGGCCGATCTGGAGGCGAGCATTGGGTCGGGGTGAATCCGCATACATCCGTACGGATGAATGAGCGGAATAATCGCATTCGCTATCCGCTCTGCTCCTCGATCGTGGCGACGGGGTGAGGACAGCGATTCCCTCCGCGTTCACCTCCCGATCGGGGCCCAGAACGCCACGCGCCCGCACGAGCGCCCCCGGCGCGATGTCGCTCGATGTCCCCATCGCGATCCGCGTCTCGGGCCCCCTCCAGTTCCTACGGGGTCACTTCGCTACATTTCGCGCGACAATTCGTGTGGCGATCCGGAGGGTGCAATCGCCTGACCGATCCGTTCCCGCACCTTTGCCAGCGCATCAACCAACTCCGGCGGCGTGCGCACGCGGAAGGCGAAGGGGAGGGCAGCGAGCGAGCGGGCCAACCAGTCAATGTCCATGGCGCTGCACCGCACGATGACCGCCCCGTCCTCCTCTGTCACCACCGCGAACAGCGGTGCGACCCATCGTCGTGCTTCCTCGGGCGACGTGTCGAGCGCGATCTCCGCCGACCAGCGCGCCGGGAGCAGCGCGAACGACCGCTGCACGTAGGCGAGGCAGTCGAAATCGGCGGGGCGTGCGAAGGGCGTCCCTTCCGGCTCGACGCCCATCACGCGGTCGAGCCGGAAGACGCGTACGTCCCCGCGCAGATGGCAGTACCCGACGGTGTACCACGCCGCGTTCTTCAGATAGACCACCGCGTACGGGTCGAACGTGCGGACGGTCGTCTCGCCTTCCCGGTCCCGATAGGTCAGCGTCGCGCGTCGCCCCTCGGCAGCGCCCGTGGCGAGCGCGAGCAGGGTGGTCGGCGGCGGGATCGGCGGGCGCGGGATGTCCGGCAGCGGCGCATTCGGCCGGTCAAGGATGAGGGCCTCCGCCAGGGCCTTGACCTGCATCCGCAGCGCCTCCGGCAGGACACGCTCGATCTTCGCCAGCGCGCCCTCGATCGCGGGGGCGGCGCCCGTCAGCCCGAAGCGCCGCGCGAACAGGAGGCCGAGCGTCACGGCGAGCGCCTCGTCGTTCGCCAGCATCATGGGCGGCAGCCGGAAGCCGGGGCGCAGCCGATAGCCGCCGTGTCGCCCCGACCGCGCCTCAACCGGGATCCCGATATCCTGGAGCATCGTGATGTAGCGGCGGACCGTCCGCAGGTCCACCTCCAGCCGCGCCGCGAGTTCGGCGCCGCTCGCGCTGCCGCGGGATTGGAGGACTTCGAGCACGGTGAGCACGCGCGTCGTCGGATGATACATGCGAATCTCCCCAGAATTGGTGGCGGTATCTGTCCGCAAAGCGTGCCACACTTTCGGGGAGCGGGCAATACCGCGACGCGATGATGGACACGAAGGAGGGACCGATGGAGGAGAGGATCACTATGGCATCGCAATCGGCGCAACCGCAGCGAACGTCCAGCCTGATCGTGGAGCTCAGGCAATACACGCTCCTGCCGGGGAAGCGGGATGTCCTGATCGACATCTTCGAGCGGGAGTTCATCGCGGAGCAGGAAGCCGTCGGGATGGAGGTCATTGACCACTTCCGGGACCTCGACGACCCCGACCGATTTGTCTGGCTCCGCGGCTTTCCCGATATGCCCGGTCGGGCGAAGGCGAACGAAGCCTTCTACACCGGGGCGGTGTGGGCGAAGAACCGCGACGCGGCCAACGCCACCCTGATCGATACCGACAACGTCCTGCTGCTCCATCTAGCGGACCCGACCTTCGGGTACCCGACCGGGGGCGACCGTCCGCCGGTCGGCGCCAAAGCCGATGCCCCCGCATGCCTGGTAGTCGCCACCATCTGCCAGCTCGATCCGACGATGGAGGATGATTTCCCGGCGTTCTTCGCGCGTGCGGTTGCGCCGGCACTGACGGAGGCCGGAGCGACGATCCTCGCTGCCTACGCGACCGAGCACAGCCCGAACAATTACCCGCGGCTGCCGATCCGCGAGGGGGAGCATATGTTCGTCTGGTTCGCGCGCTTCCCGGATCTCGCGGCGTACGAGCATCATCGCGCGACCCTCGCACAGTCGCGGCGCTGGCGTAGCGACATCGCGGAGGCACTGGCTCGACGCCTCGCCGGTACCCCGGAGGTGCGGAGGCTCGTGCCGACGGCGCGCTCGCGGATGCGCGCCACCATATCTGGTGGTAGTCACATCGTATAGCAAGGCATACGTGCCCGTGTAGGACCGGTTATGGCACCCAACGACAAGACATCCCTTCCCTAGCCCACATGCGCCAGCCGCTGCTCCTCGATCCGGGCGAGGTCGTGGCCGACGAAGCGGCTACCGATCAGACCGACGATCCCCGCGAACAGGAGCATGATCGGGCAGGTCACCTGCAATGCGCGGCTTAATCCGTGCGCCCCACCGCCGAGATGGTCCGAGATGGCGCCGACGATCAAGGGCGACGTGACATCGCCGAGCAGGTGGCCGATCAAGAGGGTTATCGAGACGACGAGCGCCCGCACCCCCGGCGGCACGACATCCTGCGTCACGGCGGTGAGCGGGCCTGAGTACATACTCAAGAGGAGCGCGCTGACGAAGAAGAGGGGTAGGAAGCCACTGAATCCGCCCTGCGAGACGGCGAGCGCGAAGCAGGGCGCGGCGGCTGCGAGCGTGATCCCGCAGGCGAGGACGCGGCCACTCGCCCAGCGCTCGGTCAGCCGGTCCGCCAGCATGCCGCCGAGTAGGATACCGATCAGCCCCGCCACGACGAGCACCGCACCCGAGACCGTCCCGGCCTTCCCTTCCTTGAAGCCGAAGGCGCGCTGGAGATAAACCGGCAGCCAGTACGCCGCGGCGCCGAGCACCCAGAAGGCGAAAATTTGCAGGAGAATGCCGACCACGACCGTCGGCGTGCCGAAGAGCAGGCGCAATTGCGGGCCGAGCGGCTGGATCGGCGCGTCGCCGTCGGCCCGGCGTCGCCAGCCATCCGCGCTGCCCCGGATTGGCTCGCGCATCCGCCAGGCGAGGAGGGCAAAGAAGAGGCCCGGCAGCCCGGTCACGAAAAAGGCGATCCGCCAACCGAGGCTCCCCGCGAGAATGCCGCCGAGCGAGAAGCCGATTGCCAGCCCGATCAGCGACCCCGCACCCCATTTGCTCATCACGCGCGCCCGTGCGGCACGAGGGTAATAATCGCTGAGCAGCGATGTGCCCGCCGGGTAGTAGCCCGCCTCGCCGATGCCGACGAGGGCGCGCGAGCCGAAGAGCGTCCAGAATCCCGTCGCCAGCCCGCTCAGAAAGGTGGCGCCACTCCAGATCGCCACGCAGATGCTGATGATATTCTTGCGCACGCCGCGATCTGCCCAGATGCTGAGCGGCAAGGCAGCGACTGCATAAACGAGGAGGAAGGCGGTACTGAGCGCGCCCGCCTGCGTGTCACTCAGACCGAACTCGTTCTGAATCTTCGAGAGCGCGGCAGGCAGCACGTAGCGGTCGAGATAGTTGAAGAGGTTGATCGCGAACATCACCCAGAAAACAGAGGATGCCGCGCGCGATACACGCCCCGTGGCAGCCTGTTCCCCAGACACCGGTATCTCCGCCGCGTGTTCCACGTCCGGTTCCTTCCTGTATCCATCCCTGCGTTTCGGTTGCCGGTGACGATAGCACGCACCCGGGGTGCAAACAAGCAGCGTGGACCCCTCTCATGAGTCGCGGAAAATTGCTGCGAAAATATCCCCGCAAACCCCTTGACAAATGTCCGAACACTCTGTATATTCATGACTGTGAGGTCCCGATGACCGAAGCACCCAGCCGGATACCGAAGCCGCAAGGCCGCAGGGTTCGGAGATGGGGCAGAGGCTATCGGGGTCTCGCACTTTCATGCCCGGAAAGATTGAACCGCACGCGGCCCTGGCTGCCCAACAGGGAGCCACGCCCGGCGGAGCGCACAGAGAAAAGCGCCTTCTTCATGCCTGCGAAATCAGGAACCCAAACCCATACCCTTCGCATATTCGGCTGGCGCTCTGCCAACCATTGCTTTGAAATCCTTGATGAAATGCGCTTGATCGAAGTATCCGAGATCCAATGCCAGCGTTGATAAATCCGCAACGCCGCCATCGGCCAATTGTTCCGCTGCTTCGTGAAGGCGATACCGTTTAATTACCCACTTCGGGCCGACACCGACGTATTGACTGAAGATGCGTTGCAACGTTCTCTTGTTGAGGTTGAACCGACGCACAACGTCGTCCACCTTGGTAATCGCTCGATCAGCGATGATCCGGTCAACGATCCGGTTAATTAGCCCGACGTTCTCGTCCCACGCCGGAAGCCGCTCGCGAAGGAAATTTTCCGCGAGGGCGATCATCGCTCCTTTGTCCTCAAGCCGGAGCATCGCCTGCGCAAAACAGAGGCCATTGACGCCGAAGGCGTCACTGAGACTGAGCGAACCATCAGTAAACTGAGAGACGGGCGACTTCACGAAAGGGTAGAAGGCCCCGGGCTTGAATTTCACGCCAAAAACCTGCCCCCTGTCTTCGAGTAGACGGGAGAACTTCCCGCTCATGACGCCAACGATGCTCGATCGGTCTTTCTCGATAACCAGATGGACAGAAGGATGCGGAAGGACTTCCTGTCGGTAAGGTTCCTGGCCTCTGAGGTCCCAGGTGACGATCCAATACTGCTCCACGAAAAAACGAAGGTCCGACGACGGTGGGTGGAGCGAAAGCCGAAACTTCCTCTCAGCCGCTTTGAGATTCAAAATACCCCTGGGATTGCCGATTTCTGACTCCACCATCGCTCACACCGAACTACGATTAGCCCGCAATCGCCAAAATATATCGCCTCGAAAGATACGGACAGCGCGGTCATCCCCACGTATCATGGCACGATGAATCTCCCCTGTCGCGTTTTTCCAATCCCTCGCGATGCCTCCGTGCTACAGTACCCATATCATGACACGAACACATGTTCGCGTCAATGTGGCGAGTTGCTGCGACGCGACCGCGATGACGGCAAGGAGGAAGCAGACATGAGCACACAGGCAACGGGCACATTTGAGATCAAGAAGTGGGACGAGCAGGCTTATCACGAGTCCGGTGACGGCGCGAAGATGACCTCTGCGCACGTCTCCTACCTCTACCACGGCACCATCGAGGGTGAGAGCATCATGGAATATCTGATGAGCTACCGCTCGGATGGCACCGGCGTGTACGTCGGGTTGGAGCGCATCGCGGGCAGTATCGGTGGGCGGGCGGGGAGCCTCGTACTCCAGCACACCGGCACATTCACGTCGGACGGCGTGACGGGGACGTACCTCGTCGTGCCGGATTCCGGCACGGGCGACCTGCTCGGGCTGCGCGGCGGTGGCAATCTGTCCATCTCCGGCGCGGGGCCATACCCCTTCGCGCTCGACTACGACTTCGCATAGCGGGCACGACGCACCGTCCAACAACGCTCACGTCACCATCGGAGGAACACTGCCATGCAGACCCATCTCGCGCATATCCAGTTCAACGTCCGTCCGGAAAATGTGCCATTCTATCGGGACTTGATGGCGTTCTTGGGCTGGAAGACACTTTTCGACAATGAAGGGATGCTCGGCGTGGCAGGCAAGAGCGATGACAGTCTTTGGTTCATCGGCCAGGTCAAAGAGGTCAGCAACGACTACGACGGACCGGGGATGAACCACCTCGCGATCGGCGCGGCGTCGCAAGCGGACGTTGACGCCGTTGCGTCCCATCTCATGGAGCGAGGAGTAGGTCTGCTCTTCGAGACGCCACGGCACCGCCCGGAATTTACCGAGAGTGAAGAGCAGACGTATTACCAGGTGATGTTCGAGTCACCGGATCGTATCCTGCTGGAAGTCGTGTATACAGGCCCGAAGTCCGCGTAAGGGTCATCCTGCCTACATCGTGCTGCGCCCGGCGCGTTGAAAGAGACAGGGAACGTGTCGGGAGACGATGCGCGGCGCAGGGCGCGGGTCTGCCACCAGATGGCGGGGAGGCGGGCGATTTTGTCCCACTTCGTCAGGGCGGCGCGGTGCGTGTAGACGTGGTAATCGATCGCCTCGATGCGGCCGAGGATGCCGCCGTAGAGCGTCGCCGCCGCCTGCACCGGGAACTGCCCGGCACGATGGAGGCGCGCGATACCGGGGGCGCTCGCACGATAGAGTGCGCGGGCACGGGCGATCTGAAAGGCCATCAGGCGGCGGAACGCATCGTCCACCACGCCGGCGGCTATCTTTTCTTCATCGTAGCCGAAGGCGGCGAGTTCGTCCTGCGGGAGATAGATGCGGCCCATCGCGGCATCCGTGCCGACATCGCGCAGGATGTTCGTGAGTTGCATGGCGATACCGAGATTCGCCGCGTACTCCAGTGTCTCCGCCGCGCCGTCGTAGCCGAGTACCGGTGTACAAAGCAGACCGATCGTGCTGGCAACGCAGTAGCAGTAGCGCCCCAGTTCGTCCCAGGTCGCGTAGCGCGCGTCGGTGAGGTCCATGCGCATGCCGTCGAGCAGGTCCCACAAGGGCTGCGACGGAATATCGAATCGCGCGCGGGCATCGGCGAAGGCGCGGATGATCGGCAGCGCGGTATCCATCGCGCGCAGCCGCTTCTCCCACCAGTCAACGCGGGCGAGGAGGTCGGCGGGCGCCGCCGTGGCCGGCGCGCGATCCACGAGATTGTCGGAGTAGCGGCAGATGGCGTAAATCGCCCAGATCGCGCGCCGTTTCTCCGGCGGCAGGAAGCGGATTGAGAAATAGAAGGCGTGCGCGTGGTAGCGCGTCACCAGTCGGCACGTCTCGTAGGCGTCCGCGAGTGTCATCACCGCCGCATTGGCATGCACCGCGGCGGCGGGGGCATGCAGCACATCTCCCTCGAACGGATCGAGCGCACGCGGCCAAGTCATGGGGAACCCCGAAGCAGAGAGCGGGCAGCACATTGCGCGCAGCAACGGACGATGCATGTTCCACACTCCGGATACTCAATAAATCGGATATGTGCTGAGCATCGCGTATTCATCACCGCTCGCTGCCTACTGCCCGTTATTTTCCTGGTACTTTCTACTCGGAAAAGCCCGGATTGGATCACTCCGGTGCGATGCCGGAACTCCCTCCACATCGCATCACGATGGGAATCCCCTCCTCTATAGAACGTGCGGTGTACGCGCGCGGTTGTCATCCGCCCCGCCGCCTTCTCGCTGAGCAGGCACAGGGGCCTACCATTATGAACGATGCAGGTTAGGGGTGGGTACAACCGCTAATCAGCGACGGCGGTGTCGCGCGCGGGCAGATCATCGGCCGTCTGCCGCGTCGTGCCGTCGGTTCGCGTCAGGGTGACCTGCGCGATCCGGAGGTGGTCCATCCGATCCACGCGGATGAGGAGGTGGTCCGTCTCGATGCTCTCGCCCGCCTTCGGGATGCGCCCCATGCGATCGAGGACGTACCCGGCGATTGTCTCGTAGCCATCGTCCACATCGCCAAGCGGCACCATCGCGCGGACTTCCGCGATCGGCGTGCGGCCGTCGAGCGTGATACTGCCGTCCGCGTTCCGCTGCAGTTGCGGTGCGGCGCGGTCGAATTCGTCCTCGATGTCACCTACCAGTTCCTCGATCAAATCTTCCATTGTGACGAGGCCCGCCGTGCCGCCGTAGTCATCCACGAGAATCGCCATGTGCGTGTGGCGGCGGCGCATTTCGAGCATCAGGTCGTCAATATGCACCGATTCCGGCACGACGAGCACCGGGCGCATGATCGCCTCGACCGATTCCTGATCCCGGCCGGAGCCGACCGCCGCGATGATGTCCTTGACATGCACCATACCGCGGATCGTATCGAGGTTTTCTTCATAGACGGGGAAGCGGGTATAGGTGCTCGTCGCAATCTGTGGCGCGACGTCGGCGATCCGCGTGTGCTGCTCGATCCCGGCGACCTGCGTACGCGGTATCATCACCTGCTGCGCTTCCTTATCCGCGAAGGAGAAGACGCGGTCAATCAACTCGCGCTCGCCCGTTTCGAGCGTTCCTGCCTGCTCGCTCTCCCGCACGAGGATGCGCAATTCTTCTTCGGTGTACGTCCCGCGCTCGCTCGTATCGCCGAGGCCGAGCCGCCTGAGAAGGAAATTCGCGCTATTGTTCAGGACGGCAATCAAGGGGCGAAAAACGATCAGGAAGAGACGGATCGGGCCAATCACCAGCAATGCCATTCGCTCCGGGTTCTGGATAGCGATGCGCTTCGGTAAGAGCTCGCTCATCAGCACCGTGACATAGGTGACGAGGAGAAAGGAGACGACGATGGCGATGATATGCGCGGAGATCACCGGCAGATTGGCCGGCAGCCACGCGAAAGCAGGCTCGATCAATCTGGCGACGACCGGCTCGCCGAGATAGCCGAGCGCCAACCCGGCGATCGTGATGCCGATCTGCGTCGCGGAGATATACGGATTGAGATTGGCGAGCGCACCCTTCACCCAGCGCGCCCGGGTGTTCCCTTCCCGTGCCAGTTGCTCGATCCGGCTGCGGCGGGAGGCGACGAGGCCATACTCGGTCGCGACAAAATAGGCATTGAGGAAGACGATCAGGGCAAGTGTCGCCAGCCCGGCGATCGTTCTCCAAACTTCAGCGCTCATGTAACGAGGAACCCCTCCATGACAGCCCCGGCGACAGGGGCAAGAACGCACGCGCGGCTCAGAACGCGCCGGGACCGAACCATTCCATTGACAAAAGTATAGCATGGGCCCCGCCAGCGGGGGTCAGGTAAAAAGATTTTTGCACTTTACTTTCAATTTCCGCGAATCTTCAGCGATCTCCGACGCGTGCTACGGGTAGCGCAGGCATCCCGGGATAACGGCGTGACGGACATCGGTACCAATTCGGAGGGACACGTACCATGAAAAAGATGCTCCTTGCCGCAGGCAGTGCGCTCGCGCTGGTGATGCTCCTTGCGGGAACTGTCTTCGCGGCGAACACACCGGCGACCGCCCCCGCGAGCGCGGCGGCCGGCCAACCGGCGATGGATAAGGATGTGGATTTCGGCTACTACATCTGGTTCGACGGCGACCGCATCCAATTGCGGACAACCGACCGCGGCAACGGCCCCGGCCCGAGTGAGTACACCGGCGTCATCACCGCACATAATGACAGGGGCGGCGTGGAGATCCGCGATGTGGACCTGATCAAGGCGGAGAACGATGACTCGGCGGTCGCGGCGGGCAACAAACTCGATTTCCGCTTCCGCACCTACAACGGCATTGACGGCGTCGCCTTCACCGCCCATGACGCGACGCGCATTACCTTCCGCCTCTATCGTGACGGTCATCTCATCAGCACCGACCACATCTTCCTCGGCGCAGGCGAGGTGAACCCGCCCGGCAACCCGTTCTCGCTCTTCCTCGGCTAAGGAGAGAGCGTTCCTACCCCCAACCCCCTCCCTCAAAGGAGGGGGCTTTCGTCTCCCCTTCCCTCGGAGGGAAGGGGCGCGGTTGGATCACGTCCAGATGATATCCATCAGGCGGCCCATCGGTCGCTCCCTTCCGCTGCGGGGCCATCGAGACGAAGCGTCGCAGTGACCCGGCGAAACTCGTCACGGGCGCGGAAGAGCGTGGACTTCACTGCCTTGCGTGAGATGCCAAAGACCACGCCGATCTCCTCACAAGACATTCCCTCGCATTCCCGCAGAATGAGCGCCTCCCGGTTCCGGGAGGACATCCGCGCGAGGACCGCCTTCACGGCGCTGCTGCCCTCCCGATCGAGCACCATCTGCTCCGGGTCCGCACCGCCGATGTGGTCCGCCATCGCGACGCCCTGCGCACCATCCCAGACCGTCCAGCGGGCGCGTCGGCGACGACGTATCTCATCGAGGCAGCAGTTCCGCGCCACCCGATAGAGCCACGCGGGGAAATTGACATCCGTTGGGATATGCGACAGCGCGCGGTAGACCTTGATGAAGGTTTCCTGCAAGAGGTCGGCGGCATCGTCCGCATTCCCGGACATCAGGCGATAGATGTACCCGTACAGTGGGCGTTCGTACTGCCGGAGCAGCGCCTCGAAGGCCACCGCGTCACCCATCTTCGCCTGCTCGATTCGCTGGGTATCGTGAGAAACCAGATAGTGCGTCGTCATCGGTGCCTCACCCCTCACTCATTCTGTCCCGCCGTCGCGCTCATTTCATCACTGCTGACTCCAGTCTAGGGGGTGATCGGGGGTAGCACATCCGTAAAGTTACGGATTCGGCGGGCGCACATCCCCTCTCCCACACCTTGACACGGGGAATATCAAGGTTTCTGCGGGTGTTAGCACTGATAGGACGAGAGTGCTAACGCTCTCCAGAAGGGATATTTCCTCATGGCACAACCACGATTCACCGAGAAGGCGGGCGAAGCGCTCGCCGCGAGCCAGCAATATGTGCTTGAGAACGGCTACAGCCGATACGAACCGGAGCACCTGCTCGTCGCCCTGCTCGCGCAGGAGGGCGGCATTGTCCCGCTCCTACTCACCAAACTTGGCGTTGACCCGATCGAGCCGCGCGCGATGGCGGAGCAGTTCGGCAGCCGCGTGCCGCGTGGCATCAGTGGCGCGAATCAGCAAATCACGCCATCCGAGCGAATGCAGGCCGTCTTCCGGCAGGCAGTCGAGGCGGCGAACGAACTGGGCGACAGTTATCTGAGCACCGAACATCTCTTTCTCGCCATGCTCACCCCGCGCCTCGGCGGCGCGCCGGAGCAGTTGGTGACGACGTTCGGCCTGACGCGGGAGCGTGTCCTGGCCGCACTGCAGGAAGTGCGCGGCGGGCAGCATGTGGACAGCCCGAACCCGGAAGGCAAGTACCAGGCGCTCGAAAAGTACGGGCGCGACCTGACCGCCCTCGCGCGCGACGGCAAACTCGATCCCGTCATCGGCCGGGATGAGGAGATCCGTCGCGTCATGCAGGTGCTGTCGCGCCGGACGAAGAACAACCCGGTGCTGATCGGCGAGCCGGGCGTCGGCAAGACGGCCGTCGCCGAGGGACTGGCGCAGCGCATCGTGCAAGGCGATGTGCCGAGCACGCTGAAGAACCGGCAGATCATCGCGCTCGACATGGGCGCATTAGTGGCGGGGGCGAAGTATCGCGGCGAGTTCGAGGATCGCCTGAAGGCCGTCCTCAAGGAAGTGCAGGAGAATGAGGGGACCATCATCCTTTTCATTGACGAACTGCACACCGTCGTCGGGGCCGGGGCCGGGAATGATGGCGCGATGGACGCCGCGAACTTACTCAAGCCCGCATTGGCACGCGGCGAACTGCACGCGATCGGCGCGACGACGCTCGATGAGTACCGCAAGTACATCGAGAAGGATGCCGCCCTCGAACGGCGTTTCCAGCCGGTGAAGATCGGCGAGCCGAGCGTGGACGACACCGTCTCGATCCTGCGCGGCCTGCGCGAGCGGTACGAGGTGCATCACGGCGTGCAAATTCACGACGCGGCGCTCGTCGCGGCGGCGACGCTCTCTGACCGCTACATCACCGACCGCTTCCTGCCGGACAAGGCGATTGACCTCGTGGACGAGGCCGGAGCGAAGTTGCGGCTGGAGATCGAATCCCGCCCGGCGGCGCTGGACGAGGTTGAGCGACGCTGGACACAGTTGGAGATCGAGCGGACGGCGCTTGCGAAGGAAAAGGACCGCCGCTCGCGGGAGCGACTCGCGGAACTCGAACGCGAACTGGCCGAAATCGGCGAGAAGCGCGATGCCTTGCGGTCGCAATGGACGCAGGAGCAGGATGTCATCAACCGGAGGCGCGGCCTCAAGCGACAGGTCGAGGAGACGCGCACCGAGATCGAGAAGGCGGAGCGGGCGGCGGACTACAGCCGCGCAGCGGAACTGAAGTATGGCACGCTGACCGAGTTGGAGAAGCAACTCGCCGCCGAGGCGGACGAGCCGACCGTGGCGGCAACCGGCATCCGGCCGCTCCTGACGGAAGAAGTGACGCCGGAGGAGATCGCGGCGGTCGTCTCGACGTGGACGGGTATCCCGGTCACCAACCTCGTGGAAGGTGAGGCGGTCAAACTGGCGACGATGGAGGGTCGGTTGCACGAGCGGGTCGTCGGGCAGGAGACGGCAATTACGGCAGTCTCGAAGGCGATCCGGCGCGCCCGCGCGGGGATGAGCGATCCGAAGCGACCGCTCGGTTCCTTCCTCTTCCTCGGTCCGACGGGCGTCGGCAAGACCGAACTGGCGCGCGCCCTGGCGGAATTCCTCTTTGATGACGAATCGGCGCTCTTGCGCTTCGACATGTCGGAGTATCAGGAGCGGCACACGGTCGCGCGGTTGTTCGGCGCGCCTCCCGGCTACGTCGGCTATGATGAGGGCGGGCAGTTGACCGAGCGGGTGCGGCGGCAGCCGTACAGTGTCCTCTTGTTCGATGAGATCGAGAAGGCGCACCCGGAGGTCTTCAACGCCCTCCTGCAAGTGCTCGACGACGGGCGGCTGACGGACGGCCAGGGGCGCACCGTGGACTTCACGAACACGGTGATCATCCTCACCTCGAACATCGGCACGGGCGTGACCGAGAAGCGGGGCGGGATCGGCTTCCAGGCGACGAAGGCGGAAGTGCAGATGGCGCAACACCGGGAATACCTCGGTGCGCTGAAAGATTACTTCCGGCCCGAGTTCATCAACCGACTCGATGAGATCGTCGTCTTCCAGTCGCTGACCGACGCGAACCTGCGCGACATCGTGCACATCCTGCTCGATCAGTTGACGAAGCGGCTGCGCACGAAGGGATATACCTTGACGCTCACGCCGGAAGCGGAGGAGGAGATCGTCCGCATCGGCTACGACCCGGTCTATGGCGCGCGGCCCTTGAAGCGGGCGATCCAGAGCGCGATTCTGGACGAGGTCGCCTCGGCGGTCATCCGCGGCGAGATCGCCGAAGGCAGCGCGATCACGGTGGATCTGGCGGACGGCGCGTTCGTCTTCCACACCACCCAACCGGAACCGGTCGAAATCCCGGAGCCGGTCGCGGCGTAAACAGACAACCGCAAGGATCACGATGGGCGGGGAGCAATCCCCGCCTCGTTGCTTGTCCGCCATCTCGGTCAGGCGTATCGAGGCTCCGGTATGTTTACTCCGAACCCCGAGCCTCAAACCCCGAACTTCGCCGCTCCATCTCCGCCAGTTTGGCGAGGCGGCGCAGGAAGTGTTCTTCGGTGCTCGGTTTGGCATCGAGATACGCCTTGAGGAGATCGAGGGCGAGCCATTCGCCGACGATTTGCGCGCCGAGGCAGCAGACATTCGCGTGGTCGTGCTCGACGCACTGGTGCGCGGAGTGGACATCGTGGCACAAGGCGGCGCGAATGCCCGGCACTTTGTTCGCCGCCATGCACGCACCGATCCCCGTCCCGCAGACCATCACACCCCGCTCCGCTGCCCCTGCGAGGATCGCCCCGCAGAGTCGCTCGGCGATGTCCGGGAAATCCACCTCCGCCGCCGTGTATCCGCCGACATCCTCCACGTCGTGGCCCCACTCGATCAGGGCACGCACAATCGGCCCCTTCAGCGCGAATCCCGCATGGTCACTGCCAACAACGATCCGCATGATGGCACTCCTTTTCGTCTTCGCCAATCATCGTTGCGAGATAGTGTATCAGCGCATTTGAAGATGTATCTCTTTTCAAAGCGTACTGGCAGATGGTATGATTCCACGATGAGATTTGCGTTCATCTACACCGAACTCTTCGAGAAAACCGCAGCAGATTTACTGACGGATCCGATTATGGAAGGTGTCGAGAACACTCTCTGCATCAACCCGCGCGCCGGAGATGTGATACGCGACACAAACGGCGTGCGAAAACTCCGTGTCGCACTACCCGGCCGAGGTAAATGTGGGTCGGCGCGTGTGACCTACCTGTATATCGAAGTCGGAGGCACGGTCTATTTCCTTCTCGCGTATGCAAAAACCACGCAAGGGAACGTGACGTCAGCACAAAAAAAGTTACTCGCGGCATGGGCAACACGATTGAAGGAGGAGTGAAGATGCTTGATCGAATCCCAAAAAGCGAGCGAATCGTCGTCACCGACGAGAATTTTGGCGACTTACTTCTTGAATCATTGAAGCAAGCCGTCGCTTTCAAACAAGGTGACAAGAGCAAGGCACGCGTCCGCGTGCGCTACGCGACAACCACTACGCGTAAGACAACGGTCGAACCGCCCCCTCGGTACGACGCGAAGCGCGTGCGAACATTACGCGAAAAACTCGACTTGTCGCAGGCAGTATTCGCGCGGGTGCTCAATGTGAGCGATAAGACGGTCAAGGCGTGGGAACAAGGCAGTTCTCCGCCGAGCGGGGCGACGCTGCGTCTCTTGGAGATGGCGGAGGAGCATCCGGAGAACTTCCTTACCAAAGTGCGGCGCGTAGACAGCGGCCATCAGGCAACGGGTGGCGGTTCGTAGAACGGAATCGAGGAGGAGAGGCGAATGGATACGGCGCTACGCGAACAACTGCTGCACCTGTTGCGCGGGGGCAACGCGCACCTGACGTTCGATGAGGCGGTGGCGGATTTCCCGCCCGACGCAATGAATCAGCGGCCACCGAATGTGCCGTATACGCCGTGGCATTTGCTCGAACATCTGCGCCTCGCGCAGTGGGACATCCTCGATTTTGTCCGCAACCCCGATTATCAGGAGATGAGATGGCCGGACGATTACTGGCCCGCGCCGGATGCGGAAGCGGACACCGCCGCATGGGAGCAAACGCTCGCATCCTTCCGCGCCGATCTCAAAGCGGTTGAGGAGATCGCGAGCAATCCAAAGACCGACCTCGCCGCGACGATTCCGCATGGGAGCGGCCAGACGGTCCTGCGCGAAATCCTGCTCGTCGCGGATCATAACGCCTACCACATCGGCGAGTTCGCCATCCTGCGGCAGGTGATGGGAACTTGGGGGAGGAGAAAGTAACGAGACGGAGCGCATCCCCTCTGCCACTCGTTACTCGCTCCGGGGATCAAGCGCGTCGCGGACGCCGTCGCCGAGGAGGTTGATGGCGAGGACGGCGATCATGATGGCGAGGCCGGGGAAGACGCCGAGCCACCACGCCACTTGCAGATACTTCCGGCTGTCTGCCAGCATCAGGCCCCATTCGGCGGTCGGCGGCTGCGGGCCGAGGCCGAGGAAGGAGAGTGCCGCCCCGGCGAGGATCGCGTTCGCGAGGCCGAGCGTCGCCAGGGTGATCACCGGGCCGAGCACCTGCGGCACGATATGGACGAACATCACGCGCCGGTCCGATGCACCGATGCTCTTCGCCGCCTCGACATACAACTCATGCCGCGCCGCGAGCACCGAACCACGGACCACGCGGGCAAACCGGGGCACCGAGGCGATGCCAATGGCGATCATTGCTTTCGTCAGCCCGCTCCCGAGGATCGTGACAATGACGAGCGCGAAGAGGATGCCGGGGAAGGTCAGTTGCACCTCGATCAGGCGCATCAGGACACCGTCGGTCATCCCGCCGAAATAGCCCGCGATAAGCCCGATGAACCCGCCGACAATCACCGCGATCCCCACCGCGATGAAGCCCATTGCGAGCGAAACCCGCGCGCCATCAATCAGCCGCAACAACAGATCGCGCCCAAGATGGTCCGTGCCGAGCGGGTGGCCCGCCGTGCCGGGCGGCAGGAGCGAGTCCGCGAGGCTCTGCCGGTACGGGTCAATCGTAATGATGCGTGGCACGATCACCGCGACGGCGGCGAGCAGGAGCAGCACGACCGCCGACGCCACAGCCACCGGGTTGCGCCGGAGCCGCCCCCACGCACGCCGCGCCGGGGATTGCCCGCCGCTGACGGGAATATGCGCCGGCGCCTCGCTCCGACTAAGTAGGCAGCCAATCGAACTTAGACGATTGCAAGCCTGACGTATGCAAGTTGTCGGCACCGCTCCGGTCGTCCAGCCACGCCATCGCGCGGGTGGCCTGCTCGTCCACGTCCGCGTATG
>Ga0102924_1003492_pt1 | contig 16461 bp, 15 predicted proteins | sample PaiPotPPM11metaG_FD_80116 | JGI IMG/M metagenome (GOLD analysis project Ga0102924, IMG submission 80116) | Iron sulfur acid spring bacterial and archeal communities from Banff, Canada, to study Microbial Dark Matter (Phase II) - Paint Pots PPM... ... | reverse complement strand
GTTGTAGTAAGCGGGATTGTGGCGGGCCAAGGTGGCGCCCGGCTTGGTTGGAAACGTCCAGCCGGCGAAGGGGGAGGAGAACCCCTCGATCGTGTCCTGGTCGTAGTTCGGAATGAGAGCGCCGTTGGCGTCCAACTTCGGAGTCCCGTCGGGGTTCAGTTGCCGCACCCCGATCGAGAAGAGTTGCATGATTTCGCGGGCGTAGTTCTCGTTGGGACTGGTCCCGCGCGCAGGATCTGGCTTGTCGTTATTGACCATATCCAGATAGCGGCCCATGGTGGGGCTCAGGGTGACGTCCTTCAGCAGGTCGAAGTAGTTGCCAAACACATCCTTCTGCAACATGCGCAGGTAGGGCAGCAAGGCGTTGGCATCGTTGATCTTGACCGAGGAGACGACGAACATCTCGCTGAGCGCGAACGCCACGCGCTCGCGCAACTGGTCCTGGGCGGTCAAGGCATTGACAAAGAACTGCTGTTCGACCGGGCCCTGCACATGGTAGTCGGGGGCGTCGGGATAAGGGGCGGGTGGAGCGGCAAACTGCTCGTCCAAGAAGCGACTGATGCCAACCTGCTGCACGTGGCTGACCAGGGCGGGCGTGGGCCCGAAGGTGGCTTGCTCCAGCAACCGTCCGGCGTCGCTGGCCGATAGACTGGGTACGCTACCCGTGCCGCTGGCGGCGGGAGGAGCGCTGCTTCCAATGCCGCCGCCGCATCCGGACAAGCCCAAAAGCAGCAAGCCGGAGCCGACTCCGAAGACGACCGCTCCTCGCCTGCTGCGAACGCTTCGGGTGTGTAGGACCTGCATGCTCTCCCTCGCCTGATCGTTCCTGCAACCCAGCTACCCAAAGCTAAGACATCTACCATCAAAGACTTGCGACCTAACGTGCGGTAGCCCCGATGATCGATGACTCGTTTCCGCCCTTCCATTCCCCGAACACAAGGGGCCAGGGACGGGTTCGTTGCGTTCCAACCCTGCTGGGTCGCGGAAGTTGCGCGTTACAGCTGGAGAACACCGAGTCGTACAGGGAGACTCAAGAACGCGCGCGGGTACCGGTCGTGGGCGGGCACGGTAGCGCTCGGCTCGCGCCCGGAAGAAAGCATGACAGGCGCGCTCGCCGTCATCCGCGGTCAAAACGCGTAAAAGCTTAACTCGTGGGTTTTGCGCTCCACCCAAAGTCGCGCTTCGTCGTGCCGGCCGTTAATTTTAACGAAGACCACCAGGCCGGAACTATTGCTACCGGGGGACTCAACGCCGTCGATGGCGTATTTCTGGATCGTGCCCCATGAGCTGGAAGGGCCCCAGTCCTGCATGAAGTGATCCATGGAGTATTCATGCGGGTTGGCCTGCCAGATGAAATAGGCCATCTGGTAGTTGTGGCGCAGGATGGCGTCCATAAAACGGGTGACGGTGCGGCGCGCCTCGTAGCGCGGCCAGTAGAAATAGCCGGCGAGGGCCACGACCAACAGCAGCGCGATGGCGCCCAGCAGCAGACGGCGGCGGCGCAGGCGTTGATGGTCGACGGGAACGGCATCCAGGAGCGTCATGAGATCACTTTTTGAACTCTACCTCAGTTCCGGGAGCTGAGCGGGCGGTGAAAGTTCAGCCCGGCAGTAATGGGCAGAAATACGACCAGGGTGGCGAGCCTTGCGGCTTGCCACCCTGGGGTTCCACGCGCTGGCCGCGACTACGGCTTGGGACGGGCGGCAGCCGGGCGTGCCGGAGCGCCACCCACCACCGGATTGGCGGCGTCGAAGAGCTTGACGATCGGGTCGGTAATGTTGATGCCATCGCTGGCGTACAAGACGGGGTTCTGCGGCCAGGGAAAGCTGACATCGAGAATGACGGCGTAGCCATTCTTCTTGGCGAAGTCGTCGACGATCTTCACCATCTTGTTGCCGATGGCATTGACCATGTCGTTCTCGGCGCCTTGGAAGTCGGTGCGCGCCTGTTCGGCGGCGAACTGCAGCTCTTTCTGCTGGCTCTCGATGGTGCGCGTCAGTTCCGCCTTGGCTTCGGTGCTCAGTGTGTTGCCGCCGTCCTGCAGCTTCTGCTGCAGGGCCTGCAGCGACTTCTGTTTGCCGGCCAGCTCCTGCTGCTTGGGCTCAAAGCGGGTATTCAGGTCGGCAGTCGCCTTCTTGCCCTCCTGAGTGGCCAAAATGGCCTGCTGGATGTTCAAGATTCCAACCTTCTCGGTCGGCGCCTGCGCCAGCAGGGGAAGTGTCAACAGGCAAGCAACAGCGGAAAATGTAAAAACTCTGCTCATGGATTCCTCAAAGTTAAATTTCTTGGGAGAAGGTCCCTTGGAGTATAGGGGAGCCTCCGCCCTCGGTCAATGAAGCGGTCAATTCCAAGGTCACATCTAAAACGTACGGCTGATCGTAAAACGGAACGTGTGCGGCGGCTCCTTGAAGGGCAGCGGGGGGGACGTTCGCAGCTGATTCAAGGTGTAGTTCACCGCGTTCAGGACGTCGGCGTCGTTCTGGAATGCCGCCGGAACGCCGCGCATGAAATCCTGCTGCGTGGCGATCACCGGCGGTCGGATCGCGGTATCGACCCGCGACGGGTTGATGGCGTAATAGATCCTAAACGGCGCCTGGATGATCGGCAGCATAAACTGCAGTTCCAAGCCGGTCGAAATCCGCACCGTGGAGTTGGTGGTCGGCGCCAGCAGGATTCTCGGATTGAATTGCCGTCCGAAGTCGGTGTTCAGTTGGTGCAATACCTGGGTATTGACGCGCAATTGGTTGGGCAGGCTGATGCGATTGATGCCGGCATCGAGGAAGGCCGCCAGGGTGACCGGTCCAAAAATCGGGATACGGTACTCGAAGTTGCCGATCGCCTCGGTATCGCCGCCCGGGGTGGTGATTTGATAGGTGGGGATCTTGGCCTGGAAGTTGATGAAGCCCACCGCGTTGGGATTGGTGGGCGTGGGCTGCGGCACGACCTTGATCAGTTGACCGCCGGTCAACGGATTCAGGATGGGCTGCGAGGTCTCAGTTGGGATCAGCGCGATGGGGGTCACCGCAAGAATATCGAAGCCCCGAATGGTATCCTCGCCGCCCACAAAGAAGCGGTCGAACGTCGGGGGCGCTCCCCCGCCATAGCCCGACACCATCGAGCCCAACAAGCGGAACCCCACCACGTGATTCTTCCAGGCCGGGTGGAAGTAACGGAAGGAGAGGCTCGGCCGGATGATTTTCACGTTGCCACCCAGCCCGGTAAACTCGGTCGAGGCGCTCACCTCTTTACCGCCGGTGGGCTGGAACTGGCTGTTGACGGTGTTGATTTCAAACGACGGGATGATGCTGCTGGTGGCAATACCGGTCAGGTTGCTGGGTCCGTCGATGCCGCGGAAGCTGACCGAGTTGAACAACAGGGTGGCGGCCTGGGTCAGCGGTTTCAGGTTCGAGAGGTTGTAGCCGTAGGTCAGTCCCAGCCGGGTGAAGGAGCGCTTCAGCGGCATGCTGGTGTTGACATTGAACCCCTTGCTGTTTTGCGTGTAGTTCAGCAACTGGTTCTGGCCCAAGGCGGAGAAGTAGGGCACCAAATTCTGGCCGGCAAAGATGGACGCCTGACGCGCCTGGTCGTAGCGGTAGTCGCTTCCGAAGACGGAGAAGCCCAACTGGATGTTGCGGTCAAACAGGTACGGTTCGGTGAAGCCGAACTGGATGATGCGCTGCAGCGCACCATACTCGCCCGAGAATGAAAGCGTCTCGCCCAGCCCGAGAAAATTATTGGTCGCGTAGTTCAGGCCAAGGAAACTCCCGGCCAGGCCGCTGACGCCGCCGGTCAGGCCGATCGTGTTCTTGCCCTTTTCCTTGAGCTTGAGGTTGATGTCCACCTGCCCTTCCGGGCCGGTCGAATCCTGGTGGATCTCGGCGTCCTCGGGCTTGATGGGGTCGAAGTAGCCCAACTGGTTGAGACGCAGCAGGCTGGTATCCCAGGCTTGACTGTTGAAGCGTCCCCCCTCATCGATCATCAGCTCGCGCCGGATGACCTTGTCGCGCGTGGTGGTGTTGCCGCTGAACTCGATGCGCCGCACGAAGTAGGGCTTGCCCTCCTGCACGTCGAGCGTCAGGTTCACCACGCGGCGCTTCTCGTCGGGCTGCGGGTCGGGGTTGGCGACAAAGTTGATGTAGCCGAACTCGCCGTACAGTTTGCGCAGGTTCTCCAGCCCCTTGCGCAGTTTGGAGATGTTGAGGATCTCGCCCTGATGCATGCCGAAGACGTTGGTCAGCACCGCCTGGTCGTTGATGAACTTGTTGTTGACGAAGTTCACCTTCCCGACTTTGAAGCGATTCCCTTCCACGACCGGGATGGTGATGTCCACCCGTTTTCCCGGGTGTCCGCCCCAGAAGAGGACGTGCATGCTGTGCGTGTCGCGCTGCTTGAGGGTGGGATCCTCGACGATGACGCTGAAGTAGCCGCGGTCCTGGTAGGCGCCGCGTACGCGTTCCAGGTCTTCCGAGAGCTTGGCGGCGTCGTAGGTCTTGCTGAAGAGGTTTTCGAAGATGAGCGAATCCGGGATGCCGATGGGGCGCAAGTTCTTCATGCTGCGCCGGAGCACCAGCGAGCTCAGCACGGTATTGCCGCGGAAAGCGATCTTCCCCACCTCCACCTTGGGTCCCTCGTCCACGTCAAAAGTGAGGGCGACCGAGCTGGGGGGCAACTGCGTGATGACCGACTTGACGGTGGCGTATTGCCGACCGTGTTCCGCCAGCAACTCCTTGATGGCGTCCTCGGCATGCTTGGCACGCGTCGGGTCGAACTGGTCATCGCGCGTCAGGCGCACGTTGCGCGCCTTCCAGCGATCCAGGATGTCAGACTCGGTAATCGACTTCAGCCCCTTGTACTTGATTTCGCGAATCAGCGGCTTCTCCGAGACGTGGATATGGAGAACCACTCCCTGCGGCGTGTCTTCGCGCTCAATTTTGAGGTCGTCGAAAAAGCCCGAGTTCCAGAGGGCCATGAAGTCGCGATTCACCTGCGCCGGGTCCAGCTCGCTTCCGGGCTTGGAGTAGATGCGCGTTTTGATGGTGTCGCAAGGCACCCGGTGGTTGCCTTCGCAAATCACCCCGATGATGGTGTTATGCGGCGGTGGCGGGGCGGCCGTCTGAGCGCCCAGGGCGGGAATCCCCAAGGCCGCTACGATGAGGGGAAGAACCGTCCACAAGAGGCGCCGAGCGCGAGCGCGGCGTGATTGGCGAGGCAGTACGTGCAGAATGATCACCAGAGCGCGTTTATCCCCTTGCCCCGTCCGTCCAACTGAGGCGGAAGTCTCAATGCCAAGAGTGCCAACAGTATAGCGGTGTCTCGTGGCAAAGGGCGAAATTTCACTCGACCTCCTTGCCGCTGTATAGCCACACACAATCCGACGCCCACGTTTCCCGCAGCCCAGACGTCGCCGTTCGCCCAAACTTGCGATATGGAGACGCGCAGAAGCACCGGTCCCCCATCTCGCTTCCATCCAACCGCTCACCGTGCTACCCGCCACTCGGGAGTTTCGGTCGGCCGCGATGAAAGCGACGCATGGACAAACCGGTCAACGTGCAAGTCAAGTGCGGCCGTTGTGGTCGGACTTTCCGCACCAGCACTTTTCCCAAGCTCGATCATTTCAGCATTTATCGCGTCGTCTGCCCCCATTGCGCCTGGCCAGGTCGGTATTTGGCGTCTGAGTTGCGTTCGCTGACCGGCCCAACACCGCCGGTCGCCTCAGCCAAACATCCCGGCAAACCTGGCGACGACACGCACTGAGAACTGGGCGTTGCGCCCAACACCGGTCTCTCCCCTGAGCGAGGCTTCCATGCCCCTCTCCCGGCGGGACGACGCGTCGCGTGGAGTCGCCTGTTACACTACCGGCGATTTGATCTTTGTTGTTTCGGAGGACGCATCCATGTCCGATTCCACCCTTCGTCCTGAACGCCGCCGAGTCCTGGGCACCCTTGCCGGCATGGCAGGCGCCGCTTCCTTGCTGAGCCCTGATGCCGCCGCCCAACTCGCTCCCAGCCGGGACGCGGCGTTGCTTGCCAGCTTGGCGCCGGCCGTCCTCCGCTCCAGCCGCACCCGCAAGGCCTCCAGCTTCGACCGCAGCGGCGGCAACGCCGACGCCTTCCCCATCGAACCGGGCGCCACGCAACTGCTCCTCGAAACCCAGGGTCCCGGCGTGATCCGCCATGTTTGGTTCACCATCGCCGCTCCCCCCAACCACCTCAAAGACCTCGTGCTCCGCATGTACTGGGACGGTGAGAGCGCGCCCTCGGTCGAGTCCCCGGTCGGCGATTTCTTCGGCCTCAACCTGAACGAGTACTTCAACTACAGTTCGGCGGTCATGACCGTGGCCTCCATCAAGGCGTTGAACTGCTACCTGCCCATGCCGTTCCAGCGCTCGGCACGCATCACGGTGACCAACGAGAGCACGCACCGGGTGGGAGCGTTTTATTCCAACATTGATTACGAACTCGTCGCCGCGCTGCCCCCCGATCTCGGCTATTTCCACGCCCAATACCGACAGGCCGCGCCCTGCAAGGGATGGACCGACGACTGGGAAAACAATGGAACTCCGCTGGTCGACCAGAAGAAGAATCTGGATGGCGCGGGCAACTACGTCATTCTCGACGCCCAGGGACGCGGCCAGTACATCGGCGTCAGCCACGGGGTGCTCCAGAATCAGGATGGCTGGTGGGGGGAGGGCGACGACATGATCTTTATCGACGGCGACGCCCGGCCGACCATCAACGGCACCGGTTCGGAGGACTACTACAACGGCGCCTGGGACTTCGGGGGCCAGCCTTTCGCCTACCCCTACAACGGCGCCCCCTTTATCTTGAACCCCGAGCGGGTCGGCGGCCGCTGGTGCCTCTACCGCTGGCACCTCGCCGACCCCATCCGTTTCGAACGCTCCCTGCGCGTCACCATCGAACACGGACACGCCAACCATCGCTCCGACAACTTCTACACGGTCGCCTACTGGTACCAGACCGAGCCCCACGCGCCATTCCCCGCCCTGCCCGAGCGCTCGGCGCGCTACCCGCGCTTGTACCGCGTCGGCGGGCCCAGCGAAGTGGCCCCTTAGTCCGGGCGCGCGCCACGCCGCGCCGATGGACTGTAAAACGCTTGTCAGAGCGCCTTGGCGGCGGGTACTCTTGCGGCCAGCAGCTCGCATTTTCGGAGTTGACCACGAACGTGCCCCATCAGATACAACAGTTCTCGCTGGAGCGCGGCAGCCTCGAGGTGGAGTACGTGGAACAGTACTTCGAGGAGTTTCACGAGAAGAAGACCGCCGCCCAGGTGTTGCAGCGACTGCGCGGCCGGCAACACCTCATCCTGATATCCATGGCCGCGGCCCTCGACGATCCCGAGCACCTGGTGCCGGTGGCGTTCAAGGTCGGCCACGAACTCTTCCCGCAGGAGGTCGACCCGCAACTGGCCGATCTGACCCTGCGCCTCAAGGACTGCCTCAATTTTCCCGGTCGCCGCGTCTTCTACAGCTGGATCGGCGGTACCCGGCAGGAATACCGCGGCCAGGGGCACTACCGCGCCCTGACGGAACAACAGGAAGAATGGGCGCACAAGAACGGGTTTGACGAGATGGTCGTCAAGACCAAGAACCGCTTCTATGCCATGCGGGCGACGCTGGATCACCTGCAGTTCAACATCATGAAGTTCGAGCCCCACCCCACTTCGAATCCGGACTCCAAGGTTTACATGCAGAAGAGCCTGGGCCCGGAAGTGCTGCGCGGCCACCTGACGTCGCGCGTGGTCATGGTCGCGGCGTAAGGCGGGCGGCGGGGCGCCGGTGCCATCCTGGGTTCAGACCACCGGCGTCCTAGGCTTGGCGTTCCTGCCACTCTTCGTACCACGCCATCTGCACCGCTTCCAGCTTGCTCTCATTCGACTGCGTGGCGTCGCCCTGGAACTGCGGCAGCTCGGTGATCCACTGCAGCAGCTGGGTAAAGCGCACCGTCAACGGATCGGTTTCCGGGAACCGTTCCGCCAGCAGGATGCCGAGCTCTTCCGTGTCGTCCCAATCGAGAGTTGCCGCCATAATAGTTTTCGCCTTCCGGGACGGGTGACCCTGCGCCCCTAGCCGACCTCCTGCACGTTCCGTCCCTGCAACGCGGCCTTCAAGGCACTGTTCATCATCAGCTCGGCGAGATGCCGGGTGCCATCGTTCAAGGCTTCAATCTTGGTGCGCATCAGCCCGTAGTCTTCCGATGCCATTTGGGAGCGTAACTCCGCTTCCAATTCCGCGATGCGCGCCTGTTCGGCGGGCGCGATGGTGGCGAACGCGGGGTCGCGCCGCGCTCTTTCAACCGCGTCGAGAATCAATTGGGCCTCGTTGCGCGCTTCGACCACCTGGCGCTGGCGCAAGTCCTCTTCGGCGTTGTCGAAGCTGTCGAGAATCATCTGCTCGACCTGGTCGTCGTTCAGGCCATAGGTGGGTTTCACCTGGATGGCGGCGGCCTGACCGGTTCGTTCCTCGATGGCCGACACGTTCAGGATGCCGTTGGCATCGATCAGGAACTTGACGGCGATGCGCGGCAGCCCGGCCGCCATGGGGGGAATCTCGCGCAGGTCAAAGCGCGCCAGCGAGCGGCAATCCTTCGCCAGTTCGCGCTCGCCCTGCAGCACGTGAATCGCCACGTTGGTCTGACCTTCCACCCAGGTTGTGAAGTGCTCGGTGGCCGAGGCGGGGATGGTGGAGTTGCGGTGAATGATGCGCGCCACCACGCCGCCCATGGTCTCGATGCCGAGCGAGAGCGGCGTCACGTCGAGCAGGAGCATGTCCTGCGAGCCGCCGCCCGAAAGGATGCCGGCCTGCACCGCCGCTCCCACCGCCACCACCTCGTCGGGGTTCAACCCGCAGTGCGGCTGCCGTCCGAAGAGTTCCTGCACCAGTTGCTGCACGCGCGGGATCCGGGTCGAGCCGCCCACCAGCACAACCTCGTCGACCGTGCCGGTCAGCTTGGCATCGGCGAGCGCGGCACGGCAGGGCGGCACGGTGCGATCCAGCGTCGGGGAAATCAGTTCCTCGAACTGCGTCCGGGTAATCTCGCGGCGGTACTTTTTTCCGTTGGGAAGCACGAACTCCAACCGTGCGCTGGATGCGGTCGACAGCGCGATTTTGGCTGCGATGACCTGCGCCCGCAGGCCCTGCACGACGGTGGCGGAGCGGAAGTAGTCGGCTCCCAGATCCCCCCGGATGTCGTCCAGGGCGATGGTCAACAACAGGTTGTCGATGTCGTCGCCGCCGAGATGGGTGTCGCCGTTGGTCGCCTGCACATGAAACAGGCTTTCCCCTTCACTGTCTTCGAGCCGCAAGATGGACACATCGAACGTTCCCCCGCCCAAGTCATAGACCGCGAAGGTGCCCTGGCGTTTCTTGTCCAACCCGTAGGCCAGCGCCGCCGCAGTCGGTTCGTTGACGATGCGCAGCACTTCCAGGCCGGCGATGCGGCCGGCGTCCACCGTGGCCTGACGTTGCGCGTCATTGAAGTACGCCGGAACGGTGATGACGGCGTGGCGTACCGGGGCGCCGAAGTAGCGTTCGGCGTTGCGCTTGAGCTGGCGCAGGATATACGCCGAGATCTCGGGCGGCGTCAGGATGCGTTCGCCGAGTCGGAGGCGCACGATGCCGGCCTCGCCGCCCGATTCTTCGACCACGCGAAAGTGAAAGCGCTCAATCTCGTCGCGGACGTCGGCCTGGCTGCGACCCATCAGGCGCTTGACCGAGTAGATGGCACGCTCGGGTGCCTCGATCAGCCATTTCCGAGCCGGGTTGCCGACCACCACGTCGCCGGCGGGGGTCAAGGCCACGATCGACGGCACGAGGTTCAGGCCATCCTCGCCGGGGATGACCACCGGGGTCTGGCCTTCCATGTAGGCCACCAGGGAGTTCGTCGTTCCCAGGTCAATTCCGATGACGCGTTCTGCCATAACGTTTCAGTTCACCTTTGCGACGCCGCCGACCTGCACTAGGGCGCCGGCACGAGGACCACGGCCACATCGCGCAGCAGGTTGCGCAGGTAGCTGCGCCGATCGAGCAAGCTGGAGAGCTGCTGCAGGATGTCACCACCCGTCTCGCCGGCATCCTGGGCACGATCCCAAGCCGCGGCTCGCTCCAACAGGGCGGCATCCACCACCTCAAGTTTTTCCTGAAAGTCTGCCTGAGCCTGAACCAGTTGCCGTCGGGTCCCGGGATCGGTCAGCCCGCCCGAACGGGCCTCGTCCAGCGCCATGTTCAACTCAAAGACCTCTTCCAGCAGTTCCGCCGGTACTTGGGGGGCGCGCTCCACCCCGGCATCCCCGCGTTCATCACGGCGCCGCACCCCTCCGAGATCGAGCAGATAGACGATGCGCGCGATCGGATCGGCCAGCACCCGAAAAGCGTCGTTGAGCTGCGACATCTGCCGCAACGCTGCGTCCTGGTCCAGCCTCGCGGCGCGGGCAAAGCGGTCGGGGTGCAGGCGGCGGCTTTGCCGGTAGAACTCCCGCTCCAAGCCCGGCACGTCGAGGAGCAGGCGACGCGGCAGTCCGAAGACGGCAAAGTAGTCCGCCATGGCGGCGGTGGGGGAAACGGCGTCGGGCATGGCGCAAAACGGCGGGCAGTTCAGGCTGAGAAGGAGGTTCCGCAACCGCAGGCTTTCTTGGCGTTGGGATTTTCGAAGACGAAGCCGGTGTGCATCAGCGATTCCTCGTAGTCCAGGACCATGCCGTGCAGGTAGATGAACGACTTGGGATCGACCAGGATCTTCACCCCGCCGTCGTACTCGAAGATCCGATCCCGCTCACGGACCCGGGTGTCGAAGTTGACCGCGTAGGTAAGTCCGGAACATCCCCCGCCGCGCACCCCGAGGCGCAAGCCGCCCTCCATGTGTTCACGCTGCATCAGCTCACGCAGCTTGCCGATGGCTTTCTCGGTTACTTCGATGCCGGCGGGCATGGTCCTCCACGGGGCGTGTAGGCGGCGGCAACCAGCCGTGCGCGCCAGCGCACTGCGGTTCACCGTGCCCCAAGCCTTGCCTAGGCTTTCGCGGTTTCCGTCGCGGCGGGCACGGCATCGCCGTGGCGCTGCTTCCAGTCGGTAATGGCCGCCTTGATGGCGTCCTCGGCCAGCACCGAGCAGTGGATCTTCACCGGCGGCAGGGCAAGTTCCCGCACGATATCGGTGTTCTTGATGGCCAGGGCGTCGTTGACCGTCCGGCCCATGACCCATTCGGTGGCCAGCGAGCTGGAGGCGATCGCCGAACCGCAACCAAAGGTCTTGAACTTGGCTTCCTCGATGATTTGCGTCTCGGGGTTGATCTTGAGTTGCAGCCGCATCACGTCGCCGCACTCCGGGGCACCCACCAAGCCGGTCCCCACGTTGGGGTCCTTCTTGTCGAGCGTGCCCACGTTGCGCGGGTTGCTGTAATGGTCGATTACTTTATCGGAGTAGGACATATCAGTTCACCTGTCTTTCAAAAACTTCCACCGCCAACCGCGTCCGTCTAGTGCGTGACCCACTCCATCTTGGAGAGATCCACGCCTTCCTTGGCCATCTCGTACAGGGGCGACAGATCACGCAGCCGGACCACCGTCTCCACCATGCGGTCGATGACGTAGTCCACTTCCTCTTCCGTGTTGAAGCGTCCCAAGCCGAAGCGAATCGAGGTGTGCGCCAGGTCTTCGCCGACCCCCAGCGCCTTCAACACGTAGGAGGGCTCGAGGGTCGCCGAGGTGCAGGCCGACCCGGACGAGACCGCGATGTCGTTGATCCCCATCAGCAGCGACTCGCCTTCGACGTAGGCAAACGACACGTTGAGGTTGTTCGGCAAGCGGTGTTCCATGCTGCCGTTGATGTACAGCTCATCCAGCTTGGCGAACAGCCCCGCGTTCAGGCGATCACGCAGCTTCCGCAGCCGCTCGGCTTCGCCGGCCATCTCGGCCAGCGCGATCTCGGCAGCCTTGCCGAAGCCCACGATGCCGGGCACGTTCAGGGCGCCGGAACGCATGCCGCGCTCGTGACCGCCGCCGTCCATCTGGCAGGCCAGCGAGACGCGCGGGTTGCGACGCCGCACGTACAGCGCTCCCACCCCTTTGGGTCCGTAAATCTTGTGCGCCGTGGCGCTTAGCAGGTCGACGCCCCACTTGTTGACGTCCACCGGGATCTTGCCGAAGGCCTGCACCGCGTCCGTGTGGAAAAGAACTTTGTGCTGTTTGGCGATTTTGCCGATCGCCTCCATATCCTGGATCACGCCAATCTCATTGTTGGCGGCCATGATCGAGATCAGGATGGTCTTCGGCGTAATGGCCGCTTCCAGTTCCGCCAAGTCCAGCCGCCCATCCCGCTGCACCGGCAGGTAGGTCACGTTGTAGCCCTGCTTCTCCAGCCGCTTGCAGGTGTCCAACACCGCCTTGTGCTCGATCACCATGGTGATGATGTGGTTGCCCTTCTCGCGATACATCTCGGCCACGCCCTTGATGGCGAGATTGTTGCTCTCGGTGGCGCCGCTGGTGAAGATGACTTCCTTGGCGCTGGCGCCGATCGTCTTCGCGATGCTTTCCCGCGCCTGGTCGACGCCCTTCTCGGCCGCCCACCCAAAGGCGTGGTTGCGGCTGGCCGCGTTGCCGAAGTCGTCCAGCGAGTACGGCACCATGGCCTCCACCACGCGCGGGTCGCAGCGCGTCGTCGCGTGATTGTCAAAATAAATTGGTGTCTTCACAGCCATGTTCAGCGTTCCTTCCAATTCTCCGCATCGTCACCTCACACCGCATGCAGGGGGTGCGGCGTGCCGGCGATGCGAACCAAATCCTTGTCCAACACCGCTTCCGCCCCGTCGCAAACGTCGGCGATGGTGATTTTTTCGAGAAACCCGGCCAACGTCTCGTTGACCTTTCGTAGCGGCTCGCGAATCGTGCAACTGCCGGACTGTTCGCACACCCGGGCCGTAAAACAGGTCGTGATGAACAACGGCCCTTCGATGGCGCGGATCACTTCCAGCAACGAAATTTGGGCCGGCGAACGGGCCAAAATATAGCCTCCGTTCGCGCCCTGGGTCGAGATCAACAGCCCCTTGCGCGTCAACCGCTGCAGAATCTTCGCCAACGCCTCTTGGGGAATGCTGTACTCCACCGCCAAGTCCCTGGCACTGCAGGCCTGCGGCACCCCAGACCCGACCCGCTCCGCCAAATGCTTGACGGCAATCAGCCCGTAATCCGCCTTCTTGGTAAGCCGCAGCACGTGTTCCCTTTCAGGGCACCGATTCCGAAGCCAGTATAACAGATCTACGACCTTTTCCGTCGCCCTTCGGCCTTACTCGTCGTCTCCCGGCATCTGCCGCAGCAACTCGGCCGCGGGATCGAACTGGACCGCGTCCAAGACCCCGCGAAACGGGATCGCCAGTACCGTATCCGCGTTGCGGACCTGGATCCACTGGACCATGCGATGACTTCCCGACCAAATCACAATCGGAGCGCGGAACCAGAACGGCGCAGCCGACTGGTGCAGTCGCACGGTAAGCGCACTTCCACTACGGGGCATCCGCGAACGATGCCATTCAAAACGCGGCTTGGGGAGGTCTGGGCGCTGCAGCCACTGCGCCCAGAACCAGGCAAGATCGCGCTCCCGGGCTTGACTGCGCTGTAGCGCCACGGCTCTTTCCATGGCAGTAGACCGGCGGGGGTGCCGCCCGGCTTTTTGAACCACGGCTTTCACCATGGTCTGAGGCGTAGCCAGGTCTTCCAAGGCCTGGCTGTCGGGTCCCGGAAGTCGGCGCAGCAGGCCCCAGAATCGGTCGTCGCCGATCTCCAGCCGCAAGGCGTTCAGCGTCAGGCAGGCCCGTGCGGCGAAATCAAACGCCGTCTTCCCCTCAGGGGAGCCGCCCGACGAGGCCGGTCCTTCGGCCAGTGGTCGCTGCCAGCCTTGCGCCGCCACCTGGAGGCGTTGCAACCAAAGGTCGCGGATGGACGCTCCCCCTGTCTGCGTCACCGCGTCCAACGCGAGCATCAGCGGCAGCCCGGCCGCCAACCACGCGTCACCGTCGTGCCGGGGACCGCGGTCACCCTGCGACAGTCCGACCTGTGGCCAGTGTTGCGCCAATGCTGCCGACATCAAGAACCGTGCCTCGCTCTCGGGCCGAAGCAAATTGCCGGGCGTACGAAAAACCAGCAGAGCGTGTTCCGCGCCCAAGCTTTGGACGGGAGCCTGTTCGTCGAAGACGATCTGGACGATGGGGGTATGCGGCGGCGGTCCCAAGCGGGCGCTGAGTTGTTGAAACGATTCGACCACCAGGTCGGCTGCGGCGCGCAGTGTCTTTGGATCCCCGGCGCCGTGAAGTTCCACGCTCAACCCGGGCACCGATCGTTCCGTTCGAGGGAGATGCGGCGCAATGAACAGCCCTGAACTGACGCTGGAATCAACGCGCCACGTCTGAATTCCAGAGGAGTCTGTCGCCTGCCGCTCCCCGGCCATAACCACGTCCCAGCCTGGTCTCGCCGCCAGCATGACCACTGTCGGATATGCGCCGGCAAAGTCCGGATGCCAGGATCCCTCAAAGAGGGCGATCGCAGCGCTTCCAACCCGGCTCGGGGCTGCCGGGCGACCTTGGTATTCGAGACGCAGTGTGACGCGATCCAAAGCACGGCCCAGCGCAATCTTTCCTGCCGTGCCGGACACGGTTAACGGCCAGCTGCTGCCATCCACACTGAGGCGCGTGACCCGAAGGTCGGCCGGCAGGTTGAAATCGATCTCTGCCTGCGGACCCTGACGTTGCAGGCTGACCGTCTCTACTCCGAGAAGCTGGTCACCGACAAAACGCAGGTTGATCTGGGCCTGCACCGCCGTCATCTGGGCCGACGCACTACTTGCGCCTGGCACGCAGCACAACCAAGCGATCATGACGCCCGATCGCCATCCCACTCGATATCGCGAGGCCCGCCGCGGCCGAGCCGGCGACGGAGCTTTGCGCTGGTCGATATCGGGAATGGCCACCGTACTCACAGTAACGCGGGGCCGACCCCGGCCGCCAACACTGCGATCCATTCTTCCCGCCCGACGCCATTCCCGGCGGGCTTCCCGGCGGAAGCGCGCCTGCGGTGGAAGCTTGGCACAGAACCGCAATCGGAGATCTATTTGCTGCGCGTGACCACCACCCCGGGTCCATCCAAGCGTGCCAGTTGGCTCCCGTCCAGAAAAAGTTCGAGCGTGACATCGTCGGTCACGGCGCGCAGATGGAACAGTCCAGGACCCGGCACGGCGCTGAGCGTGATTTTGCCGGGATCGCCGGTATGGGGCACAAACACGGGAAACTGTTGCTCTCCGCCGCGGATGCGGTCGTAGCGGGCGGCCAGCAGCTCCCACTCACTATAGAAGTTCGTATCCAAGATCGCGGTGGTGTTCGGCATCACGAACTGGAAGTCCCGTGCCGCGCCTGTTTCGGGCTGGTAGTGAGCCGTGACCTTGCCGTCGCCGTATCCGACGTCGATCTGTGCCTTGCCCTCGCTCCACCGATAGCTGCCCAAACCGTCGCCGGCGTCCACTTGCAGTTCCGCCGTCTGTCGGATCTGGCGGTCACCGACTTGGAAGTCGATGTGACTCTGCAGAACACGACCGCCGAGCGTGCGATGCACGCTAAAATGCTCGGTTCCGCGCAACTGCCCATTTTCGGTGATCGTGAATGTGCCGCTGTCGTTCACCGGCGGCTTCTGAGCCACAAGGCCGACAACTCCGAGGAAGACCAGCCAGCCAATGGGTCGCATATTAAGCACGCGGGGTCTGCTCCCTTACCTGCGCTCTGGGGGCGGCGCTGAAAATTGTTGCACGATGCGATCCACCATTTCTTCCGGACTCACTCCGCCGCCGCCGGCCACGGTAACCGTGGCCTGGGCGTAGAAGGGACGCCGCTGGACATAGAGTGCACGAAACGAGGCCGCATCGCGAAACAAGGGGCGGTTGACGACTTGGGTGCAGCGGATCAGCAACTCGTCAAACGGAACATCCAAAAAAGCTGACGCCGCACCTTGCAGCTGAATGAACTCCAAGTTAGCCGGCTGGGCATAGGTCCCGCCGCCGAGGGCCAGGACAGTACGCCGCCCGGTGGCAGCTTCCGCCAATGCCTGCTCCAAGGCCTGACGTTCTAGTTGACGGAAGGCAGCCTCTCCCCGTTTCTCGAAGATCTCGGAAATATTGGCGCCGGCGCTGCTCTCGATGCGCTCGTCGAGGTCCACGAAATGCCAACCCAGCCGCTGCGCCAACCGCCGCCCGACGGTGGACTTGCCGGACCCCATGAAACCCACCAGCAAGAGGGGCGAGGAAAGCGGCATATCGTCAGTGTAATGGACGGGCCGGTCGGTCGGGGGCGCCCAGCAGGCCGCTAGCGGCGGCCGGGAAAGACCGGGAAGCGGCGCCAAGGCGGGGGTTCGGCGGCCGGGACGCCGCTGCCATTACTTTTTGACTTTTCATCGGATGGAGCAATGACTCCC
>Ga0102924_1003491_pt1 | contig 16462 bp, 14 predicted proteins | sample PaiPotPPM11metaG_FD_80116 | JGI IMG/M metagenome (GOLD analysis project Ga0102924, IMG submission 80116) | Iron sulfur acid spring bacterial and archeal communities from Banff, Canada, to study Microbial Dark Matter (Phase II) - Paint Pots PPM... ... | reverse complement strand
CCGTAGATCTCCCGCTGGTCGGCCACGCACAGGGCCCGGCCGCAGGTACGGCAGTAGGCGGTGGCTTCACGATCGGGGTGTTGATAGCAGTTCACGCGCACTCTCCCGGGTCACGCTGACCCCTGTTCGCACTCCGTCCGAATCGATACTCATGGCCGACAAATTCGTGGCGACCATCCCAGCGCGCCAGGGCCGCGCCCGGCCCATGGAACACCTGGTTGATCCCGGCGGCCGGCGCCTTCGGCTTCGGCGTGGCCGGGGCTTCGCCGGCGGGGGCCGACTCGCTGCCCGTGCGTTGCATCTCGTGGACCGCCGCCTGGATCTCGTAGACCACGCGCAGGTCGTTGTAATAGCGGACCACGCCCGCCCGGGCCAGGTTGACCCGGCGGCTCAGCGCGGTGCTCAGCCCGCCGGGCGTCAGGTCGCGGGCCCGCACCTGCCGCAGGTTCACCTGCGCCGCGTTCAACAGCAGCGCGATCGCAAACAAGGCCATCCCGAAGCCCATTGCCGCCCGCGGCTGCCACAGCGGTCGCCACAGCGAGGCCCAGGTCGCCCGCCAGGTCAGGGCCTGACGCTGGCCGCTGGTGCGCGCCAGGATCCGCGGCGTCAAGTCGTCGGGCTCGACGATCTGCGGCAGATTCGACAAATCCTGCAAGGTGGCGTGCAGATCCGCCAGCAGGGCGCCGCAGGCGCTGCACTGTTGGGAGTGACGCCGCATCCGGGTGGCGGTCTCGGTGGCCATCACCCCGTCGGTGAACTCCAGCAGCTGCTCCTCGAATTGAACGCAGCTCAGTGACTCGCTCATGTTGACTCCTGCCTGGGTGAATTCCCCAGCCGCGGTTTCAGCAGCCGGGCCAACTCGACCCGTCCGCGGTTAATTCGGCTTTTGACGGTGCCTTCCGGCAAGTGCAAGGCTACGGCAATATCTTTGTAGTCCATATCCTGCAGGTCGCGAAGGATCACCGCTTCCCGCAGCTCCGGTGACAGGCGCAACAGGGCCCGTTGCATACCTTCCCGGATCTCACGCCGCCACACGCCGTGGTCGGCTTGGTCACTGCGCCGGTCAACGAGCTGGATGGGGGCCTCGGCGTCATCGATGGAATCGGTCAACCGCTCGTACTTGCGGCGGCGGTAATGGTCGATCAGCAGGTTGCGCGTCACGCTGGTGATCCACGTCCCCAAATTGCCCTGCTCCGCCCGGTAGGTCGCGAGCGTGCGGTAGAGCCGTACAAAGACCTCCTGGGAGAGGTCGTCGGCATCCTCGGCGCGCCCCGTAAAACGGAAGCAGAGATTGTAAATGCGACGGGAGTGCTGCCGCACGATCTGCTCCCAGGCCGCAGCGTCGCCGGCCAGGCAGGCCGCGACCATTTGACGATCGTCCAACAATTCGCAGTTCCCTGTCCGCTGTCCGGCCAATGCCGCATGGGTGGGGTTCGATAGGCTGAGGGTGGCCGCGCTCACATGAGCTGTAACGCAATCGCCATGCGATTGGTTCAATGAATCCCGCCCCGCCCACCGCCGGCCAATCCTTCCCGACGGCTCCTCCAGCCTTCCCGATCCCGTCCCTAAGTTGTCCCGCCACAATGGTTTAGCGGACTTGAGGTGGCGACGACCTGACCGCGCATATACTACCCTACGCCACCGACGGGGGGAAAACGTCACCCGCCGTCAAGGTTTCTTCCCCGGCGCGGGGGAAGGAACGCCCACGCTGCAGCGTTTATCCTATGCCTTCTCTCCCCCATACCTTGTCCGCGTGCAGGCCCCGGACAGACCCCATCGCCGCCAGCGTGAAGCCCCTATGAACCAGCGTCGATCGCTGCTGAGCATCCTGGGCGTGGTCATCCTGATCTGGCTGGTGGTCCACCAGTTTCGCACCAGCCCCGAGTGGAAAGATCTCAGTTGGGCCAGCTTCTGGGCGGCCACCCGCGCCGCCCGCGGACGCTTCATTCTGCTCGCCATCGGCATCGAGTACGGTGGCTACCTGCTGCGCGCCCTGCGCTGGCGGATCCTGATGACCGGCGAGGCGCGCTTCTGGACCGTCCTCAAGGGCACCCTGCTGGGGTTTAGCGGCGTGGCCCTGCTGGGCCGGCCGGGGGAGCTGATCCGGCCCTACTACATCGCTCGCCGCCGCGGCGCCACGCTGCCCTCCCAACTCGCCATCTGGGTTCTGGAGCGCGTGTTGGATATCAGCGCGGTGATCCTGCTGGTGGGCATCGATCTCGCCCTTAATCCCAGCGTCAAGGAGCTGGCGCGCGAGGGCGACCGCGATTACTACGCCCTCATGCACCGTGGCGGGCTCATTCTTGGCGCCGTCATCATCGGCTTGCTCGTCCTGCTGGTGCTGTTCAAGCGTTTTGCCGGCTCGATCGCCGCATTCGCTCGCGACCTGCGCGGTATCAGCCTCAGCGCATCGACCCGCCTGGAGCGATTCGTCCATACCTTGGCAGGCGGCATGACCGGGTTGACCAAGCTGCCCAGCCTGCTGTTTGCCATCTTTCTAACCGTCCTGATGTGGTTGGGTGTGGCGCTCTCGCTGCTTTACATTGTGCGCAGCTACCCCGACATGTTGCCCGGGTTCACCATGGCGGAAGCCATCCTGTTGATGGGCTTTACCTTGGCCGGTTCGATCGTTCAACTCCCCGCCATCGGCGGCGGCGTCCAAGTGCTCACCGCGCTCGGCCTCACCGCGGTCTTCGGCGCCGATGCCGCGCCCGCCACCAGCGCCGCCCTGCTCATCTGGCTGGTGCTGTTCTACGCCATCGTTCCCTTCGGGGTCTACATCGCGGCCCACGAGGGCGTCTCGTGGCGACGCCTCGAGGAACCAGCCGGGCCCGTGGTGCCGGGTTCTTAGTTCTACGAAGGCTCAACAGCTTGATTGCCGTAGGCCTCGTCCAACAGTTCCATGACGTGCACCACCCGCTGCCCCGTACCGCGGTTGGCGACCCCGACGCGGAGCTGCAGTTGGCAGCCGGGATTGGCGGTCACGATCAGCTCCGCTGCCGTGCCGCCAATGGCGTCCATCTTGGCTTCCAATAACGGACGCGCGATCTCGGGGTGAACCAGGTTATAGATCCCGGCGCTGCCGCAGCAGATCTCCGTCCCGGGCAACTCCACCAGCTCCAAGCCGGGGATGGCCTGCAGGAGTTCACGCGGCGCACTGCGGATCTTCTGTCCGTGCAGCAAATGGCAGGGGTCCTGGTAGGTGGCCCGCACCGGTATCGGTCGCAACCCGGCGCGGCGCAGCCCCAGCTTGGCCAGGAACTCGGTGACATCCTGCACTTGGGCGCCAAAGGCCGCCCCGCGTGCCTGCCACGCCGGGTCGGCGGCCAGCAGGTCGCCGTACTCCTTCAAGGTCGACCCGCAGCCGGCGCTGTTGGTGACCACGGCATCGCACCCCGCGCGTTCAAATGCGGCAACGTTGTGGCGGGCGAGGCCGCGGGCGAACTCGCGCAGCCCGGCATGCACGTGCAGCGCGCCGCAGCAGCCCTGGTCGCGCGGCACGACGACCTCAACGCCGTTGCGCTGCAAGACGCGGATGGTGGCGCGGTTCATTGCGGCAAACGCCACCTGCTGAATGCATCCCGCCAGGAACGCAACCCGGGCCCGCCGCTCGCCCGCGGCGGGAAAAACGCCGCCCAGTTCCCGCGTGAAGAAATGCCGGTCGACCATCGGCGCGAGCGCCTCGGAGTCGGCCATGCCCAACCAGCGCAGGAGCGGCGTGCGACGGATGACGGGTTGCAATCCGCTGCGCTGGTAGAGGCGCAGCGCCCGCGCGTGCCAGGCCAGCAGGCGCGGCTTCACCAGCACGTATTCCAGCAGGTAGGCGCGCAGGGCGCGCTGCCACAGCGGTCGGCGGACCTGGAACTCGCTCTCCGCCCGCGCTCGCTCGATGACCTTGCCGTACTCCACGCCGGAGGGGCAGGCGGTTTCGCAGGCGCGGCAGACCAGGCAGCGATCCATGTGCAGGAAAAAGGCGCCCGCCGCCGGCAGGCGACCCGCGTCCACCTGGGCCACCTGGAAAAGGCGGCCCCGCGGCGAGTCCATCTCCTGCCCCAGCACCCGAAACGTCGGGCAGGCATTGAGACACAACCCGCAGTGCACGCACCGCGAGTAGTCCTCGAAGCGCGGCGGGTCGGCGGTGACGAAGTTGGAGGGCGCGGTCATGTGCGACGTTCCTCGTACGCACCCCAGGGATCGGGGAAGATTTGCATGGGATCCATCTCGTGCTTGATGCCGCGCATCAGCTCAGAATCGTTGCCCGGGGCGCCAAAGCGCAGGCCGGACGCCATGGGGCGGGCGTCCCGCACGGTTAGAAACCCCTGCGCCGCAGCAATCGGGGCGCGCCAGGCGCCGATCTCGGCGTCCGACAGCCCGCTGCGCGTCTGGATCTCGTAGACGCCAAGTCCCAAGCGCCCGGCCACGCTCGCGATGGCCGCGGCGGGCAGCGCCGCCAAGACCCGCGTGGCAGCGGCAGGCGGGAGGCTGACCGCCAGCCCACTGCCGCTTGCCGGCCCGGGCGTCGCATTCCACACCGCCTCATCCAGCGGTTCTGAACAAAAAGCAGCGGCAATCTCCGCCCGGTAACGCCCCCGAACCCGGGGCGAGCCGGCAAAGCGCAGCCATACCTCCCATGGGTCACCCGGGCCGCGCAACTCGCAACACAGGAAGCGCAGAGGCGTGTGCAATACCCAGTGACGCACCCGCTCGGCCGCCGCCAGGTCCGCCAGGCGCAGGCGCACCGACTCGGTGTCGCGCGGCCAGGGGGCCACCTTGAGGTTGACCCCGGTGATCACGCCCAGGCTGCCGCGGGAGCCGATGAACAGTTTCATCAGGTCGTAGCCGGCGACGTTCTTCACCACGCGCCCGCCGCCGTGCACGATGCTGCCGTCGGCCGTCACGCACTCGATGCCGATGGTGGCGTCGCGCACCGTTCCGAAGTAATGCCGCAAGGGGCCCGAGCGGTGGCCGCCCAGGATGGCGCCCAAGCTGCGGGCCGGGTCCCCCACGTCGAGCGGCAGAAACTGCTGTTCGGCCGCCAGCCAGCCCAGGACCTCGCTTGCCGACACACCCGCGTCACACCCCAGGGTCAGGTCCGCCGGGTCGTAAAAGCGCTGCCGTCGCAGGGCCGCCAGGTCGAGGCCCAGCGATGCCGCATCACCGCCGCCGCCGGGCTGCAGGCGAACCCGGCTGGCCGCCGCCCATCGCACCACGGCAACCACCGCCTCGAGGGAGTCGGGCGCAACGCGACGCTCCTGCACGCGACCCGGGCCAACCAGGCGTTCCAGTTCCTGCCGGCGCGCGTCAGTGATCAATTCCCTGCCCTCGGCATCGCCAGGCCCGCGGCATTGCCCCCCGCCGTCTCCCGGCAACTGTGACTGGGAAGCAGCTTCTCCGGGTTGAGTCGCCCACCGGGATCGAACACGCGCCGCAGGCGCTGCATGAACGCCAAGTCGGAGGGCGTGAAGATCAGCGGCATCAGGCAGTCCTTTTCCATTCCGATCCCGTGTTCGCCGGAGATGGAGCCGCCCACCGCCACGCAGGCTCGAATAATCTCCTGGCTGGCCTGCAGGGCGCGCTCGGCCTCGCCGGCCACCCGCGCGTCGTAGAACACCAGCGGGTGCAGGTTGCCGTCGCCGGCGTGAAAGATGTTGCCGATGCGCAGCCCGAAGGCGGCGCTGATGGTCTCGATGCGGCGCAGGATTTCCGCGATCCGGGTGCGTGGGATGACGCCGTCCATGACGTAGTAGTTGGGGCTGATGCGCCCCATGGCGCCGAAGGCTTCCTTGCGCCCCTTCCACAACAGGGCACGCTCGGCGGCCTCCCGTGCCACGCGAACACGGCGCGCCGTCCGGAGACAGATGGTCTCGACCGCGACCGCCGCGTCGTCGACCTCTTCGTGCAGACCTTCCAGTTCGATCAGGAGCACCGCGGCCGCGTCCAGCGGGTAGCCGGCATGGGTGGCGGCCTCGACCGCGCGCAGGCTGAAGCCGTCCAGCATTTCGAGCGCCGCCGGGGTGACGCCGCTGGCGGTGATCGCGCTCACCGTGTGCGCCGCGTCCTCCACCCGGTCGAAGATAGCGAGCAGCGTGCGGGCGGCCTCCGGTACGCGGGTCAACCGGAGGGTAATGGCGGTGGCCACACCCAGCGTGCCCTCCGAACCGACGAACGCACCGGTCAGGTCGAGACCGGGGGCATCGAGCGCCTTCGCCCCGCATTGCATGACCCGCCCGTCGGCCAGCACAACCTCCAGGCCGGTGACGTGGTTCACCGTCACGCCATAGGCCAAGGTGTGGGGGCCGCCGCTGTTCTCCGCGACGTTGCCGCCGATGGTGCAGGCCTTCTGGCTGGAGGGGTCGGGTGCGAAGTAAAAACCGCTGGCGGCGATGGACTGAGAAAACTCGAGGTTCACCACGCCGGGTTCCACCACCGCCCGGCCGTTTTCGACATCGACCTCCAGCACCCGCCGCATCCGGTTCAGCGACAGCACGACGCCCCCGGTACGGGCCAGCGCGCCGCCGCTCAAGCCGGTGCCGGCGCCGCGCGCCACCAGCGGCACGTTGGCAGCCGCCGTCAGCCGCATGACCGCCACGACCTCGTCACGCGACTGCGGAAACACCACAAGGTCGGGAAGCGCCCGGTCCACGCCGCCGTCGTACTCGTAGAGCATGCGGCCGACGGCGTCGCTCAACACCCGCTCGGGACCCAGCTCGCGCGCGAGCTGCGCCCGTAATTCGTCCGTGCTGACCGGCGGTGCCATGCAGCCCGAGTATAGCGGGAGCCGATGAACGCTTACCGGACGTGCGCCGGCTGGTTGCGGAGCGGCGCGCGCCGCACGGCCGTCGGCATCACGAGCTGCGCACCACGCCTTCCAGCGGCGACGAGGCGCTGGCGTAAAGGCGGCGCGGCATGCGGCCGGCACAGAACGACTTCCTCCCCGCCTCGACCGCCAGCCGCATGGCTTCCGCCATCAGCTCCGGCGACTGCGCCTCGGCGATGGCGGTGTTCATCAGGACGGCGTCGGCGCCCAGCTCCATGGCCAGCGCTGCATCGGAGGCACAGCCCACCCCGGCGTCCACGATCAGCGGAACCCCCTGCACCACCTCGCGCAGGATGCGCATCGCCGCCACGTTCTGGATGCCCAGCCCGGAGCCGATCGGGGCGCCCAGCGGCATCACCGCCGCCGCCCCGGCTTCGATCAGGCGGCGCGCCATGACCACGTCATCGTTGGTGTACGGCAGCACGATGAAGCCTTCCCGCGCCAGGACCTGCGTCGCCTCCAACAGGCCGATGGTGTCAGGAAACAAGGTCTTGGGATCGCCGATGACCTCCACCTTCACCCAGGGATTGTCGAGCGCTTCCCGCGCCAGGCGGGCGGTGCGGATGGCTTCCTCGGCCGTGTAGCAGCCGGCCGTGTTGGGCAGGATGGCGAGCTTGGTCAGGTCCAGGTAGTCGAGCAGGTTCTCCTGCTTGCGGTCGGTAATGTTCACCCGCCGCACCGCCACGGTCACCATCGCGGCGCCCGAAAGTTCGATGCAGCGTGCCGTCTGCTGCATGCTGCGGTACTTGCCGGTGCCCACAATCAGCCGCGAGGTGAAGCTTTTCCCGGCAATCATCAGCGCGTCGGCCATGGTGTCCTCATGGTAGCAGAGGGTCCCCGGGCGTTCGCAGGCCGCGACAACCGTCAGCTCGCAAGTTCCTGCGCCAGAGCCGCCACTGCCTGCTCGCACTGCTCGCGGGTCACGTCGCGATGCGTGACGAAGCGGATGGCCGAGGCGCCCACCGCTCCGGCCCGCACCTGCCGCTTTTCCAGCGCCGTCACCAGCTCCGCCGCCGGACGCCCCGTCCCGCTCACGTCGAAGATGACGATGTTGGTTTGTACCGTGGTCGGATCGATCCGGATGCCGGGTAAACCCGACAATCCGTGGGCCAACAGACGAGCGTTGGCGTGATCGGTCGGCAACTGGGCCGGGCCCTCCTCCAGCGCCAGCAACCCGGCAGCGGCCAGGATGCCGGACTGCCGCATGCCTCCACCCAGCATCTTGCGCACGATGCGGGCACGGTGAATGAAGTCGCGCGTACCCAACAACAGTGAGCCCACCGGTGCGCCCAGGCCCTTCGAGAGACAGAACATCACCGAGTCGCAGCTCGCGGTCAGCTCGCGCACCCCGGCGTCCAAGGCCACAGCGGCATTAAACACCCGTGCCCCGTCGAGGTGCACCGCCACGCCGCGGGCGTGCACCGCCGCGCAGATCGCCTCCACCTCGGCCCGCGTGTAGGCCGTGCCGCCCGCCATGTTGTGCGTATTTTCGATGACCACCAGGCCGGTGCGCGCCTTGTGGTAGGGCGCTTCGAGCGCCAGTGCGGGCAGCACATCGGCGAAGGTCAGCACGCCGCGCGCGGTCGCCACCGGGCGAATCAGGCAGCCCGAGAAGGCCGCCGGCATCGCCATCTCCCAGTTGAAGACGTGGCTGCGGCTGTCGCAGATCAGCTCCTGCCCCGACTGCACGTGGAGATGCACCGCAATCTGGTTGCCCATGGAGCCGGTGGGAACGAAGAGCGCCGCTTCCCGGCCGAAGATCTCCGCCGCCCGGGCTTCGAGGCGGTTGACGGTGGGATCCTCGCCATACACGTCATCCCCCACCTCGGCCCGGAACATCGCCTCGCGCATCGCCGCCGTGGGACGGGTCACGGTGTCGCTGCGCAGGTCGATGCGTAGATCGGCGGGAGGCACGGTTTCGGGGAAGCCCGCCGGAGCGGGATGCGTCTTGGCCATGAGGAAGTTTAAACGGTCGGCGACCACCCTGCGTGCGCCCGGTTAGGGGCGCGGGATGCCGGGAGCCTCCGCGCGAAGCCACGGCGGGCTTACCTTCCGCCGCGCTTGGGGCTCACTGCGCCCTTGGGGCTCACTGAATGAGCGCGGCGAAGACTTCGTTCGAGAGCAGGCGGCCGCGCGCGGTGAGCTGGACCAGTTCCCCCGTCGCCGCCAGGAGCCCGTCGTCACAGAGCGTGCGCAGCGTCGCTGCCAGTTGTTCCAGGGGACGGGGTCCGAACTCCGCCGCCAGGCGATCCAAGCTCACCCCGGCGTTGCGGCGCAGGCCAAGGAACAGGGCCTCTTCCAACTGCGCCTGCGGGCTGATGGGCTCGACGGCGGTGCGGGGCAGGGCGCCCGCACGCAGAGGCGCCAGGTAGGTCTCGAGCGTGTCGGGGTTGCCCCAGCGCGTCTCGCCGACCGGTCCACGCAGCATGGAGTGCGCCTCGACCCCGAAGCCCAGGTAGGGCTGCCGCAGCCAATACCGTTCGTTGTGCCGGCTCTCATGTCCCGGCCGGGCAAAGTTCGAGATCTCATACTGCCGGATGCCGGCCGCCTCGAGCTGCCTGCAGGCCGCGTCGTACATGGCGACGATGGCGTCGTCGTCCGGCACATGGTGGGCATGGTAGCGGGTGCCGCCGGCCAAGAGTTCGGTTCCCAGGCGACTGTCGGTGTCCACCTCGAGCATGTAGACCGAGACATGCGGCACGCCGGTGGCGATCACCGCCGCGACGGAGTCGTGCCACGAGGCCGGCGTCTGGTGGGGCAGGCCGGCGATCAGGTCGAGGTTGATCGCCGTCACTCCCGCGTGCTGCAGTCGTTCCACATCGGCCAACACCGTGGCACGGCCATGCAGGCGGCCCACGGCGCGCACCTCGGCATCGTTCATCGACTGCACGCCGAAGCTGATGCGGTTCACGCCGGCCGCCAGCAGCGCCTCTAACCCGGGTCCGGTCAAGGTTCCCGGCGCCACCTCGACGGTGAACTCGGCATCCGGGAGCACGCGGAAGACGGCGCGCACCTGCCGTGCCAGCGCCAGCAGGTCTTCCGGGGCGAGCAGCGACGGGGTACCGCCGCCCCAGTACACCGTGTCCACCGTGGCCCCGGCGAGCCCCTCGGCCGCCACCGTGAGGTCCATCTCGCGCCGCAGCAGCTCGCAGTACTCCCGGAACCGTCCCGGGGCGAAGACGTCGCTGGCGAAGTTGCAGTAGGAACACTTCGACTCGCAGAACGGCACCGCGAGGTAGACGCCGAGCGGCGGCGGCCCGACTTCTCCGCGGCTCGCGTTGCGCATGACGTGTTACTCGCTTCCGGCCAGCAGTTGGACCTGCACGTTGCGGGTCCGCGGGCCATCGAACTCGCAGAGGAAGATGCCCTGCCAGCGCCCCAGGGCCAGGCGTCCGCCGCTGATGGGCACCATCTGCGAGTTGCCCAACAGGCTGGCCTTGATATGGGAGTCCGAGTTGCCCTCGGCGTGCCGGTAGTCGCCCTGGTGCGGCACGCGCGCCGCCAGGTCGGCCACCAGGTCGCGGACCACGTCGGGATCGGCGTGCTCGTTCAGCGTCACCGCCGCCGTGGTGTGCGGCACGAAGACCACGCACAGCCCCTCCGCGACCGCCGCCTGCGTGACCAGCTTTTGCACGCGTTCGGTGATATCGACGAACTCGCAGCGCCGGTGCGTGGCAACGGTGAAGGCGTGCATGGTGGTTGGCGGCGGGTGGTCCCGGCTGGTGGTCGCGGGGCGCGATGCTGAAACCGGGGTTCCGGCATCGCGCACCCCGCACCGCGACCCGTAAGCCACGTCTAGGCCAAGGCGGCCGCAGACTTCGCGCCGTAGAAGTTGAACCACGGCGTGGCGGCCTTCAAACTCGCGTTGACGGCGTCGATGTTCTTGCGGCCCTGGTCGGCGAGCCAGGCCTCGAAGGCCGGCAGGCCCTGCTTGGCGTAGACCGCGATCCCGTCCTTCCAGGTGGCGCGGCCGCACAGCACGCCGGCGAACTTCACCCCCGACTCGCCGGCCAGTAAAAGGCTCTCGTTGAACTCCGCGTTGCTGACCCCGGCGGAGAGGTAGATGAAGGGCCGCTTGGCCACGGCGGCGGTCTTCTGGAACAGTTCCTTGGCTTCTTCGCGGGTGTAGGCCGTCTGCCCACCGTAGGCCTGGGTGCCCTCGACATACTTCATGTTGATCGGCATCTCGACCTTGAGGACGTCCACGCCGTAGCACTCCTTGGAGAACTCCGCCATGCTGCCGGCCACGATCTCCGGCTTCAGCTTGGCGTACTCCAAGCCCTTTTCATCGCCGCCTGCCGGGTCATAGCCCACGAACTCGAGGAAGAACGGGATGTCTTCGCCGCGGCACTCCGAACCGATGCGCTCCACGAAGGCGTGCTTCTCGTCGTTGATCTCGGGCTTCTCGAACGGCGTGTAGTAGATCAGGACCTTGATGCAGTCCGCCCCATGGTTCTGCAGCCGCAACACCGACTGGTCGGGCAGCAGGTCGGCCTGGCGCCCCGGCCGGGCGTTGTCGTAGCCGGTCTTCTCGTAGGCCAGCAGCAGCCCGGCGTTCTTGGCGCGCGCCTCCGCCGCCGGCAGCCCGTACTCCGGGTCGAGCAGGATGGCGCTGGCGTGGGGGGTCAGGAACTTCGAGACCGCCACCTTGAACTCCTCCATCATGGCGCGCGTGGCGGGCTTGCCACCTTCCTTGGTGAGCGACTTCTCAAGGCTGCCGCGCTGGTCCATGGCGGCGGCGGCGATCACGCCGCGCTGATCGGCGACCGCCTGCATGCCTTGCAACTTTCCGGGGGTGAACTTCAACAGTGTGTCCTCCGAACGTGGGATTGGAGCCACCCGATCCGCGCGTCCTGGCGCAAGCGGGCACGTCTGCAATTGTAGCGAAGTGGGGGGCGATCGGCACCCAGATTCCGTGGCAGGCGACGGCTGCGGTGCGCGCGCTACGCTACAATGGCGCCCCGCGGCCTCTCCCGCGCTCTCACCCGTGCCTCCTCCCCTGCTGGAACTCCGCCACGTCACCGTCTGTCGCGGCAACACGACGGCGCTGCGCGCGGTCACGCTCACCATCGCGGCCGGTGAGCACGTCGCGATCCTGGGGCCCAACGGGTCCGGCAAATCGACCCTGATCAAGGCCATCGCGCGGGAGTGCTACCCCATGGCGCTGCCCGGAACGATCTTTCGCATCTTCGGCGAGGCCACGTGGGACGTCTTCCGGCTGCGCCGCCGGCTGGGCATCGTGACCTTCGACCTGGCCGAGGCCTGTCACCAGGAACTCACCGGCCGCGAGGTGGTGCTCTCCGGCTTTTTCAGCGGCATCGGGCTGTGGAGAAACGAGCCCGTCACCCCCGCCATGGAGCGGCAGTGCGCCGCCGCGCTGGCGGCGCTCGACGCGTCCCATCTCGGCGCCCGCCTGATGACCGCCCTGTCCTCCGGCGAGGCGCGCCGCCTGCTCATCGCCCGCGCCCTGGTGCACCAGCCCGCTGCCCTGCTGCTCGACGAGCCCACCACCAGCCTCGACCTGCGCGCCACGCACGACCTGCGCGTCGTGCTGCGCCGGCTGGCACAGAACGGGACCGGGCTCATCCTGGTCACCCATCACCTGCACGAGATCGTCCCGGAGATCGAGCGCGTCATCCTGTTGCGCGCCGGCGAAGTCATCGGCGACGGCCCCAAGTCCGCCATGCTCACCCCTGAACGACTCCAAGCCCTTTTCGGTTTACCCGTGCAAGTCCGGCAGGAGAACGGCTACTACCAGGTCCAAACGCAGGGATAACTTTCCACTCTCCACTTTCCACCTTCCACTTTTCCCTCGCCGTCCCTCACACCGCCACCACCTGGTGATCCATGCAATCCAGCCGCAGCGTGTCGTGCAGCAGGGGCAGCAGCTTGCCGTCGGTGCGGGTCACCCAGTCGGCGCTGTTGAGGGTGCGTTCCTGCAGGCCGCGCTGCGGTACCAGGGTGCCGAGCACGTGCTGGGCCTGGCGCTGGACCTCGTCCTGGCGGCGGGTGATGCTGCGCGCCACGCGGGCTTCGAGCTGCTCGATCTGCGCCCGCAGTTTTTCGGCGGTGCCGGCCACCGGATCGCTCAGCGTGGGGTCGAGCTGCTGGATGAGCTGCCCGAGCTCTGCGAACTCCCGTTGGATGGTGGCCTTCACCCCGGCGGCGCGCTGTTCGATCTCGGGCGGCACGGCGCGGCGCGCGATCACCGCTTCGCCGGGCTCGTGCCACAGGTCGGCGAGTTGCAGATCGTACTTGTCGAGGATGCGGCGGGCGCGGGCATCGACCAGCGTCGCGCTGAGGCGCGGGAAGGTGACCGGGCGCTCGACCGCGAGCACCGGGTACAAGCCCGCCGACTGGGCGAGGTAAGCCGTTTCCGCCGGACCGGCGACCTGCGCCACCGTGGGCAGCAGGAAGTCCTGCACCACCGGCCGCAGCAGCGCGGAGGCGGAGAGCGTGTCGGGAGCGGCGGTGATCTGGCGCCGCAACGCGTCACCGCTCATCGCCACCTCGTCCAACCGGTAACCGTCGTCCTGGCGGCGCAGGCTGGTGCGCACTCCCTGGTGTTCGAGGAACAGCAGCGTGGAACCCGGCTGGTGGCGTACCTGCACGTGGTAGCCGGCGTCCTGCAAGGCGGTGGAGCGGGCCGCGAGCGCCGCCTCCAGCGCCGCCTGTTGTGCCAGGACGCGGTCATAGAGCGGGCGCGCCAAGGCCTGCAGACCGGCATGCAAGGGATCGATCACCACCAGTCCCCACGGGGCAAACCACTGCAGCAGCAGTTCGCCAAAAGCCTGCGCGAAGCTCGCGCCGGGGCGGTAGCTGCGTCGTAACAACTCGCCCGCCTCAGCCGGGCGTCCCGCGACGCTCTGCCAGGCGTCGAGCGCGGCGACGATCTCGGGCCCGAAGCGCACCCGACCGGCGGGCCGTCCCGGCGCTCCGTCGTTGCCGGGAACCGCGATGCGCACCGGGGTCGCCGCGGCGTCCAGCACCCAGGCGTGGTTGACCTCCTCGAGGTCATGATCCTGGCTGGCGATCCAGAACACCGGGACCGCGTCCACCCCGCGTTGCTGCAGACGTTCGGCCAGCAGGACGGCGCTCATCGCCTTGTGCAGCGCCAGCAGCGGTCCCCCGAACAGCCCGGCCTGCTGCCCGGCGACCACCGCCACCGCCTCCGGACGGCGCAGCCGGCCCAGGTTGGACAGCGTCTCGGCGCCAGCTCCCAGTTCCCGGTTTTGTTCCTCAAGGATCGTGCCGACCGCGGCGCGACGCGCCGCCGGGTACCCCTGCAGCCGCGGACCGGGGTCCCAGGAATCCGGCGCATGCGGCACGGCCGGACCGAAGAACGCCGCCAGCTTGGCGGGCTCGTACAAGTAATCGGCGAAGAGCCGTGAGATCCCCGGGATACGGCGCTGGTCGGTACAGACATCCATAAGTGAAGTGGGCGGGTCCGTGCAAACGGCAATTCCAGCCTGCAGCGTTAGATGTCACCGCGGGTCAGACGTCGCAAAAACCGGCCATGCCCGGCGTTCTGCATTCGGCACTCAGCCCCGTACCGTCGCGAAGGCCGCCGTGACGCGCTCCTGCAGCGCGGGGCTCAGGGGCATGAGGGGTAGCCGCGGCGGGCCGCCGTAGAAGCCGTTGCGATCCAGCGCGTACTTGATGGCCGCCACTCCCAGTTGCGCGCAGGTCACCGCCGCTTCCAGCAGCGTGCCCTGGTGGCGCAGCGCCGCGGCGTGGTCCGATTTCTGGAAGTCCTCGAAGACGGCCCAGCAGGCCTTGGGCGCCGGCACCGCCAAGGCGAGAATCGCGCCCGGAGCTCCGGCGCACAACGATGGGTAGAGGGTCGCGGCATTGCCGGGCAGCACATTGAAGTCCGCCGCGGCATCGGCCACCGCCACGCCGCCCTCATGGGGGTGGTTGTTCTTCTTGACGTGGCCGGCGTGGGCCGGCGCCGTGGCGTGCAACAGGCGCGTCAGTTTTTCCAGACTGCCGGAACTCTCCTTGATGCCGCAGATGTTGGGGTGGGCGGCCAACTCCGTGACCGTCTCCACCGTGAGGTCGAGCCCGGTGAGTTGGGGAAAGTTGTAGATCAGGACCGGGATCGGGGAGGCGTCGGCCACCAGGCGATAGAAGTTCAACTGCGCCGCCGCCGTCATGCCGCCCTTGTAGTAGTGCGGCGTGCGCACCAGGGCGGCCTGGTAGCCGAGGTCGGCGGCCTGCTGCGTCATCGCCACCGTGGCCCGCAGCGACTCCTCGCCGGTACCGGCGATCAGCGTGCGCTTGCCCTTGGTAGCCTGGCTGATGACGCGCAGGACCTCGAGCTTTTCCTCCGTCGTGAGGTAGATCGCTTCGCCGGTCGAGCCCAGCGCCACGTAGCCCGGCAGGGGCGTGTGGTTGTAGCGGTCGACATTGTCCCGCAAACGGTCCAGCAGGAGGTTGCCGTAGTCGTCAAACGGCGTCGTCAAGGGAGGGAAGATGCCGGTGAGTTGCACCCGGCAATTGTACGCCGAGGGCGGCGGGCGAAGGCGAGGGCCGAGGGCGGGGGCAAACGACATTGGAACCAGCGCGGGTTCTCGGCTCTCGCGCTCGACCATGCGTCGGCTACACTGCCGCCATGCAACGTCGCTCCTTCCTCGGCTCGGTCGCCGCCTTCCCTGCCCTGCTCACCGCCCAGCAGGGGCCGCCGCGCCCCGAGCCGGTTGAGCAGCAGGTGGCCGGTGCGGGCCCAGTCATTCACCTCAACCATCTCGGCTTCCTGCCGCAAAGCGGACGCAAGATTCTCGTCGTCCGCGATGCGGGCACGCCCGCCCCGCGCGAGTTCATGGTACGCGATGTGGGCTTCACGCCGTTCCACCTCACCGCGCCGCTCCGCGCCCAGGCCTCGGACTTCGGCCCGGTCTGGCTGGGCGACTTCAGCGACCTCGCGCGCCCGGGCATGTACCAGGTCACGGTGGGCCTGGAACGGTCGGTTCCCTTCTTCATCGGCGACGAGGTCTGGCGCAAGACGCTGCCCAAGGCGGTCGGCTACTACCGCTTCCAGCGCTGCGGCGTCGCGGTGCCGCTGGTCCATCCCGCCTGCCACCTCGATGATGCCGTGCGCCGCGACACCGGCGAGCACGTGGACGAGGTGGGCGGCTGGCACGACGCCGGCGACCTGCGCAAATGGATGGACGTCACCATGCTCAACGCCATCGTCCTGCTGCGCCTCATCGACGACCGCCCGACCCCCCGGCCGGGGGAGCCGACCCACGCCGCGTTGCTCGACGAGGTCCGCTACGGCAACCGGTATTTCCTGAAGATGCAGGATCGCGACGGCCGCGTCTGGCACGACACCGCCGGGGGCGTCAACGGCGACAACAGCGACAACCGCTGGACCGACAACCTGGTCGGCACCGCCGACGACCGCCATATCAACGTCAGCAAGCCGGAAGGCAGCTGCGCCGAGTTTGCCCTGCTGCAGGCGCTGGTGGCGCGCCACTATCGCGACTCCGACCCAGCCTACGCCGCCAACTCGCTGGACGCCGGGCGGCGCGCCACCAGCGCCTGCAGCAGGGCAAACTCGGCGCAGCTGCCTTCCGGCTTGCTGACGTTGATATGGCGGTCGTCGGCGGTGCCGACCAGGTTGTCGGTCCAGCGGTTGTCGCT
>Ga0102924_1003490_pt1 | contig 16465 bp, 16 predicted proteins | sample PaiPotPPM11metaG_FD_80116 | JGI IMG/M metagenome (GOLD analysis project Ga0102924, IMG submission 80116) | Iron sulfur acid spring bacterial and archeal communities from Banff, Canada, to study Microbial Dark Matter (Phase II) - Paint Pots PPM... ... | reverse complement strand
GGGCGGGGCCGACCGCGAACCGGAACTGGCTGCCGACCAGGTCGCCGTCGGCGGAGATGACCTGCCAGGTCACCGTGTACACGCCGTCCGGCAGCCGCTCCGCCACCGGCACGGTGACCAGGCTGCGGCCCTGGCTCGGCCGGGGCGCGCCGAGCCCTTCCTTGTGCCCGCCCGCGTCTGTCAGCTTCGCCGGGGTCCCGGTGAAACTGACGTTCTCGTTGAACGTCAGCGTGATCACCGCCGGAGCCGCCGGGACCGCGCTGCCATCGGCCGGTGAGGTGAACAGCAGCGTCGCGTGCGCCGAGGCCGCGGGGGCCAGGACCGCCAGCAGGATGCCCGCAACGGTCACCGCCCCGGCCAGCCGGGCGGCCGTCCGGCCTACGCGCAGCCGACGCCCCGGCCTGTTACCAAGCGGCATCAGACGGGCCGCCAGAGGGGCCTGTCTGCCTTCGCGTCCTGTTGAGCGGCGCGGAGCTGGCCCACCTCGGCGCGCAGCGCGGCGATCTCCTGAGCGGGGACGCCGGCCTCAGCCGGCGGTTGCGCGGCCCGGCCTGATTTTCCCGGCCGCATCATCATCCACATGCATACGCCCATGCCGAGCGGGCAGCCCAGCGCCGGGAGCAGGTAGAGCAGCAGGTGCATCTCGGTAACCTCCAGTTCAGCGCGATCCGGCGGACAGCCGCTGCAGGGTGCGGCGCAGCCGCCGTTCGGAGATCCGCCCGTAGCCGAACGGGCGGCCGTCGACTAGCAGCCCCGGCGCGAACATCACGCCCGCCCCGGCGGCGAGGGCACGACCCTCGTCGCCGCGCATGTCGATCTCCGTGATGTCGAGGGGATGGTCTTCGCCGACGCGGGCCAGCACCTGCCTGGCGTGCTTGCAGTAGCCGCAGTCTTCCTGGGTGAGCAGGGTGATCTCGATCATGACGACGGGTGCTCCCCTGCCTTGATGTCGGCGAGCAGGCTGGCGGTGGGCAGGAACATGATGTACTTCGGCGCGCCGCCGTAGTCGGCGCGCCATTCGATCTTTCCGTCCGGGCCGACCTCGATGAACGTGTGCCCGTCCCGGCTGGCGCCCATCATCCCGTAGTTGTTGGCGTGGTAGGCCTGGGAGACGGCGAGGTTCGGGTCGGACAGCACCGGGATGGTAAGGCCCATGTCGTGGGACTTGGTGGCGATCGCGCCGGCCGGGTCGCTGGTGACCGACACGACCCGATCGATCCCGGCCGCCTTGAGCTGCGCGGCGTGCTTTTGCAGGTCGGTGATCTGGTCCCAGCACGGCTGGCAGGTCAGCCCCTCCTGGAAGAACAGCAGCACGGTCTTGCCGCGGAACTGGGACAGGCTGATCGTCCCGCCGGTGCTCGCCGCAAGCGAGAACGCAGGCGCAGCCTGGCCGGACGCCGGGCTGCCCACCTGGTAGGGGTAGGCGCCCGCTGCCGAGGAAGACGGGGAGGATGAGGTCTGGAAGATGACGAACAGCACCGCGATCACCGCGGCGATCCCGGTCGCGATCGCCGCGGGCACCGCGATCCGGCGGCGCTGCTGCACCCGGCGCTGCGCCTCCCGCGCCGTGGTCAGCCTGGTTCTCCGCTCGTGGGCGTCTGCCGCGTTCTTCTGCCGGGCTGCGTTCTGGCCTGGCCGCTGGGCGCCAGGCTGAGGCTGGCCCGGCCCGGAAGGCCTGCGCTTCTGTTGGCTGACCCTGGACTTACTGCTCATGGGTGACTGTCTCCCGCCGGGAAGTGGACGCTCTCCGTCGTCATCTCGGGAATCTCGCCGTCATCAGGCTCCACTCGGCCATCTGCTGCCGCAGCGTCGCCAGCCGGCTCGCGGTGCCGCAGGCGGGCGCGGGCGCCTGCCCAGGCCAGCGCGGCGGCCAGCGCCGCGAGCACCAGCAGCACCGCCCAGCCGGGCAGCCAGTGCAGCGCCCTGGCCGTCACTGCGCTGGCGTGCTGCAGCCAGGCCGTCATCGCCTCCCGCCATCCCGTGCTGGACATCGACGGGCCGGTCACCGCCGTGATCAGGGTCAGCACGCCCATCGCCAGCAGCACGATTCCGGACGCCAGGGTGCCCAGCGGCATCTCCCGCCGGAACCGGCCGAACCCGGCCCGCACCCGGCGGCCCTGCAGCAGCTTCGAGGACCCCCAGTCGCGGCCCTCCCACACCAGCGCCAGCACCGCCAGCGGCGCGACCATCCCGGCCACGTAGGTGCCGGAGACCGCCAGCGCCGCGCCGAACGAGGCCGTCGACCCGGTCAGCACCACCACCCCGGCCAGCACCGGCGCGCAGCACGCCGACGCGATCCCGGAAAACAGGCCAAGCCCGTAGGCGGCGGCATAACCGTGCCCGGACGGCGAGCGCAGCGCGGGCATCGGCAGCGTCGGCTTCCAGCCGGCCAGCACCGCCGCCCCGCCGGCCAGCATCGCCGCGCCGCCGATGGAGAAGATCAGCAGGTGGTGGGCGGGCAGCGCGGCCGAGATGGCCGAGGCCCCGAGACCGATCGGCACGATCAGCGTCGCCACCCCGGCCGCGAACGCCCCGGTCGCCGCCGCGATCCCGGTGCGCCGGGAGAACCCGGTCGCGAAGTAGGCCGGCAGCATCACCGACACGCAGCACGGTGCCAGCAGCGCCACCACCCCGCCGAGGAACGACGTCAGCAGCGCCGTCCCGAACAAGACCTGGTGCATGTCCCTCCCTGAGCGTCCGGCTGAACCGCGAACAGCATACACCTAAAGACCTTAGGTGATTGGGCCAGGCCGCCAGGGTGACTGGGCCCGCCAGCGACCACCGGCGCGGCTCGGCGCGCATCGCCAGTAGCCCCTGCCGGGCCAGCACGTAGACCGCCATCGCCCCGACGAAGACCGCCCCGCCCGGCTGCCGGCCGAAGTGGAGAAAGGCAGCCAGCGCCACGGCGCCGGTCAGCAGGCACGCCAGCGCCTCCAGTTGCTGGGCCGGCAGCCGCCGCGCGCCGACGCGCCCGTCCAGGCCGAGGGGCTGCAGATCGAGCAGCACGACCGATTCAGGCTGGGCATCACCGAACGGCTCGCCGCACGCAAACCCGCCGCCCGATAGCAGGCAGCCGCCCGCGGCCCGGCGGGGCTTGATTGCTCTTTTTCCTAGCTGACGGGCAGGGCGACCTGGGCAGTGTGGAGCCTTCCGCCTGCCTGGAATTGCAGGAACAGGCGGTAGCTGCCGGCGGCGAGGCAGGGCCGGTGACGGTCAGGGGCCTGCTCAGGACCAGGCTGACGGCCTTGCCGGCCGGACGGCCGGTGCGGATGACGGCAGGCCGCGGGGGTGCCCGCTGACGGTGGTGCCGGCGCAAGCAGCCATCAGGCCGACCGAAGCGGCGAGCACGCCTGTGTGCAAGGCCGCCTGCTGGGGGAGTCGTATCCGCATGGTGCGCCTTTCGGCGGTCAGGAGCAATCTGCCATCGTACGGACACGACATGCTACATCCCGTCGCGGCCCGCTGCCTCACGGCTCCCCGCGGCCTCGCGGACTGGCTGGCTGCCAGTTCACCGTCAGACGGTCGCGCCTGCCGATCTTCTCCAGGCGCGCGGTGACGAGATCCTGGATCCGCCGCAGGTTTTCCTCGCTGTCGGCTTCGGCGCGCAGCGTCAGCGTGCCGGGAGCGGCATGCATGGTCCAATGGCCCCAGTTCAGGGTGACGGTCCCGTCGGTGCCTGACCATTCGGCGCCCCGCATCTCGGGGGGCTCACCACCGCCGGCGTGGCTGCGGGGCCGGTGCAGCCGGTTCGCGCCCATCTTGCTGGCGTGCTTGCTCAACTGGGTGAGGTACCGGCCGGGATGCTCGGTCTCCACGGTGGCTTCGGATGTCAGCATGGCGGTCTCCTTCTGGTCTGCCCGCGACGCCCCGGGGCCACGGGCCCTGGCCGGGGATCCGGGCCGACCCGGTCCGCCTGTCCTGCGCGAGCTGTGCGGTTGTTCCACGGCATTGCCGCTGGGGATGCTAGGCGTCGCGGCGGGTGATCAGGACGAACCCGGCCGTCAGGGCGGCGGCGGCGTACAGGCTGAACACGCCGAGCCCGGGCCAGGGCTGCAGGGTGTGTGCCTCGTGGTGCACAGCGATGATGGCTTCGCCGGCGTTCATCGGAAGGTAGCCGCCGATAGTGTCCTGCCAGGACTGGGGTAGCAGGCTGACCAGGAGCGTGGGCACGAAGAGCAGGCCGAGCAGCGTCGCGATGGCGCCGGCGCTGGAGCGGATGATGGCGCCGAGGCCGAGGCCGAGCAGGCCGAGGACGGTCAGGTACAGGCCGGCGCCGGTCACCGCGCGGAGCGCGCCGGGGTCGGCTAGGGAGGTCCGCATGGCGTCGCCTGCGGGCAGGAACGCCTGGAAGGCGAGGTAGGCGGCCAGGCACGAGGCGGTCCCGGTGATCAGGGCGGTCGCGGTGAACACGGCGGTCTTAGCCGTGAGCAGCAGGCGGCGCTGCGGCACGGCGGCGAGGGTGGCGCGGATCATGCCGCTGCCGTACTCGCTGGTGATGACCAGCACGCCGAGGACCCCGGCCGCGACCTGCGACAGGTGCAGGCCGCCGAGGCTGACCCGGACCGAGTCGATGGTCATCTTCTGGTGGGCGCTCATGTGGCCGGGCAGGAAGATGGCCAGCAGCGCGGCCACCGCGACGTTGGACACCACGACGGCCGCCAGCGCCCAGTAGGTAGAGCGGACGGTGGTGAGCTTGCGGAACTCTGACCTGAGGACGTCGGAGTGGCGGCGCAGCGGGCCGGGGAGCGGCTGCAGGCCGTAGTCGGGCCGGGCGGGTGCGGTGGCTTGCATGGCGGGCCTCATTTCCCGGCCGCGGCGAGCGGTCCGGCGGTGCTGCGGTAGTCGGCGGAATCCCGGGTGAGTTCCATGTACCTGTCCTCCAGCGACGGCTGCTGCGCGGACAGTTCGGTCAGCGTGAGCCCGTCCGTCCGGGCGACCTCGCCGACCGTGTCGGAGGAGGCGCCGGTGACAGTGAGGGTGTCGCCGTCCTGGCCGGCGATGGTGGCGCCGCGGGCGATCAGCGCTGCGGCGAGCGCGGCGGCCTGGGGGGAGCGGGCGCGCACCGAGCCGCCGGCGCTGCCCGCCAGGAGATCAGCCACGGTGGTCTGCGTGATGAGGCGGCCGCGGCCGATGATGATCAGCCGGTCGGCGGTCAGGGCCATCTCGCTCATCAGGTGGCTGGACAGCAGGACGGTCCGGCCCTCGGCGGCCAGGGACTTCAGCAGGGTGCGAATCCACACGACGCCCTCGGGGTCCAGGCCGTTGACCGGCTCGTCCAGCATCAGCACCGGGGGGTCGCCGAGCAGCGCGGCGGCGATGCCCAGCCGCTGCCCCATGCCGAGGGAGAAGCCGTCGGCTCGCTTGCGGGCGGCGCTGGCCAGCCCTACCAGGTCCAGCACCTCGTCGACCCGGGCCGGGCTGATCCCGTTGCTGTCCGCCAGGCACAGCAGGTGGTTGCGGGCGCTGCGCCCGCCATGGAACGCCTTGGCCTCTAGCATCGCCCCGACCTGGAACAGCGGGCGGCGGAAAGCGGTGTAGGGCCAGCCGCCGACTGTCACCATCCCGGAGTCCGGCGCGTCCAGGCCCAGGATGAGGCGCATCGTGGTGGATTTCCCTGCCCCGTTCGGGCCGAGGAACCCGGTCACCTGGCCGGGCGGCACGGTGAATGACAGGCCGTCCACCGCGACGGTGGCGCCGTAGCGCTTGGACAGGCCGGCTGCCTCGATCATCTGCGGACTCCAGTTCCTGGTCGCACGTGCCTAGCCGTTGGTCTTCGCGCCGACAACGCCGGTGACATGCAGGACGACCATGAGCACTAGCACGATGACCGCGACGGCGATCACCAGCGCCACCTTCCAGCGCGGCCTGGCCGTGCCCAGCACGCCGCCGGCCCCTGCGCTGGTGTCGTCGGTGGTGTCGGGGTGGCGGGGCTGATCGGCCATGTTCGGTGTCCTGTCCTGTCGCGGGCTGCCGGGGTTCTGTCAGGCCACCAGTTTTATCGAGACACTTTGTCGCTGTCAACTCAATCTGTCGATACCAATACGTGATGTATGCTGACGTAGTGCCGAAGCTGTGGACCGAGACGATCGAGGAGCACCGCCGCGCGGTGCACGACGCGACGCTGGACACCACCGCGGCCCTAGTCGCCGAGCACGGGCTCGCGTCGGTCACGATGTCCCGGATCGCCGCCGAGACCGGCATCGGCCGCGCGACGCTGTACAAGTACTTCCCCGACGTCGAGGCGATCCTGGCCGCCTGGCACGCCCGGCACGTCACCCGGCACATGGAGCACCTCGCCGCGGTCCGGGACCAGTCGGTCGGCGACCCCGCCCAGCGGCTCGAAGCCGTGCTCACCGCCTACGCGCTGATCACCTACGAGCGGCCCCAGGGCACCGAGCTGGCCTCGCTGGTGCACCGCGGCCCGCGCATGGCCGAGACCGAGCAGCAGCTGCTCGGCTTCATCGGCGAGCTCATCGCCGCCGCGGCGCAGGCCGGCGAGCTGCGCGGCGACGCCACGCCCGGCGAGCTGGCCAGCTACTGCCTGCACGCCCTCGGCGCCGCCGGCGGGCTCCCGACAGAAGCGGCGGTCCGCCGTCTCGTCGCCGTCACCATGACCGGGCTTCGCAAGTGACAAACTCAGCGTCCCGCAGCCGGTGATCCCGGCGGTCGCGTTCTCACAGTCGGGGACTTGCTGGAGACGTGGGTGGAGACCCGGATGCGGCTACCGGACAGCACGCGGCGCATCGCCGTCGGGCTGCTGATCGACGACATCACCTACTGCGTCACGGCTGCGGCCTGCGGCTCGCAAGTCGGTTCCCCGGCCTGCTCGCCGAGGTTGCGGCCACCATCCGCCAGGTCGTCCTGTGCGACAGTGTCCCGCCCGGCTTGCCCGGCTGTGTGGTAGAAAAAGCCGCATGAGGTCGACAGAGCAGCACAGGCCGGGCATGATGACGCGGCTTGCGGCGGCGATGCACGGGGAAGTGTCCGCGGACACTGTGGAGGCCTACCGGCGGGCGGGCGGGGTCGCCTACCAGGACATGACGGACGCCGAGCAGCTGCGGGCAAGCCTGGCGGCGTCGGGCGCCGGGCTGTGGGGGGCGAGTCCCGCGCAGGGGAGCCGGCTGTTGTGCGCCTGGAACGCGTTCGCGCTGCAGACCCTCGGCGATGAGCTGGTCGAGGCCGATTACCGGGCCGACCCGCGCACGAAGGGGTTCCTCCCCCCGGTGACCGCCGAGCAGGCGGCGGCGTTCCTCGGCGAGGTCGAGCAGTGGTCGTCCCGCGCCCGGCGCGCCGCCGACGACGCCACCTACGACATCACGGCCGAGGTCGTGCTCCCCGTGCCGCTGCCCGGCTGGGTCAAGGTGGAGCCGTGCCCGCGGCCGCACCTGGACGCGATGCTGGCCGCCGCGCGGGCCATGCGCGGCCGTGCCGAGGCAGCCCTGGCCGACTTCATCCGCACCGAGCCGCCGCGGGGCCGGGAAGACGCGGCTGCGCGGCTGCGCGGCCGGGCGGCCGAGGCCGACAGCGTGGTGGCCTACGGCGAGGCGCTGTGGTCCCCGGACGCGTCCGGGCCGGTGCACGAGCGGGTGGAGAACTCGCTGCGCCGCGGCATCGCCGCCTATTACGAGCTCGGCCAGCTGCTGGCGATGCCCGTCCTGGCTGACCGGCCGCAGGTCAGCGCGGTCCCGGTCGCCGCGCGGCCGCTGCCGCTGCCCGGCCAGGCCGGGTTCGACCAGTGGTGCCTGACCGACGCGCACAGCCGTGCCCGCTGGCAGCGGGACCCGGCCGCCCGCCGGGCGATCGAGACGCTGTGGCGTTACGACCCCGACCCCGCCGCCACCTTGGCCATCCAGTCGCAGATCGACGCGGCCGTCGCCGCCGGTGCCGTCGCCGACGAGTCCAGCCGCGGCCGCCGGCACTACCACTGCTGTCCCTGGTCGTCCATCTACCAGGTCCGCCAGCCGGTTATCATCGCCGGGCAGCAGCTGCGGCCGGTGCAGGAGTTCACCTTCGACGTCTCCGCCGAGGAGATGGGCGAGGGCGGCGAGTTCACCCGCCGCCTGCTCCTCGGCCCGTTCCACCCCACCACCAAGATCGATTACTGCGACCCCAGCGACGGCGACTAGACCGCACAGCCGCCCCTCGCTGGTCTGCTGCTGGCTCGCGGGCACGTCAGCGGCGGCACTCAGGATCACCTAGTGGCACTGCACTAGCACGGTCGCCGCCGCAGGTACTTGACAATGGCGCCACGGGACGCGGCACCGGGAATCGCCGGCAACGGCGCCGCTCGTACCCGGGAAGGGCGGGCCGGGAGACTCCTGCGGGGGTATGCTCAGCTCCCGTGCGCGACGAGGCTGGGCTCTTCCCGAGCCTGCGCCGCCTGCGGATATTGCTGCGGCACAGCCGGCTCGTGCGGCCGGAAGCGCGGTCCCGGGCGGTAAGGGCCGTGCTGGCCTGGGCTGTGCTGGCCGGGCTGTTCTTCATGCACGGAGCACCCTCGTCGGCAGGCTGCCCGGGCGGCGCGACCACGGCGACCGTCACCGCGACGGCCGCCACGGTTCTGCCAGCGCCCGGCGCAGCCGCCGCCGGCACGGTCTGGCTGACCGCACCATGGCTGCCGGCCAGGTCCGCAGTGTCAGGCGCGCGGCAGTCTGCAGTAGCCGCGTCCCCGGCCTCGCGGTCGGCGGAAGAACGCGGTTCCTGCTGTGAGGGGCTTTGTTCCTCGCGGCAGCCCCGTCAGGGTTCCGGCCGCGCACTCGCTGCCAGCCCCGCCGCCGTCTCCCTTCCGGTCGCGGCGGCGCTGGTCGAGCGCTGCCTGGCCGTTGCTCCTCGAAGCGCCCGGCCGCCGGGGAGGCCGGGCCTGCCGCTGCCTTTGTTCCTGGGCGTGTCCCGGACGTGACAGGCGCTCCCGCCGGGGGGCCCGTGCCGCGCTGCTGACGGCGCAGGTGCTGCTCCGGGCGGGTTCTGACGTCATGTCCTGATCCGTAATGCCCGTACGTCTGCGTGCGGGCTTGTCGTCCTGGAGTGGATTTTCCGATGAGCATTATCGATCGTCGTTCTTTCCTGCGCGGCGGGCTGGCTGCGGCTGCCCTGGGTACCGTCGGCGCCTCTGCTGCCTGCAGCACCTCGCCTGTCCCGCAGGCCGGGGCGCCCGGGTCCGGCGGCGGGCTGATCGCCCCGGGCAGCCCGCAGGTCGCCGCGGCCGAAGCCGCCCGCCACGGCACCGGCCGCGTCGTGCCCGCCGTCCTGGACGCCGTCCCGGGGCCGGTGGACCTCGGCGGCGTCACCGTGCGCACCTGGAGCTACCACGGCGAGGTCCCCGGGCCGGAGATCCGGGTCCGCAAGGGCGACATCGTCCAGGCGGCGCTGGCGAACCGGATGCCGGACCCCACGACCGTGCACTGGCACGGGATCGCGATCCGCAACGACATGGACGGCGTTCCGGTGATCACCCAGGCCCCGGTCGCGGCGGGCCGGGACTTCACCTACCGGTTCACGGCCGCCGATCCCGGCACGTACTGGTATCACCCGCACGCCGGCGTCCAGCTCGACCGGGGCCTGTACGGGCCGCTGATCGTGGAAGACCCCGCCGAGCCCGGTGCCTATGACCACGAGTGGACCGTGGTGCTCGATGACTGGATCGACGGCACCGGCTACACCCCCGACCAGGTCCTGGCCGTCTTGCGGAACGGCATGGGAGGCACGGGGTCAGCCTCCGCGTCTCCCTCGCCCAGCATGACCGCCATGGGCGGCATGAGCGGGATGAGCATGACGAGCGGCTCCCCGTCGCCGGCGACGGGCTCGGCGGGCGCCGGCATGTCCGGGCCGATGCTGTCGAGCGCGTCCAGCCCGCTGCTCGGCGGTGACGCCGGCGACGTCCGATATCCCTACTACCTGGTCAACGGCCGGGTGCGTACCGCGCCGCGGACGTTCACCGCCCGCCCCGGGCAGCGGGCGCGCATCCGGTTCATCAACGCCGGCGCCGACACCGCCTTCCGGGTCGCCCTCGGCGGCCACACGATGACCGTCACCCACACCGACGGGTACCCGGTCAGCCCGGTGCGGGCCAGCGCGCTGCTGCTCGGCATGGGCGAGCGCTACGACGTGGAGGTCACCCTCGGCGACGGCGTGTTCCCGCTGGCCGCCCTGGCCGAGGGCAAGGACTCGACCGCCCTGGCCCTGGTCCGCACCGGCGCTGGGACCGCGCCGCCCGCGGACGTCCGCCCGGCCGAGCTCGGCAACGTCTTGGCCGGGTACGGGGCGCTGCACCCGGCGGCCCCGGCGGCGCTGCCGTCCCGGCAGCCCGACGTGACGCACAGGCTGGAGCTGACCGGCGGGATGGCCCGCTACAACTGGGGCATCAACGGCATGTCGCTGAACATGGCCGATCCCGGCGCGCTGCGGTTCGGGATACGGCAGGGCCAGCGGGTCCGGGTGGTCTTCGCCAACACCACCGCGATGTACCACCCGATGCACGTCCACGGGCACACCTTCGCCCTGGCCGGCACCGGGACCCGCAAGGACACCGTGATGGTCTTGCCGAACCAGCAGGTGGCCTGCGACTTCGACGCCGATAACCCCGGCCAGTGGATGACGCACTGCCACAACCTGTACCACTCCCCGGAATCGGGCATGATGGCCGTCCTCGGGTATCAGGCCTGACAGGCGGGGAGCCCGGCCGGGGGCGCCGAAGCGGCCCCAGCCGGGCTGCGGCACCGGGGATTCTGAGGAGACTGCAATAGACGCGACCCCCGTCACAATCGCTGCGACCGGCACCGCTAGTCGACGATCGGGGCTGGGCTACGGGCGCGCCGCGCCCTCGTAAGTCTGCGCGTACCAGTCGCTGTCGAGCGCCAGCTTGCGGATGACCAGGCCGGTGCTCGGCGCGTCGATGATGTAGCCGCCCCCGACGTACATGCCGTCGTGCCCCGTGTTCTCGAAGAACACGATGTCGCCCGGCTGCAGGCTGGACTTGGGCACGTGCGGAAGGCTCGCCCACTGCGCATAGGTGTCCCGCTGGATTGGCACGCCCGCGTAGTTCCACGCGGCCTGCATCAAGCCGGAGCAGTCATAGGAGCCTGGTCCGGTGCCGCCCCACAGGTACGGTTTCCCGAGTTGCTGGTAGACGAACCACACCGCCTTCAGCGCCGGCGTGCTCGTCCCGTACGGGTCGGTGGCGCTCGTGATGCCGCCCGTGCCGATGGTTGATGCTGCGATCTGCTGTTGCTGCTGCAGGTTCAGGTTGCCCAGCGTCGCCTGGCTCTGGGCCAGCAGCTTGTTCAGCTTCTCCTTCTTCGCCGTCAGCTGCGCCTGCAGTTGCGAGACGCCAGCCCTGGTGCGCTGGAACTCTGCCTGCGCCGCGAGCACCTGGCCGGCGGCGGACTGGAACCTGGCGGCTTGCCGGCTGTGCACGTCGGCGATCTCCTGAAGCAGAGAGGACTGCTGCATCACCGTCCCGGGGCTGCCGGAGGTGAGCAGCGTGAGGGCCGAGGACTGGTTCTGGCTCTCGTAGGAGGCGATGGCGACCCGCATGAGTACCTTGCGCGCCGCGAGGAACTGCTGCTCCGCGCCGCCTTCCCTCTTCTGAACGGAGGCAAGCTTCGCCTTGGCCGATTCCAGTTGCTGGCCCACCGTGTCGTACTGGTTACCGACTTGGTCGACTTGCGCTTGCAGGCTATCGACCTGTGCCTGGACCTGCTCGATGGTCGGCTTTGGCTTGGCCGCCGCCGCGACGCCGCCGTAGGCGGCGAGACCCGCCGCCGAGATGATCGCGACCGCCATGGCTATGCCGCGTCTCCCCCTGACGCGCAGTCGTCGGTCCATCCGAGTGTCCACTCCTTGTCGTAGGCCGCCTACCGGAGGAGCCCGATCGTCGGCAGGCCGCCGTCAGCGGTCCACTTCAGCCTGGTACCTTGTCGGCGCAATGAACCTTAGCTACTTAGGAGATGCGGCTTCAAGCGGTTCCCGTAGACCTTACGGATCGGTAACGGCCGGGGCTTCGCGCGGCCTCGGGCTGGGGACGGCGCGCACCGGGCGCCCGCCGCGCCGCACCAGACCGGTTCCCGGCGGCCTGGCCGGGCGAGTGACGAAGGCCACCCTCGCCGAGGTCATGATTCCTAACCCGTACCCCGTAGGGGTATGTAAGATGGGGACAAGCGAGGAGCGTGACATGTACGGATACATCCCGGAGAAGGACGAGTACCTCAAGCGGCTGCGCCGCATTGAGGGACAGGTCCGCGGCCTGGAAAAGATGGTCGAGGACGACAAGTACTGCATCGACATCCTGACCCAGGTGTCGGCGACCACGCGCGGGCTGCAGGCGGTTGCGCTCGGCCTGCTCGAGGACCACCTCGGGCACTGCGTGGCCCAGGCGGTGGCCGAGGGCGGCGATATCGCGGAGCAGAAGGTCCGGGAGGCGTCCGACGCGATCGCCCGCCTGGTCAAGTCCTGACAACGACGACGGAGGCTGGGCATATGACAACGGCGACGTACCAGGTGACCGGCATGACCTGCGAGCACTGCGTGCACGCGGTCACCGACGAGCTGGAGAACCTGGACGGCGTGAGCAGCGTGCGGGTCGACCTCAACCCGGGCGGCGAGACGGCGGTGACAGTCAGCAGCGACAAGCCGCTCGCCGGCGAAGCGGTCGCGGCGGCGCTCGACGAGGCCGGGGACTACCACCTGGCGAGGTAAGCCACGCACGGTGGCTGAGAGCTCGGGTTAAAGGGCGAAGCACGCATCCGTTCGGGAGCAAAGATCTTTGCGTCCGAACGGGGGCGTGGCTTCGCGGGTCATCTGACGGGAGGAACCATGCCGGCGTCGGCACAGCAGGCGGTGGAACTATCAATCGGCGGAATGACCTGCGCCTCGTGCGCGGCGCGGGTCGAGAAGAAGCTGAACAAGCTGGATGGGGTCACCGCCACGGTCAACTTCGCTACGGAAAAGGCAGCGGTCAGCTTCCCCGGCACCATGACCCCCGATGACCTGATCGAAGTCGTCGAGCGGACCGGCTACACGGCGGCGCTGCCCGCGCCGCCCGCGGAGTCGGCGGCCGGCGCGGGCCCGGCGGGGGAGGGACAGGGCGAGACGGCGGCGCTGCGTCAGCGGCTGCTGGTCTCGCTGCTACTCGCGGTGCCCGTGGTGGTGCTCGCGATGGTCCCGGCGCTGCAGTTCCGCAACTGGCAGTGGCTATCGCTCACGCTGGCCGCACCGGTCGCCGTCTGGGGCGCCTGGCCGTTCCACCGTGCCGCCCTGGTCAACGCCAGGCACGGCGCGGCCACCATGGACACCCTGATCTCGGTGGGGGTGACCGCCTCGTTCGCCTGGTCGCTGTACGCGCTGTCCTTCGGCGATGCGGGCCAGGCCGGGATGCGCATGCCGTTCACGCTGCTGGCCGGGCACGCTGGCGCGTCCGCGTCCGCGATCTACCTGGACGCCGCGGCCGGCGTGACCGTGCTGATCCTGCTCGGCCGGTACTTCGAGGCCCGGGCCAAGCGGCGGTCCGGCGCGGCGCTGCGGGCGCTCGCCGAACTCGGCGCGAAGGACGCCGCGGTGCTCCGCGACGGCCGGGAGGTCCGCGTCCCGGTGGCCCGGCTCTCCGTGGGCGACGAGTTCGTCGTCCGGCCGGGGGAGAAGATCGCCGTTGACGGGGTGGTCACCTCCGGTGCGTCCGCGGTGGACGCCTCGATGCTCACCGGTGAGCCGATCCCGGTGGAGGTCACGGCGGGCGACGCGGTCACCGGCGGGTGCGTGAACACCTCAGGGCGTCTCGTGGTCCGCGCCATCCGGGTCGGCGCGGACACCGAGCTCGCCAGGATCACCCGCCTGGTCACCGACGCGCAGCACGGCAAGGCCCCGGTGCAGCGGCTCGCCGACCGGATATCGGCGGTGTTCGTCCCGGTCGTTATCGTGGTCGCGCTGGTCACCCTGGCGGTGTGGCTGGCCGCCGGGCAGGGGACGGCCGCCGCGTTCACCGCCGCGGTCGCGGTGCTGATCATCGCCTGCCCGTGCGCGATGGGCCTGGCCACCCCGACCGCGATCCTGGTCGGCACCGGGCGCGGGGCGCAGCTCGGCATCCTCATCAAGGGGCCGGAAGTCCTGGAATCCACCCGGACCGTTGACACGATCGTGCTGGATAAGACCGGCACGGTCACCGCCGGCCGGATGTCCCTGGCCGACGCGACCGCCGCGCCGGGCGAGGACGTGCGCGAGCTGCTCCGGCTGGTCGGCGCGGCCGAGGACGGCAGCGCGCACCCGATCGCCGCCGCGATCGCCGCCGGCGCCCGGCAGCGGCTGGGGGCCGACCTGCCGCAGGCCGAGGACTTCGCCAGCTACCACGGGCTCGGCGTTACCGCCGTTGTCGACGGGCACGCGGTAGCGGTGGGCCGCGTCGGCTGGCTGGCGGACCAGTGGGCGCAGCCGGTCCCGGAGCCCCTGGCGGACCGCGCGGCGCAGGCCGAGGCGGCCGGGCAGACCGCCGTGTTCGCCGCCTGGGACGGCGCCGTCCGCGGCGTGCTCGTCGTCGCCGACACGGTCAAGCCCACCTCCGCCGAGGCGATCACCCGGCTGCGGGCCATGGGCCTGCGCCCGGTGCTGCTGACCGGCGACAGCGAGCGGGCGGCCCGCTTCGCGGCAGACGCGGTCGGCATCGACGAGGTGATCGCCGGGGTGCTCCCGGAAGGCAAGGCCACCGCGGTCAAGGAACTGCAGGCCGCCGGGCGGGTCGTGGCCATGGCCGGGGACGGCGTCAACGACGCGGCGGCGCTCGCCCAGGCCGACCTCGGCTTGGCCATGGGCACCGGCACCGACGCCGCGATCGAGGCCGCCGACCTCACCCTGGTCCGCGGCGACCTGAACGCGGCCCCCGACGCCATCATGCTGTCGCGCCGCACCCTCGCCATCATCAAGGGCAACCTGTTCTGGGCCTTCGCCTACAACGCCGCCGCGATCCCGCTCGCAGCCCTTGGGTTCCTGTCCCCGCTGATCGCCGGCGCCGCCATGGCCTTCAGCTCCGTGTTCGTCGTCACCAACAGCCTCCGCCTGCGCCGCTTTCGGCCCGTCCAGTAAACGATCCTGCAGGGAACGTCCGGTGTCACCCGTCTTGCTGGTGTGAGCCAGCGGACCTACTGCCACACTGGCCGCATGGCATTGATGACCGCGGCCAAGCTGACTGAACCGGCGTCGGCATCCGCGCCTGGCACTGCGGGGACGAACGGGAGTGGGGTGTAACGAGGTGGCAGGTTTTGCGGCTGCGCTGGCGCTGCTGGGACTGGTCCTGCTCGTCACCGTGGGCCTGCGGACAGCGGCGGAGTTGCTCGCGGTCGCGCGGCCGGCGCCGCCGGCCGCGCCGTTCACCGGGGGGCTCCCGATGGCAGAGCACGCGGTGAGCCGCTTCCACGTGCGCTGGTACGCGATCACACTGCTGTTCCTCGCCTTCGACATGGAAATGATCTTCATGTACCCGTGGACGCTCGTGATCTCTGCGGTGGGACCGAGTGCGGTCATCGAGATGTTCGGGTTCCTGGCGGTGCTGCTCGCGGGCGTGACCTATGCGTGGCGGGAGGGGGCGCTGCGGTGGGTCTGACCGGCCTGCTGCTGCGGGCCGGCGCGGCCCGGCCGCACGTGCTAACCGTCGCCGTGCCCGGTGCAACCGCGGTCCGGCTGGCCGCGGAGGAGCAGCTGCGGCGGCGCGGCTGGCCGGCGGCGCTGTCGCCGGCCGACGCCGACATCCTGCTCACCTGCGGCGACTTCGCGGGGCCGATGGCGGCGGCCGTAACGGAAACGTGGCAGGCCATGCCCGCGCCGCGCGCCCGGGCGGCCGCGGTTCTCCCGGCGGAGGTGGCGTCGGCACTTGATGCCGCCCAGGCGACGGTGGCCGACCTCGCCGGCCAGCGTGTCCTGGCGGCTGAGACCGCAGGCCGCGGTGCGGCGCGCGACTCTCCGCATAACGGCATGGACATGAGCGAAACGCCAGTGGGCCACATGGGCACGGACATGGGAGCCATGGACATGGCGGCTATGGACATGGGCGGCATGCACGGAATGGACATGGACATGGACGGCATGGCCGGGATGCACATGGGGGGCATGGGCGAGATGGACATGGGCGGGATGGTGGTGCGCGGCACGGCGATGGCGCGGCGGGGCCCGGACCGGGACGGCCTGCGGCTGGACCAGCTGCACTTGCCGCTGGGCCCGGTACTGCCTGACTGGCCGGCTGGCCTGCTGCTCCGTCTCACCTTGCAGGGCGACGTTATCCAGGAGGCGGAGGCCGTGGCGCTCGCCGGCGGCGACGGCTCGTTCTGGGACGAGCCGTGGCGCCGGGCCGTGGGAGGCGAGCGCGTCACCACGGCCGAGGCTTCCCGGCGGCGCGCCGCCGCCCACCTGGACAGCCTGGCCCGGCTGCTCGGCGTGGCCGGCTGGGAGGCGGCGGCCACGGCCGGCCGCCGGCTCCGCGACGACGTGC
>Ga0102924_1003488_pt1 | contig 16469 bp, 14 predicted proteins | sample PaiPotPPM11metaG_FD_80116 | JGI IMG/M metagenome (GOLD analysis project Ga0102924, IMG submission 80116) | Iron sulfur acid spring bacterial and archeal communities from Banff, Canada, to study Microbial Dark Matter (Phase II) - Paint Pots PPM... ... | reverse complement strand
GCTTCTGGTGCGCTGGCTGACCTGCTCGCCAGGACTCGGTCGCGGCGGGCGAACGCCGACGGGTTCACCGCCGCCTACCAGCGGTACTGCTGCCCGGTGGAGGGCCTCAGCGGGGTGCGGCTCGCGCCGTTCGTCGTGCTCGGTTCCGAAGGCGCGGCGCTCGCCGGGCGGCCGCATTCCTGGCACCTGGCGGTCGCGTCCCGGCTGGCCGCGGCCGACGCTGGGTTGTTCGCGGAGACCAGGCACGTGTTCGCGGACACGGCGGACCCCGCGTCCTGCTCCGCCGCGACCGACTGGTGGCGCGAGCTGACCGAGGCGGGCGGCGAGGGCATGGTCGTCAAGCCCGCAGCGGGTCTCGTGCGCGGCAGCAAGGGCCTCGCGCAGCCGGGGCTGAAGGTACGCGGCCGTGAGTACCTGCGGATCATCTACGGCCCCGACTACACCGAGCCGGTCCACCTGGGGCGCCTGCGGGCCCGCGCGGTCGGCCGGAAGCGGTCGCTGGCGCTGCGCGAGTACGCCCTCGGCCTCGAGGCGCTGGACCGGGTGGCCAGGGGTGAGCCGCTGTGGCGGGTGCACGAGTGCGTGTTCGGCGTGCTCGCCATGGAATCCGAGCCGGTCGACCCGCGCCTGTAGCCGGCCGGCTGAGCCCTCGGGGTGAATGTGGCTAGGCCCCCGGGCTGGGCAGGCGCTTCTTGGCCTCGGCGTAGAGGTCGGGCGGCAGCGGGCCCTTTTCCGCCGTCGCGATGTTGCCGGCGAGGTGGTCGGGGTTGGCGGTGCCGACGATCGTGGTCGACAGCGCCGGGTGGCTGAGCGTGAAGCGGAGGATGAACTCCTGCCTGCCGATGCCCGCCTGGCCGATGAGGTCCTCGATGCCCGAGGTCTCCCAGTTCCGCTGGCCCACGCCGGGATTTTGGGTGAGCGGGGCGACGGTCCAGTTCTTCTCCTCCGACGCCGCGCCGCGGGCCGCGCCGCCGCGGATGAGCGTGCCCGCTCCCCGGTCCGCGGCTTCGGTGACGAGGTTCTCGTGGTCGCGCTGCACGGCCGAGTAAGGGATCTGGAAGGCGTCGAAGACGTTCATCGCGATGTGGTCGGGCAGGTTGGGCAGGATGCCCGACATGCCGATGAACCGGATCTTGCCGTCGGCTTGCAGTTCCTTAAGCGTCTCGATCGTGCCGTTCTCTTCGAGCGTCGCCCTGCTCGGCGACATGTGCACCTGGACCAGGTCGAGGCGGTCGGTGCGAAGCCTGCGCAGTGACTGCTCGACGTCGGCGCGGACGTTCCGCTGGCTGTAGTCGTGGGGGTAGGGCGGCGGGACGTCGTCGGCGGGCGGCTCGACCGGGCAGCCGCACTTGGAGGCCAGGAAGAACTCGTCCCTGCGGTGGCTGAGGTGGGCGCCGATGAGCTCCTCGCTGCGGCCGTAGTCGGGGCTTGTGTCGATCAGGTTGATGCCGCCGTCGAGCACCGCGTTGAGCAGGCGCCCAGCGTCCTCGTCCCTGATCTGCGGTCCCCGGGGCTGCCCGCGCAGTTCCATGGCACCGTAGCCGAGGATGGTCACGTTCGCGCCGGTGCGCCCGAGGGCACGTGTCAAGATCGCCATGGCATCACGCTATCCCCGTGCGCCCGGGCCGGGACCTAGCGGCCCGGGCTAGCGATCGGTGTCTTCGAGCGCGCTCGCGTCCTCGGGGACGTCGACCGAATGCTGCTTGAGCGCGGCAAGCGGCACGATCTCCAGGACCCGTTCGTGGGTGGACGCGAGCACGACCGGCGCCGCCAGGCCTTCCCGGTAGGCGCGCAGCCAGTTCGCCGCCGTGACGCACCAGCGGTCTCCCGGCACGAGACCAGGGAAGCGGTACTGCGGCATCGGCGTGCTCAGATCATTGCCGATGCGGCGCTGGTGCTCGAGAAATTCGCTGGTCACCACCGCACAGATGGTGTGGCTTCCAGTGTCCTCTGGCCCGGTGTTGCAGCAGCCGTCCCGGTAGAAGCCGGTGAGCGGATCAGTTCCACATGGCTCAAGCTCGCCGCCGAGCACGTTCCGGTCTCCCATCCCGTCAGTATCAACAGCGGCGGGCCGGGTCCGCAACCCTCCATCCGCGAACATCGGCGTTGGACATCAGCAATTCACACTACGGCGCTCATCACCGCGAGGGTAAACGTGGCGATCGCCGCGAAACCGTGCGCGATCGGGATGAGCACCGCCGGATTCGGCCGGATGGGGCGATGCCGCGCCGCCGGTTCCGTCAGCAGGCGAGCGATCATCTCGTCGGTGACCTCGAATTCGGAGTGCTGGGGGTGCTCGGCGTCCTCGGCCGGGCGGCGCGCCTCCCGGGCTGCTTCCGCGGGCTCCCGCCGCTCCCCCGGCTTGCGGGCCGGGTAGGGCGTCCAGAGCGTCACGGTGCACAGCCCCAGCGCCACCGCCACCATCAGCAGGATCACGCCGGCCCAGGCGAGCGCCCTGGCGCCGGATGCGACAAAGGCGGCCCAGACGACCAGCCCGGTGAGGGCCGCGGTGGCGTGCCCGAAGATCAGCGGCGGCGGCAGTCCGCCCGCCTTGGCGCGCTCGCTGCGCAGGCCGCCGCGGGCGAGCCAGGTGCGGAGCATGAAGGCACCGAGGCTCGCCGTGACGAGCCAGCTGACGAGGGTCGCGACGCGCATGATGAGCCGAGTGTCCCCGCCGCCGGGGGCACTTGACAATAGTTAACGATATCGTTAACTATTGTCAAGTGAGGCATGACGTAGACGTGACCGCCGGATCGGTCATCGAGGCCCTCTCCGATCCGACCCGGCGGCGGATCGTGACGCTGCTGAGCGGCGGGCCGAAGCGGGCGGGTGAGCTGGCCGCCGAAGTGGGCATGTCGGCCCCGGCGATCAGCCGCCACCTGCGGGTGCTGCTCGCTGCGTTCGTAATCTCCGACGAGCGGCTCGACGAGGACGCGCGGGCCCGGGTCTTCCGGCTCAGGCCGCAGTCGATCGCGACCGCGCAGGCCTGGCTCGACCAGCTCATGACCGGCACGGCCCTGCTCGCCACGGTCGCGAACGATGGCGACCCAGATGAGGCAACGCTCGAACTGCTGGCCGACCCCGGCGGCGCAGCAGCGGATAGCGCAGTCACAGCAGGAGATAGCCGCAGGAGAGGGCCTGACGCTTGATCAGGTTGAGCAGGCCCTGACGGAGCGCTTCGGGAAGCACTAATCCATGACCTAAACATTCTCGATATAGACCACAGGCGCGACGCTTAACGCCGTTAACTCCCGTTGAAAGCTCCTGCTACACCTGCGTAGGGTCTCCATCCAAGATTGCGGGTCAGAGGGGGCGAACTGCGCCGTTTTTGACCCGCGATGACGCCAGGCGCTCGATTCAGGTGGCGTTTCGTAACTGGATGGGGCAAATGTCCACTCGTCCGCTGCCCCGCCGGGGCCCAGCCCCCCATTTGACCCGCAATCAATGCCACGCCCAGTTGCATCGCGATGATCGTGGTAAGGACTGAGAGGCGCTAGGTCTGGATGACCGCAGTGTAGATGCGGGTAGCGTGGCTCCGTGAGCATCTATGACATCCCTGTGAAGACCCTCGCCGGGGAAGACTCCACACTTGGCGGGTTCGCGGGCAAGGCACTGCTCGTAGTGAACGTCGCTTCCAAGTGCGGCCTGACCCCGCAGTACACGGCCCTTGAGGAACTGCACGCCCGGCTGTCGCCACGGGGGTTCTCCGTGGTCGGGTTCCCGTGCAACCAGTTCGGCGGGCAGGAGCCTGGCACGGCCGAGGAAATCGAGCAGTTCTGCTCGACGACCTACGGCGTGACGTTCCCGATGTTCGAGAAGATCGAGGTCAACGGCCCGGGCCGGCACCCAATATATGACGAGCTGACCGCGGTACCGGACGCGTCGGGCGAGGCGGGCGACATCCAGTGGAACTTCGAGAAGTTCCTGCTCGGGCCGGAGGGCTCGGTCGTCGCGCGGTTCAGGCCGCGTACCGTCCCCGACGACCCGGCAGTGCTCGCGGCCATCGAGTCCAACCTGGCTGGCTGAAGGACGACACGAGCGGGGTCCCCGGCATCTGCCGGAACCCCGCTCGTACAGGCAACTGCTGGCGACCGACGCGGGCCGGCCCGAGTCAGCGGCTCATGAACTAGCTCCCGGTGCCCAGTAGTCGGGTGGAGGCCGCAGGATGCAGAATTCGTTCCCGTCGGGGTCGGCGAGGACGTGCCAGGTCCAGCCGTGCTCCTCGATCGGTTCGGCGGTCAGCCTGGTCGCGCCGAGCGACAGCACGCGGCCGACCTCCGCGTCCAAATCCCGGGTGCGGAGGTCGAGGTGGACGCGGTTCTTGCCGTGTTTTTCATCGCTCGTGCGCTGAAGGAGGACCTCAACGCCGGGCCCTTCCGCTGGCAGCACGCTCCGGTAGGTCGCGCCGTCGCCGCCCGCGTCGATATAGCCGAGCGCGGCGCTCCAGAACCGCAAGGCCCGCTCGAGGTCGGCACAGTCAACCACGACGACCAAGTGGCCGCGGGCGTAGGAGTTCGGCTGCCAGGTCACCGCATCATGGTCTCGCCGGCCTCACCGGACTTCAACTAACGCAGCCCTAACGGGGCAGGCGGAATGCCGCGCTCGCCACGCACGGTTACCGGTCAACGTGACGACTGTTGGATTGATCGGTAGCGGCCGGATTGGAAGCACCGTGGCCAGGCTGGCGGTGGACGCCGGGCACGACGTGGTGCTGAGCAACTCGCGCGGGCCTGAGACGCTCGCGGATCTCGTGGCGGAACTCGGCCCGCGGGCGCGGGCGGCTACCGGTGCGGAGGCCGCCGCGCTCGGCGACCTTGTGCTCGTGTCGATCCCGGTGCTTGGGTATCCGACGCTGCCGGCTGCCTCCTTGGTCGGGAAGATTGTGCTTGATACGGGCAATTACTACCCGCAGCGCGACGGGCGGATCGCGGCGCTTGACTCGGGCTTGCTGACCGACAGCGAGTACCTGGCGCGGCACCTCCCGGGCGCGCGGGTGGTGAAGGTGTTCAACAACATCTTCTATAAGCATTTGCAGAACCTGGCCCGCCCAGCCAGCGCGGCCGACCGGACCTATCTGCCGATTGCCGGGGACGGCGCCGGGGCCAAGCTTGCCGTCGTCGAGTTTCTCGATTCGATCGGCTACGGCGCCGACGACGCCGGGCCGCTGGCCGACAGCTGGCGGCAGCAGGCGGGCTCGCCCGCTTACGGCGTACCGTACGGCGAATTCGAGAACGAGAAGGGCACCCCGGCGAACGCGGCCGTTATCCGCGGAGCGCTGGCGGCCGCGACCAGATGGTAGTCGACCGCGCGGCGCCCTGAGCGCGGACGGGCTGGCTGGTTTGGGGTGGAAGGATCTTGCGACGGGCGGGGCGCGGGGCTAACGTCCGCGCCATGACGACGTTTGTTCTTGTGCACGGGGCGTGGGGCGGGTCGTACGGGTTCAAGTACGTGCGCGGGCCGTTGCGCGAGGCGGGGCACGAGGTGTTCACCCCGTCGCTAACCGGGATCGGCGAGCGGGTGCATCTGGCGTCACCGCAGGTCAATCTCACCACGCACGTGACCGACGTGGTGAACACGATCCTGTACGAGGACCTGTCCGACATCGTGCTGCTCGGCTACTCCTACGGCGGCATGGTGGTCACCGGGGCGCTTGAGCACATCGCCGACCGGGTCGCGCACCTCGTGTACCTGGACGCGTTCAAGCCGGAGGACGGTCAGTCGCTCCGCGACCTCAGCGGCGCGCCCTACCAGGCGCCGGCGATCGGCCCGGGCAGCAGCTGGCTGGTCGAGCCGCTGCGCCGGACGCTCGAGGATGAGGCGCAGGTCGACTGGTTCGGCGCGCGGCGTTCGTGGCATCCGGTCGGCTGCTTCACCGAGGCGGTCCGGCTGCCCAAGCGGCTCGAGGACTTCCCGTTCACCCGGACTTACGTCAAGGCGCTGCGGGAGCCCCGGCCAGTAACCGGCCCGGACGCCGGCACCGCGGCAAGCGCGTTCTGGCGGGCGGCCGAGTACGCCAAGTCCGACCGGGCCTGGCGGTACCGGGAGATCGACACCGACCACATGATCCCGATCAACCGGCCCGGCGAGCTCGCCGAACTGCTCCTTGAGCTCGCCTAGCTCCCGGTTAGCGCGAGTGCCCGGCCCGGTCCGGGGCCGGGCACTCGCGGGCCGGGCTAACGCGACCGCATCGCGGTTAGCGGGCGGTCGCGTCGGCTGGCTCGATGAGGCAGGGTCTATTTCATTCGGTCAGGAGCCTATGACGCAGGGGGTTGAATAAGGGTTCGAGCGCGCGCAGATCTGAACGGGATTGCTGTACATGCCGATCGCCGGCAGCGCCTGTCCCTGGAAGTTGAACAGGGTCTCGTTGTCGTCGGGCGTGCCGGGAGGGCTGGCGTCGGGTGCCCACGAGACACCCGGGAGCCATTCCGGCGCCCAGTAGAACATCCCGGCCCCGAGCCCGTCCGGGACAGCGGCCAGGATGGACAGCTCGTCATTGAGCATGGAGAGCTGTCCGCCGGGGCTCGCCGGGTAACCGTCGATCAGCTGGCTCGCCTCCCAGGTGGTATTGCCGAGGCCGTCCCCGTTGGCGAGCGTCCAGGAATACTCGGTCTCCGCAATCACGATCGGCTTGTGGAATTGCGTCGCGAGCTCGTCGACATTCGACCGCAGGCTGGCCAGCGAACCTTGGAAGACGGGGTAGTAGGAGAGCGCGATGACGTCAAACGGGACGCCCTGCTCCTCCAGGTTGGAGTAGAAAGCCTGCGCCTTGGCGTTGTTCCCGCCGAGGTCGGTGTGGATGGCGATCAGCAGCTTGTGACCTGGCTGGTTGCCGGCCTGCGCGCCGGCGATGCCGTCCTTCAGCAGCTGGGCGAGATTGCTCCAGCCGGTGGCCGTGGTGTTGCTGGTCCACGTGAGGCCGCCGACCCCCGGTCCGGTGCAGCCGAACGACGACCAGTTGGTCTCCTCCGACTCGCTCCACAGCATGCCGTTGGTGATCTCGTTGCCGATGGAGACCATGTCGACCGGGGTGCCCTGGGCAGCGAAGGCGGCGATGACCCCCTGGGTGTACGACTGAACCTTCGCGGTGAGCCCAGACAGGGTTGTGGGCCAGCCCGTCGGGATGCACTGCTTGCCCGGGTCGGCCCAGAAGTCGGAATAGTGGAGGTCGAGGTACAGCTTCAGGCCCGCCGCCTTCATGGTCTTGGCGAAGGCCAGGTCGTCGGCGAGGTCGCTGTAGCCGGCCGGCGGGTTGACCCACAGCCGCAGGCGGGCCCAGCCGGCGCCGTTTTGCGCCGTGATGTTCGCGGGGTTGCCGGGGACGCCGTTGTCAGTGAAGACGGCCCCGGCGTTGAGTTCCTGCGGGGTGAAGGAGAGATCTGACCCGAGCATCATGCTGGCCGCGGCCGGGTCAGGACCGAACAGCCGGAACTCCCCGATGCAGACGGGGGTTGCGCCGCTATCCCACACCTCGATCTGGGCGTACCGGGCGCTCATGCCTGGCGGTGTGCCATTACCTGAGCCAGGCCCGAGTGGTACGTACATCGGGTTGCCAGGGTCGAGGGCGATGTTGTGTGCCGTCGGCAGGGTGCGCCAGTCGCCCTGCTCTGTGGCCAGCGAGATCGTGGCGTTGGCGGAGGAGCTGGCGTTGTCGAGGGTGATGCCGATGCCATCAAGGTTGCGTACCCGCCCGAGGTCCACGGTCAGAGTGTCTGGGTAGGAATCCGTGCACCACGAGGTGGCCGCGTTTCCGTCGATGGCGTTCGAGGGCGGGTTGCCGGACTGCGAGGTTGTGGCGGTCGCCTGGCCCGACAGCGCCCAGTTGACTGTCGGAACGTGGCTCGCGCCCGGCTGTGACCCAGCTGCGGTGGCCGGCCCGGCCTGCGCCGCGGACGCGGCGACGAGCAGGCCCGTGGCCGCGGCGGTGGCGAGGGCCGCGACGAGCACTCGTCTCTTCCGTTTTTTCATTCAGCATCTCCTTTGATCGCCGGAATCGCTCTCGCCGGTGATCACCTGAACGTCACCGGCGGGGACGGTCATGACGCGGTCGGCCAGCCGAACGGCCGCCGCGGTATCCCCGTGGTTGATGAGCATGAAGAAGCGGTGCTGCCCGTCGGTGCGACGGACGATCTCCAGGTCGCGCGGCCAGGCGCCCGGTTGCACCGGGGCGGCAGGCGGGTTGAGGCCGGCCGAGGCGCAGGCGGCGGCGAACACCGCCGCCGTGGTCGGGGCGTCGGTGCGGGCGGAAACGTACCAGGAGCGGCCCTCGCCCAGGTCGTAGCGGGTAATCGCGGGACCGCCGGCCGCCGGGCCGCTGGCGTACCAGGCCACCGGTTTGGCCCCGGCCAGGATCACCGCCTCGGTCCAGGCGTCGGCGGCCGGCTGCGGGATACCGGGTTCATCCCAGGTGAGGCCGACCCGGTCCCCGGCGCGCAGCGGCAGCCATTCCTCGACGGTGAGGCCGAGCACGTCACGAAGCGCCCCGGGGTAGGGACCCGGGTAAACCCGGTCGTTGGCGTCCACGATGCCGGAGAAGCCGCAGACGACTAGCGTGCCGCCGTCCTCGACGTAGCGGCGCAGGTTGTTGGCCGCCTGCGGCGTGGTCAGGTACAGCGAGGGCGCCACGACGAGGGGGTAGCGGCTCAGGTCGGCCGCCGGGTGCGCGAAGTCCGCGGTCAGCCCGGCGCGAAAGGACGCCTCGTACCAGGCCCGGATCCGCTCCAGGTAGCCGAGGTCAACCGTCGGCCGCCATTCGAGCTCTTGCGCCCACCAGGACTCCCAGTCCCACAGCAGCGCGAGGTCCGGTTCGGTGACGGTGCCGCGCAGGTCGGAGAGGCCGGCCAGCTCGCCGCCGAGCTCGACGACCTCGCGCCAGACGCGGGTACTGGTGCCGCCCTGGGGCAGCATCGCCGAGTGGTGTTTCTCCGCGCCGTACGGGCCGGCCCGCCACTGGAAGAACAGCACGCCGTCGGCGCCCCTGGCCACGTGCGCGAGTGAGTTGCGGCGCATCTCCCCCGTCCGCTTCGCGATGTTCCTCGGCTGCCAGGACACGGCGCTCGTCGAGTGCTCCATCAGCACCCACGGCCCGCCGTCGGCGAGCGAGCGGGTCAGGTCGGCGGACATCGCGAGGTCGAGGTAGCCGTCGGTAGCCTCGGCGATCAGGTAGTTGTCGTTGGAGATCACGTCGACCTCTGGCGCCCACCGCCAGTAGTCCACGCTCTTGCAGTTATTGGCCATGAAGTTCGTGGTGACCGGCACGCCGGGCGACAGCTCGTGGAGGATGTCCCGCTCGCGGCGAAAGCAGTCGAGCAGTGCGTCGGAGCTGAACCGGGCGAAATCGAGCCGCTGCGCGGGGTTGACCACGCTGGACGAAACCCGCGGCACGTCGATCTCGTCCCACTCGCCGTAGCGCTGCGACCAGAACGCGGCACCCCACCGCTGGTTGAGCGTCGGCAGATCGGCGTACCGGGCCCGCAGCCAGTCGCGAAACGCCGCCGCCGAGGTCTCGCAGTAGCACTCCGCGGTCGGCGCGCCGTACTCGTTGTTGACGTGCCACATCACGACCGCGGGATGCGAGCCGTAGCGAGTGGCGAGCTGGCGGGTGATCCGGGCGGCCGCGGTCGCGTACGCCGGGCTCGACGGGCAGTAGGCCTGGCGGGACCCGCCGCCCAGCAGCAGCCCCTCCCTGGTGACCGGGTGCGCCTCCGGGTGCTGGTGCAAGAACCACGGCGGGGGCGCCGCCGTGGGCGTGCCCAGGTTCACCGCGATCCCCGCCTCGTGCAGCAGGTCGAGCACCCGGTCAAGCCAGCCGAACTCGAACTCACCTGGCTTCGGCTCCAGCATGCCCCAGGAGAAGATCGCGACGGAGACGAGCGTGACCCCGGCCTCGCGCATCAGTGCGACGTCTTCCGCCCATACCTCTTCGGGCCACTGGTCGGGGTTGTAGTCCCCGCCGTAGGCGAGTCCGTCGAGCCGTGGCCAGCGTGCGTGCATGAGAACTCCATCATTTGCGTCGATCGTTATCTGGGAACGCTCACAGACAGGTAACAGAATGAAAGCAGCGAAGTCCAGATCTTGACAAGCGTTTAACGGGAGTCAACTCTGGGAGCGTTCACAGACGTCGGCGCCGACCGCCGATAGCCCCCTGCGGGCCCCTTGGGCGCGCTGACAATCTCTTGCGATCTCTCACTGCGGAGGGTCAATGAAGCTCGTCAACCCCCGTCGGCGCGTGCGCGCCACCGCAATCGCCGGCGTGGCACTCGCCGCGCTGGTCGCCGCGGGCTGCTCTTCCGGAGGCTCGTCCTCTACGGCCGCCGCTGGCGGTTCGTCCTCGCCTTCCTCGACCGCTGCCCCCTCGGGATCTGGGCAGAAGGTCACCCTCACCTTCTGGACCTGGGTGCCCAACATGGACAAGATCGTCGCCGCGTGGAACACGGCGCACCCGGACATCCAGGTGCAAGTCCAGACGCAGAGCGCGGGCGATCCCTACCTCACCAAGCTGCTCGCCGCGGCGAAGGGCGGCAATCCGCCGGACATCGCGCAGGTCGAGTACCAGGTGCTGCCCACGCTGGTGTCGAACAACTACCTGGCGGACATCTCCAAGTATGACGACAACCTGAAGAGCGACTTCCCTGCGGGTAACTGGAACCAGGTCACGCTGGGCGGCAGCGCGCTGTACGGGGTACCGCAGGACGCCGCGCCGATGGCGCTGTTCTACCGCACGGACATGTTCAAGAAGTACGGTCTCACCGTGCCGACGACCTGGGCGCAGTTCGCCGCCGACGCCACCAAGCTGCACCAGGAGGCGCCCGGCGTTTACCTGGGTACCTTCTCCGCCGTCGACCCGGGTGAGTTCTCCGGGCTGGCGCAGCAGGCGGGCGCGCAGTGGTGGTCAGCCTCCGGCACCACTTGGTCGGTCGGCATCGACAGCGCCGCCAGCCAGAAGGTGATGTCTTACTGGCAAAGCCTGATCGCCGGCGGCGGGGTCAACAACCAGCCGCAATGGACCGCCGCGTGGAACAAGGGGATGAACGACGGCCAGTACATCGCCTGGGTCTCCGACGTCTGGGGTCCCAGCGACTTCCCAACCGACGCGCCGGCCGGGGCCGGCAAGTGGCAAATGGCCGAACTGCCGCAGTGGACGGCCGGCGCCAACGTCGTCGGCAACTGGGGCGGCTCCTCCACCGCGGTGATGGCCGCGTCGAAGCACCAGCAGGACGCCGCTGAGTTCGTCGCCTGGCTGAACACCAGCGCGGCGGGCACCGCGGGACTCGTCTCCCAGGGTGGCATCTACCCGGCCGACACCGCCGCGGAGGCCGCGATCGGCTCGGCGCCGTCCTATTTCTCCAACCAGCCGAATTTCTGGTCGCTGGCCAAGGACTACGCCTCCCAGGCGGCGAACGTCACCTGGGGTCCGGACGTGAACGTCGCTTACTCGGAGTTCACGACGGCATTCGGCAGCGCCGCGATCAGCAAGAGCTCGTTCCTGTCGCCGCTGTCGTCGGTACAGTCGGCCGTGGTGAACGACATGAAGAAGAGTGGCTTCACGGTGGCGGCCGGCTGACGTGAAACAGGCACAAGGGCGTACGGCGCCGCGCGTGGCGCCGTACGCCTTCGTCACCCCCGCGGTCGTGCTCTACGCCGTCACGCTGGTCCTCCCGATCGGCTACACCATCTACCTGTCGGTGGAAAAGGTGCACGTCAGCGGGCTCGGCCTGGGAGCCGGGGCCCGGCAGCAGGTGTTCGCCGGGCTGAGCAACTACACCGGCGCGCTCACCGACGCGCCCTTCCTGTCCTCTCTGGTCCGGGTCGTCGTGTACAGCGTGATCCTGGTCCCGGTGATGCTCGGCCTGGCCCTGCTGTTCGCATTGCTGCTCGACGCGCGCCGGGTACGCTTCCAGCGGTTCGCCCGGCTGTCGATCTTCCTGCCGTATGCCGTGCCGACGGTCATCGCCTCGCTGCTGTGGGGCTTCCTCTACCTGCCCACCGTGTCGCCGTTCCCGGAGATCCTGCGGCATGTGGGGCTGTCCATGCCCAACCTGTTCAGCACGAACGTGGTGCTGCTGTCGGTGGTTAACATCGGCGTCTGGGGCGGTACCGGGTTCAACATGCTCGTCATGTACACCGCGCTGCGGGCGGTGCCGTCGGAGTTGTACGAGGCGGCGCGTATCGACGGTGCCTCGCAGGTGCAGGTCGCGCTGCGGGTCAAGATCCCGATGATCGCCCCGGCCCTGGTGCTGACCGGGGTGTTCTCCATCATCGCCACCCTCCAGGTATTCAACGAGCCGCAGGCGCTCTATCCGCTCACCAACACGATCTCCCCGGACTGGATGCCGCTGATGAGGGTCTACGACCTGGCGTTCAACGACAACAACAGCTACGAGGCGGCCGCCATGTCGGTGGTCATCGCGGCCGTCATGTTCGTCGGCTCCTTTTTCCTGCTCCGGGTGAGCAGCAAGCGCGTCTTCTCGGGGCGGTGACCGGCGATGGCCCTGACCAGAACGAACGGCGCGCTGACGGAGGCGCCCGCGCCCGGCGCGCGCCCGGCCCGCCGGCGGCGCGGCGGCATCGACCGGCGCCCGGCCGTCGTGCCCACCGCGATCCTGCTGCTCGGCGCGGTGTACGGCCTGCTGCCGGTCGCCTGGGTGCTTGTCGCCGCGACGAAGAACAACAGCGAGCTGTTCAACACGTTCACGTTCGCGCCGGACGGGTCACTGTGGTCCAACCTCCGCGGCCTGAACGCCTACGCCGACGGCGTGTTCTGGCACTGGATGCTCAACACCGTCCTGTATGCGGGCGGCGGCGCGCTGCTGTCCACCGTGGTGTCCGCCCTGACCGGCTACGCCCTGGCCAAGTTCTCGTTCCGCGGCCGCTCGCTGCTGAGCAACTTGCTGCTCGCCGGGGTACTGGTCCCGCCGGTCGTCCTCGCCCTGCCGCAGTACCTGCTGCTGGCGAAGGTCGGGCTGACCGACAGCTACTGGTCGGTGCTGGTCCCCTCGGTGCTCTCGCCGTACGGCATCTACCTGGCGCGGATCTACGTCAATGCCGCCGTGCCGGACGAGGTGATCGAGTCGGCCCGGGTGGACGGCTGCCCAGAAGGCCGGCTGTTCGCCCGGATCGCGGTGCCGATGATGGTGCCGGGCCTGGTGACGGTCTTCCTGTTCCAGTTCGTCGCGGTGTGGAACAACTTCCTGCTGCCGTTCATCATGCTCAGCGACGAGAACAAGTTCCCGCTCACCGTGGGCCTGTACACGCTGCTGAACCGCGGCGCCTCCTCTCCCGCGCTCTACAGCCTGGTTGTCACCGGGTCGCTGCTGTCCATCCTCCCGCTGATCGTGCTGTTCCTCGCGCTACAGCGGTACTGGCGCACGGACATCGCCTCCGGGGCGGTAAAGCAGTGACCGGGGGCAAGTAAAACTACAGGTATGAATGGCGGGCGGAGGCGTCCCACGATCGAAGACGTGGCGTCGGAGGCGGGCGTGTCCCGGGGAACCGTGTCCCGGGTGCTCAACGGCGGCCACTACGTGTCGGCGGGCACCCTGGACGCGGTCAACCGGGCGATCAAGAAGACCGGCTACGTGGTCAACCACCATGCGAGGTCGCTGGTGACCCAGCGCTCGGAGTCGGTCGCGTTCATCTTGTCCGAGCCGGCCGAACGGCTGTTCGCGGACCCGAACTTCTCGGTCCTGCTGCGCGGCTGCACGCAGGCGCTCGCCGAGCACGACGTCGGGCTGTTCGTGTGCATCGCGGCGTCACCTTCCGACCGGACGAGGATCACCCGCTTCCTCGGGGCGGGCCACGTGGACGGGGCCCTGCTGGTGTCGGTGCATGCCGGCGACCCGCTGCTCGACCTGCTCGGCTCGGCGGGCGTCCCCTACGTCGCCTGCGGCGCGCCGCTCGGGTTCGAGTCGAAAGTCTCCTACGTGGCGGCCGACGAGCGCGGCGGTGCTCGCACCATGGTCGAGTACCTGCGGTCGGCCGGCCGGAGCCGGATCGCCACCATCACGGGCCCGCTTGACACCTCCGGCGGGCGGGGACGGCTTGAGGGGTACCGCGAGGTCGTCGGGGACGCGTTCGACGAGTCCCTGGTCGAGGAGGGCGACTACGCCCAGGACTCCGGGGATCGCGCGATGACCAAGCTGCTTGCGCGGCGCCCGGACATCGACGCCGTCTTCGTCGCCTCGGACGCGATGGCCCTCGGCGCGCTGAACGCGCTGCACCGGGCCGGGCGCCGGGTGCCGGAAGACGTGGCTATCGGCGGGTTCGACGACTCGTCGGCCGCGGTGTCCGCCCGGCCCCCGCTGACCACGATCAGGCAGCCGTATCCGCGGATCAGCCGGGAGATGGTCCGGCTGCTGCTGGCGGCAATCTCCGGCGAGGAACCCTCGGCGGTGATCCTGCCGACCGAGCTGGTCCGGCGCGACAGCGCCTGACCCGCGCGGACAGCCGGGGGTCCGAATACTCTAATTTTGCTTTCCAGCGGGGAAAATGCTTAGCAGCAAGGGCAAAATTAGAGTATTCGTCCGGGGGTCGCCCCCCGGGTAAGAACTGCTCAAGTATGGTCGGGTCCTTGATCTCGTGGTCGCGGGCGAGCAGCAGCACCTTGGCGATAACCTCGGCGGTCTTCGGGTCGTCGTCGGCGAACGGCAGGAATAGCCGGCCGCGGTGCTGCGACCCGACGGGGATGATGCAGACCGCGCCGCCGGGACGGCGGTGCACGGTGCCGCTGCCCAGGTGCACCGAGTACTCGCCGAGGCGCCCGCTGATGACCGCGTGCTGCCCGGCGAAGCCGATGTTGGCCAGCTTGAGCAGCCGTGCGGTCTCGCGGACGAGCGCTGCCCGCATCTCGGTGGTCGACGCGGTGGCCTCGGGGTCGACGCCGCCCGCGTGGGCCACGCTGACCACGAGGTCCAGGTCGCGCATGGCCTCGGAGAATGCCACCCGCGGGACCGCGTCGAGCGGCTGGGCGAGGTAGTCACCGCGCCGGGTGAAGCTGACGCCGTCGATGGCGGGGAGGTCGGCCTCGGCGGCGGTGAGGAAGCCGGTGCCGGTCGTGACCCGGGCGACGAGGCCGTAGGAGTGGAAGGCGCGCGCCGCATCGCCGGCGTCGTGGGAGGCGACCCAGCCCCGGCTGGTGAACAGGGCGAGCGCCTGCCGTGGCTGGAGCTGGTGGCCGTCGTAGCGCTGGCTGACCGGGCCGCCCTTGAGCTCCTGCTCGGTCGGCACGTAAACCTCGCGGAAGACCTGCTTGAACGGCTGCCGCTGGCCCGACTTGAACAGCCGCTCCTGCCAGGCAACCCAGGTGCCGTCGGCCACGAAGTGGACCGGATGGGCGATCCGCAGCGGTCCGGTCGGTGCGCGCCGATCCCCCGTGGTTAGAGGACCCGTGGTTAGAGGACCCGTGGTTAGAGGACCCGTGGTTAGAAGAAAGGTGCCCGGCCGCGCGCCGAACGCGTTGCCGAGCAGCCTGGTGACCCCGTCCTCGGTCACCCAGACGAGGGCGGCGAGCATCGGCGCGACGACCGGGTGGCGGCTCAGCTCGGCCAGGTCGGCCAAGGTAAAGGCGTCCTGGCCCACCATCGCGGCCTCGAGCGACGCGCGGACCCGGCTGGCCTGCTTCGCCAGGTCCGCCTTGCGCGCCCGGAGGGCGGCGATGTCCGGGTCCTTGCGCAGGGTGGCGGGCACGGACTTGAGCGGGCGGCCCGCCCGGGCCACGCTCAGCTCGGGCGTACCCTCGGCGGTCACCGACAGCGTGACCGTGACGTCGCCCCGTTCCGCGTGGACCGGCCCGTCGGCGAGGTCGGCGGCCTGCCGGGCCTCGACTGCCCAGGTGAACCGGAGCGGGTCGGGGTAGCCGGCGGTGCGGGCGAGGTTCGCCACCCCGATCCGCGCCGCGGTCCGCTCGCTCGCCTGTCGCTGGGCGCCGAACGCCTTGCTCCCCTGCTCGAACGCGCGCAGGACCGCGTACCGGTCGGCGGTGGCCGCCTCGCGCTCGGTGTCGCCTGCGGGGAGCGGTAGCAGCCCGAGCGCGCGGACCGCGTCCTGGTCGCGCTGGCCGGTGACCTTCGACCGCAGCTCGCCCGGGGTCAGCGTGCCGAGCATGGCGCCGGCGTACAGCTGGGCGCGGCGGTGCCCGGTGCCGCTCGACGCGTGCTTGGCCGCCTTGTGCAGCACGGCCCAGCGGTCGGCGCCCAGCGCGGCGTGCGCCCGGCGGAACCAGTCGACGTCGACCGCGCCGTCCACCAGGTCGTCGGCGGACAGCGGGGTGCGCTCGGCGGTCTGGGCCGCCCAGGAATCGCGAAGCTCGGCGTCCACCGACCACTGCCGGTCCTTGGTGTGGGCGTGCAGCCAAAGCACCCCGTCGGCCAGGCCGGGCCAGCCGAGCGCCTCCTCGACCGGGCTCGCCCACTGCGGCGCGTACAGCGCGAGGTCGACCAGCCGGGCTTCGGGCACCCCGGCCGCGGCCGCGGCCG
>Ga0102924_1003485_pt1 | contig 16472 bp, 15 predicted proteins | sample PaiPotPPM11metaG_FD_80116 | JGI IMG/M metagenome (GOLD analysis project Ga0102924, IMG submission 80116) | Iron sulfur acid spring bacterial and archeal communities from Banff, Canada, to study Microbial Dark Matter (Phase II) - Paint Pots PPM... ... | reverse complement strand
GTCATCCCCTGTCCGGCGACGACCTGCGTCGCGCGCTCGTCGATGCTATCAAGCAGCTCCGGCCAGCCACTGGGGCGGCGCCGTCCAGCGCGGAGTGGCGGCGCTATCGCCACCTGGTGCTGAGGGATGTCGAGGGTCAGAGCCTGGCCCAGATCGCGCAGTCCCTCGGCGTAAGCCCGCGCCAGGCCAGCCGCGACTATCAGGAGGCGGTGGCCGCGGTGTCCGATCTGCTCTGGCTCGGCGGTCCCGGCCGTGCCGTTCAGCAGGCCCAGGGCGGCGGCAGCGTCAGCCCCGTGCCGGCCTCGATCGCCGTGCCCGGCCTGGCCGACGAGGCGGCCAGTGTCGCCGCCGGCGACGCCGGGACGACCGACCTGGCCCAGGCGCTGGCGGGGGTGCTGGCGACGATCAAGCCGTTGGCTGACGCCAGCGGCGCCGCCTTTCGGACCGTGGTCTCCGACACCTTGCCGCCGCTGGCGGTCAGCCGGACCCTTTTGCGGCAGGCGCTGCTCAGCCTGCTGAGCTACGTGCTCGAGGTCGCCCCGGGGGCGCGCATCTTGCTGGCCCAGGCCGACACAGCGCGCGGCGTGACCCTACGGATGCTTCCGGAGGGGCGCAGCGACGCTGGCCTGTCGCTGCGCCCGCCATCACCGGAAGCGGAGCAGCTGCTGGAGACCGGACGGCAGCTCCTGGCGGCGCAGGGCGCGTCTGTCGCCGCCGGCGACGATCCGGCGATCGATCCCCTGCTCACCCTCGTCCTCCCACCGATCCCCCTGCGTACCGTGCTGGTGGTGGACGACAATCCCGACGTGGTGAGCCTGTTCCGACGCTTCTTGCGCGGTGAGCCGTACCGTCTGATCCAGGCGACCACCGCCGCCAGCGCCGTTCCTCTGGCTTTGAGCATGCGACCGAACGCGGTGATTCTGGACCTGATGATGCCCACCCAGGATGGCTGGGACGTGCTGCAGCAACTGCGCAATCACGCCGGGACACGGGACCTCTCGGTCATCGTCTGCTCGGTGCTGCCAGAGCGCAAGCTGGCGCTCTCGCTCGGCGTCGACGCCTTCTTGCCCAAGCCGGTCACCCAGACGGCGCTGCGGGAGGAGCTGGCCCGCTGCTGTGCGGCTCAAACAGCGAGTCCAGTCCACTGCTGACCCAGCGCATCACTTCCGCCACGCTCAGGCCGCCGCTGCGCGTGATGCTCAACGCGCCGGCCACCACGGCTTCGTCCTGTGCTCCCCAGGCCGTCACCACCAGGACGGGTATCTCAGCCAGCGCCGGGTCCTGGCGCATCGCTTCCAGCAGCCCGTAGCCGTCCATCTCCGGCATCAGGAGGTCGAGCAGGAGCACGTCCGGGCGCTGCTCCCGCAGCAGCGCCAGCGCCGTGCGACCATCGGAGGCCTGGCTGACCTGGCAGCCACGAGCCAGGGCGTGCAGCATGCGGCCGAGCAGCCGGGTCATCTCCGCATCGTCGTCCACCACCAGCGCGCCGCGGATCGGGCGCCCCAGTCGGCGCAGCGCGGCGCGGAGCTGGTCGCGCGTCACCGGCTTGAGCAGGTAGTCGGCCACACCCAGCTCCTGGGCCACCCGGCGCGGCGTCCGCAGCGGACAAGAGATAATTGGGACGCGGCGGAGCTCCGGCGGCATCAGCTGTCCTGCCTTGCCGTTGCCGGCTATTCCGTCGGAGCCGAGCACCAGCGCGTGGACCGGCTCGCGTCGCGCTAGCTTCCTCCCCTTCTCCAGGCTGGTGGTGTGCAGGACGTGGTAGCCATCGAGGTAGCGCTCGAACACCTTATGGACCTGATCGGACTCATCCACGACGAGGATGCGCCGATCGACCTGGCCACGGGCCCGTCCGCTGCCGGGTTGCGACCAGTCGGGTCCGGCCAGTGGTACCGGCTGCGCCTCCTCGCCCAACGGGAGGGCCAGGGAGAAGGTGCTGCCGGCCCCGAGCACACTCTCCACCCACATGGCGCCGCCGTGCAGCTCGGCGAAGCGTTTGCTGACGGTGAGGCCGAGACCGCTCCCGGCGCGCTGCCAGGGCGTGCCGCTAGACTGGCGGAACTCGTCGAAGACGCGGCGGAGGTCGCTCGCGGGGATGCCGGGGCCGGTGTCGGCGACGGACAGCACCACGGTCTCGGCGGTGCGCTGGGCGCGGACCGTCGCGCCACCTTCGTCGGTGCAACGAGCGGCGTTCGCCAGCAGATTGATCAGGATCTGGCGGATGCGCGTCTGATCGACGAACATGAGCGGGAGGTCCTCGGCCACCTCCGTCCGCAAGGTTAGTCCGCGATCCAGGAAGAGCGCCTCCACCGTCGCGACGGCCTCGTCGACGATGTGGCGAATCGGCGTCCAGTCCTTGTGCAGCCCCATGCGGTCGGCCTCGATCTGGCTGAGATCGAGGATGTCGTCGACCAGCGCGGAGATGTGGCAGGCGTTGCGGTAGACCGCCTTCAGGTCTTCCTGGTAGCTGGTCGGGAGGCGCTGACCATAGGCGCTGGAAGGGGAGAGCACCATCATCTCGCAGAAGCCGATGATGAGGTTGAGCGGTGTGCGCAGCTCGTGGCTCACCGACGTGGCGAACTGCGCTTTCAGCCGCCGCGCCTCCTGGGCCGCCTGCTCGGCGCGATTCAGGTCCAGATTGATCTGCTTCAGATGGTAGGTCGACTCGCGCAGCGCCTTGCTCAGCCGCGCCAGTTCGGCCTGGCGCGCTCGCGCTTCCGCCGTCTGCGCGGCGGCGATCTGGTAGTTGTGCCAGGCCCAGCCCACGGCCGTGATCGTCGGCCGCGAGACGATCCACGACCCTACCAGACTCAGCAGGCTGAGCATGCCGGCGCTCAGGGCGGCGCTGGACACCACCGTGCCGGGGAGCTGTTGGGAGAGTAAGGAGAGCAACGCCACGACGGCGAGCGTCAGCGCCAGCGACCAGCGCCAGCCCAGCAACGCCCCTGCGATGAAGACCAGCACCGCGAACCAGGACGCCAGCGACCCCTCCGGGAACAGGATCAAGGCCGCCGTCAGCACCGTCGCCAGCCCACCGACGATCAGGCCCGCCGCGCCCTTGGCGCTGCGCGCGAAGACCAGGTGGGCCAGCCAGGACAGGGCGACGAGACCCACGGCGATGCCGTAGATTGCCAGCGACGGCTGTTCCAGGACCAGCGTGCCGAAGACGAGCACGCCGTAGCCCAGGCCGGCCACGCCCCGGATCAGGAGCAGGGCGCTCTGGGCATGGATGTCGTCAAGGTCGGCGCTCTGCTGTGACGCCGCGGAGGCGTCAATGGTCGTGGCTGAAGAGGCAACGTACATCGCGTCCTCCCGATTACCGGTCGGAACCTGTGCCCGATGCGTCCGGGTGGAGCGAAAGCCGCACGGCGGCGTGCTCCCGCACCGTGGCCTTGATGCGACGAAGTCCGATTCCGGGAACGGCTGCATCGCAACCCGGGCCGGCATCCTGCCAACCATTATATGCGCGGCGTGAGGAAGTTACGACCGCGGGCGACCGCCGTGTCGTGCGCGGACTAGCGATGCCGGGTTAGCCTCCGAGGTGGATCCATCGAGTCGCGGCGACCTCCCCGTTGTCATCCTGAGCAATGGATGGGGCTGGCGACCCTCACAGTGTCATCCTGAGCGCAGCGAAGGACCCCCGGCAAGCCCGAACAGCGGCCAGGCAGGCCCGCGCAGCGCGGCTGGCAAGTCCGGGGGTCCTTCGCTGCGCTCAGGATGACACTGTCCGCCCTTAGTGGCCTCTGCCCGCGAATGCGGTGGCCGGCCCTCCCTCGTGGCGCGGCGGCGCTAGCGCCGCCGCGGACGCTCGATGGCCACCCGCTGCCCATCGTGGGAGCTGCGGATCGCGGCGTCGATCAGCGCCAAGGTCCCGAGGTTCGCTCGCCCCGCGAGCGGCGTCGCCTCACCGCTGACAATCGCGGCCGTCAAGTGGTCCAGAACGACCTGCTCCGGGCGCGGACCCGGCGTCGTCGGCAGCTCCTGCCGTCCGCCCCCCGGTAGCCGGACATAGAGACCGCCGGCATCCCAGCACAGCGCGCCCCGCTCGCACTCGATGCGCCAGTCGAACATGTCGTCCACGGAGGTGAAGGCGCCGGCGTAGGCCACTTCGAGGCCGCCCGCGAAGCTGATGGCGGCCGTCACGGCGCCACCCTGGTAGCGACTCCAGGGCGGATCGAAGCTGCGCGCGCTGATCGCCTCTGCCTCGCGGCCGAACACGGCGCGCATGTCGTCGAAGTGGTGGACCGACATCTCCACGAGCATGGCGTGCGGCATGGTGAAGGCGCGCGGGTCGGGCCGGCGCCGGTGATGGACCATGGTGGCATAGCCGGGCGCGCCGTACTCACCGGAAACCAGCGCCGCGTGCAAGGCGCGCTGCTGCACATTGAAGCGGTACTGTTGGGCGACGACGATCTGCCGGCGCCGCGCTTCGGCCAGGGCCACGAGCTCCTCGGCCTCCGCGAGGCGGTGGACGAAGGGTTTCTCCACCAACACGTGCTTGCCGGCTTCGAGGGCGGTGCGGATGAAGGCGCCATGCAGCGCCGACGGGGTGATCACCACGACGGCGTCCGCCTCGACCGTGGCCAGCGCCATCTCCAGGTTAGAGAAGCAATCGCGTTCGGTCAGGCCGCTGCTATCGCTCGCCCTGGCCAGGTTGTCGGCACGCACGTCGACCAGCGCGACGGACCGCCAGCGGTCGTCGGCGGCCATGAGGCGGAGGGGCCACTCCCCCCGGCCGCCCACGCCGACGTGGATCGCCCGCAACGGTGTCTGTGGCTCGGATGCGCTCACCAGCCGGCCTCCTCCGTCAGCTCGTCCCCGCCACCGCCGCGAGCTGGGCCGGCTCGCTTTGGGCAAACAGGGGATTGTGCGGCGCCGTGTTGCCGGTCGCCAGGGCAATCGCGTCGTCGACATAGACTTCGTTTCCGGGCTTGAAGCCTGGCAACGTGACGACGTTGGCGAAGACGTCCAGCCCCCGATGCCCCGTGCCCGGCGGGATCAGCACCACATCGCCCGGCTGCAGCGGCGTGGCTTGATACCTGGACCAGTTGCCTATCTCGGGGAAGCTGTGCAGCAGCGCCTGCCGGCCCGCGGTGCTCAGGCCCAGCCGCGACGGATCGAGCACCAGATAGAGCTCGCACTGCGGCTGGCCGCCGCCCGTAGCCGTGGCCGGATGATAATGGGTGCGGCTCTGCTCCGCGGCGATGTTGACCACGTGGCTGTTGAGCCGGTTGCGGCCGTCGCCCACGGGCGCGTCGGGCTCCGTGTACCAGGTCAGGGGCAGGCGGCGGAAGGCAGCGAAGCCCGGCGCGCAGCCGCCTGCCGTGTCGCGTAAGTAGGCGAGGCGCCGGGTGGCGGAGCAGTGCGTCGCGGTGACCCGGGTATCGTCGATGCTCCAGAGTCGCACCTGGCCGCGGCCACGGACCGGTCGGTCGCGCGTTGCGACGAGCTGGTCGCCAACGGCGAGCGCCTCCCAACCTGAGCGCTGCCTCGTCGCCCAGCCCAGCGTTCCCGCCTGTGCCAAGACCAGCAGCAGCGCCTCCCGCGCCTCCCCAACGGCCCACTGCTCGGAATTGTGGCAGGCCTCGCGTAGGCGCCAGAAGTCGCCCATGGGATCGCCGGCAAAACGGTGGCCGTCGAAGCGGCTGAGCACGCCATCGACTGCCGGCCGGGCCGCCGGCGAGACCAGACGGCGAGCGCGGCCGAGGATCGTGAGCGCTCGGGCCGTGGCGGGATCGACAGCATCCGGGACGTAGGACCGCGGGAGCGGCGCGCCGTCGCCTTCCTGCGTCCGGTAGCCCTCCTCGAGCCACACCTGGCCGGCGCCGTCCTCGATCCAGGAGTAGGTCACGCCCGCGCTGGTCAGCGTCCACTCACCGTCGAGCTCCTGCCCCTCGAGCCGACAGCCCGGATTCCAGGTAGCAAAGGCCGTCTGCAGGCGGTCCAGCGGCCCGCTATCGGCGATGTTGGCTTTGATGATCTCCGGCATGATCCGCGTCACCCTCCCCCTGGCGTCCAGCCCCACATGCTACCAAGCACTCCGGCGAGGGTGGACAGGGCCGCCGATACTCCTACCTCGAATCCTCGCATGCTATTATACGAGCTCGCACGTGCTGGCATCGTGTAATCCCTGACCACCGCCGTAAGGAAAGGATCAAGAAGCATGGCAGCTTCGTCGGGCTTCCGGTCTGGGCCAGACTCTGGGACGGTGTCGCGCCGCCAGATACTGCTAGCGACGGTCGTGGCCGGCGCGGGAGGGATCGCCATCCTCGCCGGCTGCGGCGCGTCCGCGAGCGCTACGGTCAGCTCCACATCGGCAGCGGCGCCGAGCACGACTGTGGCGACGGCGCCCAGCACTGCATCGGCTGCCGCCGCCACGCCGGTACCGGCCGCTGCTCCCACCAAGGCGGCCGCGACGTCGTCGTCCACGACCATCGACTTCTTTTTCCCGAACTGGGGCGAGCCGACGATCTACGAAGCGCAGGAGCAGCACAAGATCGACGCCTACCAGCAGCAGTTCCCCGATCGGAAGATCACACCGGTGCCGGTCCCGTCCGACTACGACAAGAAGTTGACCGCCCTCTTCGCCGCCGGCACGCCCCCCGCCACCTTCTGGTCCGACCATCAGGTCGTGTTCTCCTATGCCAAGAGGGGCATGCTCGACGACCTCCAGCCCTTCGCCGGCCAGGACAAGAGCTTCGATCTGAACGCGCTGCCGGCAGTCACGCGCGAAGGTCTGGTGATGGGCAACAGGCTTTTCGCCCTGGCCGGCTGGGCCTTCACCAACGTGTACTTCTATAACGCCGACCTCTACCGGCAAGCCGGCTTGGCTTCGCCCTACGAACTGTGGAAACAGGACAAGTGGACGTGGGACGCCTATATCGAGGCGGCGACGAAGCTCACCACGCGGGACGGCGCCAAGACGACGCAGCAAGGGACCGACCTCGGCCTCTCCCGCCTCTGGATTAACGCAGCGGGAGGCCAGGAGTTCGATAGTGTGAAGGCGCCGACCAAGTGCCTCTATGACACCGACGCCGATATGGCCGGTCTGCAGTTCTCCTACGACATGGGGAACAAGTACCGGGTCTACGACGCCAACTTCTACAAAGACTCCGGCCAAAAAGACAGCACGACGGCCTTCATCAATGGCAAGCAGGCGACCATGTCGCGCTGGATCACCGGCATCGCCAACTTCAAGACCATCCAGGACTTTACCTGGGGCGCCGTCCCCTACGCCAAGAAGCAGGCCTACGCATCGGACTATACGCACTGGGCGTATGGTATGGCCAAGGGCCTGACCACTGCCGGTCAGCGTGACGCCGGCTGGCAGTGGCTCAAGTGGTACACCGGCGAGGGTGGGCAGGAAGTGGAGGCGAGGGACCTCGGCGCCGTTCCTTTCTTCAAGCAAGCGCAAGCCGTCTTCGCCCAAGCCCTCCAGCAGTTGCCGAAGATGGAGCACCCCGAGGCGATCTCGGAGATTCTCAACGCCTACCCGAACTCCCGGTTGATCAGCGTGGACGTGACTGACATCAGCAAACTGCTGAGTCAGAACATGGCGCCGTTCTGGGCCGGCAAGAATGACGTGAAGACGGCGACCACGGCCGCGACGGAGCAGGTCGACGGCTACCTGCAGGCGCATTCCCAAACGTTCTGAGTCGCGGAGCATGACCACGATTCCTTTGTCACCCGAGTTAGATCGCACCTCCTTCACGCCGCTCTACGTCCAGCTCCGGGAGCTGCTGGTCCAGCGCCTTCGCCGGGGCGACTTTGCGCCGGGCGCCCCGTTCCTCTCCGAACGGGAGATGATCGCCCAGTACGGGGTGAGCTCGGTCACGACGCGACGGGTCATGACCGAGCTGGTGCGCGAGGGGCTCATCGAGCGGCGCAACGGCGTCGGCACCTTCGTGCGGGCCGAGGCCCCCCGTCGCCACCTCGCGCTGCTCGTGCTGGAGTTCAAGGAGGCGCCGCAGGTGACGCACCGCATGATCGCCAGTGCCTTCGGGGAACTGGTCGGCGGCGTGGCGCAGGGCGCCTGGGACGCCAATGCCGCGCTCGGGCTGGCCTACGTGGCGCAGCCCGAGGAACTGGGTCCGTGGCTGGTCCGTGCGGTCGCCGAGCGCAGCGCCGATGGCCTGCTCGTGCGTGCCGCCGGCGACCTCACCGACGAAGAGCTGGCGCCATTGGAGCGCTCTGGCCTGCCCTTCGTGCTGGTGAAACGGCACCTGCCTGGCCACGCCCTCGCCTGCGTGGTGGCCGACGAGCGCCGCGCGGTCCAGCTTGGCACGGAGCACCTCCTCGCGCTCGGGCACCGCGCGATTGGCTTCGTGGCCTCGACTCAATCCGCCAGCCTCTACGAGGAGCGCGCCCAGGGCTACGCCGATGCCCTGGCAGCGGCGGCGCTCCCCTTCGACCCACAGCGCGTGGTCACTGCTCCCGACTTCAGTCCAGAGAGCGGTGAAGAGGCAGTGCGCGAGCTGCTCCAACGTCCGGGATTGGGGCGCCCTACGGCACTGATGGTGGCGAGCGACTCCCTGGCGATGGGCGCCTACCGCGCGCTGGCCGCTGCCGGCCTACGCATCCCGGACGACGTCAGCGTCGCCAGTGTGGACGACATTCCGGAGGCCCAGGCGCTCCAGCCGCCCCTCACCACAGCGCGCACCTCCCACCTGGAGTTCGGGATCCGCGCCACCCGTCTCCTCCTCCGCCTGATCGACGCCCGTTGGAAGGGGCTGCCCCTACCCATCCAGACCGACGTGATCGAGCCGGACCTGGTCGTCCGCTCCTCCACCGCTGCCCCGCCCACCTGAGCCCACACCAGGGACTGGCGCCGCCGAACGGCAGGCGCGGATCGGAGTCGGCCTCCCTACCGTACGGCGCTGAGGTTATAGGCCACGGAGTTGCGGTTATAGACCGCTCGCGCCCAGAGGTACCCGACCACCGTGAGGCCGACGCACCAGGCGACGGCGAGGGCGGCACTGTTTCCGATCGGCGTGCCCAGCAGCAGCCCCCGCACCGTGTCGATGACGGGCGTGAAGGGCTGGTACTCGGCGAACCAACGTATCCCGCTCGGCATCGAGCCCGGGCGGACAAACGCACTGCTGGTGAACGGCAGTATGAGCTGGAAGATGAGGGAGAGACCATTGGCCCCCGCGGGCGTTTTGCCGATCAGGCCGAACACCACCGCCATCCACGTGAGCGCGAGAGTGAACAGCGCGATGACGCCGAGCGCCGCGATCCAGGCGACGAGATCAGCAGCGGGCCGGAAGCCCATGAGCAGCGCGACCCCGATGACGATGCCGTTGCTGATCATCGTCCGGATCAGGCTGCCGAGGACCAGGCCGGTCAGCACCGAGGCGCGGGCGATCGCCATGGTGCGGAAGCGGGCGATGATGCCTTCGGCCATGTCCATGCAGAGGTTCACCGCCGTCGTCGAGACCCCGCTGCCTATGGTCATGATAATGATCGCGGGCGCGACGTAGTCGATGTAAGAGCCGCTGTGCGCCAGGCCGCCGAGGCCGGCGCCCAGCGTGCCGCCGAACACATAGATGAACAGCGCCAGCGTGACGACCGGCGTCAGCACGCCGCTCAGCGTCATCGAGGGGTTGCGCAGCGAGTGCCGGACATCGCGCCGCAGCATCGTGGCCGAATCGCGCAAGGCATAGGATGGAGTGCTCAACGTAGGTTGCCTTTCTGTGCGTCGGTGTGGCCGGTGAGGGCGAAGAAAACGTCGTCGAGGTCGGGGGTGTGGACCGACAAGCCGTCGACCGGGATCGCCGCCTGGTCGAGCCGGTCGAGTACGGCCTTCAGTGACCGGACGCTGCCGTCGGTCGGAACCTGGAGCGTGAGCGCGTCGTCGTCGCGCATCACCTCGCCCAGGGTGCGGGCTCCCCATTCGAGCCCGCTCGCGTTGGCGAACTGCAGGCGGACATGGCCGCCGGGGATGCGGCGCTTGAGCTCGTCGGGGGTGCCTTGGGCAACCAGCTTCCCCCGATCGAGCACCGCGATCCGGCCGGCGAGCTCGTCCGCCTCGTCCAGGTACTGCGTGGTGAGGAAAATCGTGACACCTCCGGCCACGAGGTCGCGGATGATCTGCCACATGGTGTGGCGGCTGCGCGGGTCCAGGCCGGCAGTCGGCTCGTCGAGGAAGATGAGGCGCGGGTCGCCCACCAGGGTCATCGCGAGGTCGAGCCGGCGCCGCATGCCGCCGGAGTAGGTGGCGGGCTTCTGCTTGGCCGCGTCGACCAGATCGAAGCGGTCGAGCAGTGCGGCCGCGCGCTTCCGGCCTTCCGATCGGCCCAGGTGGTGCAGGTCTGCCATCAAGAGCAGGTTCTCCTCGCCGGTGAGCAGGTTATCCACCGCCGAGAACTGGCCGGTGACGCCGATCGCGGCGCGAACCGCGTCAGGCTCACGGGCCAGATCGTGGCCGGCGACGCGCGCCTCGCCACCATCGGCATCAATGAGCGTGGACAGGATCTGCACCATCGTGGTCTTGCCGGCGCCGTTAGGGCCAAGCAGCGCGAAGACCGTCCCCGCGGCCACCTCCAGATCGATGCCGTCGAGTACCATATGGTCGCCGAACGATTTGCGCAAGCCCCGTGTTTCAATCATCACGGCGCCCGACCCCCTTCCTCTGCTATACTGCCGTTTAACTTAGTCAACGAGCGACATTCCAAATATTATCTCATAGTCTAAGATAATTGCAGCGTACCCGGAGGAACAGACATTGTCAAGCGATGCTCAGGACAATCGCGCGGAGATACGCGGGGAGCTGGCGCGCCGGCTCCGGCAGTTCCATGGACTCGGCGCGTCCTTCTTCCGGGCAGCGGCGGCTCGGAGTGGAATGACCGTCACGGATATGCAGGTCATTGATCTTTTGGAGAGCACCGGTCCAATGACTGCTGGTCAGCTCGCCGATCTCACCGGGCTCACCACCGGGGCGATCACCGGGATGCTCAACCGATTGGAGGAGGCCGGGCTCGTGCGCCGGGAGCGTGACCCCGCCGATGGCCGCAGAGTCATCGTGCGACTCGCCCCAGGCCAGGACGACAGGCGCGCGATCGGCCTCCTTTTCGCCTCCCTTGGGACGTCCTGGGATGACCTGGCATCGCGCTACGACGATGAGCAGATGGCCGTCCTCCTGGAGTTTCTCAACCGCTGTAACGCACTAACCAGGGAGGCAATTCTCCGGTTGGCAGAGGCGCCGGCGGCCGAGGGGCGTCTCTTCTCTGCTCCACTGGGAGCTGTAGAGAGCGGCCGGCTCGTCGTCTCCTCCGGGAACTCGCGACTGACCGTGCGCGCGGACGACGGGATGGCCGACCTCTATCAGGCCCGCTTCGAGGGACCGGCGCCGGACGTGAAGGCCAAAGAGGGGGTGGTCACTATCCGCTATCCACGACGCCTGTGGGGTCTGGGCGGGGGACGGCGCGCGGCGGAGGTCACGCTCAGCGTCGCCATCCCCTGGCGGATCGTGATCCAGGGCAACGCCGCGGAGATCACTGCCGAGCTGGGCCGGCTCGATCTCGCCGGTCTGGAGGTCAAGGGAGGGTACAGCATGATCCGTCTGGAACTCCCCGCGCCCTCCGGCGTGGTTCCCGTCCGGATCAGCGGGGGAGCATCAGCGGTCACCGTGCGACGCCCTGCAGGCGTCGCCGTACGCGTCCACCTCACCGGCTGGGCCTCCGCATTGGCTTTCGACGATCAAACCTACAGTGGTATAGGCAACGACGTGCGGCTGCAAAGTCCTGGCTACGACGTGACGGCGCCGTGCTACGACATCGACGTCACCGGCGCCGTCAACATGGTCACGATCACCTCCGGTTGACGACGAACATAGGTAGCTGCCAGAGATGGCACGGCCAGGACGCCCGCATGAGTTCTTCGATGGCCAGGCCATTCTCGGTAGCTGGCTCGGACAGGCTCGCCCTGTCGGGATCTTGTTGGTAGCGAGTGACGGCCTCATCGAACGAGACGCGGGGGGTGGCCTCCACTGCGAGCTGCGCCGCGGTTGTCGGTTGGCTTCACCGACCCATTTCGTTGTGCATTGCCCGGACAATCGCTCGGGCCTGATCCAGGAACTCGGGGTCATTGAGCTGGTCGGCGATGGATGAACAACTGGCCAGCAATGCTTCTTCACTGAGACCGTGGCGACCACGATACTGCGAACGAACAACCTCCGCCACGGGTTGGCCCGTCGCCGCCGCCGTGAGCCGATCGCGCCGCCAAATCTCCTGCATGATCTCCTCCATTGCCAGACCGCTTTCCTCGGCGAGCTCGGAGATACTCACCGCGGTTGGATCCTGGTCGAAACGCGCTACCGCCTGATCAAGTAGCACGTCGTGCGCAGCGTCGACGCCCGCTTGCGCGAGGCACGCACTCGCGGAGAGATTCCTAGACCGAGCGACACGCTCAAGACGCTCGGCCTCTGGCTGATCCAGTTGTACGACGATCGTTCGCTTCATTGTGGCTGTCCTCCCATCTCATGCCCAAAGAGCGGCAGGAGACTCCAGGCCAAATAGATGAAGTCAGGATGGACGGTTTCCAATCCCGACAGGTCATCCAGATGGCGTTCGGCATCCCGGCGAGTTATTGTTCTCTCGCCAAACAAGGCAACTACGAGTAGGGGAGTACACACCACTCGCAATCCCAATCCGGCCGCGTGCTGGTAGGGACGTTGATCGTCAAGAAATAGCACCCATCCCCGATGCTCAAGCGCCAGGCTGATCGATTCCCTTTCCCCACGGCCGAAGATGCCTACTCGATCACGCCGCGGGACGGCTTCTTCTAGTTCCCCCACCTGGACCATCCGCCGGAACTCGCGGCCACTTGGGGAGCGCTCTGGGAGCTCCCTGGCCACAGCGGGCGTGTACCGCAACGCATAGCGGCGCAGGACATACTTCAGAACCCCTACCCCACACGCGTGAATCCAGAATGACGCATCGAACACGGCATCCGCCCGCACGACCATGGTACCGCCTACATAACCCGATTGCAGAACGCCGCGGGGGCGTATCCTGGACCTGAGGAGAGGCATACACTCCTGCCGGACGTGCAGACGGGAGGCCTCGTCCGTGCCGGCTACGCGCCGGCCGCATCGCGCCTCGGTGGCATCGGCAGTGACGTGAGTCCTGGTAGCTTTCGGTGTGGACGGGGTACACTGCTGGTGCGAAGACGGGGTGAGTGCGATGCCAGTGGCAGTGGCCGTGATGGATGTCACAGCGCAGCCATACCTGCGGCCGACGGACGTAATAGAGCTGGGCTGGTACCGGATGGATCCGCGTGGCAACAAGGCGGGTGTCCACGCTCAGTTCATTCCGCCTGCCGAGCGCCTCGCATTTGATACCGTGTTACCGGGGGAGTTCCTCTTTCCCGGCGTGTATGCCGACCCCGCTCCGCCAGTCGTGGAAGTGCTGCGGTCGGGCGTTGGCGCTCGAGCGCTCCGAGGGCATCTGCCCGACCCGCGCACTGAAGACGAGCTGCTGGCAACGCCGCGGACGTAGCGCCCACGCCAGGCATCCTAACAGCAATATCGTCGGCGAGAGCGAGAGGCCGTTGCCGACGCGCCGGTCCGGCGCGTCCCGAAAGACGGCCGAGAACTGTGGCGTTCCTGGCCGCGCGTCGAGCGCCATCAGGGCGTCCGACGCGGAGACGGCCCGCCGGCTCTCGCAGTGAGTAAGGCAATGCGCCCATCGTCCGGGCCTCTCGTCGTGGCATGGCCGTGGAATAGAGCCCCAGGCGACGGCGCGGTCGCTGCGTTACCGGACATTCGCCAGTGGTAACGACATCATGGCACACCCCCGACGGTGATGTCAGTTGCAGTATTTCCGCATTGCAGCTAGGTTAATCCCCATGGAGCGTCGCATCTTCGTGAGCATCCAGAGCCGTGGTCAGTTCGTATTGCCCGCCGAGATCAGGCGCCGCCATCATCTAAATCGCCCAGGGGCCCAGGTCGAAATTGTCGAGCGAGACGACGGCGTCATTGAGCTACGTCCGAGATTGCCGATCCCCGCGGATCAAGCGTGGTTCTGGGAGGAGCGCTGGCAGGAGGGCGAGCGACGCGTGGACGAGCACATCAGGGCCGGTGAGGTTACTGTCTCTGATGATGTGGACGAATTCGTGGCTGACCTGGACGCCGTTCGCAGCCGTCCTCGCTAAGAGATCCGTGCCTCGTCCTTGAAGTTCGAGCGGACGCCCCAGTTTGATGCCGACGTGAGGCGTCTGTCTGACGAGGAATATGCGCGGTTTCGTCGTGTCGCTCGTGACGAGTTCTCGCCGGCCTGCGATTTCCGAGCGAACAAGCCCACGGAGCCGTGGCCGGCCCGATTGCGCGTAAAGCGTGTGGCGAAGACGCGGGATGTCTTCGAGATGACCTGATCCTTTGCCGGACCAGACGGTCGAGCAACCTTCGAAGGGGTCACCGTAGATGGTGAGCTGCGAGTTCGCTGGCGGCGGGTGGGTAGCCACGTCATCCTCAGCAAACCTTAACACTGGGCACGTACACTGAGGTTCTGGAGCGGCGCCCGCGCACCGCGGACGCGCTGAATCTCTGAAGGAGGTGCGAAACCTATGTCGGCGACACCCATGTCTGCTGATACGCTCGGCGTCGAGAAAGAGCCGATGCTGTTGCTCGACGTCACCGGATCCATGAACTACGCCAGCTCGGAGAACGACACGACGCCGCGCCGGGACACTATCAAGGAAGCGATCGGCCTGATCGTGGCTACACTGGCCAAGGAAGATAGTCAGGCCGGTCACGAAGAGGAAGGAGGCGGCCTGCGCACCGTCGTCTTCGCCGGGGGCCAGGCCCAGGACATCGGCGACCTCAATCCGGGGAACCTCGACCAGCGCTGGCATCAGATCCGCTGGGCTGGCGGGACCCGCATCATCCCGGGCTGGAACAAGCTGATCGAAACGTACACGGAGGAGTTCGGCCAGACACCGCCGGCGCAGCGCCCGCTGCTGATGGCGCTGGTGATCACCGACGGCGAGGCCGACGACAGCGACGCCTTCGCGCGGGCCATCCAGAAGGCCTCCGGCGGCGTCTACGTGACGCTGGCGATCATCGGCTACGGTCCGGAGCACGACGCGGCCATGCGCTCCTACCAGCAGATCGAGGCCCAGAACGCGCACGTCAAGGTCTTGCCGTTCGCCGCCGAGACCGACCCGCAAGTGATCGCCCGCGCCTTGCTCAAGATGATCGAGTAGCGCGGGCGCAGGAGCGGGTCGTGGCGACCTGGACCGAACGGATCAAGGCGGCGCTCAGCGGCGACGTGGCCGGCGGCGACGTGACGGCGATGCTGGCGTCGACCACGCCGCTGGACGCCATGCATCAGCAACTTGACGATCGCCGGCTGTCGGCGCGCATCGCCCACGTCGGCGAGGAGTGGCGCGTCTGCCTCGACGTTGCCCCTATCGCCGCGCCGCTCTGGCTGGCCGACAGTCTGGTGACGCTGGTCCAGGCCCTGGTCGAGGCGGAGGCGGCCTGGCACGCCGACCAGTCCGGCCTGCTCAGCGAGGCGTCCCATTCCCTGGCCGTGGCCGCGCTACAGGCGACCGACAGCATCATCACCGAGGTGAGCGCCGCCCTGGTCGATCCGGCGCGACCGTCTCGCTTCACGGCACAACTCCGGGTGGGACCCCGCGGCGAAATCGCCGCCCTGCCGTTTCCCGATCCGCTGCCGCCCGGCTACGCCAACGGCCTGCTGCTGGCGGCCGAGCGCGTCATCGGCGCGGCTGGGATGTTGCGCGCCGATGTGTCCACGCTCGTCCAGCGCTCGCCGGCGCCTCCCTGGCTGACGGCCGGGCTGCGGCACGTCGAGGGAGAGCTGGCCGCGCACGGCACGCGCCTTTCAATGCTGCGGACGCGGATCACGCAGGCCGCCGCCGGCGCTGTTCCGGCGGCAGTTGGGGAAGAGCTGTGGTCGGTGCTGAACGCGGCCCTGCAGAGTGGGCAGATGGTCGCCAATCCCCGCCAGATGTCGGGGGCGCTGCTCGATTCGGCGCGACCATCGCCGGCAGCCGCGTCACCCTCCCGCAGCGCGTCGCCTGACGTTGCCGCCGCTCGCCCCGCGCCGTCCTCGCCGGCGCCGACGGTGCCGCCGTCACGGGGGAACAGCCGGGTGGCGCCAACGCCGCCGGTGTCGCCCCGCACGGCGCCGGACTCGGAGCGCGTCCGCACCCTGCCCGACATCCAGCCCATGCCGGAGCCGCCCCAGCGGAGCCGGCCGCTCCTTGCCGGCACGGAGGGGACAAAGCATCACGCCCCAACGTCCCGGCCCGCTGATTCAGCCGCGCTGCCGGAGATCGGTGAGCAGGAGCCGGCCGGGCCATCGCGCGCCGTCGATGCCCCTCGTCCGCTGCCGCGGATCGATGCGCGGCCGGTCGAGGAGGAGTCACGAGCGCGCGACTTGCCCCAGATCGGTCCAGAGTAAACGACTCGCCCGGGTTAGTGGCGCATCCACCATATTCTGGGCGGT
>Ga0102924_1003484_pt1 | contig 16473 bp, 14 predicted proteins | sample PaiPotPPM11metaG_FD_80116 | JGI IMG/M metagenome (GOLD analysis project Ga0102924, IMG submission 80116) | Iron sulfur acid spring bacterial and archeal communities from Banff, Canada, to study Microbial Dark Matter (Phase II) - Paint Pots PPM... ... | reverse complement strand
GCAGTGGCCAGCCTGATGGTTCATCGAAATGCGGAGGTGCGCTTGCGCCTGGACGATGGGCCGGTAAAGCGGTTGCGTATCCGGACGATCGCGGTCGCCAACGGCAGTTGCCTGGGTGGCGGCATGCGGATGGCGCCGCGGGCCCGTGCCGACGACGGGCTGCTCGAGGTGGTCACCATCGGTGATATCGGCCGCCTGCAGGGCATTCGTAGTTTGCCGCTGCTCTACCGTGGTATCCACGACCGCCTGGCCGAGGTGGAATTCGCCTCTGCCCGACGCGTCGAGGTGGCGAGCGACCTGCCGATCGGCGTCGAGGCCGACGGTGAGTTGGTGGGGACCACACCCGCGATCTTCGAGATCATGCCCGGGGCGCTGCGGGTCTTGGATTGGGAACCGTAGGGTATACTTCCGGAGAACTCGGCGCGCGTGTGCGAGTAGCCAACGGCACGCGGGCGGGTGATAAGTAAGGAGGTTTCAAGGCTGGCAACAACATCTAAGGCAAGCGTTATCGACGGAAATCGCTTGCATGAATCGGACACCGGGTCACCGGAGGTCCAGATCGCGATCTTCAGCGAACGAATCAACCACCTCACCGAACATCTCAAGGTGAACAGCCACGACCACAGCTCCCGACGTGGGCTGCTGCAGCTCGTAGGCAAGCGGCGCCGGCTCCTCAACTACCTTCAGCGAAACGACATCGAACGCTACCGAGGGATCGTCGCCAAGCTCGGGCTCCGGAGGTGATCGGCCAGCCCTAAGTCCCGCCTCGGCGGCTGCCCACTCGCACGGGGTTAGAGATTGGTGCACGGAGAAAGGGTTGCCTTTCTTCGATCCCCAACCCCTAACCCATCCACGAAGTGAACCGCCTGGGCTGATCCGCCAGATCGATTTATTTGCCGCGTCACCGCGGCCCCAGGAGGAAACTTGAACCAGACACAACTTGAACTTGCCGGACGAACCCTGATCATCGAAGCGGGCCGGGTCGCCCAGCAAGCATCGGGCGCCGTCACCGTACGGATGGGCGACACCATGTTGCTCGTCACCGCCGTGATGTCGCAATCACCGCGCGAAGGGATCGACTTCTTTCCCCTCACCTGCGACTACGAAGAGAAGCTCTACGCCGCCGGCAAGATCCCGGGCGGATTCATCCGCCGTGAGGGCAGACCCAGCGAGCAGGCCATCCTCAACAGTCGGCTGATCGACCGACCGGTGCGCCCGCTCTTCCCCAAGGATTTCCGCAACGACGTCCAGATCGTCGCCACCGTATGGTCGGTGGACCAGGAGGCGGACCCGGCGACGATGGCGATCATCGGCGCATCGACCGCGCTGACGATTTCGGAGATCCCTTTCCAGGGGCCCATCGGGGCGGTTCGGATCGGCTTCCTTGATGACCAGCTGGTCGTCAATCCGCCCGTGACGCGGATGGAAGAGAGCCGGCTCGACCTGGTCGTTGCCGGCACGCGGGACGCCATCATCATGGTGGAGGCCGGTGCCAAGGAGGTCCCCGAGGAGGTAATCGTCGAGGGAATGCGCATGGCGCAACGGGAGATCGCGCGCATCTGTGACATGCAGGAGGCCTTTGCCCGCGAGATCGGCAAGCCAAAGTTTGCACTTCCGCCCCAATCGAGCGACCCCGAGATCGACCAGGCGGTGGACCGGTTCCTGGCTGAGCGGCTCGACCAGGCGCTCTTCAATCCAAACAAGTCGCTGCGCGAGACGGCGCTCGATGACCTCAAGAAGGAGACGATCAACGAGCTCGGACCACAGTTTGCTGACCGGCTGCCCGCGCTTTCCAAGAGTTTCGAGGCCAAAGTCAAGCAACGTGTCCGGGGCAAGATTCTCGACGAGGGGATCAGGCCGGACGGGCGCAAGACGACCGAGATCAGGAAGATTACCTGCGAGGTCGGCTTGCTGCCGCGCACCCACGGTTCGGCGCTCTTCACCCGTGGGCAGACACAGGCGATGAGCATCGTCACCCTAGGCTCGATCGGAGACAAGCAGAAGCTGGACGGGCTCGGGCTCGAGGAGTTCAAGCGCTTCATGCATCACTACAACTTCCCGCCCTTCAGCGTCGGAGAGGCGAGACCGTTGCGGTCGCCTGGGCGGCGTGAGATCGGCCATGGTGCGCTCGCGGAGCGCGCACTGCTGCCGGTCGTGCCCACCGAAGAGGAGTTCCCCTACACCATCCGGCTGGTGACCGAGATCCTGTCGTCGAACGGATCCACCTCGATGGCAAGCGTCTGCGGCTCCAGCCTGGCAATGATGGATGCTGGTGTGCCGATCAAGAGCCAGGTGGCGGGCATCGCCATGGGCCTGATCACCGGAGAGGGCGGTAAGGTTGCCGTCCTGAGCGACATCCAGGGAGTCGAGGACAACCTGGGAGACATGGACTTCAAGGTCGCTGGAACCACCACCGGAGTCACCGCCATGCAGATGGACATGAAGATCAAGGGTATCGGGATCGATGTTCTCGCGAATGCCATCCAGCAGGCCAAGGAAGGCCGCATGTTCATCATGGGGAAGATGAACGAAGCGATTCAGAAGCCCCGGGAGGCGATGTCGCGCTTCGCGCCTCGCATGGTGACGGTGCAGGTCCATCCCGACAAGATCCGGGAGATCATCGGCCCAGGGGGCAAGATGATCCGCAAGATCATCGAGGACTCGGGTGTCACCAGCATCGACATCGAGGACGATGGCCGAGTCGTGATCGGTTCAGTGAACGAGGAATCGGCTTCCAAGGCGGAGCAGATCATCCGCGATCTGACCGGAGAGGTCGAGGTTGGTAAGAACTACCGCGGCAAGGTGGTTCGGATCATGCCGTTTGGCGCCTTCGTGCAGATCATGCCGAACCAGGATGGGTTGGTGCACATCAGCCAGCTGGCTGAGGACCGGGTGGAGCGGGTCGAGGACGCCGTCAACGTCGGAGACGACATCGAGGTCAAGGTTACCGAGGTCGACCGCCAGGGCCGCGTCAACCTCTCGCGCAAGGCCGTCCTGCAGGAGGCCAAGGGCATCACCAACGGGGATTGGGTCGTTACCGAGCGAGATCGCGGTGGTCCGCCACGGGGCGGCGGCGGCTTCAATCGTGGCGGTGGCGATCGCGGCCCACGCCGCGAATTCGACCGCGGCGGACGGGGCGGCGGAAACCAGTAAACCGGTGGAGATCCAGTATGCCGCGACTCCGGGTCGCGGCTATACTGGCCGCGGGTTGGACTTCGTAGACCTGGGCGCCCTGGCGCGGGACGTCCACGAATGCCGTCGCTGTCCGCTCGGCTTCAGCCGCACGCACGCGGTGCCGGGGGTCGGGCCGTCCAGCGCCCGCATCATGGTCGTCGGCGAGGCCCCGGGCCAGAACGAGGACCAGCAGGGGGAGCCATTCGTGGGCGCCGCGGGCAAGCTGCTCGATCAACTATTGCGGGGAATCGGTCTATCCCGCAGCGACGTCTTCATCACCAACATCCTCAAGTGCCGGCCACCCAACAACCGCGACCCGCAACCGGCCGAGGTGCAGGCCTGCTCGCCTTATCTCGAGCAGCAGCTCCAGTTGATCAAGCCGGAGGTGGTCCTGATCCTGGGCCGACATGCCCTCGCCCGGCTGCTGCCCGGCCAGGAGTCGATCTCCCGGTTGCACGGCCATGTAATCGTCAAGGACGCCGTCACCTACATCCCCGTCTACCATCCGGCGGCCGCCCTCTACAACAGCTTCCTGATGGGGCCGCTGCAACAAGACTTCAAGGCAGTCAAGGCGCACCTCGATCGCGTCGAGGAACGACGCCGTGCGGCGACACTCGTGGCGACGCCGGCGCCGAAGCCGGAGGAGCAGCTGACTCTCTTTGGCTAAAAAACCCAGGCTACGCGCCATCCCGCTGGGCGGGCTGGGCGAGATCGGCCGCAACATGATGGCCCTCGAGTACGACGAGAACATCATCGTGATCGATGCCGGCCTGATGTTCCCGGAAGAGGAGATGCTCGGCGTCGACCTGGTGCTTCCCGACGTCACCTACCTGGCCGAGCGCAAAGAGAAGGTCCTCGCCTTCCTCTTGACGCACGGGCACGAGGACCACGTCGGATCGCTGCCCTACATCCTGCCGAAGGTTTCGGCGCCCATCTACGGCAGCCGCCTGACACTGGGCTTTATCAAGAACAAGCTCCGCGAGCACAAGCTGATCGAGCACGCTGATCTTCGAGAGATCAAGGCCGGCGATGTGATCGAGCTCGGCCCATTCAAGGTGGAGTTCATCCACGTGGCGCACAGCATCCCTGACACCACCGCGCTGGCGATCGAAACGCCGGTTGGGGTGGTGATTCACTCCGCGGATTTCAAGATGGACCAGACCCCGGTCGATGGTCACCCAACGGATATGGCCCGGCTCTCACATTTCGGTAATCGGGGCGTGCTGCTCCTTATGTCGGACAGCACCAACGCGGAACGCGATGGGTTCACGCCGTCGGAACGCACCATCGGCGACGCCTTCGACGATCTTTTCGGGCAGTGTCCGGGTCGCATCATCATCTCGACCTTCGCCTCCAACATCTACCGCATCCAGCAAGCCCTCAATACAGCTGCTCGGTACAAGCGGAAGGTCGCCGTGATCGGCCGATCGATGGTCAACAACCTCACGATCGCCCAGGAGCTGGGCTACCTGCAGGTGCCCCAGGACATCCTGATCAAGGTTCAGGACATCAACAAGGAGCAGGACGAGCACCTCGTGGTCCTATCAAGCGGCAGCCAGGGAGAGCCCCTCTCGGCGCTTACCCGAATCGCCGCCCAGGAGCACCCCCAGGTACGGCTCAAGGCAAACGACACGGTGATCCTCTCAGCGACGCCCATCCCGGGCAACGAGGAGCTGGTCTCGCGCACCATCAACAACTGCTACAAGCATGGGGCCCGCGTCTTTTACTCGGCGCGCAACCGGGTGCACGCCTCCGGACACGCCAGCCGCGAGGAGCTGAAGCTGATGCTCAACCTGGTGCGGCCTAAGTTCTTCATGCCGGTGCACGGCGAGTTCCGTCACCTCGCGTTGCATTCCGAGATCGCCCAGGATGTGGGAATCGCCAAGGATCATGTGATCGTCACCGATGACGGCAACGTCGTCGAGCTGGGGGAGGGGATGATGCCCCACCTCGGCAACAAGGTGCCGGCCGGCTACGTCTTCGTCGACGGACTGAGTGTCGGGGACGTGGGTTCAGTCGTCCTCCGCGACCGGCGCGTGCTTTCCACCGACGGGATCTTCATCGTGATCGTCACCGTCGACAAGGACACCGGCCGGGTCGTCTCTGGCCCGGACCTGATCTCGCGCGGCTTCGTCCACCAGCAGACCTCCGACGCGTTGATCGAGGCGGCGCGCCAGCAGGTGCTCGCCACCATCAACAAGATCGGTCCCGGCGCCCCGGAGTGGTCGGTCGTCAAGAACTCGATCCGAGATTCGCTCAGCCGGTTCCTTTACGACCAGATGCGCCGCCGTCCGATGATCATGCCGATCGTCGTCGAGGTCTGAGCGCCCAACTACGCCGTGGGTTGTATCCGAGAGCGCGTTTGACTACAAGATCTGGGGGTAGTACAATCGGCGGCGAGGTGAGGCAAATTCAGTTTGGCGTCCCATCACGACCGGGGACACGGGTGGAATCATGAGCACGCGAGCACGCGCTCGATCCGTCAACCGGGTCGGAGGCGGGGCCTTCGCCCAGGGTACGATGGAGGCTCAGGCACTCGTCAACAGAATCTGCCACCTTATCGTCCTTACCAAGGAGGGAAAGGTTGAGGCGGCTGTCGACAATCTGGTGCTCGCGCTACTCGCCACCGATCCGAGCTTGAGGATTACGTCGGCCAGCGACTTTGCCGACGCAATCGAAATGTACTTTAGCGTTCGCCTCAACCTGTCGCTGCTGCAGGCCTCCCTCGATCGGCAGACCGCGGCAGACCGCATAGTGAAAGGCGCCGCCGGGCGCTACGTTTTGACCCCGAACACCCGCGCCGACGTCGACGAGCGCATCCAGGACGCCTCCCAGCTCGAGGACCAAGTTCGGCAGGAATGGATCGATTCGCTACCCGAGGAATGCCGACCTCGATCTCCCAAAATCGAAGACCAGCTGTGGGCTGCTTTGCGCCAGTACCTCGCTAAAGCATTCCTGAGACATGGTGCCGAGACCGCTCAACTCCTTGACCCTAATTTTGTGGCCCCCGATCCTGTCGGTACCAGCCTATCCAGGTTTCGATCCGATGTGATTAAAGAGCATTGCATTGACGTTCATCCCACCCTAGCGGATGAAGCGCTTAGGCACTTTTTTAGGACGACGACACCTGCCCGCACGAAGTATATGGCCCAGTTGCTCGACGGGACCTTCACGGTTTTCGCGCTAGGGGTCGACGACTTGACCGCACGCTACTTCCGGGCAGAGCTTAGCCCACTGAAGTTGTTCCTCGACACCAACTTTATCTTCGGAATTTTAGATATTAACGATAACCCTCTGAAGGAAGTTTCCCGCGACCTTGTTGACGTCATCCGTCGTCACCAGTTTCCGTACAAGCTCTATTACCACGAAGAGACACTAAAAGAAATTCGGGAAACACTCCATGCAATCGGGGATCGACTGCGCGGGCGCAAGTGGCAGCAGGCGCTTAGTCGCGCTGCGGTCTCCAGTGGGCTTCTAACGGGAGTCGAGCTGCTTTTCCATCAAAGGAACGCCGAAAAGCCGATTGACGCGGATCTCTTTCTCTCTCGGTTTGAAGACGTGCCTGCGTTGCTGTCGCAATTCGGTGCAACCATCTATCGGACTCGCGCGCCCAGTCCGGAAAGTGAAAACGAGAAGTGGCTGGCGATCGGAGCGTACGACGCCTTCCTCAAGCAAAAGCGTCCCGACCGCCCAAAGCCGTATGCCGCGCTTAACCATGATGTGGTGGTTTGGCGGGAAGTCTTGAAGATCCGTTCGGCTGGGGGATCGGTGCTTGACGCCAAGGCATTGTTCTTGTCCGCAGACTATTACCTGTACCGGTTCACCAAGCAGCACGAGGCCGGCACCTTCTCGGGCTCCGTAGTCTTGCCAAACCAACTGCTCCAGTTGCTGCGTCCCTTCGTGCCATCCACCGACGATTTCGACCGTCGTTTCGTTGAGACTTTCGCCCTACCCGAGATGCGAGCGCTGCCGGGGGACTATTCGTCGACTACTTCAAAAGTACTCGCCTACCTGAATACGGTCGCCGATTTAGGCGAGGACACCGCACTCCGCGTCCTCTCAAACACCATGGTCAATGCCCGATTGGCGACTGTTGACGACGGCTCGGCGGCATTTCAGGAGATTATTGATAGTGAGCTTGCTATCGACAACCAACTTCTGGTTCATCAGGCCAGATCGGCAGCGATCAAGGCCGAGGACGCGGAGACCCGATCCAAGGAATTGACCGCTCTGGCTGAGAAGCGGGAGGCTGACTTGACACAGTTGGGGGCTACGCTTGACGACACTCGCGCGGAGCTGGTGCGGACTAGCCGCGATGCTGAGGCCGCCCTCAAAGCGGCAAAGAGTGAGCAGGCCTCCGTGGAAAGCAGGCTCATCGCAAGCGAGAAGACGATCAAGGCCCTGGCCCTCCGTCAGGAGCGGCAGTCCGAACTCACTCGCTGGGGCGTCGCTGGAGTAGTAGCCGCCGCGGGCTCAATTGTCCTGCTCCTAGCGCTTCACGCACTCAGTTGGCGTTGGCTCGAAGACCAGCCTAACCGTCTTGGTCTTAAGGTCGGGTCCGTAATGATGCTGATCGGAGTGTGCTGGGCAACGGTGGACGCGAAGCGCCGCCTGCTCGCCCTTGGGGCCATGGTTCTCGCCATCGCAGTCGCTCTACTGCCACTGCTAGGACGTTAGGAGCGATCTGGCAGCCTGAACTCGTCTCAAGGGAAGACGCGGCATGGCAAACCTTCGTTATTGACGCCGGGGTCTCCTAGGTCGAGATCCTTTTACAGCTTTTCGCCGGTGTAGCTGTCGGTGTCGGTATCGACTCCTCCGAGAGCGTCGTCTGAGGTGTGGATGGCCTCCTCCTCTGCGGTTGAATCATTCTCGTCGTCCAGCACGCCGGCGTGTGTGTCGCCGACCGCCTCGGTCTCGGGCTCATCAAATTTGCCTCTGGGCTCCTCGCCGAGGGACGCCTGGTTATCCGGCCGCTCCTCGCGGAGCCGCTCGTCGAGGGTGTCCTGGTGCCGGTAGTCACCTGGAACCTCTCTTTCGTTTGCCATAGCTCTAAGTTACACGCTCCGGCGTCCCGCTGGTGGGAGCCTCGCAATAGTCGCTAGAATGGCCCCATTCGTCCCAGCAAACGTCGTAGCCATTCCTCGACTGTGAAAACGCGGCATAAGCGCATCGCGCGCCCGAAGCGCTCGGCTTCACGGCAGCGCTTTCGGATCAAGCCGCCGCGGCTGCCCAAGCTCGAAGTACCGTCTCGCCAGCAGCGGGAACTAGCGGGCATTGCCTGCCTGCTGCTGGCCGGCCTGATCGTTCTGGCAGTCGTTCTCCAGTCGAGCGGTTCGGCGATGCACGCATTGCACGGCGGCCTCCTAGGTCTCTTCGGCTGGGGAGTCGTCTTCGTCATCCTGGCGGTACTGGCGGCCGGTATCGAGCTGCTGGCGCCCTGGATCGAGACCATGACGTGGGGGCGGGGGCTTGGAATCGGCCTGCTGGTGGTCAGCCTGTTGGGCTTGCTGGACGTCTCCATCGGCCACAGCGGCGGTTATGTCGGCCGCCTCGAGGGCGCTGCCCTCACCGCCCTGGTGGGGACCGCCGGAGGCATCCTGATCCTGGTCGCGATCCTTTTGGGGTCGCTGGTGCTCGCCTTCGATGTTTCGGTGCGTGAGACGGTGGGTGCCCTGCGCGAGCACTACCTCGCTGCCCGACCTGAGGAGAAGCCCGTCAGCAAAGTAAAGGTCAATCCGGTCGAGACCTGGCACGCGCAAAACCAGGTGATCCGCACTGAGGCGGAGGAGCCGGTGCTGGTTCCCATCCAGGGAGTGGCGGCGCCCACCCCTGTCGTCCTGGCCTCGGTTTCGGAACCTGACGGAGAATTGACCGAGCCTGCCGTATCGAAACGAAAGAAGCCAGCGCCGATCGAGCCAGCGCTGTCGGTAGTCCCCGACCCTGCGGTGCCACCGGTTGCACCCGGAGAGGAGGAACCGCACCATGCCTGGGTAAAGCCAGAATTGCAGCTGCTCGACACAGTCGCGGTGCGTAAGGATCGCCTGCACGACGAGATCAAGGCCAACATCAAGCTGATCGAACAGACGCTATCCAGCTTCGACGTGCAGGCGACCGTTATCGGGGTCAACTCCGGTCCGTCCGTTACGCAGTACGAGCTGCAGCCCGGCGTTGGCGTGCCGGTTCGTAAGATCACAGCGCTGCAGAACGACCTGGCGCTCGCCCTCTCGGCGGCGATTCGGATCCAGGCTCCCATCCCGGGCAAGCCGGCGCTGGGCATCGAGGTGCCGAACAAGTCGACCAGCCTGGTGACCCTGCGCGAGATTCTCCAGACACCAGCCTTCCAGAACGATAAGACGCTGCTCTCGCTTGCTATCGGCACCGACGTATCGGGCAACTCGGTGGTCGGCGACCTGACCCGGATGCCGCACATGTTGATCGCCGGGGCGACCGGTTCGGGCAAGAGTGTTTGCATCAACGCGCTGCTCGCCGGGCTGATGTTCCAGGCCACGCCCGACGAGTTGAAGCTGATCCTGATCGACCCCAAGCGGGTGGAGTTCGCCATGTTCCAGGACATGCCCCATTTGCTGGTGCCGGTCGTAACCGAGTCGGAGCAGGCGACCTCGGCACTGCGTTGGGCCGTCGCCGAAATGGAGAACCGCTACAAGCTCTTCGCCAGCCACACCGTGCGCAACATCGCGGACTTCAACGATCGGGCTCCCGATATGGGGCTCGACCGCCTCCCCTACATCGTGCTGGTGATCGATGAACTGGCGGACCTGATGATGGTGGCAGCCGGCGAGATCGAGGAGCTGATCTGCCGGGTCGCCCAGCTGGCGCGAGCGGTCGGAATCCACCTGATGGTCGCTACCCAGCGCCCCTCGGCTGACATCATCACCGGCTTGATCAAGGCCAACATCCCGTCGCGGATCGCCTTTGCCGTCAGCTCGAGCATCGATTCCCGTGTCATCCTCGATGAGACCGGAGCCGAGAAGCTGCTCGGTCGCGGCGACATGCTCTATCTGCCGGTCGAGGCCGGAAAGGCAACCAGGCTGCAGGGCGTCTTCGTTTCCGACCGCGAGATGAAGGCGTTGATCGACTTCTGGAAGGGGCAGGGCAAGCCGCAATACCAGGAGGAGATCTTCAACGTCGAGGCAACCGTCTCCTGGGTAAAGGAGGGGATGAAGCGCGATCCCCTCTTCGGCAAGGGAGCCCACGTGGTCGCAACCGAGGGCCGGGCGTCGGTCTCCCTGCTGCAGCGGAAACTCAATGTCGGCTACACCCGGGCGGCGAGAATCGTGGATCAACTGGCCGAGCAGCGGGTGATCGGGCCCTACGAGGGGAGCAAGTCCCGCGAAGTCCTGATGAACCTGCTGGAGGTCGACGAGCTGGTCAAAGACCTGGATGAATCCAACTGACGCCGGAAATTACGACACACAGCTGTCAAAACGGCGGGTTAGCATAGCGACGTGGCTCAGGACTATTCCTTCGACGTAGTCTCCCAGTTCGACCGCCAGGAGTTGGTCAACGCCGTCAACCAGGCCCAGCGGGAGATCACCACCCGCTACGACTTCAAGGACACCGGCGCCAGCATCGATCTGGGCGAGGACGAGATCACGCTCCTGGGGCCAAGCGACTTCAAGCTGAAGGCGATGATTGACGTGCTCCAGAGCAAGTTCGTCAAGCGCAATCTGTCCCTGAAGATCCTCAAAGCGGGCCCGATCGAACCTGCTGCCAAGGGATCGGTGCGCCAGAAGCTGGAACTCCAGGAAGGGATCGACGACGAGCTTGCCCGCAGCCTGGTGAAGCAGATCAAGCAGATCTCGCCCAAGGTGCAGCCTCGCATCCAGGGCGACCTGATCCGGGTGTCGAGTCGCGAGAAGGACCTGCTGCAACAGGTGATCCAGGCGCTCAAGGCCGACGAGTCCCCGGTCCCGCTCCAATTCATCAACTACCGGTGAGCCTTGGCACCCAACCCACCAACCCTCGAGCTTGCCACCCAGGTGGGGGAGATGCTCCGCCGGCAACATCGGTCGCTGGCGGTGGCGGAATCATGCACCGGCGGCATGCTGGGGGCTGCCATCACCGACGTACCGGGCAGCTCGGCATATTTCTTGGGCGGCGTGATCAGCTACGCCGATCGGCTCAAGGTGGAGCAGCTGCGGGTGCCGCCGGAGACGCTCCGGCTCCATGGGGCGGTGAGCGAGGAGACAGCCTGCGCGATGGCAACCGGAGCCCGCTCGCTGGTCCACGCCGACCTGGGCGTGTCGATCACGGGCGTGGCAGGCCCGAGCGCGGAAGGGATCAAGCCGGTTGGCCTGACCTACATCGGCATCGCGACCCAGGAGACCGTTCGCGCCTATGCGTATCAATGGTCGGGGGATCGCTGGGAAAACCGGCGAGACTCCGTTTTTGCGGCCCTCACCCTGCTGGCCCAGGCACTCGAGGTTTTGCATTGACAGTTACACAAATAAGTAGTACAGTGGAAGGCAGAGGCCAGGCCGACCACGAGCAAGGGGAAGACTAAATGTCCGAGAAAGAGAAGGCGCTGACCGCCGCCCTCAGCCAGATCGAGCGCTCATACGGGAAGGGCGCCATCATGAAGCTGAACGACGCGGCCGCCCAGCGCAACGTCGATGCAATCCCGACGGGGGCAATGACCCTGGATCTGGCCCTGGGGGTTGGCGGCATTCCGCGTGGCCGCGTGGTGGAGATCTACGGGCCGGAGTCCTCGGGGAAGACGACGCTGGCCTTGCACGTCATCGCCCAATCACAAAAGCAGGGTGGGACGGCCGCCTTTATCGATGCCGAGCACGCCCTCGATCCCGTCTATGCCGGCCACATCGGTGTGAAGACGGAAGATCTGCTGATCTCGCAACCCGATACCGGCGAACAGGCGCTCGAGATCGTCGATGTGCTGGTGCGATCCGGCGCGATCGACGTCATCGTGGTCGACTCGGTAGCGGCACTCGTGCCCAAGGCTGAAATCGATGGTGAGATGGGCGACAGCCACGTCGCCCTCCAGGCCCGACTGATGTCGCAGGCGCTGCGCAAGCTCACCGGCGCGATTTCCAAGTCAAGCACATCGGTCATCTTCATCAACCAGCTGCGCGAGAAGGTCGGCATCATGTTCGGCAATCCGGAGGTGACCACCGGGGGCCGGGCGCTGAAGTTCTATGCCTCGATCCGGCTTGACATCCGAAAGGTCGACTCGATCAAGAGCGGTCTTGATGTTACCGGCAACCGCGTCAAGGTGAAGGTGGTGAAGAACAAGGTCGCGCCACCCTTCAAATCGGCTGAGTTCGATATCCTCTACAACGAGGGCATTTCCTACTGGGGGAGCGTGCTCGACGCCGGCGTTGATGCCGCCCTGGTGGAAAAGAGCGGATCCTGGTTTTCCTGCAACGGGCAGCGCCTGGGCCAGGGACGCGAGCAGACGGTCGGTTTCTTGAAAGCTAATCCCAAGATCGGCGAGGACTTGATCGTCCGACTCAAGGAGAAGGCGGTTGAGAAGCTCGAAAAGGTCGAGAAAGGGGTCCTCCAGCCGGCGTGAGGCGACCGGCGCGCCCGAGCGCCGTCGCTGACCCCTCGAGCCCGGAGGCCGCCTATGCCGCGGCGCTGAAGAAGCTGGCCCGGCAGTCGCAGTCCCGGGCCACGCTTGGCCAGAAACTCGTGCGCCAGGGATTTGACGAAGAGGCGGTCGAGGCGGCTCTGAATCGGGCGCAGGGGGACGGTTACCTGGACGATCAGGAGTTTGCGCGCTCCCTGGTCAGGCGGCGGTCGGCGACCCGCGGCTATGGCCTGATCGCGCGCGAACTGCGCGCAAAAGGCATCGAGGACAGCAGCGCGGCACCTGCTCTGGAGACGGTGGATCGCGAGGTTGAGGCGGCCCGGGCGCTCGAGCTGGGTCGGGGCATACTCCGGAAGCGACCGCCGGCAGACCGCAAGGCGGTCGAGGCGCTGGTGGGCCCGCGGCTGAGCCGACGGGGCTTCGACAGTGGCCTTATTTACCGGGTTTGCAGGCAGCTGGCGGATGAATGGCAGGCCACCCACAGGTTTGACAGTCCTTCAGAACGCGACTAAGATGGTCAAGATTTTGTCGCCTTGTAACGACTAGTCCCGCCGCGCTCACGCGCGGTGAGAAGAACTTTCACAAGTCCATAGAGCGAGGTGTAATCAATGCCCAACGTATTACTCCTGCTCGTCGGGATCATTGTGGGTGCGGTCGTGGGTGCTGTCATCGCCTACTTCTGGATCGGAAACGCCAACCAGCAAAGCGCTGTTGCCTCGTCGGCAGAACGCGACAAGCTGAAGGCCGACGCCGATACCCAGGTCAAGGAGATGATCCTCGAAGCCAAAGAGGAAGCCCATCGCATTCGCATGAGCCTGGAGCAGGAAGTTCGCGACGCTCGCGCGGAGCTCCAACGTTCGGAACGCCGCGTGCAACAGAAGGAAGAGTCGATCGACCGCAAGCTGGAAGACCTCGAACGTAAAGACCAGGCCGTCACCGCCAAAGAGCTGGAGATCGGCCGAACCAGGGAACGGGTCAACGACGTCCTCGCGGAGCAGATCAAAGAGCTGGAGCGCATCTCGGGGATGACCAGGGCTGAAGCGAGGACCAGCATCCTGACCAACCTTGAAAAGGAATTGAACCAGGAGATGGCGGAAAAGATCCGGGAGAGCGAGGCCGTCGTCAAGGAGGAGAGCGAGAAGAGAGCTCGCAACATCCTGGTCACCGCGATGCAGCGCATCGCCGCCGATCAGACCGCCGAGACATCCGTATCGGTGGTAGCCATCCCGAGTGACGAGATGAAAGGACGCATCATCGGTCGCGAGGGCCGCAACATCCGGGCGCTCGAACACGCGACGGGTGTCGACCTGATCATTGACGATACCCCTGAGGCCGTGATCCTGAGCGGCTTCGACCCAGTGCGCCGCGAAGTGGCACGGGTCGCCCTCAACCATCTGCTGGTCGACGGCCGGATCCATCCGGCTCGCATCGAGGAGATGGTCTTAAAGGCGCGTAACGACGTACAGAACAGGATCCGGGAAGAGGGCGAGCAGGCGATGTTCGAGACCGGCGTCACCGGTCTCCACCCCGAGCTGATCAAGCTGCTGGGGACGCTGGCATTCCGTACCAGCTACGGGCAGAACGTTCTGACCCACAGCAAAGAGGTCTCCTTCCTCTGTGCCATGGCCGCCGCCGAGATCGGCGCGGATGTGGCGCTGGCCCGGGAGGCGGGCCTGCTGCACGACATCGGCAAGGCCGTCGACCATGAAGTCGAAGGGTCCCACGCGATCATCGGCGGGGAACTCCTCAAGCGACTCGGCCGGCCGGAGGCGCTGGTCAATTGCGTGGCGGCCCATCACATGGATGTCGAACCCACGACGCTCGAAGCCATCCTCACGGTTGCCTGCGATGCCGTTTCCGCCGCAAGGCCGGGCGCACGCCGGGAGACCCTCACCACCTACATCAAGCGGCTGGAGAAGCTGGAAAGTATCGCCAACGAGTTCGAGGGCGTGGAGAAATCCTTCGCCATCCAGGCCGGCCGCGAGATCCGCATCATCGTCAAGCCGGAACAGATCGACGACAGCCGGGCGCAGATCCTGGCCAGGGACATAGCCAAGCGCATCGAGAGTGAGCTGAGCTATCCCGGCCAGATCAAGGTGACCCTGATCCGCGAGACCCGAATCATCGAATTTGCGAAGTAAGCTGAGAGGCGACCCCCCACGGGGCCGCCTCTTTCTTTTATCCGCCCGTCTCGAGCAAGATTCGACGCATGCCCTGGCGGAAGGCGGTGGCGCCGGATTGGGCGGGGTGCCGTACGTAGATGGCGCCGCGTTCGCCGAGGATCGCCTCCGCGATCCGCCCCACGGCCACGATCTTGTTCGGCTGGAGCAGGCCGATCAGCCGCTCGAGGAAGACGACACCGCACTCGACCTCGCTCCGGGTGGGACGGCGGTTCGACATCGCCTGGTTTGGACGGTAGGGATGAGCGGGCACCGTGTTCCAGAGGACGACACGCCGCTCTGCCCCGACCTCCTCGAGCAGGCCATGGACTATGGTGCCGGATGGTTCGCTCCAGCCGTTCCGGCGACTGCGGCTGGTCCGCCGGTAGGGCGCGCCCCAGCGGGCCAGGTCGCGCTCGCTGGTGAAGGCGATGCCGGACCAGCGCATCCCCTGGTATCCAGCCGCTTCGCCCACCGCCAGGAGATCGGCGTCCTGGCGGGCCAGCAGGTAGTGACGCAGGTTGGCGAGACGGATGGCGGGCGCGTCCGGCACGTCATCCGGGCCGTAATCAGAAAAGGGATTTAAGCTGTCGCCGATCCGGGCCGCCGCCAGCTCTTTCAGCAGGCCCTCGATCGCGGCGGCCTTGTTAGGATGCGGCAGTGGTAATCACCGTCCTCGCGATCGGTGACATTATCGGGCGTCCCGGCCGCGAGGCGATTTCCCGCCTCCTGCCCCAGCTGCGTCGTGAGTACTCGATCGACCTGGTGGTTGCCAATGGTGAGAACGCCGCCGGCGGCTTCGGCCTGACGCCGAAGATCGCCGACGATCTCTTCAGTCTCGGGATCGACGTTCTCACCAGCGGCAACCATATCTGGGATCAGCGGGAGATGATGAACGGCTTCGAGGATCACCGCCCCATCCTGCGACCGCATAACTACCCCGGCGGCGCGCCCGGTCGTGGCTGGTTCTGCTATGACCTGGGGGAGAAAGGGCTGGTTCTGATCGGCAACGTGCAGGGCCAGCTCTTCATGCCGCCGATCGACTCCGCCTTCGGGGCGGCAGACCTGATCCTGAGGGAAGGGGAGGCCGCCCGGGTGCGCCTGATCGACATCCACGCCGAGGCAACCTCGGAAAAGATCGCGCTGGGCTGGTACCTCGACGGGCGGGCCAGCTTCGTATTCGGCACCCACACGCATGTTCCCACCGCCGACCAAAAGATCTTTCCCGGCGGCACCGCCTTTGTCGCCGACCTGGGCATGGTCGGGCCGCGCGACTCGGTCATCGGCATGGACAAGGAGGCCAGCCTGGCGCGCTTCCTTACCGGTGTTCCGCACCGCTTCAAAGTGGCGGAGGGTCCCGTCCAGTTCAACTCAGTCCTGGCCCGGATCGACGCAGTATCGGGAAAGGCGAGCTCAATCGAGCGGGTCGACCGGGAGGTCGCGATCGGCTAGTCCCTTGACTCGGTGTGACCGGGGGGTTAAGGTGTCGTGGGGCAAGCAGACGTTCGCCAACCTCGCCTAGCTAAGATGGACATCCTGAACACAACACCGCCGTCGAACGGCTCCACGGGG
>Ga0102924_1003483_pt1 | contig 16474 bp, 10 predicted proteins | sample PaiPotPPM11metaG_FD_80116 | JGI IMG/M metagenome (GOLD analysis project Ga0102924, IMG submission 80116) | Iron sulfur acid spring bacterial and archeal communities from Banff, Canada, to study Microbial Dark Matter (Phase II) - Paint Pots PPM... ... | reverse complement strand
TCCTGAGTACCCCGGGGCTCGGGGGAATCTAGGCCTGCGGAGGAGGTGTAAGACACCCAAGTCCATGACTTGTGCGCAACGTCCACAGAAACAGGAAAGCCCATTCGCGAGGATGGGAAGCCCTTAGCTAAAGCTATGGGGAGATGTCACATTCGCTAGTTTCATATCTATTTGAGACAGTCGTAGAAGCGACGGAAGAGGCCATTGTCAATGCCCTGGTCGCCGCTGAAACGATAGTAGGGCGCGATGGCAACACCGCTTATGGGTTGCCATCCGATCGCTTGGTCGAGATCATGAGCCACTATAATCGCATCTATACTTCGCCCAAATGAGATTCTCCAACTGCTTCTTTATTCCTAGCATATCGTTTGCTGGGAGTGAGCACAATTGGTTGCAATTCTCTCGCATTGCATGCTGTATGCTGTCTTTCCTGCGGGGCTGGCTGATAGACTGTTGTGCGCTGAGACGGGATGCGACCAATTGAGCGGATAATCTCTTCCATTTGGGCTGGGGACTGTTCCTGGCCCATTTTACCTCCAGCAGCACGAGTAATGCTTTCATTCATCAGCGTTCCTCCAAGATCATTCACACCCGCCTGCAGACAGGCCTGTACTCCTTCCCTTCCCATTTTCACCCACGAGACCTGGATGTTGGAAATATGGGGATGCAGAACAAGCCGTGCTACAGCATGCATAAGTACTGCCTCGCGGAAAGTTGGCCCTTTGCGTGCCCTCCCTTTCCAGTAGAGTGGAGCTTCCATATGAACAAATGGCAAAGGAACGAATTCTGTAAAGCCCCCTGTTCGAGCCTGCAATGCCCTCAAACGCAATAGGTGACGTGCCCAGTGCTTTGGCTGATCCATATGCCCATACATGATAGTGGACGTAGTACGGAGGCCAACACTATGAGCCTCTTCCATAATAGAGAGCCACTGATCAGTTTTGATTTTATCGGGACAGAGTGTAGCTCGCACTTCGTCATCAAGGATCTCTGCAGCCGTGCCAGGCAATGTACTCAGACCAGCTTCGCATAACTGCATCAGAAAATCACGCACGCTGAGTCCCAGGGTCTGAGCTCCTTGCCAGACCTCAAGAGGTGAAAAGGCATGAATATGCATATTGGGAAGGACTGCTTTGATCGCACGGCACATCTGCAGGTACGTCTCACCCGTATACTCTGGATGGATTCCTCCCTGCATACAGACCTCAGTAGCACCTCGGTCCCACGCCTCTTGTGCGCGTCTCACAATCTCATCAAGAGCAAGATCATAAGGTGTTCCGCGCAGATTCTCGCTTAATTTGCCTTTGGCGAAGGCACAGAACTGACAACGGAAATAGCAAATATTGGTATAATTAATGTTCCTGTTCACGACAAAAGAGACAACATCACCGTTGACACGTTGGCGCAAGTCATTAGCGGCTCTACAAACGGCAGCGAACTCGTCGCCGCGTGCTTGAAACAGGCGAACAATCTCTGGCTCGCTAAGCTCATTGCCTGAAAGTGCTTTCTCGATAACGGACGCAACACCCAAAGGGTGCGCGGTAAATCGGGTCCCTACCTTTTCTCCCGATAAATCGGGCATAGATGCGATGCTCTCGTCTTCGCCTTTGCTTAACTGCTCTGGTGTGCCCACAAGGATGCTATATTCTAGCGCCTGAGAACGTACGGACCCGTCTTCAGCGCGTCCGTGGGGGTGGAGGAATGGGAGTTTGGGCGGTGGTGCCTGTAGCCCTGGCGACCAGGATTCCACACGAGCATATCCGCCGCTGTCGCATGCTTGCAGAACAAGTGAAGACAATCGTTGATCTTGCCACTGCTGGACATTGAGGGCATAACTTGGAAAGACTGCCAAGCGCTCCACCAATACCTTGCCCATCGCTGTAGTTTGGGTCGCTAAATCGTCGAGTTGTGGCCATCGAGCCTCAGGATTCACGTGATCTGGCGTGACAGGAGAGACTCCTCCCCAATCGTTTATACCAGCAGTAATAAGCTGTCGGTAGTTGTCAGAGCTCAGATTGGGGGGAGCTTGAATATTCATCTCTGCTCCGAAAATAATACGTGCAACGGCTATAGTCCACAGGTAGTCATTCAGATCAGGCTCAGGCGCATCAGCCATGCGCGTATGCGGCTTGGCACGGAAATTCTGAACGATAATTTCTTGAATGTGACCGTAGTTACGATGCACATCACGAAGTGCAAGTAGTGATTCTATTCGTTCTAGGCGCGTCTCACCAATACCGATGAGGATACCAGATGTAAAAGGAACCCGCAGTTCTCCGGCTAGGCGTAGTGTTTTTATGCGGACAGAGGGGCGTTTATCAGGAGAGCCGAAATGTGGTCCACCACGCTCGCACAGCCGCTCAGAGGCACTCTCTAGCATAATGCCCTGTGAGATGGAGACATGCCGCAACAGGGCAATATCCTCTGCCTTCATCACGCCTGGATTGACATGAGGAAACAACTTTGTTTCTTGCAGCACAAGCTCTGCAACTTCTGCAAGGTATGAAATAGTTGTTTCATGACCTAACTTGGCCAATTCAAGACGAGCAGCCTTATAGCGTAGCTCTGGTTTATCGCCAAGCGTGAACAACGCCTCTTTACAACCAGCCTCTGCTCCCGCACGAGCAATCTCAAGGACCTCATCGCGTGAAAGATACACTCTTTCGCCTCGTCGCGGAGGGCGAGCAAACGTACAATAGTGACAGACATCACGACATAAGTGGGTTAGTGGAATAAAAACATTGCGCGAGTAGGAGATACGATTGTGATGTACCTGGTCTCGTAGCCTGGATGCGGTCTCCAGAAGAGGCGCGAGATCGGAAATCTCTACGAGAGATCGAGCCTCTGCCTCTGATAGTTCATGCCCTTGGAGGGCTGCATCCATAATCCTGAACTGTTCCTTATCCATCCAATCTTAAACCTTTCGGCTAATACTGTGTTACTCTTTATGCGAAAGTCGTGAGTGAGGCTTAGCAAGCACATATGAAAGAAATTTATCTTTCATATGAACTATAACAGGTTCAGTGGGCTAGCTGCAAGACCAATCAGACATATACTTGTCCCTTGACAATGCCTCTAGCATATTCTAAACTTAACCTATAGGAAATTTGTAGGTTTATAGGAAGCAATAGAGAAAGCGAAGGCCTCATATGGACACAACAGAGAAGTATGCTCGCTATGTGAACATCAGTAGTGTCAAAGCTGTTGAACCTGTCGTGGTCGAACGAGCCAGCGGTGCGCAGATCTATGGTGTCGATGGACGTGCCTACCTCGATTGCTTTGCTGGCATTGCTGTAGTCAACGCTGGTCATGTCCATCCCCGCATTGCCCAAGCTGCCAAAGCTCAGATCGATCAGTTGATCCACACCTGTAGCTATGTCTACTATGTACCCACCGTCGCCGATCTAGCTGAAGTGCTTGCTCACATTACTCCTGGTGCCCTGCAAAAAACCTTCTTCTGCAATTCAGGAGCCGAAGCTATTGAGGGTGCTTTGCGCCTCGCCAAGGTCGCTACTGGCAAACGCGAAGTGATTGCCCTGCAAATGGCCTTCCATGGCCGCACCTACGCCAGTCTCTCAATAACTGGCAATATAGCACGCAAGACGCGTGGCGGTCCCTACATGCCAGGCGTCGCCTTTGCACCAGCTCCCTACTGCTATCGCTGTCCCCTCAAGCTGGAGCCGCAGTCCTGTGGACTAGCTTGTGCCGATGCGGTAGAGGACACAATCCGCTTCCAGACGAGTGGCGATGTAGCCGCCTTCGTCGTTGAACCAGTGCTTGGAGAGGGCGGATTGATCCCACTGCCAGAGGGTTATCTGGCTCGGGTCAAAGAAATCCTGGATCGCTATGGCATTTTGCTGCTGGTCGATGAGGTGCAGACTGGCTTTGGTCGCACTGGCAAACTTTTCAGCATTGAGCACCAGGAGGGTATTGAACCCAATATCATGACATTGGCAAAAGGCATCGCCGACGGCTTTCCTCTGGGGGCCTTTATTGCTCCCGCAGCTATCGCTGACAGCTTCCAGCCTGGCGAGCACTTGAGTACCTTTGGTGGTAATCCGGTCTCTTGCGCAGCTGCCCTTGCCAATATCGCTGTTCTGCAGGAAGAACATCTCGTTGAGCATGCCGCTGAGCTAGGGAACTGGGCGATAGGTGAGCTGCGCAAACTGCAAGAGCGTCATGCTTTGATCGGCGACGTACGTGGACAAGGGCTGATGATCGGCATTGAACTGGTGCGTGATCGTGCTAGCAAAGAACCAGCGGCAGAGGAAGCTAATCGAGTGCGCCATCTCTGTCGTGAAGCTGGTGTGCTAGTGGGTGTAGGCGGGCAGTACGGCAATGTTGTGCGCTTGCAGCCACCTCTAGTTATCGCACAGGAGCAGCTTGCTCAGGCCATCCAAGCCATTTCTGCAGCTCTCGATGACCGTCTTTGAGTTTGTATGACATGTGCCGTACAGGCTACATAACATATTTAGACCTGACGAGAAATACGATTAGAAAGGTGCAATAAAACCATGGTCTCTCCGACCCGATCACAGGTTCAAACGCTTCGTAACTACATTGGCGGTCAGTGGGTGTCCCCGCAAGCTACCGAAGCTCAGGAGGTGCGCAATCCGGCTACCGACGAACTACTCGCACATGTTCCCTTGAGCAGTCAGGCCGATGTTGCAGCTGCTGTTGATGTTGCCGCTTCTGCCTTCCTTTCCTGGCGTGCAACACCTCCCCAGGAACGTGCTCGCTACTTCTTCAAACTGCGGCAATTGTTGGAGGAGCACCGCGAAGAACTGGCCCGCCTGATCACTACCGAGATGGGCAAGACGCTTGATGACGCCCGTGGTGAGGTGCAGCGTGGCATCGAGAATGTCGAGACCGCTTGCGGTATCCCTTCGCTCATGATGGGCTACGGCCTGGAAGACGGAGCAGCACGTGGCATTGATGAAGAGGTCATCTTTCAGCCTCTGGGTGTCTTCGCTGCCATCACCCCTTTCAATTTCCCTTTCATGATCTCCTTCTGGTTCTGGCCCTATGCAGTCGCCTGCGGGAATACCTTCATCCTCAAACCCTCTGAGCAAGATCCTATCGTGCAACAGCGTGTCTTTGAGTTGATCGAGCAGGTAGGCTTCCCAGCTGGTGTCATCAACCTCGTCAACGGTGCCAAGGAAGCGGTGAACTCCCTGTTGGATCATCCCAAGATCCAGGGTATCTCATTTGTAGGATCGACAAAGACCGCTCAATACGTCTATGCTCATGCTTCAGGCAATGGCAAGCGCGTTCAGGCTTCGGGCGGAGCTAAGAATGCTATCGTCGTTATGCCTGATGCTGACCTGGACATGTACCTCTCAACGATCATGAACTCCTGCTTTGGCGCTGCAGGTCAGCGCTGCCTCGCCAATTCGCTGATCATGCCAGTCGCAGGTGCTCACGACCAAGCTCGCGAGCGCCTGACACAAGCTGCCGCCAAACTGCATCTGGGCAACGGTTTGCAGAAAGGCGTAGAGTTAGGACCAGTCGTCTCGGCTGCAGCACGCGACCGTATCGTGGCCGCCATTACTAGCGGCGTGGAGGAAGGCGCGGAAGCCGTCCTGGATGGACGCAATGCACGGGTGCCAGAGTACCCCCACGGCTATTTTGTCGGACCAACCATCCTGGACCAAGTCAGTCCCCAGATGCGTGTCTACCGCGAAGAGATCTTCGGCCCTGTCATCGGCATGACCCCGGTGAGCAGTCTAGACGAGGCCATCGAACTCATTAACGCTAAAGAGTACGGTAATGCCGCCTCCATCTTCACTCAGAACGGCTTCGCGGCCCGCAAGTTCCGCTATCGGGTTCAAACAGGCAATATCGGCATTAATGTCGGAGTGGCAGCTCCCATGGCCTACTTCCCCTTCAGCGGAGCCAAGAGTTCATTCTTCGGCACACTGCACCCACAAGGTCGCGATGTGGTGCGCTTCTACACCGAAAGCAAGGTCGTCATCACTCGCTGGACACCTGGAGACAGCACGCCAGTCGTAGGCGTTGGTCGCTAGTCTGGCCAAGCACAGGATGAGATAAAGATCCCAGGTGAAACGGTTTTTCATCTATCAAACTGATTATGTTGGTATAATAGGCTCTATTCTGACTGATGGCATGCTGAGAAAAGACCTTCCGTCTTCGTCCTGATCCTTAGCTTCCCATTACTTAATTCGGAATAGAGTCTAATTATTTTAAGTTCAATCATAATAAGGAGAATAAATGAATATCCAGCCATATCCATTAGAAGAAGTATTGCAACCTCGCTCAGTTGCTATCTTGGGTGCATCGCGGGCTCCCCAGAAATGGGGACACGTGGCAGCGAAGCAACTTATCGCGGGCGGCTTCCCCGGCGATATTTTTTTTATTAATCCTTCCGTTTCTGAAATCCTGGGGCGCCCGGTCTATCGCAATCTCCGTGATGTACCTAGTCACGTCGATCTCGCAGTAATTGCCACCTCCTTCAATCACGTTCCGCAGGCCGTCGATGACTGCATCGCCCATGGTGTCAAAGGGATCGTGATTATTACTGCTGGTTTTAGCGAAACGGGGCCTGCTGGTCGCGAACTCGAACTACAGCTGGTGGCTCATTGTCGCGAGCATGGCATCCGCATAATCGGCAGCAACTGCATGGGCCTCTATGTTCATCGCGCTAGCCTCAATGCCCTGGGCATGGTCTTTCCACTTCCTGTGGGGCCAATTGGTTTGGTCTCACAGAGCGGTAACCTTGGCATGTACTGGTATGCTCAGGCAGAACTGGACGGTTTGGGCTTCAACACTTTCTTGAGCATCGGCAACGCTGCTGACGTCACCTTTCCTGAATGTATGCAATATCTGGCACACGACCCAGAAACCACAGTTATCGCTGGCTATGTCGAGGCCATCCAGGAAGAGACGCTGCGACAGATGACCCGCCAAATGTACAAGGAAGGCTGCTACAAGCCCGTTGTTATTCTGCTCAGCGGAGCCACTGAGGTTGGTGTCCGTGCTGCCCTTGCCCATACAGGCACCCACGCCGCATTACGCCCGGATCATGATACCACCCTGCTCGGCAGTGGAGTCATTCGCGTCTTGCGCTCAGATGAACTTTTCCCCGTCGCCCAAGCACTGGCCATGCAACCGCCGACACCAAAGGGTGGATGTCGCATTGTCGTTATCGGTGATGGTGGAGGTAGCTCCGTCGCTAGCGGCGATGCCATCATTCGTGCTGGTCTGGAGGTACCCATCCTCAGTCAGCAGACCCAGGAGTCCTTGCGCCAACTTATGCCGGACCGCGCTACCTCGACCAATCCAGTCGATGTCGCTGGAGCTGCTGATGAAGACCCTCTATCCTTCGCTAAACTTGCTGAGGTCTGTCTCAAAGATCCCGATGTCGATGGTATTATCATTGCTGGACTCTTCGGTGGCTACCGCATGTTGCTCTCAGAAGCCTTTGGGCCCCGAGAGGAAGAAGCTGCCCACGAACTTGGTCGCCTCGTTCGCCAGTATCGTAAACCCATACTCATCCAGACCGTCTATGCTCGCTACGATATCCCGGCCCTTCATACCTTGCGCGAAGAGAGTGTTCCCTACTACGAATCGGTAGAAATTACTTGTCGTGCCATGGCCGCGCTCTCCGAAACTGGACAGTTTCTAGCTCGCATGGAAGCATGAGGAGATTCTCTGTCCTAACGCGCCGCCAGCTTCCACCCACTTTTCTACTACGGCATGGTGTTGCCCGGTCACAGCTCACCTTCAGGCAGATCTAAGGACTCCGGCACTTCGGTGTACTTGTACAGCGCTGCAAGGGGAAAGCTGATGTCAAGACTGGCGAGCTCAACGGTATCGCCCGGTCCGTAGACATGAAGCACCCAGCCCTGGGGACTGCGTCGATAGAGTTCGACAAGCTGGCACTTCGTGCTCACCAGCACGTATTCCTGGACCGCTGGATGCTCGCGAGAACGTCGGAACTTGTCGCCACGGTCGCGGGCTTCGGTACTGTCCGAAAGCACCTCAAGGATAACACGCGGGCTTTGTATCTCCAGGACACGTCCACGATCGCGCTCGTCGCAGGTTACCGTAGCATCAGGAAACGTAAAGTGCGCCGGGGACAGACGAACTGCAACATCTGAGTTATAGACCCTGCACGGGCTTCCTCTTTCTGCAAGCTTGTCTGTCAGGGTACTACATACATTAATCCCCATACGACCATGGTCAAGGGTTCCCCCCGCCATAGCATAGACCTGACCATCAAAGTACTCGTACTTTACATCATGGCTTGTGCGTTGCATCTCACGCCACTCATCGACGGTCATATAGTTTGATGATGGCTGTGATGGTTGTGATGGTTGTGCGACCACAATAAAAATCCTCCTCTATTGGATTCATAATCCTGCTAGCTACCTAATACGTCATTTTTGGGGAAATTGGTGCTTAATCTAATAATATCACAGTCCAATCTTTGCAGCTAGTCCCTACCAAATGGGATAAACCACCTCTTGTTGCCCCACCTAGCAGGATAAACACAGTCATTGCACCATGATGGTATAATCAACCTCAGATTGAGCGTTTATAAGTCTGCATAGACCACAACTCTTCAGGAGGAGGGGGATGTCATCACAATCAGGAGAAGAGTGGTTGAGTTTGCGCGAGGCTGCTGATCTGCTTGGTATGCATCCGGCAACGGTGCGTCTGTGGGCAGATCGCAACGAAATTCCCTCACGCCGTACCAGTGGAGGACATCGTCGTTTTCGTCGCGCCGATGTCGAGGCTCGTCTGCGACAAGAGACGGAGCCGAAACAAGATCCAGCAGCTCTCTTACTCATCCAGAGCGTGCTGGGACGCATTCGTTTTGCCTTTACTGATGGAACACTGAATACCTTCCTCTGGTATCAACATTTTGATGTTGTGGCCCGCGATGGCTATCGTCATTTGGGGCGGCGCTTGCTAGATCTCCTGTTGCGTGCTCTTAGTAAAAATACTCATGACGATGATTTGAAGAAAGAAGCAATGGAACTGGGAAATGAGTACGGCACTATTACACGCAAGTCGCATGTTCCAGTCGCAGATGCTGTTCGTGCCTTTCTCTACTTTCAAACATTAGTAGATGAAGGAATACTTCAGCTCGCTGAAGTACGCGGTACGCACAGTCAGGATATCCTCTGGATCGAGAGCCTCTACCAGATACAGAACATTACTAATGAGATTCTCCCCGCATTAATCGAAGCTGCTCTACAAGCAACTGGTCTAGATAGTGACGACTCCCCTCGATAAATCCAGGGGCTTCACGCAATAGCCTCTCGGAACGTACCCTGAGATGCAGGTTCGCGTAGGCTCCGTCCAAGCCCACGGTCAAGGATGTTGATCGCTGCGTTGTGATCACGATCCAGGACAACACCACAGTGGATACAGACATGAGTCCGCACACTGAGATCTTTGTGCTCTCCTTCTTTGTGACAGCCGCTGCAGATCTGGCTGGTTTTGTTTGGGTCCACTTTATAGACTTCGACACCAGCACATTCTGCCTTGTGTTCAACGAGTTCTATGAAACTTGCCCATCCAGCATCTAAAATCGACTTGTTTAAACCGCTTTTTGCAGCGGCGCCATTTGGGAGATATTTGCCATTCTCATCCTGCTTTAGCTTTGGTCTCTTGACCATGGTGTGTATAGAGAGGTCCTCAAACACCATCATCTCATAGGTATCCACCAGGATACGACTCTCTTTATGGTGAAAGTCTCTCCGCTGATTCCTGATCTTCTTATGAGCCTTGGCAACAAGCTTTACCGCCTTCTTTCTCCGATTGCTCTTCTTCTTCTTTCGGGCTAGTCTCCGTTGCAGTTCCTTCAATCGACCGCGAGACTTGCGGAAGTAGCGTGGATTCTCGATCGTATCTCCGGAGGAAAGCGTGGCAAAGTGTTTGAGCCCCATATCGATCCCTATAGCTAGGTTAGTAGAGGGAAGCTTCTTTTGCGCCTCAACATCGCAGACAAAGACAACGTACCAGCAATCACCCTCCCGTTTGATTGTGCAGGTCTTCATCTTTCCCTCAATCGGCCTATGCTGTTTGACTCTGATACGCCCGATCTTTGGGAGAACCACTTTCCCATTTTCGATAGAAATAGTTGGTTTGCCCTTGAGTTTTTCAATCTGTGGATAGCAGAAGCTATCATAGCGATCATACCCCTGGAAGCGTGGGTACCCAGGCGTCTTGCCTTCCTTGCAACGCTTGAAGTAGGCTTTGAACGCTTTGTCCACTCGCTTCAAAGTATCCTGCAGGACTTGAGAGTAGATCTCTTTGTACTCAGGTCGAATCTCTTTCATCTTGGAAAGCTGGGCCGACTGTATGTTATATGAGATGTTAACCTTACCCATTCGCCATGCCTCGCGCCGCTCCTCAAGCGCAGCATTATATAGCTCGCGATTGCGATCAAGTGTCCACTGGAGAGTTGCGGCTTGCTTGCCAGTGGGATACAGGCGATACTTATAGGCCTTCTTCACACTTTCCTCCTTTCATTCATATGCTTCAATGTATATTATAATCTACATGTCAATATATAAATATTAATAAAGCAATACATACAAATGAACATTTTTTAATAATAATTGTATCTCTGTACCTAAACTCCACAAAAGGAACAGTTCCCTCATTCTCTGCTTAAAAGATGGGAGGGTTCCCGCCCCCGACGTATAATTGATACCAATTCGCGTTCTAAAAGACAATTCTCCAATGAGGTATGGCAAGGTCAGATTGCACATGTAAGATTTGTACCACGGAACGCGGATTGGTATAAGATTTGTACCACGGAACGCGGATTGGTATGAGAGATTTCCGGAAGTTGTCTGCTTTTGCCCGGAAGTTGTCTATTTTTTCCCTAGAAAAAACCTCTCTTATTGGGTATCCTTAGAATGTAGGCTAGCAACAACTACTCAGGTACCAACCGAGTTGATTAACGCGATTTATCGCCATGGGTAGGGGCCCGATTTATCGCGCCCGCCGCACCCATAACACCAACCAATATTTACACATGTATGAATAATTGGGAGTACAGAGCGAGGAAGCTTGTACTATGTTAGTGAATCATCCAAAACCTAAGGATGTCGAGATCCCTCAACATACCCGATCTGATCAGCAAGCACACTCTGAGCCAATTCTTGCTGTCCTGTCTCCATCACCGCTTCCAGGAGATATGAGCCTACCATTGCCTCAACCATCTCCAAGCCGACCCTCCACTCCACTCCAGGAGAGAGCCCTGCGCTACCTGGAGCGAAAACGTATACGCCAGGAACGTACTATCACACAGATGCAGTCGATCAAAACAAATGGGGTCTCCACTGACGCGATACCCAAAGGGACCCGATTTACCGTGTGCCCTTTGGGTATCGCTTCCACCTCTACAGATGTACAGACCCGCTTCAGTGCGCCTGTGTCCCCTTCTGCTCTATACACTCCATACAAAAATCTTACGCATACTGCTCAAAGACATAGAAAAATCTTGCTGCGCCATATCTCACGCAAGTCCTTACGCCGGGACCGACTCAGCAAACAACGTTCATTCCAGCGTTTCTGGCTCACTCTCTTCAGCGCAGTTGCTGCACTGATCATTATCTTTCTGACCTCTGTTAGTGGTAGTGCATTTATCGCCTACCGCTTTTATATCTCTACCCAAGAACAGTATGCCTCCCAGATATTTACGCTGCATAGCCTTATGCCGCGCGATAACCTCAAAATGTTCGACACGAATGGGATTCCCATTGGTCAGTTGACGGACCAGGGTATTCATACATCGGTTGTATATAACCAGATATCGACGGATATGATCAACGCTACTGTCTCCACTGAAGATAAAGGCTTCTGGACGAACCCTGGTATCGATATCCAACGCATTGTTCAAGCAGCTCTGCAAGATCTAGAAGACAGACGCGTTGTCGAAGGTGGTAGTACAATCACGCAACAACTTATCAAAAACCTGGTCCTGCACAATCCAGCACAGGATATTACTCGTAAATTGCAGGAGATTGTACTGACACCAGAGATCAATAGCCACTATAGCAAAAAAGACATCATGGAAATGTACCTGAATAGTGTCTACTATGGTGAACAGGCCTACGGTGTCGATGCTGCGGCAAGTGTCTACTTTGGACTGCAAGATCAGCCTGGAAAACCCGCTGCATCACAACTGGATCTCGCGCAGGCAGCTATGCTCGCAGGCCTTCCTAGTGCTCCAAATGGGTATGACCCATGGACCCAGTTCAATGCGTCGATTAGTCGTCTGACAGCTATCCTCAACCTCATGCACAGGGATGGCTATATCACTGACGATCAACTCCAGGCAGCACTCCATGAGGCGCAGAGTGCCGGTTTTCTCAAGCATCCAGCGGACCTGACGCAGCCTGCGCCGCACTTCTTCGATTTTGTGCTGGAACAACTAGAGAAGCAGTTTCACATAACACGTAAGCAGTTATCACTCTCAGATATGCGCGTCTATACAACGCTGGATGTGAACCTGCAAAACCAAATTTTGCAAATTGCTCAGGCCCAGATCAGCAACCTGCAAAGTTATAATGTAACAAACGCCGCTGAAGTGCTCATCGACTACCACACCGGGGCCGTTCGTACGCTGCTGGGTAATATTCATCCAAATACAGACGAGTTCGACGTGGCAACGCAAGGGTATCGCCAGCCTGGTTCTTCTTTCAAGCCGTATGTCTATGTCACAGCCTTTGAGCAAGGAGCCTCACCGGGACAAGCTGTTGACGACGCCCCGATCTCTATTCCCCAGTCCGGTCAACCACCCTTCACACCCCGTAACTACTTTGGTAACTTTAATGGCCATATGACTCTCCGTTGCGCTTTACAGAACTCATTGAACATTCCTGCGGTGAAGGTTATGGAACACGTCGGCGTTCAGAATGCAGTTAAGACGATGCAAGATATGGGCATTACAGATTATAAGGGCGATCTGAACGATAGTGTGGCACTAGGCAGCCTCGATCTTCACTTGATTGATCATACATCAGCCATTGGCACATTCGCTAATGGAGGTGTCCATGTGCCATATTACACGATCCAGAAAGTGGAGTTCGCCAATACTCATCAAGTATTCGAACATCCACAAAATCCTGGAATGCAGGCTATCAGTCCCCAGCTTGCTTATATGATGACTGACGTGCTGAGCAACAATAGTGACCGGGTCCCCGAGTTTGGCTATTGCAACCCTCTCAATCTGCGTACAGATGGCACCTGCTATGGCCCGATCTTGCCCTCTGCGGCGAAGACGGGCACAACTAATGATTTCCGTGATACCTGGACGGTTGGCTATACATCAGATTACGTGCTCGGTGTCTGGGTTGGCAATGACGACAATTCGCCAATGATCAATATCAATGGTATCACTGGTGCAGCTCCCATCTGGCATGATGCTATGCTGGTCGCCGAGGCAGGACATTCCCCCACGTCATTTACCTATCCGGGAGGTCTGGTAAAAGTCGCGCAACACTATTCCGATGGAGTGAAGACGAATGACTGGTACCTAGCGGGTCAGGTACCTACAGCAATCCAAACAGCGCCTAAGCTTACGCCTACTCCTAAGCCTAATAATAAGGACTCATCAAAAAAACCTACACCGGGATCTAGTGATGATCATCACAACCAGCCAGCAACCGTACAGCCGTATTGCAGTTCGTATAGTTTTGAATCTCAGCCACCAGCTGCCAATAACCAGCCGACAGATGGGCTAAATCCTCCTAGTCAGGACTGGTGGTAAGCTTTGTCGTGGGAACAAGATCAACAAAGGGCTACCACAGATGCGATAAATGTTGCTGAGGTTCTACCTGTATTGGCTGATCAAATCTTTAATAGCATTAAATTGACATTTTGGTTGATCATTGTTATCTCTATCAAACATATCCAAAGTGCCATATCCTGAGTAGCTTTGTGCATCAAATTGGTTCGCAAAATCGAGATGTGCTGAAATCATGGCTTTAAGCGCTTTTACACTAAATTGCTCCATAAAATTACAATCATTTGCTAAGGTCTGATTATTTCCTGAATCCATATTCCATTCAGTAATGCCAACAGGCAAATCTTTACCGAGTATTTCACGTACCCATCCTTTCACTGTGGTAGTCAAGTCAGCATAGTATTTAGTGTTAAGGATACACTGGGCTGCATTGGTATTATCAGCACAAGGGTACTCGTGGAAAGAAATTGCATCAGGCAAAACCTTAGAAGCTTTTACGCCTTCGAGAAAACTTCCCATAAAGCAATCTGACGGCCTACCGTTAGAGTCACAATTATTCCCTTGCCAAGTAGAGGTAACAGGACCAATAAATTTTGCCTGCGGATTAATCTCTCGAAGAATTGGAATAAACTCATTCCACTGGTGCAAGTATTGTTGAACAGTCAGCTGATCATCGCCAAGATCAGGTTCATTACCAAATTCATACATATTACATCTATTACCAGCATGAGCAACAACTTGTTTATCAAAATCCAAATCTGTATCACCAGCAGAATCACTGCCTGGATGAGCAGGATCTGTCCTAATCGCTGCTAAAACGCCAAGACAAATCATACCGCTATTCTTAATGGTTGCTAATCGCTGATCGATCTCTGCCATAGTTGTACGATGGCCATCCCTGAGGCTATGATGAAAAAAGAAGGATCGCATCAGTGTAAAACCAGCAGATTTCAATGATGGTTGAATAATATGATAGGGATCAGTCTCTACATTATTAGTTACATCCCATTCTTCTGTATCATTGGTACCAAAAAGACAAGAAGAGACACCATTTTTCCAGAGTGGACAAGAAGGAAGAGGGCTACTCGCAGAAGGAAGAGGTGTTCGTGCGGAAGGTACTGGATTAGGATTTTGTCCCGCACAAGATGTATTACTAATACCCAGGAATACAATTAAGATAATGACGATGAGATCACTTTTTTTGTACTTTTGCAACACAATCCTCTCTATGAAACTCATTTAGCGTAACGGGGATTGGCATCATCTCGATGGCTTTTGCCAGGAAACTTCCTCCCTTGTGAGAGTATTTTAGAGGAAGAGCTGTGACATGTCAATGTATGTCCACCCTCATTCCCCTTGACAATCTAGAGCAGTAGATCATACCATAATACTGTATTTCATGCTTCCAAAAATGAAGCTTCTAACGAAATATAAGATACATACCATTACAGCGGAATAGAACTTTCCCAGGAAGGCAGACGTGCTTACAAAGAAGCCTTTACACTTTGTAGTATTACGCACGCACCTCCGCGTTATGCCTACGCACCTAATACTAGAGATGTGTAGCTCCAACAGAAAAGAGGAAACATCTATCATGTCAACACAAACAATCCAGGCCATACGCGTCCACCAGTATGGAGGGCCAGAAGAACTCAAGCTTGAACGGATACAACGCCCAGAGCCTCAGGCAGGCGAGGTGCTTATTCGCGTCCACGCAGCAGGGGTAAACCCGGTGGATTGGAAGATCCGTCAAGGCTGGCTGAAAGACTTTCGACCAGTGCAATTTCCTTATATACCCGGCCTTGATCTGGCCGGTACAGTAGAGGAGGTTGGCCCCGGTGTGACAGCCTTTCAGAAAGGGCAGGCAGTTTTCGGCCAGAGCCCAAAAGGGACATACGCTGAATATACCACGGCTCCTGTGGAAAAGCTTGCCCTTAAGCCCAAGACACTGAGTTTTGACGAGGCAGCCGCTGTCCCCGTGGGCGCGACGACCGCCTGGCAAGGTCTCTTTGACCATGGGGGACTGCAAGCTGGCCAACGTGTCCTGATTCAGGGTGCATCTGGCGGAGTGGGCTTGTTCGCGGTCCAGTTCGCTCACTGGAAAGGTGCACATGTCATTGGTACCACCTCAACGGCTAATCTCGACTTCGTGCGTTCCCTGGGCGCAGAAACGGTTATCGATTATACCTCCACACCAGTTGAGCAGGCCGCCCATGATGTGGATCTTGTCTTCGATGCGGTTGGCGGGAAGGCGCTTGAATCTTCATTACGAGCGCTAAAACGCGGGGGAACCCTTGTCACAATAGCAGGCCAGCCACCGGAGGAGAAAGTGCGGGAACTGGGTGTGCGTGTGGCATGGTTTTCGGCCCAGGTCTCCAGTGAGCTCCTACATACCTTCGCTCAGTTGATAGACGAGGGACAGGTCAAAGTCGTCATTGCAGAGAAGTTTCCGCTGAGCGAGGCATCACAAGCCCACGCACGTAGCCAGAGTGGCCATGGACGCGGGCGCATCGTGCTCCATATTGCAGATTAAGCTGATGGGCCTTAGAGCAGTTCAGAAGTCATAACCTGCCTATAATATCCTTGCCCTGGCGTGGAGAGCAACTTTCGGCTTTCCCATGGGGTGGTAATAAGCGCGAAGAGTGAGCAGGTTTTAAGGTGACGAGTGAGCAATCAGCGCGAAGAGTGAGCACTGGTGATTTGTCGCATCGGGAAACCGCACGCAGCTGGCGGAGTGTTGCGCAT
>Ga0102924_1003480_pt1 | contig 16476 bp, 14 predicted proteins | sample PaiPotPPM11metaG_FD_80116 | JGI IMG/M metagenome (GOLD analysis project Ga0102924, IMG submission 80116) | Iron sulfur acid spring bacterial and archeal communities from Banff, Canada, to study Microbial Dark Matter (Phase II) - Paint Pots PPM... ... | reverse complement strand
TGGACGAGCCCGACGTCGGTGTCGGGGCCGAACTCGCGGATGTGCCCGTCGTAGACGAGCCGCAGCTCGCCCGGCGGCGTCTCGGCGTGCCACCACTCCGCGTACGGCGCGGGCTCGGCCGCCCGCACCCCCTGCAGCTCGTCGAAGGCGACGTTCGGCACGTTGAGGCTGAGGATGCGGCCCTCGAGCGCGGCGGCGGCCGGCACCGCGGCGGCGGCGAGGGCGGCGGCGGTCGACCAGTGCTCGGGCTCGGCCCAGCCGAGGCTCACCGCGATCCCGGGCAGCCCGAGGACGAGCCCGGTGAGCGCCGCGCCGACGGTCCCGGAGTGCAGCGCCAGGTGCCCGGTGTTGAGGCCCCGGTTCACGCCCGACGCCACGAGCTCCGGTCGAGGGCCGAACGAGCCGAGCCCGCCCGCGTATACGGCCGCTGCGGGGGTCGTGGCGAGGGCGTGCACCGGCACCCCGGGCAGCTCCGGCCACTCGATGGTGACGCGGCCGATCGGGCCCGACCGGTGCAGCCGGCCGATGCTGGCCCCGGCCCCGCTGTGCTCGCCGTCGGGAGCCACGACCACGACGTCGTGGCCGGCCTCGACGAGCGCCCCGGCCAGGGCGCGCAGCCCCGGCGCTTCGACTCCGTCGTCGTTGGTGACGAGGATCCGCACCGGCCGGACCGTAGCCGGTGGCCTGGTTACGGCCGCCGGCCGGCGGCGTTGCGCGTCCGCCGGCGCGTTCGCGAGGGTGCGGGGATGCAGCAGTTCGGAGCACGGCGGCCGTGACCGCGATCTCGCTCGCGGTGCTGGACCTCGCCGGCACGACGGTGCAGGACGACGGCGCGGTCGAGGCCGCGTTCGTCGACGCGCTCGGCACCGTCGACGCCGGCCCCGGGACGGACGGCTTCGACGGCCGGCTCGACTACCTGCGCACGACGATGGGGCGCTCGAAGATCGAGGTGTTCCGGGCCCTCCTCGGCGACGAGGCGCGCGCCGCGAGCGCGAACCGCGCCTTCGAGGCGGCGTACGGGTCGCGCGTCGCCGCCGGCGCGGTGCACCCGATCGACGGCGCCGAGGCGGCGCTGGCCGCGCTGCGCGACGGGGGCCTGCGGGTGTGCCTCACCACCGGCTTCTCGCCCGCCACTCTCGACGCGCTGCTTGTCGCGCTCGGGTGGCGCGACCGCGTCGACCTGGCGCTGGCGCCGGGACCGGGCACGCGTGGCCGGCCGCACCCCGACCTCATCCTTCGGGCCGTGCTCGCGCTCGAGGTCGAGGACGTGCGGGCGGTGGCGGTCACCGGGGACACGGCCAGCGACCTCGAGGCCGGCACCCGGGCCGGCGCGTCGGTCGTCGCCGGGGTCCTGACCGGCGCCCACGGGCAGGCGGAGCTGAGCGCGGCGCCACACACGCATCTGCTCGACTCGGTCGCCGACTTCCCGGCCGTCTGCCTCGCCTGAGCGGCGGGGCCGCGACCGGCTCAGGCGGCGGGGCGGGCGAGCTGCTCGAGCGTGCGCCGCCAGTAGCCGAGGCCGGGCACGCGAGCCCCGGGTGCTTTGGCGGCGTCGTCGGCCCGGCGCAGCGTGAGGCAGGCATCCCGGTCGGGGGAGTCGAGGAACGCGGCCCGCTCCTCGGGGTCGAGCAGGCCGCCCTGCAGGCGCAGCGTCTCGAGGCTCCGCTCGCTCAGCCGGTGGCGGTAGCGGGGGTCGGTCGTGACCAGGTACCGCTTCGCCTCGTCGTGGCGGGCCACGAGGCCGGCCACGCGGGCACCGAGGAGCCCGCCGATCGCGGCGGCGCCGGCGCTGGCGTGGGTCTCGGGCCGGCCGGGGGCAAGGACCGTGCCGAGGTCGTGGACGAGGCCCGCGATCTGCAGCTCGGGGTCGTTCGGCGCCACGCGCTCGAGAATCGCCGCGCACTGCAACATATGGGACAAGAGGTCGACCTGCTCGTCGTCGGACTCGCTCGCGCCGGCCTCGAGGGCGTCGAACACCTCGTCGCTGCTCCGGAAGCGCACCGACAGCGAGGACTGAGCCACGGTGCTCATTGTCTTCCGACGGCGGCGCACGGCAAGGCGCACAGACGATCGTTTACCACCCGGCCCCGAGGTGTCATCGTCTCGTGCGGCGCTGTTCACTCGCCTCGGGGCGAAGGCGGGCCGGTGGAAATGCCCCGACCGTGTTCATACCGCCCCGACAGCGAGGTACTCGAGCGACGGTCGGACGCGGTAGATGGGTCGCAGGTGTTAGGCGACGCTCGGCGCCGGGCGGTTCATGACGGTGGCGGCAGGTAGCGGGCGCCCGTGACCTCGCCGGCCTCGGTGTCGAGGATCCAGGTCGCGCCCTTCTCCATACGCCCGTCGTCGATGTCCACGCCGGTCCGCCGGAGGTGGTCGAGGAGCTCGCCGATCACGTCGCCGTGGGTGCAGAGGACGGTCGGGTCATCGGCGACCTTCTCCACCAGCCGGAGCGCCTCCGGGAGCGGCGCGCCCTCCTCGAGCGACGGCGACGGCTCGACCCGGAGGTGCAGGCGCTCGGCGAGGGGCTCGACGGTCTCGGTGCAGCGGATGAACGGGCTGGACACGATGCGCGTGATCTCTCGGTCGGCGAGCTGGCTCACCAACCCCGCGGCCTGGCGGCGGCCGGCCTTGCTAAGTGGACGGGCAAGGTCGGGTCCGTCCCACGCGCTGCGGCTTCCCGCCTTCGCGTGGCGGACCACGAACACCGGTGTTGAGCTCACGATGGACGGCGGCCCCGCGGAAGTCGGCTTAGGAGCTCTCGGTCGTGTGGGTAGGTCAGGAGTCTGTCAGCCGCCTCTGGCGGGAGCCAGCGGAGGACGTCCACCTCGGCGTTGGGCTCGAACGGCGCGTCGCCGGCGCCGTCCTCGGGCTCCATGACCCAGTAGCGGACGACCTTCGGCCGCCCCCGGCGGTCGGCGTAGTGGGTCTCGCCGAGCGGGGCGAGGATCCGGCAGGCCAGGCCGGTCTCCTCCCGGACCTCCCGGAGCGCGGCCTCCTCGAGGCCTTCGCCGTCGTCGAGCTTGCCCTTCGGGAAGCTCCAGTCGTCGTAGCGGGGCCGGTGGATGACGATGACCTCCTGGCCGCGGCGTCCGAGCCGGCCTCGGCGGACCCGCCGGCGGACGACGCCGCCGGCGGCCCGCACCGCAGGGGGGTCGGCGGGCTTCGATCGTTCGGCGGTGCTCACAGCCAGGCGCGCAGCTTCTTGCGGCTGGCGTCGCGCCAGGTCGGTGGCCACGCCCGCCGGCCCCCGCGGGCAGCCTCGCTCTCCTGCATCACGAGCTGGCCGGCTGCGAAGGCGGTGCCCTCGTCGTGGACTTCGGTCGCCGCCTCGCGTAGCCACTGGGCCGCGATGACGCCGTCCTGGTGCTCGCCGAGCACGTCCTGGACCTCGGTGAGGGCGCGGATGAGGCCGCGGGCGCGCTTCCCGAACATGGGCTCGACGGCCTCGGCGGCGTAGCGGGCCCGCTTGGCGCGCTTGCGGACGTCGTGGAGGTCGTCGTCGGGCGGTTCCTCACCGAGTCGGTCCACCGCGTCGCTCAGGTTGTCCCACGCCGCGCGCACAAAGCCCTTCAGCAGCTCCTCATCGGGCTGCGCAGGGTCGGTTGGCCCCAGCCGGGGCTGGCGGGCGGCGTCGACGAGCCGGTCGAGCAGCACCGCGTACCGGTGACTGCGCAACGCGCGCAGCATCGCGTCGCGAGCCTCGTCGCGCTGGCGCCGGAGCCGGTCGAGGAGCCGGTCGGCGGAGGCACGGTCGGGGCCCGGGAGCTGCTCGATGCGCTGCTCGAGCCGGTCGAGCAGCACGTCGGCGTCGCGGACCCCGCCCAGCGCGCCGCCCAGCCAGCCCAGCTCGTCGCGCAGCGCCTCGGCCCATGTCTCGTCGACGAGCGGCACGAAGGTCCGCAGGTGCGAGCGGAGCCGGCGGGTGGCGACCCGGGCCTGGTGCACGTCCTCGGCGTCGTCGCCCCGGCGGACCCCCGGGTCGTGCGCGATCAGCTTCGCGACCGGCGCCGCCAGCGCGGCGCGCACGACGTCCCCGACCGTGCGGGCCGTGGTGTGGGTCGGGGCAACGTCGGGCGGGGCGGCGGCGCGGGGCCCGAGGGCGCGGACGATCTTCGGCGTCGGGTCCGGCGGGCCGGCGCCGGCCGCGCGCAGGCGGGCCACGATCGACGCCGCCTGGGCCTCGGGGGCTTGGTCGGCGAGCTCGAACTCGAGCTCCCGGAAGCCGCGGACGGCGCTGTCGCCATCCAGGATGGCCACGTCGTCGTCGACGACCTCGCCGATCGGGACGCCGGCCGTGGTGCGGAGCCGCACCGCCCGGCGGGTGGTGCGGAGCCGGGCCACCGGCCCGACCGACGCGCTGCGGGCGAGCGCTCGGACCAGGTCGAGGGCCTCGGTGGGGGGCTGCTCGGCGTCGCCGGGGATGGAGTACGTGGCCCGGTCGAGCCGGCCGTGGTTCTCGCCGTCGGCCTGGGGCAGCTTGACCGCCCAGCCCTCGTCGTTGCGGTGCCGGAGCGACGCCCCGGCCCGGGTCAGCCGCAGGTCCTCGGTGTCGTAGTAGGTGGCGAGGAGATGGAGGGTGCCGGCCGGCTCGGCGACGACCCCGGCCAGCGGGTCCGAGAGCGGCGGCAGGGCGATCGCGGGAGGAGCGGCGAGCTTGATCTCCCGCTCAACGACGGTCACGCGCGGGCCTGGGCCCGCTCCACGGCGAGGGCGCGCAAGCGGGCCTGGGCGTCGAGCCCGATCAGGGTCTCGACCTTGTGCCACGCGCCGTCGGCGGCCAGCTCCCACGCCAGCACGTCGTCGGCGAGGTTCACGGTGAGGATCTCGTCGAGCCGGGCCCGCAGCGGCGGCGCGTCCACCGGGCAGAGCGCCTCGACGCGGCGATCGAGGTTGCGCGGCATGAGGTCGGCCGACCCGATCAGGTAGGTGGCGCTCGCGGGGTCGGCGCCGAACCGGTAGATGCGCGAATGCTCGAGGAACCCACCGACGATCGACCGGACCCGGATGTGCTCCGACCGCCCGGGCACCTGGGGCCGCAGGCAGCAGATGCCGCGCACGACGAGGTCGATCTCGGCGCCGGCGCCCGACGCCGCGTACAGCTCGTCGATCATCTCGGTGTCGACGAGGCTGTTCATCTTCATCACGATCCGGCCGTCGCTGCCCTTGGCCGCCTCGGCGCGGATCTGGTCGCGCAGCGCCGGCCGCAGGTCCTCGGGCGCGACGAGGAGCCGGCGGTAGCGCACCGAGCGGCTGTAGCCGGTGAGATGGTTGAACAGCTCGGTGAGGTCGGCCCCGAGCGCGGGCTCGGCCGACAGCAGCCCGAGGTCCTCGTACAGCGTGGCGGTGGTCGGGTTGTAGTTGCCGGTGCCGACGTGGCAGTAGCGGCGGACGCCGTCCTCTTCTTCGCGCACGACGAGGAGGATCTTGGCGTGCGTCTTCAGCCCGACGAGGCCGTAGACGACGTGCACGCCCGCTTCCTCGAGGACGCGGGCCCGCTCGATGTTCGCCTGCTCGTCGAAGCGGGCCTTCAGCTCGACGAGCGCGACGACCTGCTTGCCCTGCCGCGCCGCGTCGACGAGCGACCGCACGATGGAGCTGTCGGGACCGGCGGTCCGGTAGATCGTCTGCTTGATCGCCAGCACCTTCGGGTCGCGGGCGGCCTGGTCGACGAAGCCCTCCACCGAGGTGGCGAACGAGTCGTACGGGTGGTGGACGAGGATGTCGCCGCTGCGGAGCAGCCGGAACATGTCGGGCTTCTCGTCGCCGACTGGGAGCAGCGCCGCCGGCGCCTGGGGGAGCCACGGCTCGTCCTTCAGGTCCGGCCGCTCGAGGCTGGCCAGGTCGAAGAGGCCGCTCAGGTCGAGCGGCCCGTCGATGCTCACGGCCGCCTCGTGCGGGATCTCGAGCTCCCGGCACAGCACGTCGAGGGTCTCGTCGCTCATGCCGGCGTCGACCTCGAGCCGGACCGCGTGGCCGAACTTCGAGCGCCGGTGCAGCACCGACTCGATCGCCTCGAGGAGGTCCTCGTCCTCGTCGTCGAGCTCGAAGTCGGCGTTCCGGGTGACCCGGAACGGCACCCGGTCGAGGATCTCCATCCCCGGGAATAGCCGGTCGAGATGGGCCGCGATCACCTGCTCGAGCGGGACGAATCGCTCGCCGCCGTTCAGGCGCACGAACCGGGGCAGGGCGGGCGGGACCTTGACCCGCGCGAACCGCTGCTCGCGCGTCTGGGGGTCGCGGACCGAGACGGCCAGGTTGAGCGACAGGTTCGAGATGTAGGGGAACGGGTGGGCCGGGTCGACGGCGAGGGGCGTCAGCACCGGGTAGACGCGCTCCTCGAAGGTGTGGCGCAGGCCGTCCCGTTCGGCGTCGTCGAGGTCGTCCCAGCCCTCGAAGCGGATCCCCGCTTCCTCGAGCGCCGGCGCGACGTCCTTGGTGAAGGTCGTCGTGTGGCGCTCCATGAGGGCCCGCACCCGCTCGCGCACGGCCCGGAGGGTCCCGAGCGGGTCGAGGCCGTCGGGGTAGCGCGAGCGCAGGCCGGCCCGCACCTGCTCCTGGAGGCCGGACACGCGCACCTGGAAGAACTCGTCGAGGTTGGCGGCGAAGATGGCGAGGAACTTCGCCCGCTCGAGCAGCGGGCGCGTCGAATCCTCGGCGAGGGCGAGCACGCGGGCGTTGAAGTCGAGCCACGAGAGCTCGCGGTTCAAGAAGCGGTCGGCGTCCCCGTCGTCGCGCCCAGCGGGGGCGGCCGGCCCGCCGGTCGGCACGGCCATGCCTCGATCGTAGTGGTGGCCCCTGCGGCGGCTCCCGGGCCAACTGGTCACTTCGTGACGCGAAGGTGACGACGAGACGAACGGCGACCCGCCTCGGCGGTCACCCGGGCCGTCGCGAGGCCTCGCCGCTACTGTCGCCAAGGCCGATGCCCGTGGACCGCCCCAACCTCGTCCGGACCGCCGTCGACCGGTTCCTGGCCCTGATGCCGCCGACGCCCTTCGGGCGCCTGGTCCGCACCCACCTGGTCACGATGTGCGCCGACGCCTGCATCGCGGCCTCACTGGCCGGGTCGCTGTTCTTCGCCAAGCCCGGCAGCGGGGCGCGGGGGTCGATCCTTCTCTACCTGCTCCTCACCATGGCGCCGTTCGCGGTGGTCGCGCCGGTCATCGGTCCCGCCCTCGACCGGATGCGGGGCGGCCGGCGGCTGCTCGTCGTCCTGTCCTGCGTCGGACGGGCCGTCCTCTGCCTGATCATGGCCCAGGTCGTGACGAAGCCCTCCCCGGAGGGCCTGCTCATCTACCCCTTCGCGTTCGGTGCCCTCGTGCTCTCGAAGGGCTACTCGGTCGCCCGCAGCTCGCTCGTCCCGGCGCTCGTCGACGACACCTCGTCGCTGGTCAAGGCCAACTCACGGCTCGCCCTCATCAGCGCCACCGCGGCCCTGATCGGCGGCGCGCCGGCGCTGGTGGTCCAGCAGCTGTTCGGTGCGGACTGGTCGCTGCGCCTGGCCATGGTCGTGTTCATCGTCGCGGCCGGGTTCGCGCTGCGGATCCCCCGGGTCGAGACGGTGGTCAACCGCGAGGAGGCGGAGGTCGAGCGCGAGGAGCTGCACCAGCCCTCGATCCTGCTCGCCGGCTCCGCGATGGCCCTGCTGCGCGGCGCGATCGGGTTCCTCCAGTTCTTCGCCGCGTTCACGTTCAAGAACGACCTCTTCTCGCTCGGCGCGGTCGCCGTCGCGGCGGGCGCCGGGCTCTTCGGCGGGAACCTCATCGCGCCGCGCCTGCGGTCCCACGTCCGCGAGGAGATCATCCTGGTCGGGTCACTCGTGGCCGCGGCGGCCGCGGCGTTGCTCGGCGCGCTGTTCACCGCCACCCTTGGTATCGGCGTCGCGTTCCTCACCGTCGGGCTCGGTGCGGCCGCCGGCAAGATCGGCTTCGACAGCCTGTTGCAGCGTGACGGCCCCGACGCGGTGCGGGGTCGTGCGTTCGCCCGGTTCGAGACCCGCTTCCAGGCCGCGTGGGTGCTCGGCGCCGTGCTCGGGATCATCCCGGTCGCGACGGCACCGGGACTGGCGGTGCTCGGCATCGTGCTCGCCTTCGGCAGCCTCTCGTACTTGGCGGCCCTGCGGGCGGCTCGGACCAGCCAGCCCCGCTCGAAGCTGCGACCGGAGGCGGTCGACCGGGCCCTCGACCGCGCTCGCGAGAACTTGAAGCACCGCCGCCGCCGGAGCCGAGCCGGGCGGCGCCGGGCCGCCGCGGCGCGGCGCAAGACGCCGCTCGGCAACGGCGCGCCACCGGCGGAGCGCAGCCCCGCGCCGCCACCCCGGCGGGCCACGTCGGGATCCGAGCCGGTCGCGCCACCGCCGCGCCGGGCCCGGCGGCCGTAGCCGCCCTCGAATCCAGCCCCGCCAGCGCCCGCCCGCGTGCGAGCATCAGGCCCGTGGACCTGACGCTCCGGCCCGTCACCTCATCCGAGCTGCTCGCCTTCGCGCGCGCGTCCGCGCTCGGATTCGGCGAGAGCCCCAAGTACGCCGATGAGCACCCGCGCTGGGTCGCGCTCGAGCTCAACCGGACCCTCGCCGGCTTCGACGGTGACGACGTCGTCGCCACGTCGCGAAACTACTCGCTCGAGCTCACGATCCCCGGCGGGGCGATCCTGCCCGCGGCCGGCGTCAGCGCGGTCACGGTCCGCCCGACGCACCGCCGCCGCGGCGTGCTGCGTTCGATGATGCGAGGGCTGCTCGACGACGCGGTCGAGCGCGAGGAGTCGGTGGCGATGCTCACCGCCAGCGAGGCGTCCATCTACGAGCGGTTCGGCTTCGGGATCTCGACCCGCTCGATGATGCTCGAGCTGGACCGCCGCGACGTCGAGTTCGCGCGGCCCCGCCCGCCGGGACGGCTCCGGCTCCTCGACGCCGACGAGGCGGCCAAGCTGCAGCCGGAGGTGTTCGAGCGGGTCCGGCGCGGGTACCCGGGCGCGGTCTCGCGCCCGGATGCCTGGTGGACCGACGAGCAGTGGGAGCCGCAGTTCGGGGTCCGCTTCGACGTCGCCTACGAGCACGGCGGCGTGGTCGACGGCTACGCCTGCTACGGGATCCGGGCCTTCGATCCCGGCACCGGGTCGAACAACCGGCTCACCGTCCGCGACCTCGTCGCCGCGACGCCGGAGGCGCTGCACGGGCTCTGGCGCTTCCTCTGCGAGGTCGATCTGGTGCGCACCATCACCGACCCCGGCGCGCCGGTGGACCTGCCCCTGCCGTGGCTGCTGACATCGAACCGGGCGGCGCGGGTGCGGGCGTTGAAAGACGCGGTGTGGACCCGGCTGCTCGACGTCCCGGCCGCGCTCGGCGCGCGCGGCTACGCGACCGACGGGCGCCTCACGTTCGAGGTCCGCGACGACTTCCGCCCCGGTGGCCGAGCCGACGGCACGTTCACGGTCGAGATGGGCGCCGACGGCGCCACGGTTGCCGCGGGCGGCACGCCTGACCTGCGCTGCGACGTCAGCGCGCTGTCGGCCGCCTGGCTGGGCGGCGTGCGATGGGCGACGCTGGCCGCGGCGGGGCTCATTGAGGAGTGCACCGACGGGTCGGTCCGGAAGGCCGACGAGCATTTCGTCTGTGATCCGCAGCCGTTCCCGTTCACCTGGTTCTGACGGAGCGGCGCGTCAGCTCCAGCCGCTCGTGGCGCCCTGCACCATGCCGAACGGGCCGGTCGGCCAGCGGAAGCAGTCCATCATCAGCTGGTCCACCTGCTCGGCCGTCGCGACGCCCTCGTCGACCACCCGCTGGGCCTCGCGGATCATGGCGAAGTAGACGCGGTTGGCGACGAAGCCCCACGCGGTGTCGGCGTCGCGCACGACGACCGGCGCCTTGCGGCACGCGCGGGCGACGTCGCACACCGCGGTCACCGTCTCCTCGGCGGTGTCGGCCGTGCGCACGATCTCGGCGAAGCGCATCACCGGCGCCGGTGACGCCCAGTGCCAGCCGACGACGAGCGAGGGCCGGTCGGTCGCGGCGGCGAGGGCGGCGATCGGGAGGCCGGACGTATTCGAGGCCAGGATCGTGGCCGGCGCCGCCGCGGCGTCGAGGTCGCGGAACACGCGCACCTTGAGGCCGAGCCGCTCCGGCACCGCCTCGATGACGAGGTCGGTCGTGGCGACCTCGTCGAACGTCGAGGAGAAGGTGAGCCTCGAGAGCGCGGCGTCGGCCTGCTCCCGGGTGAGCTTGCCGCGCTCGACGCCCCGGTCGAGTCCGTAGCGGCCGGTCGTGACGTGCTCGCGCCCGCGGGCGAGCGCGTCGGCGTCGACGTCGAAGCACACCGTCTCGAAGCCGGCTGTCGCGGTGGCCTGGGCGATGCCGCTGCCCATGACGCCCGCGCCGAGCACGCCGACCCGTCGAACCGCGGTCATGACGTCGGCTCGTCCAGGTCGAGGTCGATTCGCGCCAGCCACAGTCCGGGCGCCTCGAGCTCGTTCTTGGTCGGCACCATGCTCGGCGAGGCCCAGAGCTGGTTGAGGCCCTCCGGGCCGGCCCGCTCCACGACCCCGGCGCAGAAGGCGGCGCCGAGCTCGTAGTCCTCGCGCTCGAGGGTGAGGCCGAGCAGCTGCTCGACGAAGCGGGTGGCCTCGCCCCGCTCGATCCGATGCCGGGCCAGGGCCTCGTGGATCCGCCCGAACGTCGGGACCAGCCGGGTCCCGACCCGGCGGAGGACGTCGTCGGCGTAGCCCTCGAGGACGGCGTGGAAGACGCGCAGCGACGCCAGCATCTCTTGCTGGCGCGACGACGTCATCGCCCCCAGCAGCTCCTCGGGGCGCTCGGCGAGGCGCTGCAGCGACTCCGGGTTGGTGGGGTCGACGTCGCCCAGTCGCGCCCCGAGGATCGTCGGGTCGACCTCGTACGCGGACACGTACTCGGTCGCCAGGCCGACCAGCTGCTCGCGCACCCACGGCACCGAGCGGGTGGCGGCGTGGACGACCTCGTGCAGCGCGACCGTGAACCGCAGGTCGGCGCGCTCGAGTGACCACGCCTCCTCGAAGGCGTCGAGGTTCGGCACGACGAAGCACAGGGACGGGGCGTCGGAGGTCGGCAGCGGCAGGTCGTAGCGGCCGAGCGCGTGCTGGGCCAGGTAGCCGATCATCGAGCCGGCCTGCACGCCCAGCAGCAGTGGGGCGAGCATCGGCACCAGGCCCGCGAGCGGGTCGCCGGTCGGCCCGCCGGCGGCCTCACCGCCGGGGTCGGGGAGCCCGGCCCGGAAGGCCTGGCCGAGCGTCGTGGCGAGCGCGTCGAGCACCGGCCGCAGCGCCTCGAGATGCAGGTCGACCCAGCCCCCGCGGCCGGTCGCGAGCACCGAGGTCGCGAAGGTCGCGGTCAGGCCCGTCTCGGCGACGACGTGCGTCTGGGCCGCGCGCGCGAGCTCCTCGAGCTCGGTAACGGCCGCCGCCTCGACCGCCCGCTCGGTCTCGCCGTCGGTCGCGACGTGCCGGGCCACCTGGGCCGCGATCTCCCAGTTGACGGGCCCGCTCGCCTGCAGCATGCGCAGCAGCTGGTTGAGGTCGAGGTTGCCGAACCCGAAGGGGAGGAGCGGCTCGTCGCCCGGTTGAGGACTGCCGGCCACGCGGCCAGTCTATGAACGTGGTTTCGATCGCCATCACGGGCGCGTCGGGCGTCGTCGGGCAGCGGCTGCTGCCGGTCCTGGCCGCCGACCCCGACATCACGCGCCTGGTGGGGCTCGACATGCGGCCGCCCCGGCGCCGGGCACGGAACCTCGAGTTCCACCTCGTCGACGTCGCCCGCTCGGAGTTGAAGCCGCTGCTCGAGGGCATCGACGTGCTCGTGCACCTGGCGACCGTCGTCGACCCGATCGTCGACGAGGCGCTCATGGCCCGCGTCAACGTCGACGGGACCCGCCGGGTGCTCGACGCCGCGGCCGCGGTGGGCACGCGGAAGCTGGTGCGGGTGTCGAGCGCGGCGGTCTACGGCGCCTGGGCCAACAACGCGGTGCCGCTCACGGAGGACTCGCCGCTGCGCCCGAACCCGGGCTTCTCGCCGGCGGTGCAGGCGGCCGAGGTCGAGCGGATCCTCGCCGAGTGGGGCGAGGACCACCCGGCGGTGACGGTGACGACGCTGCGGAGCGCGCCCGTGCTCGGTCCCGGCGCGGAGCGGCTCCCGTCGCGTCTGCTGCTCGGCCGACCCCGGCTGCGCGTCCGGGGCGCCCGCCCGCCGGTCCAGGCCGTCCACGTCGACGACCTCGTGGCGGCGCTGGCGCTGGTGGTGCTCGGCGAGCACCCGGGCACCTTCAACGTGGCGTCGGACGGGTGGCTCGGGCCCGACGAGGTGGACACGCTCGTGCCCCGCCGGGGCCTCCCGCCGCTGCCGCCGACGCTCCTCGAGCGCGTGCTGGGCCTCATGTGGCGGACCGGCCTGGGTGACGTCCCGCCCGCCGTGCTTCCCTACCTCATGTATCCGTGGGTGATCGCCAACGACCGGCTGCGTGGGCTCGGGTGGGCGCCCCGCCACGGCAACGACGCCGCCATCGTCGACGGCCTCGACTCGCTCGGGCCGGTCCAGTCGCGCCGGCCGCTCGTGGTCCTCGCCGCCGGCGCGCTCGCCGGCGCCGGTGTCACCGCGTGGCTGCTGGGGCGCCGCTGGCGGCGAGGTGCTCCTTCTGCCACTCGTCCCAGTCGGGCGTGAAGTAGCGGACCCGCGTCTTCTTGTACTCCTTCACCGACCACAGCAGCGCGTAGTCGTCGACGCCGGTCTCGTCGCGGATGGCGGCGATGGTCGTCTCGCAGTCGCGGCCGTGCTTGCCGTGCACCATCGTGAACACCGAGTACGGCCAGTCGGGATAGGTCGGACGCCGGTAGCAGTGGCTCACCAGCGCGAAGCCGGCCATCTTCGGCCCCAGCTCGGCGAGCTGGTCCTCGGGCACCGCCCACACGCCCATCGCGTTGGCCTTGAAGCCGGCGGTGCGGTGGTTCATGACGGCCGCGAAGCGGCGCATGAGCTTGCGCTCCTTGAACGACGTCAGCAGCTCGAGCACGCGGTCCTCGCCGCAGCCGAGCTGCTCGCCCTGGGCCGCGAACGGGCGCTCGACGAGCGGCAGGTCCTCCTGGACGATGCCGATGGCGGCCACCTCGAGATCGGAGAGGACCGGCGCCTCCATGTCGGGCCGGCGCTCCGGCCGCTCGTGCTCGCCGACCGTCGCCTTGGCGTCGGCGGCCGTCTTGCCGGTCATGTCGAGCTTCACGCCGATCTTGTAGAGCTGCAGCGTCGGCAGCCGGCGGGTGACGAGCGCGCCCGACTCCCGGTGGAGGGCGTCGACGTGCTCCTCCAGCGACTCGCCGGGCGGCACGGCGATCGTGTACCAGAGGTTGAAGGCGTGGTTCCGCTTGTAGTTGTGGCTCACGCCGGGGTGCTCGCTGATGGCCGCGGCCGCCTCGTCGACGCGGTCGGCGTCGATCTTCGCCGCCACCAGCGACGAGTTGTACCCGAGGGCCCGGGTGTCGAAGATCGCCGACAGCTGGCGCAGCACGCCGAGCTCCTTGACCGCCTGCACGCGGGCCCGCACGTCGGGCTCGGAGAGGCCGAGCCGCTCGCCCAGCACCGCGTAGGGCCTCGGCTCCAGCGGGAAGTCCCACTGGACCGCGTTCAGCAGCTCGCGGTCGCTGTCGGTGAGAACCGGATCACTCATCGTGTCACCCATCGTGGCGGCACGTCACCGCTCCAGCAAATCAGGCCGGCCTAGGCGCCGAGACCGGCGAAGGTGGCGCCACCAATGGTGCGGTTCCCGAGCGACACCTGCTTGGTCAAGCGCCCGCCGGCGCGGGTGAAGTCGATCGTGGCCGGGTCGCCGTTGCGCAGCCCCTCGACGGTGGCGACCAGGTCGCCGGCGTCGGTGACGCGGCTGGTGTTGCCGTCGGCGACGACGGCGGTGATGACGTCGCCGGGCTCGAGCCCCGCCGCGGCGGCGGGGCTGTTGGCGGCCACCGCCGTGATCGTCGCCCCGCCGCCGGCCCGGTCGATCGCGCCCACGACGTTCACGCCCAGCCACCCGTGGTGCACCATGCCGCTCGTCTCGAGCTGGTCGACGACGTCATGGGCGAGGCTGATCGGCACCGCCTGGCCGGGCAGCGCGGCCGAGTTGATGCCGACCACCGAGCCGCCGGTGTCGACGAGCGCGCCGCCGGAGGCGACGCGGTTCAGCGAGGGGTCGGTCGAGGCCATCCGGACGTCGGTCTCGAGCAGGCCGCTGAGCACCACGCCGGCCGGCCCGGCCGACACGGTGTGCAACGCGCTGACGATCCCTTCGCCGGCCCAGCGGTGCTGGCCCGCGCTCAACCCGAGCGCGATCACCGCGTCGCCGACCTGGAGCTCGTCGCTGTTGCCGAGCCGGGCCCCCGAGAGATTGCCGCCGTCGACGCCGAGCAGCGTGAGGTCGGTCTCGGGGTCGTTCCCGAGGACGCGGGCCTGGCTGAGGCGGCCGGTCGCGCTCGTCACCATGATCACGGTGGCCGAGCCGAGCAGCGAGGTGCTGGTGAGGACGCGGGTGCCGTCCATCGCGACCCCCGACCCCTGCGCCTCGCCGGTGGGGCTCACGGCCCGCACCGACACCACGCTCGGCGCGGCGGCGTTCACGATGTCGGCGACCGAGGAGCCGGCCGGCACCGGCGGTGGCGGCGCGGGCGTGTTGCTCGAGGTGCTGCTGCCGCTGAAGGCACCGACGCCGGCGAGCACGCCGACGACGACGCCCACGCTCACGAGCGCGACCAGGGCGGCCAGGCCCCACTCGCGCCGCCTCGGGCGCTGCCCTTCCCGCCAGGCGGCGAGGGCCGCCCCGACCTCGCTCGGGTGGAACCACACCCGATCGAGCGGGTGCGGGGGCGGTCCAACGGGCTCATCCTCGTCGGGCTCCTCGACGGGCATGGCCACGAACTGTACCGACGGCCCTTCGCGCTTCCGCCGCGGCCCGCGTGCTCATCGCGGCTCGGAACGTCACGCTGAACGTTCAGTACCATGACGGCCGTGCCGGTGCCGCGTGCGGGTGGGGAGTGGATCGCGCTCACGGGTGACCGGCTGTCGATCGAGGACGCGAGCGCGTGGGCGACCACACCGGGCACGGGTGCGGTCGTCGCGTTCGCGGGCACGGTGCGTGACCACGCCGAGGGTCGGGCCGGGGTCGTCGGGCTGTCCTACGAGGCGTACGAGGAGGTCGCGCGGCAGCGCCTCGCTGACGTCGCGGCCGAGACCCGGCGCCGCTGGCCGGTCGTCGAGCGGCTCGCCCTCCTGCACCGGGTCGGCGACCTGGCGCTCGGCGAGGTGTCGGTCGTCGTCGTGGCGTCGGCCCCCCACCGGGCCGAGGCGTTCGAAGCGGCCCGCTTCGCGATCGACACGCTGAAGGAGACGGTCCCGATCTGGAAGCGGGAGCACTGGGCCGAGGGGTCGGACTGGGCGGTCGGCGCCCACTCGATCCGGGCCGTCCGCGAGCTGGACCGGGCGTAGCCGTGCCCCGCGACCTCGCCATCGACCTCGGGACCGCCAACACCCTCGTCTACTCGCGCGGCCAGGGGATCATCCTCAACGAACCGACCGTCATCGCGCTGAACAGCCGGACCCAGGACGTGCTGGCCATGGGTCACGAGGCGTGGCACATGATCGGCCGCACGCCGGGGCACATCGTGGCGGTCCGGCCGCTGCGCGGCGGCGCCATCACCGACTTCGAGATCACCCAGCGCCTGATCCGACTCATCTTCGCCCGGGCCGGCATCACCCGCCTGCAGCGGGCCCGGGTGCTCGTGTGCGTGCCGTCGGCCATCACCCACGTGGAGCAGCGGGCCGTGCTCGAAGCGACGCGGCGGGCCGGCGCCGCGCAGACCTACCTCATCGAGCAGCCGATGGCGGCCGCCATCGGCGCCTCCATGCCGATCCACGAGCCGCTCGGGAACATGGTGGTGGACGTCGGCGGCGGGACGAGCGAGATGGCCGTCATCTCGATGGGCGGGATCGTCGCCCTCCAGGCGGTCCGCATCGGCGGCTTCGACGTCGACGCCGCCATCTCGAACTACCTGCGACGCGTCCACGGCGTCGCGGTGGGCGAGCGCACGGCCGAGGAGATCAAGATCGCGGTCGGCTCCGCCTTCCCGACCGAGCAGGAGTACAAGGCCGAGATCCGCGGCCGCGACCTCATGAGCGGCCTGCCCCGCACCGTCGTCCTCGAGCCCGAGGAGCTGCGGGAAGCGATCGACGACCCGCTCACGCGGATCATCGGCGCCGCCAAGCTGGCGCTGGCCGAGACGCCGGCCGAGCTCGGTCAGGACCTCATCGAGATGGGCATCCAGCGCGTCGGCGGGAGCGGCATGCTGCGCGGCTTCGACCAGCGCCTCGAGCACGAGACCGGCGTCCCGGTCCGGCTGGCCGAGATGCCGCTCGAGACGGTCGTGCTCGGCGCCGGCCGCTGCCTCGAGTCGTTCGACCGCGTGCGCGAGATG
>Ga0102924_1003479_pt1 | contig 16480 bp, 10 predicted proteins | sample PaiPotPPM11metaG_FD_80116 | JGI IMG/M metagenome (GOLD analysis project Ga0102924, IMG submission 80116) | Iron sulfur acid spring bacterial and archeal communities from Banff, Canada, to study Microbial Dark Matter (Phase II) - Paint Pots PPM... ... | reverse complement strand
ATGTGCAACAGCTTTCGCAGGCGGAAAACACCTTAATTCAAGTTAGGCCGCCTGCGGGTGACGTGACAAACCATTTGAATACAACACCTTCGAGTGTACACCGCCCGTAGTTCTCTTCTTTCAACGTTCGAGTTGCTGAGTTTTACGGCACCGTAATTTCAATGAATGAACCGCTAGGTTCATTTTATGTGAGTCGTTCCCTGCCACGGCTCTTTCTCCAAGCCGGCCGACGCTAACCCCAACAAATTCATTGCGCAAGAATAATACCTGCGACTTTGCTGAGCCTTGTTTGTTTGGGTGAAGGCAAAGACGAAAACGAGGCTACTATCACTTCATAGAACATATACTATAAGGTATTGACAATTCATTACACATCTGGTATTGTAAAGACGACCCTCGTAAAACCATACTCCTCATGGGAACGGGTGGCTATGTTAGGTTTTCCAGAGTTATGGCGTGCTTGTTGCACATTCGGAAGACATTAGCTGCCGTTTCGTCCGTACCGGGAGCCAAAATTCTCACGGATCGCGCCGCCCACCCGGTTCAGTCATTTTGGAGATATACCATTGAGTGCCGTTACGAATTGTCAAGGCGAAACAAGTCCGGGAAGGAGAGTCCGAAGTTTGTGGCAAGTCTGCGAGGTTTTCAAATCGATTGCTTCAGGTTCGATAAGTGAAAAGCTTTCAGGGGAAGACCATTACGTCCTTAGAACTGAAGGTCATTATCGTCTACGGTATCTCTATCAGCCTCCTGATGCTGCTTGGTCTTCTCGAGCACCGGACCGTCCGGAGGCTCGCCGCGAATGACCAGTGGGTGGAGCACTCGGAGGATGTGCTTGATTCCTTGGATAAACTCCTCGCAGGGGATGTGAGTGAGGAGAGTGCGCACGCGGCCTACTTGGCTGAAGGCAACCCGGCAAATCTTGCGTCCTGGCAATATGCGCAGGAAGGAACGGATCGCGCTCTGCGGCGGGTCCGTAAGCAGACCGCCGATAACCCGGCCCAGATTCGGCGGATTGATGAACTCCAGAAGCTAATCCAAGAGCACCGCAAGCGGCACATGGGAGAAAGTACTCAAGGCTTAGGAAACCGGCTTCCTACCGGATGGAGCACGCGCTTAGCCTTCGAACATGTAGCGCAGGCAGATATTCAAAACCTAATCCTCCAGATGTTCCAGGAGGAAAGGGGACTGTTGGCGCAACGGCACTCAGCGGCTTCAGCCAGCGCCCGCCGGACGGTAGTGATCGCTTCGATCGGGTCCATTTTGGTGTTAGTGCTGCTATTGTTCGCAATTGCCCTGATTCATCGGGATTTCACAGGCCGGCGCCGGGCCGAAGCCGGCCTGCACCGCGAAAGGGACCTGCTTCGCGCTCTGATGGACAATGTTCCGGATATGATTTATTTCAAAAACGCGAAGAGGCAGTTCACAAGGATCAACAGGGGAGAAGAAATGAAGCTCGGTTTGGATTCACCCGAGGAGGCTATCGGTAAGACTCAGGCTGATTTTCTGACTCCGAGGCAGGCATCTTTGATTGCAGCGGAAGAAGAACGTATTTTGAAGAACGGAGAGGCCATTCTGGCAAATGTTGAGCCGATCCAGTTCGCCGATGGCCAGACCCGGTGGCTATCCGTCACCAAGATCCCACTGAAAGACAACTCCGGGGCGATCACGGGATTGGTTTCGATAGCCAGGGACATTTCTCGCCTGAAGGAAGCAGAAGAGGCTCTTGAAAAATCTAAGGAAGAATTAGAGGCGCGCATTGAGGAACGGACCTCGATGCTGTCCCGATCGAACGAGATGTTGAAAAGCGAGATTGAGGAACGGCGCAGTGCAGAAGCAGCATTGGTCGCATCGGAGGAGAAGTACCGCCTTCTCTTTGAATCGAATCCGAATCCAATGTGGGTCTATGACGCGGAATCGCTGAGGTTTATCGCCGTCAATGACGCGGCCGTCCAGCGTTATGGCTTCAGCAAGGAAGAGTTCCTAAACATGACCATCCTGGAGATTCGTCCGGAGGAGGACCGGGAGGCCGTGGCTCGAGCAGCCCACGAAGCAAGTGGCCCAGGGGCTAGGGTCGGCGAATGGAGGCACACGAAAAAGGATGGGAACGTCATCGACGTGGAAGTTGTCACCCGTCCGGTAATTTTTAATGGGAAAAATGGCCGTTTGGTATTGGCTAACGATGTGACTGCAAGGAAGCAGGCAGAGGCCGTCATTCGAACCCTGAATCAGACGCTTGAGCAGCGGGTGTTGGAGAGGACAGCCCAACTGGAGGCCGCCAATAAGGAGCTTGAGGCTTTCAGCTATTCGGTTTCACATGACCTTCGCGCCCCCCTCCGGCAGGTCGCTGGCTTCGCTAAGCTCCTTCTCGAAGATTGTTCGGAGCAGCTTGATGAAAAAGCCCAGCACTACTTTCAGCGCGTCATCGAGGCCACAGACCGGATGTCCCTGCTGACCGACCACCTTCTGAGACTCTCCCGGGTCACCCGCCAGGAGTTGGCGAAGAAACCCACGGACTTGAATGCTGTCCTGCACTCAGCGATGAATGACGTCAGTGACGGGACCGGGGAGCGCAAGATTCAATGGGAAATCCGGAGCTTGCCGGTGGTTGCTTGTGACCCGGATCTGGTCAGGCAGGTCTTCACCAACCTTCTTTCGAACGCGCTGAAGTTCACCCGGGGCCGTGATCCTGCGGTGATTCAGGTCGATCATGAAGGTGAGGACGGGCAGCCAATCATTTTCGTGAAGGATAACGGCGTTGGGTTTGACATGAAATACGCCGCCCGGTTGTTTACAGTTTTTCAAAGGTTGCATAGCGTAGAGGAATTTGAAGGGACCGGAGTGGGTTTGGCAACGGTCGACCGGATTATCCGCAAACATGGAGGGGAAGTCTGGGCTGAATCACAACCCGGCAAAGGCACTGTATTCTATTTCACGCTGGGCCCGGGCGTCGTCCAGAAGCGAGAGAAAGCCTGAATCCCGGGCATAGCCTGGAGGGTCGCATGCACCGAAACGCCGTCGATATTCTGCTGGTCGAAGACAATCCTGCGGATGAGGAGCTCACCCTAATTGCGTTGCGCAAGAACAAAATTGCTAACGCCATCCATGTCGTGCGAGATGGGGAGGAAGCTCTGGACTTTCTGCTGTGCCGAGGGCCGTTCGAAGGCCGCTCCCCCTTGCCGCCTCCCCGGCTGATTCTGCTTGACATCCGTCTTCCGAAAATTGACGGGCTTGAGGTGCTGCGTTGCATCAAGCAAAATCCTTCCACGCGGGCCATCCCGGTGGTCATGCTGACTTCCTCCAAGCAGGAAGAAGATGTGGTGAAGAGTTACGAGTATGGTGTGAATAGTTTTCTTCAGAAGCCTGTCGATTTTGACCGTTTTTGTGAGATGGTCCGGCAGGCGGGGTTTTATTGGCTCTTGGTAAATGAGCCACCGCCCCCGGAAGCTTTTAGTCCTGTTGCTAGTTGCTAAATGAGGTGATCAAGTATGGCGCGACGCGAATTTACCGGAGGCCAAGTGAAAATGAATACCAGTTAAACATTCTGATCAGCATCCAATCTCTGAAGGTACGTAAGGCAGCCCTCGCCTCCTCGACCTCCTTCATGGCTTTGCTCGTTTGGAACGGCCGCGCCGGACCGCAAGGTTCTGGCATCCCCCCGGCGGCCTTGTTCTTCATTTACATCTATGGCTATTGCTGTGCCCGGTCCACCCGTTTTGAGCTCGAGGGGCGGGACCGTACCAGCAAGAGGGAATCGTGCATGAGAGCCAGAAAAGCTTCGGATTTGGAGCATCCTTTGTCCGGCAAGAACCAGTCAGAGAGGACCGGTCGCGGCAATCGTCTGGAAGAAGGAATGAGCCAATGGTAACGACCGAGATTCAGACGGGTTGCCACGAAGGTTCTGCGCCGCAGAAGCATCCTCTGCGGCTTCTCATCTTGGAAAACGAGCCCGCGGATGCAGAACTCTGCCTGCTCGAACTGCGGAAAGCTGGATTTCTGCTACAGGAAAAGATTGCGCAAACGCGGATGGAGTTTGAGCAAGCGATTTCAGCGAGTGTGCCCGATGTTGTCTTGGCCGATTTCAACCTGCCGGGATGGAATGGAATGGGAGCCCTGGAGGTCTTGCGCCAGAAGGGTTTGGACTCTCCGCTGATTCTTGTAAGCGGGGCGCTGGGAGAGGAATCGGCGGTGGACTGCATCAAGAGAGGGGCCACCGACTACGTCCTGAAGAACAACCTGGCACGGCTGCCTTTTGCAGTCGAACGAGCCCTTGAGGACCGCCGGCTTCGGGACGAGCGCGCCCGAGCACAGGCGGCGCTGCGCAAAGAAGAAGAGCGGTTTCGAGCGTTAATCGAGAACAGCGCCGACGGCATCGTTTTGATTGACGCGCTAGGCAGCATCATCTTCACCAGTCACGCCAATAACCATATCCTGGGTTATACGGCGGAAGAGCGTCTGGGTAAGAACATCTTTGAATTGCTTCACCCGGAAGATGGGCCGCGCATCAAGAAAGTCTTCGGAGCTCTAGTCCTGCGGCCGGGATCACGGGTAGTAACCGAGGTCCGTTACCGCCTCAAGACAGGGGGATGGCGGTGGCTGGAGTGTATTGCCAACAACCTGCTCACCGATCCTTCGGTAGCAGGGGTTGTGATCAACTACCGGGACATCTCCGAACGAAAGGAGGCAGAACAGAAAATCCGTACTCTGAATGAAGAACTGGAACAACGCGTTACGGAGCGCACTGCGCAACTCGAAGCAGTCAACCGGGACCTTCAAACAGAAATCACGGACCGGCGCCGCGCCGAAAAAATTCTTCAAAGGAGTCAGGAACGCTTCCAGTTATTGGTTGACGGCGTTAGGGATTACGCCATTTTTATGCTCGATCCCTCGGGCAGCGTCGGGAGTTGGAATGTGGGCGCCGAACGGATGACCGGATTCAGGGCAGAAGAGATTCTGGGCCGGCACTATTCCTGTTTCTTTTCTTCGGAAGAGGTGAATGCGGGCAGGCCACGGCAGATCCTCCGTATCGCTGAGACCGAGGGAAGATTTGAGGAGGAAGCATGGAGGGTGAGGAAAGACGGGACCCGCTTCCTGGCAAACGTTGTGGCGACGGCGCTCTACAGTTCTGAGGGCAGGCTTCGCGGCTTTTCCCACATCACCCGGGACGTTACCGAGTGGAGCAAAACGCAAGAAGCGCTAGAGACTTTGCGACTCCAAACCGAGATGATTTTGAATTCAGTGGGTGATGGAATCTGCGGTCTGGACCCGTCCGGGCACTGTACATTTTTCAATCCGACGGCGGAGCGGATGACGGGATGGAAAGCTCACGAGTTGGTCGGAAAGGACCTTCACGTCTTGATGCCTCATACTCGCGCCGATGGCTCACCCTATGCCCCCGAGGAGTGCCGCATCCGCAAAGCTTTGACCGAGGGCGTTACAAGCCGGGTGGATGATGAAATGTTTTGGCGGAAAGACGGGACTGGATTCCCTGTGGAGTATATCAGCACTCCGATCCGTAACCAGCAAGGGGGGATTCATGGCGCCGTGGTGAGCTTTCAGGACATTACCGAACGGCGAGCCATCGAGCGTTTGAAAGACGAGTTTGTCTCCATTGTAGGCCACGAGTTGCGCTCGCCTCTCACTTCGATCCGCGGCGCCTTGGGCCTGCTTGCCGCGGGCCTTCTTGCCGGGAACCCCGGCAGGATGCAGCAAATGCTGGACATTGCGTTGAAAAGCACAGACCGCCTGGTGAGGATGGTCAATGACATTCTGGACTTGGAGCGGATGCAATCTGGCCAGGTGCTCATGGCCCGGACCGGGTGCGATGCTGGCCAGTTGCTCAGCCAAGCTGCCGAGGCGATGCGCATGATGGCCGAAAAGACCTCTATCCGGCTGGAGCTTTCGGCGCCTTCGATCCCAGTACGGGCCGATTCTGACCGGATCATTCAAGTGGTCACCAATTTGCTAAGCAACGCCATCAAGTTTTCTCCTCCCGGGGCGGTTGTGGCGCTTTCCGCAATCCAGGAGGAGAATGAGGTGAAGTTTGGAGTTCGAGATCAGGGGCGTGGAATTCCCGTGGACAAGCTGGAAACCATCTTTGAGCGGTTCCGTCAGGTGGATGCTTCCGATTCTCGTGAGAAAGGCGGCACGGGTTTGGGTCTTGCCATTTGCCGCACGATCATCCAGCAGCACGGTGGCAGAATTTGGGTGGAGAGCGTGACTGGCGGTGGAAGCACCTTCTATTTCACATTGCCGGCAGGTCAGACCGCAAAACCGGAAGGCAAAAAATACAGTGCCCAGAACAATTTTGATCATTGACGATGATGAATCGATTCGTGAAATAGCAAAGGCGAGTCTGGAATTGACAACGGGTTGGGACGTCATGACTGCGTCCTCGGGCCTCGAAGGAATCGCCGCCGCCGGGACCAATCATCCGGACGCCATTCTTCTGGATGTCATGATGCCAGACATGGACGGCCCTGCTGTTTTCCGGGGTCTGAGAGGCCAGCTAGACGCCCCCGCGATCCCGGTGCTCTTTTTAACCGCGAAAATCCAGAAGAGCGACCTTCGGGAGTTTAAGGATCTGGGAGTTCAAGGTGTGATTTCGAAGCCCTTTGACCCGTTAAAACTTGCCGGCTTGGTCGCGCTGCTGCTCGCTTGGCCAACGGTGACGGAGTAACCACAATGACCGATCCAAAAGAGGGCCACAAGGCCGGCCGAATCGTGATGGCGGGGCTCCCGCCCGAGTTGGAATCACAACTTCTCCGCCGTTTGCGTGACTTCAACATAAAATCAACCAGCTCCGGAAGCGGCGCCCTGATGTCTTTGGCCGAAGAAAAAACATCAGTTCTGATTCTGGATCACCGGTTACGGGAACCATCCGCGCTCGATGTCCTGAGTGAAGTTCGCAGGTCCCAGAATGGCTCGTTTTTGCCTGTCATTTATTGCCTCGACAATCAGGCGCCCCTGGACCTTCCATCCACCCTGGTGAGAAGTTTTGGCGTGAGAGCCGTGTTGTATCATCCTCTCGATACGGATGAGTTGATACGGCAAGCCGCAAGCTTGTCAGGAAATCAGAGTCTTTTAAGAGCGGTTGAACCTGAAAAAAGCGCCAGTCCGCCGGATTCTCCTCTCGAGGGCCTTCAGCAGAAGTTTGTCAGCCTTTTTCTGGAAAGAGTGGAAGTTCTCGAAAGGGCCGGACTGGAATTGCTTGAGGGCCGCCTCGCTCCTGCTCTGCGGAAGGATGCCGAGCGGGAGGCGCATCGGCTGGCGGGATCACTCGGAACACTGGGTTTCCACGCCGGTTCACGATTTGCGCAAGAGGTAGAAAAGATCCTTCAGCACGGTGTCAACCTCAGTGAGCACGAGGCTCTACGTTTCTCGGAATTGGTGGTGGCCCTCCGCCTTGACCTTGAACGAAGGCCGGCCAACGCGAACGAGCCACCGCCAACAACACCCCGGCCGCATCCGGTTCTGCTGGTATCCGGCGATGAGCCATTTTCAGAAAAGTTGTGCGTCGAGGCCGCAGCCTGTGGCCTCGAGTTGGAATGTGTCCCGGACGTTTGCGCGGCTCGAGATTGGGTCGAGAGTCATGAACCCTTTCTGGCGATTCTCGACTTGGGGCGAGGACAGAGCGAAGAAGAGAGTTGGGAGTGGATGGAGGAATTAAGCGCACATGTACCACCAGTCCCAACGGTGGTATTGACCGGCAAAGACACGTTGGTGGACCGGGTTGAGGTGGTGCGGCGCGGGGGACGCGGATTTCTGCCCCGGTCCCTCTCCGCCGGTCAAGTCATGGATTTTATCGTGCGTCTAGCCGAGCGCCTTCGAGCTTCAGAAACCAAGATTCTGGTTGTTGATGATGATCCTCAGGTGCTCGAGGCTTTGCAGGCGCTCCTTGGGCCTCGAAGTCTGCGCGTTACCGCTCTGGAAGATCCGCTCAAGTTTTGGGAGGTCTTCAACCAGGTTTCACCGGACCTTCTGATCCTGGATGTGGATATGCCTCATCTGACGGGAATCGAGTTATGCCACGTGGTCCGGAATGATCCGCAACGGGCGGAAGTTCCTGTCTTGTTCCTGACGGCTCACGCCGATCCGGATACGGTGCGCAGGGTGTTCTCCGCCGGAGCCGACGATTTTGTGACGAAGCCGATCATCGGGCCGGAATTGCTCACCCGCATTTTTAACCGGGTAGAACGGAGCCGCCTGCGGCGCAACCTCCTGGAAATCGACCCGCTAACGGGCGTTTTCAACCGCCGCAAGTCGAGGCAGGTTCTTGAGGATTTCATCCGTTTGGCCAATCGCCACAGCCAACCGATGGCGCTCGGGGTGATTAATTTAGATCATCTTCGTAAGATCAATGAACGGAGCGGATACGGCGGAGGGGATTCGGTTCTTAGAAAATTGGGGCAATTGATGCAGCGCCACTTTCGCAGCGAGGATGCAGCCGCCCGTTGGGGCGGGGAAGACTTCGTGGTTGGAATGTACGGGATGAGCCGCTACGATGGCGTCCAAAGGCTGGCCGAATTGCTGGAGGCCTTCCGCCAGGGGGAAAGTACGAACCAAGAGGAGGCCGGATTCCAAACGACATTTTCTGCGGGGGTCGCGGAGTATCCGGAAGATGCGAACGATGTCGAGGGATTGTTCTTGGCTGCGGCGGAAGCCATGCGGATGGCGAAGGCCGCAGGACGCGACCGCGTGCTCCCAGCCGGTTGGGACTCCACACAGAGAGAAAAGCTACGCAGTGTCGACGTGGCGTTGGTCATGGCCGACGAGGCGGAGGCTCACCTTCTCTTGAATGCTCTCCAAACTCGGGGATACCGCGCCCGATGGTTGCAGGACGGGAAAACAGCCTTAAAGATGCTTGGAGGTGAGAGGCCCATTCTGGGCGCGCGGGTTGTCTTGATTGAGGTGGAGTTGCCTGGGATGGATGGCCTGTCACTATTGAAACACCTGGCCTGGAGCGGAAGCCTGAAAGAATTAAGAGCCATCATGTTGACTTCACCTTCCGTGGGCAATGACGCTCAGGCCGCATTGCAACTTGGAGCATTTGATCAAGTGGTGAAACCTTTCAATCCTCCCGTCGTGGTTCAACGCATCCGGCGCGCCTTGGAGTCTTGAGGGCGAATATCATGGAGAGCTTGCTTTGGCCCTGTCACTGCCGGACGTTTCCGGCCTCCCAAGGACGGTAGTGGTGCGGTTTGTTTGCTGTAGCGGCGCTCGGAGCCTGCCCTGGAAGGGAGCGCCGACCCTGGATCCTCAACGTTTTTCGGCGCGCATAGAGCGCCGCTCCAGCAAATTGCGCCACTACCCCAAAGACTCCCACCTTGCTATTCGGTCTTTAATGGGCCCGGTCATTCCGAAGGGCAGCGCGTGGATGATTTTCATGGTGTTCGTGCTGCCGCTCCCGGTTACGGAAGGCATACGGATGCTGGCGCAAATTCCGCCGGATTGCCGGATGATTCTTGAGGTAATGGGCAAGATGAGGATGATTCCTCATGTAAGCCGGATTGTCAACCAGACGCGGGTTCCGGTTCAGTTGGCGCGCTACCTTCGGATGTTTATCCAGATACTGGTTGTCAAACCGGGCAAGCTCGCTCCGGTCGATGCCCTGCCGATTAGGCGTGGGTGGTCCCACCGGCCCCGGTGTTGCGGCCGTGGATTGTGCATGCAGGGCGGCCAGCGGCGCCAGCATCAAAGTAAACAGGACAGCAACCAACAGTGAGAATTGCCCTTTACTTGTTCTCTCAGTCGTTTTCATGGTTCCTCCGAATCGTTGTCATTCAGCAATCGCTTCTACTCCATTTTTCCCCCGCATCCTTAAACACGAACGCCAGAAGAAAGTTTCGGTGGCAAATGATGAAAAGCAATAAGTCATATTCTCTTAAAGGCTTTCTCGATCTCCCGGAGAGAGTATCGGAGAACAATGGGCCGGCCATGAGGGCAGGCCATCGGGCAGTCCGTGCGTGAAAGCTCGCGGATCAGCCACTCCATTTTCTTGGGATCGAGTGGCGTGTTGATCTTGATTGCAGCGTGGCAGGCTACGGACGCTGCAATCTGGCCGCGTAGTACGTCGAGCGAAATGGCGCGGGCCTCGGGGCCAATTCCATCCAGGATTTCGATCAGCAGCCGCTCGGCATTATCGGCGTGAATATCGGCGGGAGCGGTTTTGATGGCCAGAGTCCGCTGCCCGAAGGGTTCCACATCAAAACCATTGGCCTCAAGCTCCCGTGCGATCTCCCGAAAGGTGGCGAGCTGCTGAGGTTGCAGTTCGACGATAATCGGGAGCAGCAAGCGTTGGCCCTCGACACGTTGTTCCCGCCGCTGCCTCAGGTGGCGCTCAAACAGAATTCGTTCATGAGCAACGTGCTGGTCAATAATCCACAAACCTTCGGCATTAGTGGCGATGATGAAACTCTCGCGTACTTGTCCCAACGGAAATAAGTCCAGAGGGAACTCGCTGGGCCGGGATGCGGTTGAAACCACCGGTTCGTGAACCGGGCTGGGACGCAGGCGGGCAGCGGCGCTTTCCGGTTGAAGCGCAGCAACACCTCCTTCGGCCTGATTTTCACCTGCCACTCTACCCTCTGGAAATTCCAGGGCCAAGCGCAACGTTTCAGCCGGCGGATACGCTGGCGAAAGTTGGAAGTCAGGGGTTGCAGGTGACGGCGGGGAAGACTCCTCGTTCCCGACATCGGTTTCATCGGAGGCCGGGATCGCTGACGGATGCGGCAGCGGTGTTTCCTCGGCCAGGCGCTCCTTGGCGATTGCATCAATCTCGCGGCTCAGGTCATCCAGAAAACTGCTGCGGCCCCGCGACATGGGAAACGAGTCGATGGGCTTAGAGGTAATCAGGGCGCGCCGGATGGAATCCCGCGCGAAGTCGTGAATGAATCCGGAATGCCGGAACCGGACTTCGGTTTTTGCGGGATGAACGTTCACGTCCACTTCGCGCGAGGGAAGTTCGATGAAGATCAACGCTACGGGGAAAACCGCTGGGGGCAGAATGTTGCGATAAGCTTCCTGAATGGCGTGCAGGATCAGCCGGTCCCGGACCAGGCGGCGGTTTACGAAGAAGTAAATCTGGTTTCGATTCAGCCGTTGAACTTCCGGCCGGGAAATAAATCCAGAAAGCCGGACGACTACCGGCTCGGGGGCCGCTAACTCCTCTTCTCCATCTCCGGTCACGGGGATTGGCATCGGCCGCTCGACGAGCGGAATTTCCACGAGCTGATCGAGCGTCTTTGGGCCCATCACCTGATAGATCCGGTCTCGATAGCTTCCCACCGGTGACACGTTCAACACTTCGTTGGTCAGAGACGAAAGGCGGAAGGCGATCTCCGGATGGGCCAGCGCGTAATGGGTGACGAGTGAGGCCGTGTGGCCGAGCTCGGTGGATTCGGACTTCAGGAATTTGCGCCGTGCCGGGGTATTGAAAAAGACGTCCCGCACTTCCATGCGAGTGCCCGCTGCGCGGGGAATGTCCCGCACGTCTCTCATGCGGCCCCCGGCAATCTCGATCTGCGTCCCGGCCGGTTCCGAAGCGTGCCGAGTCTCCAGTGACACGCGGGAGACGGCGGCAATCGAGGGCAAAGCTTCGCCCCGGAAGCCCAGCGTTGAAACTTCGAACAAATCTTCAATCGTTTTAATTTTGCTGGTGGCGTGGCGCTCAAACGCCAGCATGGCATCGTCCCGCGTCATCCCAACGCCATCATCCTCAAGCCGGATCAGACGCTTTCCGCCCGCTTCCACCGCAAGGTCCAGGCGCCGGGCTTGAGCGTCCAGTGAATTTTCCAGCAGTTCCTTGACGATTGAGGCCGGGCGTTCCACCACCTCGCCCGCTGCGATTTTGTTGGCGATTGCCTCGGGAAGGATGCGAATGATAGTCATGGCTATGCCCAGAAATTCAGGTTTGGATCATCTGTCACGCAAGGCGGCCCCAAACAACCTCGCTGGATTCGGACTCCTCGGCCCTCCGGCTAAACATCCTCGCGGATTTTCAACCCCAGCTCTTCAAGCTGTTCAGGCTCGACCAGCGAGGGAGCATCCGACATCACATCCACGGCGCTTGCGGTCTTGGGAAATGCGATAACTTCCCGGATGTTCGACTCACCGGCCATCAGAGCCGCGATGCGGTCGAAGCCGAGCGCGATCCCGCCGTGCGGGGGCGTTCCGTAATCGAGCGCGTCAAGAAAAAAGCCGAAGCGCTCCCGGGCTTTTTCGGGAGTCATGCCGAGCACTTCAAAAATTTGCTGCTGGATATCGCGGCGGTGGGTACGAATCGAACCGCCGCCAATCTCAGAGCCGTTGAGCACCAAGTCATAAGCGCGAGCCTTCACGTCACCCGGCCGCTCCGTCAGAAAAGCAAGGTCTTGCTCGCGAGGTGATGTGAACGGATGGTGCATGGCTGCGAACCGTTTTTCTGTCTCGTCGTAATCAAACATCGGAAAATCTACCACCCAGAGGAAACTCCAAACACCGGGTTTGATCAGATCAAGGCGCTTTGCTACTTCCAAGCGCAGTTCGCCGGACGCCTCATCGAGATGCCGTAGGGCGGCAGGTCCAGAGCCACCGGCCTTGCGTCCGAGTAGCAACACTAGATCTCCTGGTTGCGCCCCGGTTTCGTGAGCCATCGAACGGACGGCCTCTGCGCCTAACACCTTTTCAAGCGGCGAATGGACTTGTCCCTCTGCCGATTTCAGATATGAAAACCAATCGGCTCCTATACTCCGCGCCGTTTCTTGCAGCTTATCAAGCTGTGAACGCGATGCGGATTCAAAGCCCGGCGCCCGCATGGCCTTAATCTGGGCATCAATCTTCATTTTCTCAGTGGCGGATTCGGGCAGCTTCACTCGTTTCCATTCCAGTGCGAATCCGGTGTGGGGCTTGTCGGAGCCATAGCGTTCCATCGTTTCATCATAGGAGAACAATGGAAACGGTCGCTGAACCTTCACGTCTACCAGCGCGAACAATTTCTCCATTAAGCTCTCGATGATCGAAAACAGGATCTCGCGTTGCGGGAAGGCCATCTCGATATCCACTTGGGTGAATTCCGGCTGGCGGTCGGCGCGCAAATCTTCATCCCGGAAGCAGCGCACAATCTGGAAGTAGCGGTCAAAGCCGGCGATCATCAGAATCTGCTTGAAGATTTGCGGAGATTGCGGCAGGGCATAGAAGTGGCCGTGATGGACGCGGCTCGGCACCAGGTAGTCCCGCGCCCCTTCGGGAGTCGAGCGCGTCAGAAAAGGCGTTTCAATCTCGATGAAGCCGTGTTCACTCAGGTGATGGCGCACCGCAAGCGCAGCGTGGTGGCGCAAGCGGATGTTCTGCTGCATGCGGCGGCGGCGGAGGTCGAGATAGCGGTAGCGCAGCCGGGTCTCCTCGTTGGTCTTCGTCTCATCTTCAACCGGGAACGGTGGAGTCTTCGATTCGTTGAGCAGCAGCAAGTTCTTAGCGCGGACTTCAATCTTTCCGGTCGGAGTCTGGGCGTTCACAGTCTCAGCCGAGCGCAGCAGGACGCCGCCTTCAACGCCTACCACATATTCCGGCCTCACCTCTTCGGCCTTGGAGTGCGCCTCCGGGCTCTCGTCACGGTCGCACACCACTTGGGTGATGCCGGTGTGGTCGCGCACATCCAGGAAGATCAAGTGGCCCAGGTCGCGCCGGCGGGCCACCCATCCCGTCAGGAAGACGCTGGTGCCGTGATCAACTTCGCGCAGTTCCCCACAGTAATGCGTGCGTTGTCTTTCACCGAGAAGATCGAGTTTCAATGTCGCTCCTGATGCCGTTACGTTTCGCGTAACGGGGATTTTGATCCGATGGCAAGGGCCGGCCACGCGCCGTTCGCAATTCCGCGCGGCCCAAGGGCGGCTGCTACGATTGAACCGGAGAGGATCTTTTCTCCCGTACAAAAGCGGCCACGCGGTCCGGCTCAACCGGGTGTTGCTCGCCGCTTGACATGTCTTTGACCTGGAAATTGGAAGACGCAAGCTCGCTTTCTCCGATGATGACGGCAAAGCGCGCCCGAAGGCGGTTGGCCGCTCCCAGCATCTTCTTCAGCTTGGCCGGCTCATAATTCATCTCCACGCTCAAGTCCCCGGCACGGAGGCTGCGCGCCAAGTCACGGGCTGGAATGAAAGCCCGGTCGTCCATCCAAGCCACATAGACATCGATGCTTTCAGGGTTCGGGAGCTTGCCGGCCTCTTCGACGGCCATCAGCAGGCGGTCTTCACCGATGGCGAAGCCAAAACCGGGGATGGGCGGTCCACCGATCGTTTCCGAAAGGCCGTCGTAGCGGCCGCCGCCGAGCAGGGCATTTTGAGCGCCCAGGCTGCCGCTGGTCATCTCGAAGGCGGTTCGCGTGTAGTAATCCAGGCCGCGCACCAAGCGTGGCATGATGGTGAACGGAATGCCGCGATCCGTCAGTTCCGCTGTGACTCGGTCAAAATGCTGGCGGCATTCGGGTCCAAGATGCTCAAGAATCGTGGGTAACTGATCGATTAACGCTTGATCCTCGGGCACCTTGCAATCAAGGACACGAAGCGGGTTGGTATCGGCGCGGCGCTGGCAATCCGCGCAGAGTTGAAACCTGATGGGCTCCAGCGCACGCCGCAGGATGCGGAGGTACTCGGGCCGGCACAGGTGGCAGCCCACCGAATTGAGCAGCAGCGTAACATTCTCAAGACCCACGCGGCTCAGAAACACCGTGAGCATCTCGAGCACTTCCACGTCCACCAGCGGGTGCTCGGAACCCAGCGCCTTGGCGCCAATCTGATAAAACTGGCGGTAACGGCCCTTCTGCGGACGGTCGCGGCGGAACATCGGGCCGATATAAAAAAGCCGCTGAATTCCGCCCAGGTTATAAAGGCTGTGTTCGATGGCGGCGCGCACCACACCGGCGGTGGCCTCGGGCCGCAGCGTCAGTGATTCGTGATCGCGATCCGCGAAGGTATACATCTCCTTCGTTACAATATCCGTTTCCTCACCCACGCCGCGAGCAAAGAGCGCGGTGGGTTCGAGGACCGGTGTGCGAATCTCCCGGAAATTGTAAACTGCAAACACGCTGCGAGCTTCGTCCTCCACACGCTGCCACAAGCCGGTTTCCGGCGGCAACAGGTCACGAGTGCCTTTGACGGAACGAATGGGCTGGATCGATTTTGGCATTTTATTAATCAGCAAAGAGGGCCGGGTCTGAGCCTTGCTTCCTGACGCCGCCCTGAAAGTCTCAGGCTCCGCGCTCAAGGCCTCTTTTTGCGGTCCGAAAGATAGTTCTCCTTATATTGCAGATAGTGGCTGGCGTGTGCGTCAATAAAGGCGCGATCAGCGTCTGTCAAATGGCGGATAAAACGCGCCGGCACACCAACATAGAGGCTGTTGGGGGGAATATCCGCGTTCTCCCGCACCAGCGCGCCTGCCGCGATGATTGCTCCCTCGCCCACTCGCGCGAAGCTCAACACCACAGCGCCCATCCCGATCAAGCAATGGTTGCCAATGGTGCAGCCGTGCAGCACTGCCCGGTGGCCCACCGTAACCCAATCGCCCAGAATGGTGGGTGCGCCTTCCACCGTGTGCACCACGCACCCATCCTGAACGTTGGAGTTGGCTCCGATGCGGATCAACTCAATATCGCCGCGCAATACGGTCTGAAACCAGATGCTGGCATTCTCGCCAATCTCGACATCACCGATGACGTCCGCGCTCTCCGCAAGGTAGGCTGAAGGGGCAATGCGCGGCTTGCGGCCCGCATAAGTCAGGATCATGCTAATCCTCTTTCAACTCTTAACTTGTTGATTACAAATGAATAGATCGGCTCTGCTCCTGAAATCAGCTCAACTCATACATAATACAAGGGTTAGTCGATTTTCAATGGCTTTGAGAGTGGCTTTGGATGGGTTTGGTCCTCGAGTCGTCCTTTGTTTTCAATGGAGTTTGGGTTTGCCCCCTTAAACAATCTTTTGCACGAGAACCGTCTCACCCTTCACATCTGCTCAGCCCTTGTCCATCCCTTTGTGGCGGGAGGGCAAATCCGTTTGGACTGGGCTTGCCGCCGCTTTGTGTGCCCAGACTCCGGGGAAAAGCGGAAGCAAGCTTCCGCGCTCCAAATGGTGGCGCGTAAACCCCGATCCTTTGTTTTCATATACATTCTAGCTTCGTTCCCTCAGTTTTAATGTAGCGCGGACACAAGCTACCGGCTCTGATCCGGGTTGTGAATGACGGATCGCGCTGGCGAGGACCTGAAAACCTGGGGTCGACGCTAGCGGCTTTGTTCCTCGCGCTTTCCCAGCATAGCAGATTACATTGCGGTGAATGAGACGAGTGAGACAGTTTTTTCAGGCAGGACCAACGATGCGGTAGGGAATGAGAACCTGTGAATAAACTCGCCGTGCCTGTCATCCTGAGTGAAGCGAAGGATCTAAGCATTTTGTTTTCAGTAAATGCCGAGATGCTTCGCTACGCTCAGCATGACATTTCCGGATTTTTT
>Ga0102924_1003478_pt1 | contig 16486 bp, 10 predicted proteins | sample PaiPotPPM11metaG_FD_80116 | JGI IMG/M metagenome (GOLD analysis project Ga0102924, IMG submission 80116) | Iron sulfur acid spring bacterial and archeal communities from Banff, Canada, to study Microbial Dark Matter (Phase II) - Paint Pots PPM... ... | reverse complement strand
GAGTTCGGTGCCCGTCTCCGCCTCCAGCCAGGCGACCAGCTTGGTCCAGTGCTGGGTGCCGCCGAAACCGGTGGCGAGCAGGCAGACCAGGCCGTCGGCGCACGCGAACACGCCGGTTCCGGCCAGCCGCTGGACGCCGCCGTTCCGGTGCCGCACAACTCCCTCCAGGTCGTAGAGCTGCGCGGCGTTCTCCAGGCCCATCACCACCGCCTCCATCATGGAGACGTCGACGTGCTGGCCCGGCCCCGTGAGCTCGGCGTGGGTGAGCGCGAGCATGGCCGCCACCGCCCCGAAGAGGCCGGCCGCCAGCACCGCCTGCTCCCCGGCCGGGCGTATCGGCTCGCCGTCGGCGTAGCCGCCCAGGTAGAGCAGGCCGCCGAGGGCGCTGGCGATCAGGTCGTCGCCGTCCAGCCCGGCGTACGGGCCGTCCTGGCCAAACGGCGTGATGCTGGTCAGCACCAGCCCGGGCCGCCTGGAACTGAGCGCGGCCCAGCCGAGGCCGCGCCGCTCCTGCACGCCCGGCCGCTCGCTCTCGATAACCAGGTCGGCGCGCCAGGCCAGCTCGCGCAGCGTCGCCGCGTCGCCTGGCTGGTCGAGATCGAGGCAAAGGCTGCGCTTGTTCGTGTTCATGTACAGGAACGGGATGCTCTCGGAGCGATCTCCCTCGCCGGTGAACGGTGGCTCCCGGCGCAACGGGGTTCCGTCGGGCGGCTCGACCAGGACGACGTCGGCGCCCAGGTCAGCGAAGAGCTTGCCACAGTAGTGGCCGAGGAGCCCGGACAGTTCCAGCACCCGGAGGCCTGCCAGCGGACCCGGCGGAGGGGCGATCATGTGCGTTCTGAACCTCCGATCGAGCTATCTATGATTATGATTGTTAGCATATGACAAGGCATCGGAAACGTGAAGCCTGAAGCCTGCGGGCCGGCGTCAGCCGCTAGCGGCGACGGCGCCCAGCAGGAAGCTGACCAGGTGCCTGGCATAGGTCCTGATATCGCGGGCCAGGCCGGCCTTGAGGTCGGGCGGCGTGCTCAGCACGTGCATCATGGCGCCGCCGGTCAGGGTATCGAGCAGGAGGGTGACCGGCGTGGCCGCGGTCAGCTCGCCGCGGCGGATGCCGCGCCGGACGATGGCCCGCGCGGCGAGCACCTGCGAGCGGCGCACGGCCGCGTAGTGCTCGGCCACGCCCGGGATGGCGGCGGCCTCCACGTGCAGGCGCAGCACGGCCTGGCTGTCCCGCCCGGCGTACAGCTTGAGCATCTGGACGGCCAACTCGGTCAGGTCGCCGCGCAGGGTACCGGTGTCCGCGTCCGCCACCCGGGTCAGGCGCCTGGTGACCGCCTCGGTGAGCAGCGCCTCCTTGGTGCTCCACCGCAGGTACACCGATGCCTTGCCGACGCCGGCCCGCCGGGCGACCGCCTCCATCGCGAACCCGGCCCAGCCCGCCTCGCCGAACAAGTCGAGCGCCGCCTGCGTGATCCGGCGGTCCACTTCCGGGTCGCGCGGGCGCCCGGCGCTGACGTGCGTGGCGGTCAGCGCGTCGTTTTCCAAGGTCAAGATCCTCCCGGGGCAGGCTCCGCGCGGCAGTTCACCGGTCGCCCTATTGCTGAACGGTACCCGTCAGGATACGGTGCCAGATAGTGAACGTAAACCGTTCAGTTAATATCCGGCGCGCAGCACGGGCACTCGGCGCCCGCACACGGAGGTGCGAGATGACACCGGACGAAACAGCGGCCTTCCCGGCGTCGGCGGCCCGGGTCACCGCAGACCGGCTGACCAGCCTCTTCCGCCCGCGCAGCGTCGCCCTCGTCGGCGCGTCCGACAAGTCGATGTTCTCCATGCTCGCCTACCGCAACCTGGTCGAGTTCGGCTTCGCCGACCGCGCCTACCTGGTGAACCGGCGCGGTGCCGTTACCCACGGCCAGCCAACCGTCCGGTCGTGCGCGGAGATCGGCGCGCCGGTAGACGTGGCCTACCTGATGGTGCCGCAGGCCGGGACGCTGGACGCGCTCGACGACGCCGCGGCCGCCGGAATCCGCAACGCGGTCGTGCTGTCGGCCGGCTACGGCGAGGCGGGGGAGGCGGGCCGCGCCGCGCAGGCCGAGCTCGTCGCGCGCGCCGAATCACTGGGCATCGTCCTGCTCGGCCCGAACCACCTCGGGTTCGCCAACTTCACCGACGGCGTCCCGGTCTGCTCGATCCCCGGCCTGCCGAAGACCCCCGGACCGGTCGCCCTGCTGTCGCAGAGCGGCGCGAGCTCGTCGGCGATGCTCGAGTTCGCGGCGATGGCCAACGTCGGGCTCTCCTACCTGGTCACCCTCGGCAACGAGGCGATGATCACCGCCGGGCACGTCCTTGACTTCCTCGTGGATGACCCCGGCACCCAGGCCATCGCGATCTTCATGGAGACCATCCGCGACCCTGAGGTGTTCCGCCGGGCCGCGCACCGCGCGGCGGAGGCGGGCAAGGCCATCGTCGTGCTGAAGGCCGGCAGCAGCGCGCTGTCGGCCCGTACCGCCGCGGCGCACACCGGCGCCCTGGTCGGCGACGACCGGGCCGTCGACGCCGTCTTCGCCCGCCTCGGCGTGATCCGCGTCGACTCGATCGAGGACATGCTGATCACCGCAGGCGCCGCGGCCGCGCTGGGCCGGCTGGAGCGCCCGGGGATCGGCATTGTCTCGATCTCCGGCGGCGCCTGCGATATCGTCGCCGACCGGGCGGAAGAGCTGGGCGCCGTCCTGCCGGAGCTGGCCCCCGCCACCCAGGAGGCGCTCGGCGGCTTCATGCCCGCGTACGGGACCGTGCAGAACCCGCTCGACGTGACCGGCGCCGCGATCATCGACCCGTCGATCTTCACCCGCGCGATCGAGGCCATTTCCGCCGACCCGTCGGTCGGCGTCGTCGGCATCGTCAACAGCCTGCCCTGGTCGGGCGAAGGCCCGTACTTCGGGCAGATGTTCGTCGACGCGATCGGCGCGGGCATGCGGGCCGCCGCCTGCCCGGCGGCCTACATCAGCCAGGTCATGCAGCCGATCAACGACTACTCGCGCGCGTCGATGGCGCACGGCGGGGTGCCGTACGCCATTCCCGGGCTGCGGCAGGCCGTCGTGGCGCTGCGCGGCGTCGCCTGGTGGTCGCAGGTCACCCGCGACCTGGCCACTTCGGCTACCCCGGGAGCAACGGCGCTGCCCGTGCCGGTGCCCGCTCCCGGCCGTCGCCGCGGCCAGTGGTCCGAGCAGGCCGCCCGCGAGCTGCTGGCGAACGCGGGCGTCCCGGTTGTCCCGGCCCGGCTCGTCACCTCCGCGGCGGATGCCGCCGCGGCGGCCGGCATCGGCTCGGGCGAGCCGCTCAGCGTCAAGGTCGTCTCCCCGCAGGTCGCGCACAAGACCGAGATCGGCGGAGTCCGGCTGGACGTGCCGCCGGACCCCGGCGCCGTCAGCGAGGCCTACCGCGTCGTCACCGCCGCGGCCGCGGCGGCCGGTGCCACCGTGGAAGGCGTCCTGGTCAGCCCCATGCGCCGCGGTGGCACCGAGTTGCTGGCGGGCATTGTCCGGGACCCGCACTGGGGCCTGCTGCTCGCGGTGGCGGTCGGCGGCGTGTTCGTCGAGGTGCTGCAGGATTCCGTGCTCGCCCCGCTGCCCGTCACCGCGCAGCACGCCCGGGGAATGCTGGACCGCCTGCGCGGCGCGGCGCTGCTCCACGGTGCCCGCGGCACGGTTCCCGCCGACCTGGACGTGCTCGCCGCCGTCATCGCCCGCCTCGGGGACCTCGCCGCAGCGCTCGGCGACGACCTGGAGTCGCTGGAAGTCAACCCGCTGCTGGTCCGGGGCAGCGCGGTCGAGGCCCTTGACGCCGTCGTCACCTGGACGAGGAAGGAGTAGGGAAATGCGCACCGCCTTCACCGACCTGGTCGGCGTCGACCACCCGGTCGTCGGGTTCAACCGCTCGCCGGCGGTCGTCGCCGAGGTCACCAAGGCCGGCGGCTTCGGCGTGCTCGCCGCCTCCGCCTACACGCCGTCCGAGCTCGACGCCCAGCTCACCTGGATTGACGGGCAGGTCGCGGGCCGGCCGTACGGGGTCGACCTGCTCGTGCCGGAGAAGTTCGTCGCCTCTGGCCGGCAGATGGCCGCGGCGCTCGCACTCGGCGCGGACGGCGTCTGGTGCGGCTCGGTCTGGCTGTCCAGCGAGGAGGACGTCGCTAACCAGGCCGTCAAGGGCAAGTTCCTCGCCGCGACCAGCTCGGACACGCTGCGCTCGCCGACCAGGACCGGCAAGCCCGCCCGGCAGCTCCGTAGCGCCTGGCACGATGAGTGGGAGCGCCCGGGCAGCCCGCCGCCGTTGCCGTTGCCGCTGCAGCCGCTCCTGGTCAGCGAGGCGTGGCAGCGCATCGACGCCGCCGCCGAGGCGGGGCATGAGGGCGCCCTGCGCCTCGAGTCATTCTTCGTCGGCCAGGTCGTCGGGTCCTTCAGGGAAGTCAGGCCCGCGGCCGAGATCACCAGGCAGATCGTCGCCGACTGCGAACAGCGCATCGCCGAACTGGGAGGATTGCTTTGACCCGGGATCCCCGTACGCCCGTCGTCGTTGGCGTGGGCCAGTCATCCGAGCGGCTCGACGAGCCCGGCTACCGGGGACGCTCGCCGGTGGACCTGGCCGCGGACGCCGCCAGGGGCGCGCTCGCGGATGCCCTCGGCGCCTCGGGAGCCGACACGGCCACGGTCGCCGCGGCGATCGACACAGTGGCCGGGGTCCGCCAGTTCGAGAACTCCACGCCCGCCGCCCGGGCGCCTCTCGGCCGGTCGGACAACTACCCGCGCTCGGTGGCTAACCGCATCGGCGCGGACCCCGCCCGCGCAGTGCTCGAGGTCAGCGGCGGCCAGGCACCGCAGCACCTGGTCAACGAGTTCGCCGCCGCGATCGCCGCCGGGCGGGCTGAAGTCGTCCTCCTTTTCGGCTCGGAAGCGATCTCCACCATTGAGCACCTCGCCCGGGCTCACGAGACAGCGGACAAGCCCGACTTCACCGAGCACGCCGAAGGCAGCCTGGAAGACCGCGGCTACGGGCTGCGTGGCATATGGTCCAGGCAGTTCGCCGCGCACGGCCTCGTCGGCGCGCCGCCACAGTACGCGCTGATCGACAACGCCCGCCGCGCCCGGCTCAAGCAGACCAGGGAAGAATACGCCGCGGCCATGGGCGCGCTGTTCGAGCCGTTCACCCGGGTCGCGGCGGCGAACCCGCATGCGTCCGCCCCCGTCGAGCGCAGCGCGGCGGAACTGGTCACCCCGACCGCGGCGAACCGTCCCATCGCGGATCCCTACACGCGGTACATCGTCGCCCGGGAGAAGGTCAACCAGGGCGCCGCCGTGCTGCTCATGTCGGTGGCCGCGGCGCAGCGGCTGGGCGTGCCGGAAGACCGCTGGGTGTTCTTGCCCGGTCACGCCGACCTGCGTGAGCGCCCCCTGATGGAACGGGCTGACCTGTCCGCGGGTCCCGCCTCGGTGCTGGCCGTGCGGCATGCCATGGAAATGGCCGGCGTCACGGCGGGTGACCTCGCCGCCATCGACCTGTACAGCTGCTTTCCGGCGCCGGTCTTCAACATCTGCGACGGCCTTGACATCGCTCCGGACGACCCGCGCGGCCTGACGCTCACCGGCGGACTGCCGTTCTTCGGCGGCGCGGGCAACAACTACTCCATGCACGCCATCGCCGAGGCGGTGCAGCGGGTCCGGGCCGAGCCCGGTTCGTTCGCGCTGGTGGGCGCCAACGGCGGTGTCATGAGCAAGTACTCCGCCGGCGTGTACTCCAGGACCCCGGCGCCGTGGACACAAGACCGCAGCGCCGAACTCCAGGCGGTGATCGACAGCTGGCCGGCGCCCGAGGAGGCCCAGCACGCCGACGGGTGGGCCACCATCGAGTCCTACACGGTCACGCACGGCCGGGACGGCTCCCGGGCCGGCATCGTGATCGGGCGCCTGGACGACGGCGGGCAGCGCTTCGTCGCCGCCGGCGCCACGGGGGACACCGGTCTGCTTGACCTGCTTGCCTCGGAAGAGCCGGTAGGGGCCCGGGTATACGCGCGCTCGTTCGGGACGGGAAACAGGGTGACCGTCAGCGAAGAGCGGATGGACGAGCTGTTCCCGGCCGAGCCGCTCGTGCTGCGCGACCGCTACGAGCACGTGCTCGTGCGGCGGGACGGCCACCTCCTGGAGGTCACGATTAACCGTCCGGAGGCCAGGAACAGCCTGCACCCGATGGCCAACGAGGAACTGGATCACGTCTTCGACGCGTTCTTCGCCGACCGCGACCTGTGGGCCGCCATCCTGACCGGGGCGGGGGACAAGGCGTTCTCGGCGGGCAACGACCTCGTCTACGCGGCCTCGGGCAAGCCCGTGTGGGTCCCGAAGAACGGGTTCGGCGGGCTGACCAGCAGGCGCTCGATGCCCAAGCCGGTGATCGCCGCGGTCAACGGCTACGCGATGGGCGGCGGCTGCGAGATCGCGCTCGCCTGCCATCTGGTGGTCGCCGACGCCACCGCGCAGTTCGCGCTCAGCGAGGTCAGGGTCGGGCTGATCGCCGGGGCCGGCGGGATCATCCGGCTGCCCCGCACGGTCCCGGCGAAGGTCGCGACTGAGATGATCCTCACCGGCCGGCGCGTCCGCGCGGCCGAAGCGCTCAGCTATGGCCTGGTCAACCGGGTGACGGAGGCGGGGCGGGCACTGGACGGGGCGCGCGCGCTCGCCGCCGAGATCCTGGACGGCTCGCCGACCTCCGTCCGGCTCTCGCTGCAGCTGATGGAGCAGACACGGGGCATCCCGGGCGTCATCGACGCCGTGACGCGTCCTTCTGGCGTGGTCGATGAGCTGCTCGGCAGCGAGGACGCGGCCGAGGGGCAAAGGGCGTTCGCCGAGAAACGCCCGCCCCGGTGGCGGAACCGGTAAGCGACAGACGAGGAGCCGGAATGGGAGAAGTCCACGTCGAGACCCGGGGCGACGCGACCTGGATCACGCTCGACGCCCAGGAACGCCGCAACGCCTTCGATCCGGCCATGACCCGGCAGGTGGTGGCGGCCCTGGAGGCGGCGGCCAGCTCACGGGCCGTCGTGATTACCGGCCGGGGGAAGGGGTTCTGCGCCGGCGGATCCCTCGACCAGCTCGGCGCGGCGACGGTCCCGGCGATGCGCGAGCTGTACCGCTCGTCATTGCAGATGTTCGACGCCGTGCGGCAGTGCCCCCGGCCGGTGATCGCCGCCGTCAACGGCGCGGCTGCGGGAGGGGGCAATGAGCTCGTCGTGGCCTGCGACCTGGCGATAGCGGCCCGGTCGGCGACCTTCGGGCAGACCGGGCCGCGGGTGGGCAGTTCCCCGGTCACCGGGGCCACCAACGTGCTCGGCATCCAGATCGGCGAGAAGCGGGCCAAGGAAATGGCCATGCTGTGCCGTCGTTACACCGCCGAGCAGGCCCTGGAGCTCGGGCTCGTCAACGCGGTGGTCGACGATGACCAGCTCGTGACGGCCGTCGAGTCGATGCTCGGCGAGCTTGCCCAGCTCAGCCCGCGCTACCTGGAAATCACCAAAATCAGCTCGAACGTCTGGTGGAACGCGGCGCGCGACTCGTTCAGCACCGGGCTCGGCATGCTCGTCCAGGCGATCGGCAGTGAGGACATGACCGAAGGGGCCACGGCATTTCTGGAAAAGCGCCCCCCGGTCTTCCCCCCGCCCGCATAGATACGGTTCATTACCATAGTTGCGCCTGGCTTCGACCCGCGGGTTTAGCGGACAGGAGGGGCGGACCAAGGTCCCCGCCTGCCGCGGCTAATCTTCCCAGTTTTTCCCGAACGTATTCGGCTGACTCCCGGGGCGCCCCGCCAACTGTCCTAAGGACTCTCCGGGCTGACATGAGGCCGTGGGCGGCGATGTAGCCGAACGTCATGGCCGGCCCGATCGTCGCCCCCGCCCCCGCACCGGCCGCCTAGCTGAAGTCGACGATCACTTTCTTGACCCCAACGACGCCCAGCACTCTGGTGAGGAGTTCACGGGTGCTCTGTTCCCCGGCACTGACCAAATCGTGGTCGTGGGCGGCCGTGTCGTGAATCTGACTCTCCGCCGCTACATACAGCGGCCGGTATCCGTTCGGGTTGTTCCTGAAGTCCTGCGTCGCGCCGTTGACGACCCCGTGGCTGCTTGAGATGTCGCAGGTGGCTGGATCCAGATTTGCCGGCCCGATCGTGGGGGCGGCCATCCGCACGGTTACGGACGAGGTCGCCTGGTCGATGCTCACGTCTTTCTTCGAGAGCGTGGTGAGATCCACGATCGCGTCATCGGTACCGCTTCCCTTCAGCTCCATCTGGTTGCAGATGATGAAGCAGGGGATGACCCCTACGCTCTGCGTGATCCGCACGTCCACCGCGTAAGAACGCGTCGCGACATGTACCTGCTCGATCTTTGTCAGTTTGCCGAGGACGACCGTGGTCGTAATCGTCGTGTGCGACTGAAACGGATTCAAGTGCTCAATCTTGGCCAGCACCAGATAGGCGGCGACGAGTGCGAGCACCACGGCGACGACAACCTTGGCGATCACGCCGCCAAGCACGTGACCAAGGAAGCGACCGAGGAACTTACCGCCGTGTTGCGCCGCCGTTTGACGCCCGCTCGTCCGTTGCGTCATCTTGTTATCCCGCTCCTAGTCCGCCAGGCCAGAATCGCTGCCTCCCTCCGCTTCCCAACCTGAGGCATTTCAGTCGCGATTTACCGCATCCTCCGCATCAAGATGGGCGGTCTCTGCGGGCGCCGACACGAGGTCGTGGGCGGCGATGTAGCCGAACGTCATGGCGGGCCCGATCGTCGCGCCCGCTCCCGCGTAGCTGTGGCCCATCACCGACGCGCTCGCGTTGCCCGCCGCGTACAGGCCGGGGATCGGGGTGCCGTCGGCGCGCAGCACCCGGGCGCGCCCGTCGGTCCGCAGTCCGCCTTTGGTGCCCAGGTCGCCGGGAACGATCTTGACGGCGTAGAACGGGGCCGTGGCCAGCGGGGCCAGGTTCGGGTTGGGCCGACGGCGCGGATCGCCGTAGTAGCGGTCGTAGGCTGATTCGCCGCGCCGGAACTCTTCGTCGCGCCCGGTGCGCGCGAACTCGTTGAACCGCGCGACGGTCTCGGCCAGTGGTCCGGGAGAAACGCCGATCGCGGCGCCGAGCCCGGCGAGGTCAGGCGCGCGGAACACCGCGCCCGCCGCGTACCAGCGGCGGGGGAGCGGCCGGCGCGGCGGCCGGCCCGCGAAGACGTATGTGTCACGGTAGCGCTGGTCGAAGACCAGCCAGGCGGGGATGTGCGGGTTCTCCGCCGAGTTCCCCTCGTACATGGCGTGCACGGCGTCGACGTACGGGGCCGACTCGTTCACGAACCGTCGGCCCGCGCCGTTGACGAGGACGCAGCCGGGCAGGCTCCGCTCGGCCAGGCAGAAGTACGGCCCGCTGGGCAGCGGGATCGCCGGGCCCCACCAGGCGTCGTCCATCAGCCCGGTCGCGGCGCCGAGTTCCTGGCCCGCGACGATCCCGTCTCCGGTGTTCCCCGCCGCGCCGGTGGTCCAGTCGGTGCCGATCGGCAAGCGCTGGTACTGGCGGCGCATGTCCGCGTTCCGCTCGAACCCGCCGGTGGCGATCAGAACGCCGCGCCTGGCCCGGATCGCCGTCGGTTTGCCGTCGCGGACCGCACGGACCCCGGTGACCCTGCCGTCGGTCATGACCAGGCCGGTCAGCCGGGTATTCAGCCACACCGGCACGTCGCCGGCGAGCAGTCCGGCCCGCAGCCCCGCGGCGAGGGCCTGCCCGAGGCTCAGCATCCGGTGCCCGAGCAGGCGGGAGCGCGCCAGCCGGCTCGCGACCTTAGCGCCGGCGAGGATGGCGCGCGGATGCCTCGGGCCGAGGCTCAGCCAGCGGTAGTCGGCCTGGGTGACGGCGACGCCGTCGGGTACCGGCAGGTAGGGCCGGTTCAGCCGGGCGAGCTCGCCGTCGAGCACGGTCCCGTCGAGCGGCACGGGCTCGATGCTGCGCCCGGACGACAGCCCGCCGGGCGCCTCCGGGTAGTAGTCCGCGTAGCCCGGCACCCACGCGAAGCGCAGCGGCGTCGTCGCAAGGACGAGATCGAGCATGGCCGGGCAGTGCTCGAGCAGCGCGCGCCGCAACTCCGCCGGGGCATCGCCGTTCGTCACGTGCGCCAGGTAAGCGTCGGCGAGTTCCGGGGTGTCGGCGACTCCCGCGCCACGCAGCACCGCGTTGCCCGGCGCCCATATGCCGCCTCCGGAACGGGCGGTGGATCCTCCGAATGCCCCCGTCTTCTCAAGCACGACGACCGACGCGCCCAGGTGCGCCGCGGCGAGCGCGGCCGTCATGCCCGCCGCGCCGCTGCCCGCCACGACGATGTCGAATTCGCCCGGGTCTGATTCGGCGGGCGCCTCCGCGCCTGCTCGCGACTCTGTTGTCATGCTGCCTCCTGGCTCCATACTAGAACACGTTGCAGTTTTGTAGCCTGGGCGCGAGGAGGCGGTCTTGTCCGCGGAGTGGGATATCCAAGCCGACGTGGTCGTCGTGGGGTTCGGCGCGGCGGGTGCCTGCGCGGCCCTGGAGGCGGCCGCGGCCGGATGTTCCGTGCTTGTGCTCGAGCGGTTCACCGGCGGCGGGGCCACCGCGCTGTCCGGAGGCATCGTGTACGCCGGGGGCGGCACGCCGCAGCAGCGCGCCGCCGGCGTCAGCGACTCGGCGGAGGCGATGCTCGGCTACCTGCGCACCGAGGTAGGCGACGTGGTGCCCGCGCGGACGCTCCGCGAATTCTGCGACGGCAGCGTGGCGATGCTGGCCTGGCTGGAGAGCCACGGCGTGCCGTTCGAGGGCAGCCTCTGCCCGGACAAGACGTCGTACCCGACCAACCGCCACTACCTCTACTACTCGGGCAGCGAAGTATCCGCCCGCGACGCCGCGCCCCCCGCGCCCCGGGGACACCGGACCCGCGGCCGGGGCACGTCGGGTGGCCTGCTGTTCGCGCGGCTGGCCGCCGCCGTCCGGGCGGCCGGCGTCCAGATCGTGCCGCAGACCGCGGTGGTGCGCCTGATCACCGCCGACGGCCGGGTCACCGGGGTAGAGTGCCGCTCGCTGCACGGCGTGCCGTGGTGGGCGGCCGCCGCGCACCGCGTACTGCACGGGGTGGCGCGCAAACCCTACTTGTACGCGCCGAAGCTCGGCCGGGTCATGCACCGGCCGGTCGGCTGGCTTGAGCGCCGGCACGGGCGGACGCTGCTGGTAGGAGCGGACCGCGGCGTGGTGGTCGCCGCCGGAGGCTTCGGGGCCAACCGGCCGATGCTGCGCGCGCACGCGCCGTCCGCGCGCGGCGGCCTGCCACTGGCGACGCCGGGCGACGACGGCAGCGGCGTCCGGCTCGGTACCGGGGCCGGGGGAGCGGCGGCGCTGCTCGACCGCGTTTCGGTCTGGCGCTTCCTCAGCCCGCCGTCGGCGCTGCTGCGCGGCGTGCTCGTCGACGCCAGCGGAAAGCGGGTGTGCGACGAGTCCCGGTACGGCGCGGCGATCGGCGACGAGATCGTCCGCCGCGGCGGGCGGGCGTGGCTGCTGGCGGACCGCGCCACGGTCGCCGCGGCGCGGTCGCAGTTGCGCGGCTCGACGCTCTGGTTCCAGTGGCTGCAGGCGTGGAACCTGCTGACGTTCGGACGAGTGAGCGCGGATACCGTTCCCGCGGTGGCGGTCAGGGCCGGCGTCGACCCCGGCGGACTGGCCGCAACGGTGGCCGCCTATAACACGGTCGCCTATGGCAAGGGGGCCGACCCGGCGGGCAAGCCGGCCGACCTGCTCAGCCCGCAGGACCAGCCGCCGTACTCGCTGATCGACCTCTCGGTCCGGCCCCGGCTGATGTACCCGGCCCCCGTGCTGACCCTCGGCGGCCTCGTCGCCGACCCGGACACCGGCCAGGTGCTGCGCCCGGACGGGACAGCGGTGCCCGGCCTGTACGCGGCGGGCCGCAGCGCCGTGGGCCTGTGCTCGCGCTCGTACGTCAGCGGCCTTTCCATCGCCGACTGCGTGTTCTCCGGGCGCCGGGCCGGCCGTCACGCGGCAGCCGCCAGGGAATCGGGCGGTAGGAAGTTACCACCCAGTCGTTCGGATGAATCCCGATGTGGCTGCGCTGCATCCGCAGGGACCCGGACTGCGCCGTGCTGGTGATTCCAGCACCTCCCCCTGCGCTTCCGGCGTTTCCCCCCGCAGGCCTTCCTTATGTTCGCGGTGGCAACTACGCCATCGATTCGATCGGGGAATCCTCATGAACATCACACTGCCTGCCCTTCGCCGTCACCGCGACGGATCCGGGCGCCGCCCGCGCCGCGCTGCCCGCATCTCGGCCGCCCTTGCCGCGCTCGCGGTCCCGGCCTTGCTTGGTGCCACGCTGGCCGGCCCGGCCTCGGCCAGTACCGGGTTCACCACCCACGTCACGCCGAACAACACGTTCTTCCTGCTGCTGGACGTGTCGGGCGGGTCGACCTACGCGGGTGCGCCGGTGATCGACTGGTACTCCAACGGCGGCGCGAACCAGGACTGGCTGTTCTCGTCGGTCAACGGCGGCAACACCTACGACATCATCAACGTCAACAGCAACATGTGCCTGACGACTGACGGCGTCGCCGGCGATCAGGTCTACCAGGAGCCCTGCGACGGAAGCCTGCTTCAGCAGTGGCAGACGGGCCTGACCCCCGGCAACGGGTTGGCCTACACCATCAAGAACGTGTCCAGCGGCCTGTACCTCGACGTGAGCGGCGACAGTCCGTGGGCGGGAGCCGCGATCGACACCTGGTACTACAACGGAGGGGCCAACCAGCAATTCGGAGGCGTTTAGCCACCCAGCCCGGCGGGCTACCGTGGGCGCGCTCGCACAGTCTTCCTGTGCGGGCGCGCCCACGCGTTTATTCGCCGCTTAAGCTCCCGCTCAAGTCCGGCTCAACCGGGCTGGGTTTAACTCAGCCTGCCAACGTAAATGGCGCGCGGGCATGCGGCTTTCGGGGGGCCGCATGCCCGCGCATAGAGCGATATCCCCTGGGTTGGGAGCTGTGCCGGGATGCCGCTGACGATCGATACCCTGCCGGTGCGGCTGAGCACCCTCATCGGCCGCGAGGGCGAGCTCGGCGACATCAGGCGCAGTCTCGACGGGTGCCGCCTGCTCACGCTCACCGGGCCGGGCGGCGTCGGCAAGACGCGGCTGGCGATCGCCGCCGCGACCTCCGCGAGCACGGCCGGGCAGTTCCCGGCCGGCGTCTTCTGGGTGGAACTCGCGCTGGTCGATGACCCGGCGACGGTTCCCCGTATCGTCGCCGCCAGGCTTGGCGTGCCGGATGCGTCGGGGCAAGACGCGGCGCACGCCATCGCGGCGCACATCGCCAGCCACCCGGTGCTGCTGGTCCTGGACAATTGCGAGCACCTGGTCGCGGAGACGGCCGGCCTGACAGAATTCCTGCTGGCGGCGTGCCCGGTGCTGACCGTGCTCGCCACGAGCCGCGAGCCGCTCGGCGTCGAAGGCGAACTGAACTGGGCCGTTCCGCCGCTGTCGCTGCCCGCGCCCGTGCTGGTGCCCTCCGCGTTGGCGGCGGTGTCCGCGCTAACCGGATCGGATGCGGTCCGGCTGTTCGAGCAGCGGGCGCGGCTGGTCCGGCCATCATTCCGGCTGAGCGACGACAACGCCGCCGCGGTCGCGCGGATCTGCGGACGCCTGGACGGTCTGCCGCTCGCGATCGAGCTGGCCGCCGCCCGGATGCGGACCCTCTCCCCAGCCCAGCTGGCGCAGCGGCTCGATGACATCTTCGCGGTGCTGGCCGGCGGTGCGCGGTCGGCACCAGCGCGCCACCGGACCCTGCGAGCGACGCTGGACTGGAGCCACCACATGCTCGCCGCCGACGAGCGCGCCGTGTTCCGGCGGCTGGCCGAGTTCGCCGGGGGTTTCACGCTGGACGCTGCGGAACAGGTCGCCGCCGGTGACGGCATAAGCGCGGGCGCGATGCTGGAACTGCTGACCCGGCTGGCCGACAAGTCGCTGCTTCAGGTCGATCACGACGCAGGTCACGACGGCCAGGCCGCGCGCTATCGCCTGCTGGCGACCATCCGCGACTATGCCGCCGAACGGCTCACGGAAACCGCGGAAACCACCCTGATCCGCGCGGCTCACCTCCGTTACTACGCCGAATTCGCGGAAGGCGCCGCCGCCCGTATCGAGGGCACCGGGGCGAGGAACGGCCGGATCGAAGTCGAGCTGGACCGGCTGGACGCCGAGCTCCCCAACCTGCGCCGGGCCTTTGAATACGCGGTCGATTCGGATGACCCGGTTGCTTCGCTGCGGATCGCCTGCTCGCTGCGGCGCTACGCCTACCTGCGTGGTCACTATGCCGAAGTCCTGCAGTGGCTGGACACGGCCGTGACCCGCTGCCCGGCCGCGCCGGCCGCGCTGCGGGCCAGGGCGCTGCTCGGCGGCGGCGGACTGGCCATGCTGCGGTGCGACTACCTCCCCGCGGTCCGGCGGCTGGAGGCAGCGCTGCGGCTGTATCGCGAACTGGGCGATGACAGGGGCATCGCCGGCACGCTGCGGGTGCTCGGCAGCGTCGCGCGAGAGCAGGGCAGGTATGCCAGGGCGGCCGAACTGTGCGCCGAGAGTCTCGCCCTGGCCGAAGCCGCCGACGACCGGCGGGGCGCGGCGAACGTGCACGGAACCCTGGCCATGGTCTGCTGGCTGCGGTGCGATTTCGACGAGGCCGTCGCTGAGGCGACGGCCGCGCAGGAGATCTACCGTGCCCTCGGCGATGTTGAGGGCGTGGCGTCGTCTCTTGCCAACCTCGGTATCGTGGCTCGGTACAAGGGAGATACCGAACGGTCTTTGGCGCTTCTGACTGAAAGCCTCTCCCTCGCGGAGGGAATCGACTTCCGCGAGGGCATCGCGTGGTCAGCCGAGCAACTCGGCCTGCTCGCCGCCGACCGCGGTGATGCGGCGGCGATACCTCTGCTCCGCCGCAGTCTGGAGCTGCACGCCGAGCTGCGCGACCGGTGGCGCACGTCCAGCGTGCTGGAGGACCTGGCGGCGATCGCGCTGTCCAGGGACGACGCGGCGCGGGCGGCGCGGCTGCTCGGGGCGGCCGAGACGATCAGGGAAGAGATCGGCACCGTAATTCCGGCTTGCGAACGGCCGCAGCACGAATCGACGACGGCGGGTGCCCTGGCCGCGCTCGGCGCTTCGACGTTCGCGGCGTGTCGACAGCGGGGGCGGCTCGCCTCCATGGCGGACCTGCGGGCCGACCTTCCTGCCGCGCCTACCGCGGACGCACCGGGTGACGGTTTTGTGGCGGCGCCGGGCGACGGCGGCGTATCGCCGGGCGCCTTGTCCCGGCCTGCTCTGGTCCGGTGCGGTCGGCCTGGCGCGGCCGGGACTTCAGGCGCTGCCGTGCCGCTGCGCATCAAAGCCCTCGGCGGGGCGGTGGTGGAACTCGGCGATGTCACGCTGACCACCGCTGACTGGGGCTATGCCAAACCCCGCGAGCTGCTGTTCCTGCTCGCCACTGCACCCGCGATGACGCGAGATCAGATCGGCGCCGCGCTGTGGCCCGATCTATCCAGCCGTCAGCTCAGGAATGCGCTGCACACCGCGCTGCGCGAGTTGCGCCGTGCGCTCGGCGACGCAGGCTGGGTGAGCTACTGCGACGGCCGGTACATGTTCGACCGCACTCGCCCGCACACCTGCGATGTCACCGCCTTCGAAGACGCGCTCGCCACGGCCCGCCGTGCCCGCCCGTCCGCGGCCGGCCTGCCCGATCTGCAACGCGCCATCGCAGCCTACGGCGGCGACTTCCTCGACGGGATGCCGACTGGCGAGTGGGCGCTGGCTCGCCGTGACGAGCTTCGCCGTGCCTTCGAGTCGGTGCTGCTCGCGACCGGCCGGATGCTAACCGCCGCCGACCGTCACCAGGCCGCCGCGGCCGCGTTCCGCCGCGCGGTCACCCACGAGCCGCTCAACGAATCCGCCCACCGGGAGCTGATGATGTGCTGGGTGAAGCTCGGCCAGGCCGCTCGCGCCGTCAGGCATTACCAGGAGCTCGCCAATCGCCTGCACGATCAGCTGGGCATCCCTCCCGCGGCGCAGACGACGGCCCTGTACCGGCAACTGATCGCCAGTCAGGAATCCGGGCCCGCGGGGCGGCCGCAGCAGAGTTCCGGTCGCCCCCCGGCCCAGCCGATACCCGTAGGCCTGGTCTCGGCTGCCGTCTGACGCGGTTCAAGTGAGAATAAACGAACAGGGCAGCGGACTCTTAATCCGCGGGTTCGGGGTTCGACCCCCTGGCGCCCCACCAGCGAGGTCTTCACGTTTCGTGTGGGCCTAGTTTCACGTTTGGGTCTGACATTCCGGGTGGGTGGGTAGATCCGCCTGGCCTGGGCCGTTGTAAAGGGCGCCGGAGGCGCCCTTTTGCTGTTC
>Ga0102924_1003477_pt1 | contig 16487 bp, 15 predicted proteins | sample PaiPotPPM11metaG_FD_80116 | JGI IMG/M metagenome (GOLD analysis project Ga0102924, IMG submission 80116) | Iron sulfur acid spring bacterial and archeal communities from Banff, Canada, to study Microbial Dark Matter (Phase II) - Paint Pots PPM... ... | reverse complement strand
GTAGGAAGACGACACGTGGAAGTCCGGTAACGGATGAAGCGAAGTTGGACTTATGATCGTACGGCTTGTTTCACAGGAGTGTCCCTCTTGATGTGAACAGGACGATCGTCGAAGAGCATTGTGAGGAGACTGTTTCACTGATGTGAACAACGTCGGTCACAACGCGCTCGGCAAAATTGAGGATCTGTATCGTAAATTGCACAAAGACAACAAGAAGAGGCTTTGCTTATTCCGTGAGGATGAGCAAAGCCTCTTTCGCGTGCTGAGGACTGTTCTGCTATACCGATGTTCCTGGCCCTTAATAAGATTATTTTTGGCTATGCCTGCGTAGTAGCCATGCTGCTGTTAATACTATTGCACTGATCGCTGCGCTTAGAGCAATCATACCGGTGGCACTTCGCGTGACTGTATCATTACTATGAGTACTTGTAAGTTTATAAGATCCGGCAGCCTTGTAGGCCTCGTCCAATAGTTGGACTGGATGGACTACTCTCATCGGAAGTTCGCGCCTGCGTACGCCCATAGCTATCTGCATAATACAGCCAGGGTTGCCGGTTGCAATTGTGTCAGCGTGAGTAGCTTCGACATTGTACAGTTTGCGGTTGAGAAGCTCCTGTCCCATCTCCTGATTGGTGAGGTTGTAGATTCCTGCACTACCGCAACACCAATCAGCTTCTTTTAGCGTGACCATGGTAAGGCCGGGAATAGATTGGAGTAGTTGACGTGGCGGTTGCTTGATCTTCTGTCCGTGTAGGAGATGGCAGGCGTCATGATACGCAACCTTCTGCGGCAAGGCTGCCATCCTGGTATTTAGATCGATTGTAACCAGAAACTCACTGATATCTTTAACCTTTTCGGTAAAAGCTTTAGCTCGTTCAGCGTAGGCGGGATCATCGCGGAGTAGGTGATCGTACTCTTTTAACGTTGAGCCGCAACCTGCTGAGTTGATGATTATAGCGTCGAGGTTGTATTGCTCGAAGACGTCGATATTATGACGTGCGAGTGTACGTCCCGTTTCCGCTTCGCCTCCGTGGATATGGAGCGCTCCACAACAGTTTTGTTGTGCGGGTGTGATGACTTCACAGCCATTGACCGCTAATACACGGATCGTTGCTGTGTTGATATCACGAAATACCTGATCCATAATACAGCCGCTGATAAAGCCAACTCGATAACGTTGAGTGCCTTGTGCTGGTGTAATCTCCGGTAAGGGTGCTTGAATAATTGGGCCTTTGGCGTTGTCCATCAGCTCTTCAGGCAGTGCAAGCTGATGCTTAAAGGGGGTTGGTAGGTTGTTGGTAAGTGTGAGCAGTCCCAGACTGTGAACAAGCTTTTGTGCTCCGCTGCGTTGATATACTTTCAGGCCACCAAAAACAAGCGAGAGTGCCTTACGTGAAGGAAGCATTGTATCAAAGAAAAAGTGGCGCAATAGTCTGGCAGCTACACTGTTACGATTTTTTGTTGTTGTAGGTATGATACTTTGCTCATATTCAGGTAAGGCATGAGCGTCTGGGCCCTCTTTTAGTGCGACATTAGAAGTATCTAGTTGGATCTGTTCACGTGCTGCTTCGATCAATTTGCCGAATTGCACACCTGAAGGGCAAGCCGTCTCACAAGCGCGGCAGCCAACACAGCAATACATGTGTTCGATAAAGTCATCAGAGACTTCAAGCTTACCATCAGCCACTGCTTGCATCTGGTAGATACGTCCTCGTGGTGAATCCATTTCGACGCCCAGTACCGCATAGGTAGGGCAGGTAGGTAGACAGAAGCCGCAGTGAATACATTGCCGTAGCAAGTCATACGTGTGTGTATGGCGCTGCAATGGCCCTTTTGATGGTGGTGTGAACGGCGTTGTTCGAATTGGAGTACCTATATTCTTTGTGTTCATGTCTGCCGACCTCCCCTGGTGACTCTCTATTTGCCAGTTAGCGGTTGTGCTGCAACGACCGTAACCTCCTGGCGGTTATGGAAGAGTTGGTGTGCCTGGACGATACCATAGCTTCTCTTCAGAATATTCAAGGCTTCTTTCAACGTTGAAAGTGGATTAATCTCATATGTTGCATGTGGTAGTTTAAGTACGCTTACCATGATACCATCGTTGCGCAGGCAACTCGCTGCATGTATAAGAAGACGTGCAGCATCTCGCGCATCCATTCGCATATCGTTTACAATAATCTCGTAGCGTTCACGCCTTTGTAGTGCATCCTCGAGGTAGTCTTCAGCATAACCTCTATAGTGCCACAGATGTTTATTCCCAGCCAGCCGTGGATCAAGTTTGGCTGGATCGACGGCGATGACATCAAGTCCATTCTCTAGCAAGAGACGAGTCCAGCCACCAGGTGCTGCTCCCAGGTCTAGTGCGCGTCCGCTGACAGGTAGCTCGACGTTGAAGACCTCTAATGCTTCTAGCAATTTGAACTCAGCACGACTCAACTGCTGCTCTGTCTGGGCAAAATGACGGGCACCACCTGGCCAACTGCTCAAATTCTCCTCAGCGGTAGAGATACCGATATAGCCTTTCTGCATTGTACAGAGGAGTGATATGACCACCTCAGGTTTTTTGATTGACTCGATTGCACCAGTCTCTTCGACGATCGCCTCAGCGAGCATTTGATTGACCTTACCACCGCTATAGGCGCGCTCTCCATAGGTTTTATCGGTCTGCACCAGTCGTGTCTGGACTGCAAAGTGTATGCCACGTGTAAGCTGTTTAAAACCCGATAGTTCAATGGCAGCCAGGGCAAGTGCACCAACGTCCTGTTCTGTATTCTGTAGTTTTACTATTGTCTGAACGGGAGCGATATGCCGCACAAAGGTTGGACGCCTGCTACCTACGATACGCATAAAGCGGGCCGCATTCGGTACGCTGCACAGGGAAATCCCTGGTGCCATTTCCTCGAGAAGCAGGAACTCTTTTTCAATTGTTTTCAGTTCAGCGAGTGCCGCTGTAGTGAACTCTGCTTGTGCAGTCACTATGCACATATTTTCTATTTCGTTATTCACAGTCCGCCTAAAAATCTCCCTCTCACAAATAACCCCTGTGGATCAAATTGTTGTTTCAAACGCTGCATGAGATAGAAGTTTCCTCCTGTCTCCCCCCATATATCAAGATACGGTTTCAACTGAGTTGGGCAGCGTTCAATAATCAGAAAACCTGCCATCTCGGATGCTCGCTGGCGGAGCAAGGTAACAATCTCCAGAACGTGTGATACGTCCTGATGGGTGTACAGAGCTTCCGCTACAGGTAACTCAATAAACAGGATACCGTTGCCCGCATGTGCGACGATACTAGCACTCAGGTTGTGCTCGTGGCAGATGCGCTCGACATCCTGGATGTAGGTGCCCAGTTGGGAGACCAGGATACTCACCTTACAGGTAAGAATGCCATGCATATGATTGCGTACCATACGCCAGAACGTGTCTTGCTCTGTGCCAGTGAGATCATGCTTGATTTGGGTGTGGTGCCGATTGGCTATCTTGCGTGTCTCGTCAATTTGACGTACGATTGTTATTGTACTACCTTCGTAGTCGACTGCCAACGTGTAACGATTGCCACCGTTGGTGATCTGCCTGCCGCTAGTAGCTGTTGTTATATCGCTCGTGAGCAACTCGATTGCGCTAGGGGTGAGTTGCGATTGAGTGAGCTCGATGATTGTCTGAATAAGATCTTCAAGTCTGTTTGCTGTGAGCAATAGTGTCTGCTCTTTTTCGGGCAATGGGTGGAGCTTAAAATTAGCTTCAATAATGATGCCAAGTGTACCACGTGAGCCGATGTACAATTTATTGAGATCGTAGCCCGCGACGTTTTTTACCACTCGACCACCACTGCGCGCTATCTCTCCGTTCGCCTGTATGACACGCATGCCAATAACCAGGTCGCGTGCTATGCCATAGCGAAATCGTTTTGGTCCGCTACTATTAGCTGCTAGAATGCCTCCTATCGTACTGAGCTCAGGATAGGGGGCATCGATGGCGAGATGCTGTCCATGAAGTGCCAGCTTTTGCTGTAAGGCCTCTAGCGTGATACCAGCCTCACACTGACATGTGAGATCTGGTGCTTCGTGTTCTAAGACCTGCTTCAATGCTGTAGTTTTGAGTAACACATCGATGTGTTCAGGGAGTCCACCTTCGTTAAGTTGTGTGCCACCGCCGCTAACTAGCATCGTTAATGGATAGTTGCTGAGTACCTGTACAATTCCAGCCATATCATCGCTGGTGTCTGGTGTCACAATTACGCGTGGCTCGACACCATCGACCGCCTGCGTATGTAAGAGAGTTGTATCAGTCGTAATAGTGGTCGTTGGTCTCTCTTGCTGTATTATGCTAGCAATTACCTCAAAATCTTCCATTCTTCTCTCCCCAGACGGCTATCTTTGCTCCTTACTGTTCCAAAAATTTATAGTTGCTTGACTTCTGCGCATCTTCCGGGCTGTGGAAAGAGCTTGCCAGGATTAAAAAGCTGCTGTGGATTAAAGACGTTACGCACAGACTGCATGACGTGAAGGTCGATTGGACTGAAGATCAGTGCCATCTCCTCCTGTTTCTCCAGACCGACTCCATGTTCTCCAGTAATAGTACCACCCGCCTCAGCGCAGACCTGCAAGATCTCGTGTCCTGCTTGCCGTACGCGTTCAATCTCGCCTGGTATCTGTGAATCAAAGAGGAGTAGAGGATGTAGATTGCCGTCGCCGGCGTGGAAAACATTGCCAACACGCAAGCCATAATGCTCGCAGATCTCGCTGACACGCCGTAGTACATGTGGAAGTTGTGTGCGTGGAACGACGCCATCTTGTACATAGAACTCAGGACTGATCCGTCCGACCGCCCCGAAGGCGTTTTTGCGTCCAGCCCATAAGAGTTGGCGTTCTGTCTCGTCTTTTGCAATGCGAACAATGCGAGCATGGTTGTGGTGGCAGACGTTGACGATCTTCTCCAGTTCATCGGCAACGTACTCTCTCAGTCCTTCCGTCTCCATTAAAAGGACCGCTGCTGCATCCATCGGATAGCCAGCATGCGTGTCAGCCTCGACTGCTTGCAGAATCATCTTGTCCATCATCTCAATTGCAGCAGGAATGATGCCAGAGGCAATGATCTCTGAAACAGTATTAGACGCATCCTCAATAGAATCGAAGACCGCTACCAGGGTCTTAACAGCCTCAGCTACTGGTACAATACGGACAATGATTTTTGTAACAATGCAGAGCGTTCCCTCTGAGCCAATGAGCAAACCTGTAAGATCGTAGCCAGGTGTATCACAGGTTCGGCCACCGATCTCGACCACATTGCCTTCAGCTGTAACAATCTCCAGACCGAGTACATGGTTGGTCGTGACCCCATAGATCAGCGTATGTGGACCACCAGCGTTCTCGCCTACATTTCCGCCAATCGTACAGGCGCGCTGACTACTCGGATCAGGTACATAGTAGAAACCGTGGGGGGAGAGTGCGTTGCTGAGGTGCAGGTTTACCAGCCCTGGTTGTACGACAGCGCGCATGTTCTCATAGTCAATCTCCAGGATGCGGTTCATGCGAGCAAAGACGATGACGATACCACCATAGAGAGGAATCGCCCCGCCACTTAGTCCTGTGCCCGCTCCACGAGGTATGACCGGTACCTGGTAACGGTTGGCAAGCTTGACAATCTTTGCAACATCCTGACTGTCTGCTGGAAATACAACGATATCAGGTCTGGCATGATCGATCGAGGCATCATACTCGTAGAGTGCAACATCATAGGGCGTGTGGAGCACATGTGTTGTGCCAAGGAGTGCCTGCAGTTCATTGACCAGCGCACCTTTGCGTTGGTCAGACAGGCGTTGATAGATAGATTGGGTCGTGCGTGGAGACTCCAGGATGCTCATCTTGAGGCCCTCCTATGGGCTGACGTAGTAGATAACAATCAACGTTGATGAACATTTCTTTATGCAGATGATAACATGCAATAATTGAATTGTGAAGAGTTGTATGTCGCCTGGAGACCGTTATTTGCCCTATAGGATAGTGTAAACTCCTCTTACATGCTGAATATAGATTACCTTAACAAGCGTTCAGGCAGATATGCCTGGTGCGCCTGTGCCAGGGCATCATAAACCTGTTCAGCCTTATTATAGGATAGCACAAGCGGATTAGCTGCCAATGCTCTAATAGCATCTTTTCGATTGCCCCACAGCGCAACACGAGCAGCAGCCCCCTCATATTCAGCCAGCGCTTCTATGAGCGCGCGTTGATCCATCTGAAGACCACCGTCTCCCTGCATCAAAGGAGTTGCACCTCTAGCATCGACACGGCAAGGTAACTCAACAATACGATCATCATCGATAAAGTTAATCGCCCCATTATTAGGCACATTGAGCACCAATTCTTTACCACTATCCTCTAGCACTGAGTGGATAACTGAAAGTGCGAAGTTGCCGATGCGTAGACTGTTAGGTGAATAGATTGGTCCGGGGTTGACTTTTTGTGCCTCTCGCTCATAGTGCTCGATTATGCCTGGGATGCTCTTCAACAGATCTTCTGCGATAGTGGTTTTACGCTTATTAAGGAAATCAAGGACAATATCCGAGAAATAGTAATAGTGCATATACCGGGAGGGTATTGCATTATAATATGCAGTCAATCTGGCATGGAGAATCTGTTCATAGTTGAATTCATCCAACTCCTGGTGAGTTGCGATATATACTTTGCTCCACTCGACAATTTGAGGAAGTATAGCCTTTCCTTCGTGCCAGACCTCAGTCGTCCAATTTGCGTGGCTCAGTCCTACCTGTCGTGGATGCAACCGATCACTGTGCAACCCCGCCAGTTCAGCTTGTCGTTGAACATTCGGAATGGGCCAATCATCCAGACCGATGACACGGATACCACTGGAATGAGAGATAGCCTCAATAACCACATTGCTAGGAACAGTATAATTGAGCAGGAATGCGTGAGGTGCTACTTTCTCTACCTCTGCCGCAATACCAGCGATGGTTGGCGCTGTGCGCAAGGCATTGAAAAAACCACCTGGACCAACAATATCATGGCCAACAAGGCCGTAGCGTAGAGGGATTTTTTCATCAAGAATGCGTGCTTCTAATCCTCCAGTGCGGAACGTCATTAATACGAAATCAGCATCCTCCAGTGCTTCTTCCTGTGCGGTTGTCATCTCTATGGTAATGTCAATCTGAGCTCTCTGCAATAAGCGCTGGCTGAGTGTGTACACACGCTTCAGATTTTCCTCATCCACATCCATAAGCACAATTGTGCTACCTTTTAATAGGGTGGGATGATCGATAATACTTTGGATGAAACCGGCACAATGCAGGCTACCACCGCCGATAATCGCGATTTTGCTGCGTGAACGTGAGCGTATTCCGCCATCAGACTCAGAATCCGGCTGCTCATATGTATTTGGCATAGAAATTCTATTTACTCCACTCGTATAAATCTCTTCAAGAGATGATTTACGTTGCCGCTCCCTTTATATATAATCACGTGTCAAGGTCTTAAGAAGAGTCGATGGGACCAGTGTAGTAACAGAAAGAGTATACAGATGAATAAAGATTGTGCAAGTTTTTTTTGCATACTGGATGCTGCCTCTACTCTATTTGTAGGTTGTGGCACTATAGGTGATAGCGGATATTGTGGGGATGGTTTTGTAATAGTCTGAGTGGGGAAGCGCAGTGCTTGCCATTGCGGTTGCTTACGTGTAGTTGCTGTGGTATTGATGGTGCTGCCGCCACTTGATGTCTGTTTGCTAGCTTGCTGTGTCACCGTTATTGTGCCTGTGCGAGCGTTCGGCTGTTTTTTTGTAGGTGGTATAAAGGGTGCTGTACTGTTCTTACTGCCAATGGTTGGATTATTAGTGAGTTGCCAATGATTACCCCCATCAGGGATACGTATGTATGATTGATCGACTGCGAGCGGAGGGAGCATAACGGATTCTGTCTGCTGGCCCGGTATTTCCAGGGTGATAGTGCTCGCATCTTCGAGTACAGTACTCTTTTCGAGCATAGAAAAGAAGAAGACGTAGAAGCCATGGGCTGGGATAGCATTTGCGAGCTGTATATTTGTCCGCTGGCTCTGCGTATTGTCGGTGAATATAATGGAACCCTTAGTAAAGGTAACTGGCTGATTCTGGGGATTGTATAGTTCAATCCATGCATCTATAGCGTTACTATTGCATTGATAAGAAGTTTTGCCGGGGCGAAGTAAGACCTCGTTAATAAGGATCTGGCCGGATACATTAGCGGAAAGTGTGATTGGATTCCCGGTTGGGGTAGGCGTAGGGGTAGTCAGGCATGAATGCGAAGGCCGAGTCACTAACGTACTGGCATTAGCTTGTGTGGTAAAAAAAACGGTCACGCTCAAGACCAGGAAGAGAACATACAATACTATTGATGATTTCACTGACCCTCCCAACTTCATCCCAATATCATGTGTCTTTTCAATTGTAGGCCCCTGTATGCATACATAGGGTACCTGACCTCGTGTTCTCTCTCCCAGACGAGTATTTATTGAATGTGGCGAGAACACCACGAAGTCTTCAGCTTTATGGATGAATCGCCGGGTCTCCTCTTACCCAGAAAGAGTAGAGCAAACCCGTTGACTCAAAAAAACTCTGCTTGCACAGGTGGTGGGTATCCATGGACTATGATCTTGCATGGAAGCCGAAGTCCCACTAGATCGTGGGAAAACCCTCCTCACCGCGACACTGTCAGACTTCTCTCGCAGCTACTGAGTCTTTCGCTCAGTGATTGTTTACTGCGAGAGATATTTAAAGGGGACTTCCTGGTTGCCTGGGAAGCGATCTTCCATAGCGCGGCGTACGGCTTGTACACTACTTGCCCCAATAGTGAAGGCAATGATAGAGCCGATTACAATGCCACAGATCCCACCGAGTGCAATCCCTTCCAGGAAGAGACGGTTACGAAAAAATGTCATCGTCGTCACCTTTTCTACGCTAGCTTATTGCAGATACACAACTGTCTTTGCCTCACTCCAGAGGTTTTCAAGTCGGTAATACTCGCGCTCTTGCGGTCCAAAGATATGCACTATGATACTGCCAAAATCTAGCAACACCCAACCGGTGTCGGCGATGCCCTCACGGTGGAGCATATCAACTCCCCGTTTGCCCATCTCATCATCAATAGCGCTAGCGATAGCTTGAACTTGACGGCTATTGCTACCTGTACAGATGACAAAATAGTCAGCAATATAACTGACGCTCTGGATATCGAGTAAAACAATATCAGAGGCCTTTTTGTCTGATGCGATATCTACGACAGCTTTAGCTTGTTGGTCTATATCTAACAGAACTCCCTCCACGAGTGCTCCCTAATAGTTGTGCGTCCAGGTGGCGCACTGAATAGTATAGCTCCGAATGAGTTTCAATTGTTGTACCCGCATTATAGCATAGCGAGACTAATATTGTTAAGAGGGAAAATTGTTAAGCGCCATGCGCACTGGTGTGTTCTCCTTTCTCTCCTGGTGTATGCGCTATGTCATCAGTGAGTCTCAATTTTGGTGACCCCCTCGAAAGAGAGCCTTTGAGCGAGTACCTGGATCGTCAGACCAGTTACCGGGTCTATGATCTCTGGGGCAATCTCTACTAATGGTGCCAGCACAAATGCACGTTCTCTCATTCTTGGATGTGGTATATTTAACCGTTCCTGAGTCGTAATTAGATGATCAAACAGCAGGATATCGATATCTATTGGACGTGGTCCATTGCGGAAATTTGGCTGTCGTCCCATCTCTTGCTCGATCGTCTTGGCCCTGTTGAGTAGTTCCTGTGCTGATAGCGTGGTAGTACCTGAACAGGCAATGTTGTAGAAGAGTGGTTGATCCTGGTAGCCTACCGGTTCAGTCTCATAAAGTGAGGAGACCCGTTGGATTTCAATGCATTCACGTAAGCACTGGAGCGCAGCGGACAGGTTTGCCTGCCGATCTCCCAGATTAGAACCCAAAGCCAGATAGATTTGATGTTCTTCAGTGCTTGTCTGTGATACGCCTTGTTGCTCATAGCCGGGCATGATTGTGGATCCTCTCTTAAGAGATTATTGTTCTACAGGATATATACGAAGCTTGACCGCAATATGTTGCCAGTATAGACTAATCAGATGATTTTTTATACTATTTTTATAGAAATTTGGCACTGTATCCACAAAGCTGAAAACTTCGTGGATACACTGTTGACTTTCAGCTCTGATTTTCATCAGCGAGAGTTCATGACTGCTTCTGGAAAACGACCAGGTTTCTGAAGATTGCTTCCGTTCCTTCTCTACTATCACCACCGACCATTAGGCCAACAAGACCGGTTCTATAAGTGGGGTCAATATACGTAGAAAGGACGAGTTGCCGGTTCATATAGAAGCTAAAGTCTGATCCATTGGCGATGACGAGTAAGGCATTGTTCACTCCATAGCCAGGTTGTAGCGTGTTGCTCTGTGTCCAATCGATCAGAGTAAGCCAACGTGCTGGATTGCTACCATGTGCACGTTGAAAACGGTAATCACCGTAGCCGTCTAATTCGAGGGCATAGAAAGTTTTGTCATAAGAACTGAGACGAAAAATCAGAGCATAAAAGCCACCATGGAGCAATTGTGCCTGGACTGAAAAAATACTATTGCTATAACTTTGTTGATTTGAGTAGCACCAGGCGACTGCATGGGCAAGACTGGTATGGACATGGTAACCCTGGGGGCTAAAATAGCATTGCTGACCATCATTGATCCATCCAATACTCTTTTGGGTCATTGTATTAGCATAAAGGATAGTGCCAGCGCCGATCGCATGTGTAATCCCATCTGTTGCTTGTTCGCGTGCTTGTGCTGCCAGAGTGGCCTGAATGCGTTGATGGGCTATCGCCGTCGCAGTTGCAGCGGCCCAGATCTGGGCGTTAATCGTGTGGTGTCTGGTTACAGCATGTAAATGTGTAATGCGTGGGGATGAGTGTGGGCGCAAGAAGAAGAGTAGCGTAAGAGCTACGCTAATACCGAGACTCAGGCTGAGTAGAATAATAATGAAAGGTGCATGACGCTGTTTTTTCTTATATATTTCAGTGACATAAGGGATAAATGATGTCGTTTCTCCTTCTAACGGGAAGAGTTGTGGTCTGCTCAGGGGTAGTTGTGTCGTGATCTGCTCAACAATTGCTCGTGTCTTATCTGTAAGCGTCTCAATTGGTGACGATGCATCGTCGGTCGCTGAGACTAGCGCATAGGCCTCCGCGCCCAGATCATGAGTACGTTTTTTTAAGAGTGCTTTATTATATGCCTTTGCCAGTTCACTGGCCTCCTGATATCGTTCCTCCGGTGATTTTGCCAGTGCAATCAACATGACCTCCTCAATTGCTGCTGGGATCATGCTATTGTACTGGTGTGGTGGTGGTGGTGGTGTTTGCAGATGTTTGAGTGTGACACCAACTGGCGAATCGGAGGTAAAGGGCACGCGACCGGTTAGCATCTGATACAGGATAATACCGAGTGAGTAAATGTCGCTGCGTTGATCGTTTTGGCCATTTGACTGTTCTGGTGCCATATACTCAGGAGTACCGATCATAGCACCCGAGTGGGTCAGTGACTCGGACTCTATCTTTGCTTTAGCGAGACCAAAGTCAGCCAGGTAGGCATGACCATCGGGACGCAACAAGATATTAGATGGCTTGACATCTCGATGTAGGACACCATGATCGTGCGCATGTTGGAGTGCTGAAGCAATCTGTTCAAGAAAACTCCCTGTCTCTTCAAGTGTCAATTGCTCGCGTCTGGTCAGATAGTCGCGTAACGTTCCGCCCTCGACAAAGGGCATAGCAAGATAATACCAGGGGCGCTGTTCACCAAATTCGTAGAGCGGAAGAATATGTTCATGTGAAAGCGCACCAATCGCTAATGCCTCACGTTCAAATCGGCGCACAAATGGTTCATTGCTGCCATAGAGGACCTTGACTGCGACATAGCGCCGGACGCGCCGGTCGTAGCCGAGGTAGACCTCCGACATCCCACCTTGAGCCACGCGGAAGCGTAACTCATAGCGACCTAACTTTGACCCTTCTAACCCTTTCATCTCATCCTCTCCTACATTTCCTCATCCATATGGGCCGGGATCTGGGACTAAGCGGGGTGTGTGTTCACGTCTCTCTTAAAATAACTGGTACGCAGATACACGCACGGGCGAACAGAGATGCTCTGTTCGTAAGTAGCACCCCGCTTAATTCACTTCGAAGTAACGTAAAACTATCAAGTGGACGGAGCGACTTAGCGTGTGGTCCAGTAGCGTTCGAGTCTGATCGTAGAGACCGGTCGAATGTTCTGAGCGTAACCCTCAATGGCTTTATGCATCGCTTCCTGATTAGCGAAGTTATTGTTAATCTGGCTCTGGTAGATATCGGCGGCTTCAATCTTGAGGGGCAGCATCTCAGAGACCTCTACCAACGCTGTTTCATAGTCGCCACCCAGTTCTTGAATACGTTTGTCCAGCGCAGCCGGTTCGCGATAGACATAAGGGAAATCTTCGTAGAAATAGACTTTTGAACCGCTACGAGCCAGGTGATCAGCGGCTGAACAGACGATCTGATGGTCGACATGGCGACCAGCACCCAGTGGGGCGTACCATACAACATCGGGTAGGGCTTTCTGAATGTTGAGGAGAGCCTGAGTGAGATCGTGCTCAATCTGCGCATCGGCTGGATTTACTTCTCCACCCATAAACTGTTCTTTTGTTGTGTAGTTCGAGCCGCGATAGATGCATTCCTGATACTCGAGCCAGAGGTAGTCGACCTGTAACAGATCAAGCGCTGCCTGATCTTCTTTGCGTCGTGTCTCAGCCAGGCGTACTGCATTATCATAGCCCATTTCACGAATGACCTGGGTTGCCAGAGGCGTTAAGTTCTGATCGGCACTGGGAGTGCCGCTGAAGACAGTGATGACGAGGGGACGCAATCCAGAACTAACTTGCACACTCAACGTGCCACCACAGGAGTAGACCACATCATCGAAGTGGGGTGAGAGAAAGATATGCCGATAATTCTTCGTTATATCGTTCAAACTTGTAAGTTGCAACGCTTTTTCCTCCAATATAGGTATTTTTGGCAGCCGGGAAAATAATGGCTCTAGCCGGAGGCTGCCTGGGACTACATGTCATCGTAACACAGGATAGGTAGACCGCAGCTCCGCTTTGCGAGATGGCTTGTCTTCTTTCTTTTTCTGCGGATCCCCATCGTGTGCGGTTATGGTAATCGCACACCTTCCTCGGTGATCTTGATCAGTCCATCCCTATTCAGCCCTTCAACGATCTTTACAAGCCAGGCCTGGTCGCTCTCGCTGCCCATAAAATCTGCTTTGATCTGTGGTCCTAGTTCGTTCAACGCCATACATTGCGGGGTTGGCAATGTACGTAAGAGATCAACGATGCGACCTCGGAAATAGCGATTGGTGCTGGTAAAGGGTTGCGACTGATAGTTCGTTTTCTTTTCCGCAACTTTCCGGAGTTGCCGGAGTACAACACCTGATGGAAAAAGGCTGTACTGACTCATTTCAGTATAAGCCGCACAGCATTGCTGGAGCGGGCAACTTCCGCAGAGAGGATTAGCGCTGCTGCATACAGTAGCACCCATGTCCATCAAGGCCTGATTCCAATTATAGGCGTGTCCGACAGGGAGAACCTGTTCCGCCAGCGTGAGCATCTGAGCGTCATTGGCCTTCGGATCAGGATGTTCCAGACCCAAAAAGACGCGATGCAGGACGCGACGGATATTCGTATCGACGGTAGCGACCTGCTTATGGTAGGCAAAGCAAGCGATAGCACCTGCGGTATAGCGACCGATGCCTTTTAATGTAAGCAGAGCATCGATCGTATCCGGTATGCGTCCTTCATATTCAGCTATGACCTGTTGTGCAATCGATTGTAAGCTGACTGCGCGTCGATTGTAACCAAGTGGCACCCAGACAGAGATGACATCAGCAGTGGATGCTGTTGCAAGATCGGTCAGAGTAGGAAAGGCGGTCAGAAACTGGTGAAATTTAGGCAGCACACGATCAACCTGTGTCTGTTGTAACATAACTTCAGAGACCAGGATTGCATAAGGATCGTCCGTCGTGCGCCATGGCAGATCGCGTTGTTCCTGGGCGTACCAGGTAAGTAGGGTCGTATGGGCTTGCTCAATCTGCTCTGGCGCGAGTTGGAAAGAGAATGTTGAGGGTACTGTGCGTTTAGCCATGGTACCTCAAGACTTACTGGCCTGGGTGGTCTGCGTAGCGCTCTCAGGGTTCTCGCTATCGGTCTCCTGCTGCACTGTTTCTGTAGTTGTCTTAACCGGTGTGGCCTTTGGCAACTCCTTCAGTGTATTGCGTTGACGTACGGATAACGTAAAGAGTGTTTCGCCACCTTCTTGCCAGCATTGTGCATCGGAGGCCGGCAAATTTTCACATTGTATCCAGTCTGCGGCATCGCGTAGCACGTGGCCCTTAACACATTTCGCATAAGAGATATGCTCATTTAAATCTGGGTCACCCGGTCGCACACCAGGCGAGGCGATTTTAGGAATAAAGAATCTACACCAGGGCACGGTTGTGTACCTTCCTTGTTTATTAATAATAAATCCAAGCTTTTATAAAAAGTGGCGAGAAAACCACGAAGTCTTCAGCTTCGTGGATGAATCGCCGGGCCTGTTCTTGCCCAGAAAGAAAAAAACAGACCCGTTGATCCAAAAAACTCTGCTTTCGCAGGTGATGCGTATCCCTGCACTGTGACCATGCAGGGAATCCGAAGTCCCACTAAATCGTGGGAACCCTCCTCATCTCGACAAGGTTAGAAAGGCTTTTTACGCCTGAAGCACCGACCCTTTCCCCAGGTCTACTTAACTTCAGGCGACAGAGCAGCGGTCTGATGCGTCAACCGCAGGTGTCATGACCCCTCTAACGTAGCTCGCATTTCTGCGGCTGAGTCTGGTGAACTTGGGCTTCTCTCGAAGCCACTGAGCTGAAGGCTCAGTGGGAGTTCACGATTACCACTTATTTAATACTATGTGGTTTTTACTGAACGACGTCAACTCCATCCCTACAACTAGACCATCTGGTCTCAGCTTATCCTGATCGAGTTGATTGAAGGCCAGGCCTGTTTCCGTGTTGTGGTATCCATGCATAGACCTGGCGTCTATCTCCTTGCTCTGCTCAATTATAGCGCATTCTGTCATCATGAGTCTATAGAATTGGAGGGTCTTCATTTCATGTGTGATTGGTATTGTTCTGTCTGCTTTTGATGGCAGTGCTTATTCTTTCTTACTAACAATGACCAGGCGGCTGTCAAGGGTTAATGGAGCTCCATTGAGGTCTCCATAGTACTCTTGGATTACAAAGCCAGCCTGTGTAAGCATCTGTACCATCTCAGTAAGCGTATAGATGCGTATTGATTGCTGGTACTCCGTGCGTTGCCCATCAGGTGTAATCAGGCTGATATGGACTTCGTTGCGACTATGGAGCAGATCAATATGGCGTTCTTCAAGAACGATTAACCCATCATCATAGCGGATAATACCGTGTGGTGAGGTATGGCGTAGAACACGCGGTTGATAAACGGTTTCGATGAGAAAGAGGCCGCCTGGTTTCAGCGTTTTGTAGACCTGGCATAGTACTTTTTGATCGGCTTCGTCATTGGGAAGGTAGCCAAATGAGGTAAATATGTTGATGACTGCATCAAACTCCTGCGTAAAAGGGAGCTGTTGCATGTCTCCTTGTTGCCAGCGTACCTGTACCTGCTCACTCTCAGCCTGCTGACGAGCTTTTTGTAGTAAGATTTCGCTGAGATCAAAGCCAGTCATAGTGTAGCCCTGACGTGCGAGTGGGATCGTATGGCGACCGTAACCACAGCACAGATCAAGGATTCTGCTCTCGGGTGGGAGTTGAAGTAACTGAAGTATATGTTTGATCTCTTGCTCAGTATGGTCCTGTGGGAGAAAGGGTGCGTAGATACGAATGTAATCATTATTAAAAAAATCTACGTACCAGGGGGATCCCTGTTGTGATTCTTGTGTGCTCATGCCAATACCAGCCTTTATATTTTTCGCATAGACATCTGCATCCTATGAGAATAAACGAGTCTCGCTGGCTTTTCAGGATGCTGGCACCGTGTCGTTGAGAAGGGAAAGCCTGGATGGCGTATCGATTAGCTTATATACGTCTTCAAGCCTGCTGATCAATACGCAAGCGTAGCCACCATGTACCGGCCTTACAGGCGAGTATCAGGTAGAATAGTGCCCAGGCCTCAGCTAATAGGCCATAGCTGGCTGCCATTGCCAGACAGAACATGCAGACAAGTGCTGAGATCTGCTTGATATAACGATTACGAATCTGCCAGCGAAAACTTCTTTCGCGGCAACCCCGGAAGCACCAGAAAACGCTGATCGCGAGTAATGCAAGCACAGCCAGACCGACCATACCAAAGATCGTGAACCAGAGAGTGAAGATGTGCCTACTCATGGACTGCACCTTTTATAAAAAACTGTACAGT
>Ga0102924_1003476_pt1 | contig 16488 bp, 17 predicted proteins | sample PaiPotPPM11metaG_FD_80116 | JGI IMG/M metagenome (GOLD analysis project Ga0102924, IMG submission 80116) | Iron sulfur acid spring bacterial and archeal communities from Banff, Canada, to study Microbial Dark Matter (Phase II) - Paint Pots PPM... ... | reverse complement strand
GCCCCGGCGTGTTCGTCTACGGCTCCAACGACATGTACTCCCCGGTGCCCAAGAACCCCGCCCGGTACCTGTGGCGTACCCCACAAGGCGACCACAAGCGGCACAAGCCCGCCCTTCCCTGGGCCGAGATGGGCGACCGCTTCGAGGCCGCCGGCTGGATGAACGCCAACAACCAGCGCGGCCGGATCAAGGCCGGCGACCTTGAGATCGAGGTCGCCGGGGTCCATGACCCGCACGTACACCGCGACCGCTACGACCAGATCGCTGGCCCCGCCGACCCGGCGGCTGACCTGCGCCTGGGCGTCCTGCATTCACCCGAGCCCGAGCTGCTCGACCGGTTCACCAGCGACGGCTTCGACCTGCTGCTGGCCGGCCACACCCACGGCGGCCAGCTGCGCGTTCCCGGCTACGGCGCGCTGGTGACCAACTGCGGCATCGACCGGCCCAGGGCCAGCGGCCTGCACCACCACCCGGTCGGCGGGCAGGCCTGGCTGCACGTCTCGGCGGGTCTGGGCACGTCACCGTTTGCCCCGGTACGGTTCAGTTGCCGGCCGGAGGCAACCCTGCTCACACTCGTCCCAAGGATCGGCTAGACTCCTAGCGCGGTCGGCGGGGTGTGGCGCAGCTTGGCAGCGCGCTTCGTTCGGGACGAAGAGGCCGGGAGTTCAAATCTCCCCACCCCGACCAGCAACTACTCGCCCTTGGCGATCTTCCGGAAGGCCCGCGGGGGCCAGACCGGAGCCACTCCATTCACGAGCACTATGAATGTCCCGTTGCCACCCCATGGCGGTAGCAACGGGACATTCATGCACGAGTGCTAGGGCTTGCGCGGCGCCGCGGGGGTGATCGCGATCTGGATCGGGAACTTGATGAGGATCGGCTTGCCCGCCGTGTTGGTGGCGGTGCTGACCGGGGTCACCATGCCGGTGTCATGGTCGAGTACGTAAACGGTCCGGCCGTCCGGCGTGATCGCGAGGTCTGTCGCCCCAGGGCTGATCTTGATGGGCTGGCCGGGCCGGTTGGTGGCGGTACTGATCGGGAAGAGCTTGCCGGTGGAGTCGAGCGCGTAGGCGGTCTGACCGTCCGGCGTGACCGCGATCGCCGCAGCGAACAGACCGATGCCGATGGGCCGGCCGGGCCGGTTGGTGGCGGTGCTGATCGGGAGCACTGTCCCTGAATCTTCCGGTGGCTTGTTGCAGATGACGTAGGCGGTCTTGCTGTCCGGAGTGAACGCGATGACGGGGGCGCCGGAGCCTCCGCCCTGGCCAGCTCCGGGACAGCCGCTGATGGTCCTGACCACAGTGTCGGTGGCGGTGCTGATCGCGGCCACGCTGGCTCGACCCGGCCCGACGTTGGCTGCGTAAAGGGTTGCGCCGTTCGGGGTCATCGCCATCGTCAGCGGGCCATCATGGGCTCCCGCGCCAATGTTCTTGATCGTTTTAATAACTGCGTTGGTGGCCGTGCTGATCACGCTCACGGTGTCCGAGCCCTGATTGCTGACGTAAGCGGTCCTGCCGTCCGGCGCGACCGCGATGGCGTTCGGCCAGCCCCCGACCTTGATCGCTTTGACCACCTTGTTGGTGGCCGTGCTGATCGCGATCACCTTTCTCGAGTCGATAATGGCGACGTAGAGGATCCTCCCGTTCGGCGTGAAGGTCAGTGAGTACGGGTAATCCCCGACCTTGATGGGCTGACCCGCCGTGTTGGTGGCCGTGCTGATCGGCGTCAGGAACCCCTTCGTGCTCTCATTGGCGACGTAAGCGGTCCTGCCGTTCGGGGTGATCGCGATCAGCCCGGCGCCGGCCGCGACTGTGATGGGCTGGCCGGCCTCGTTGGTGTCTGTGCTGATCGGTATGACCTCGTCGTGACCGTCACGGTGCTGGCGGGTGACGTACGCGACAGCGCCCCGCCCGGTGTGAGCCACCGGCAGGTGCGTCGTCGCTGATCCTCGCGGGTGCGGAGCGGCGGCCCCGTGGCCGAGGCCTAGGCCGATGACCGCCGGGACGGCCACGGCCGCGGCGGCAGTGACGGTGATCCCGGCCTGGCGTCGCCGCTGCCGCCTCCGCCCCTCAGCCCGGACTAGGGCCAGGTTCACCGCGGCGGCCGGCTGCTTGGTGTCGCCGAGCCTGCGGAGTGCCTCACGAAGCGGCGTCTCATCCATGATCTGTTCCTTCCAGCGATGACGATCGCCCGGCCGCGGGCTCGCCGGGCGGGTCAGGATCGAGCAACCGCCTAAGCGCGATCAGGCCCTTGGCGGTCTGGCTCTTGACCGTCCCTGGCGAGCAGCCCAGCACCTGGGCGGCCTGGTCCACGCTGAGGTCGCAGTAGAACCGCAGCACCAGCACGGTCCGCTGGCCCGCGGGCAGCCGGGACAGCTCCTCGCGCAGGCCCAGGTCGGCGTCGGCGGCGCCGTCGCAGACGGCAAGGTCGGGCGGATCGCGAGCCAGCACCACGCGGCGAGCCCACGGTGAGCTCCGCTCCCTGAGGTACTCCCGCACCAGGATCACCCGCGCGTACCCATCGAGGTTGCTGACGAAGCGGGCCTTCCCCCAGCGGGCATACAAGCGCGTCAGCGCCTCCTGGACCAGATCATCGGCCCGTTGCCAGTCCTGGCAGAGCACGAACGCCAGGCTGCGCAGCCAGGACAGCCGAGCCTGGGCATACTCGGTGAACTCCGCGTCCTGACGGCTACGCACTTCCGCCCCGCCTTTCCGTTCACGGCCGGCCCGCACCCTATTAACCTGGCCAGCACCGTGTCCGGTTGCCTTCGCTGCGAGGTTTTCGGGCCCGCCCCTGCGGAGGATGACCTGACCGTGGCGCTGCGACTAGAGATCGTGAATCCGCCAGCGATCGCTGACATCGTGATGCGCTGTGCGTCCGATGACTTTGAGCTGCGGGACCGGGAAGGGCACGCCGGTCGCGGCTTCACTAACCTCAAGCGCATCCTGGGGCGCCCGGCGGACTTCGCCCTCGTTGTCGATCAGCTGGCCCGGACCGTCCCGACGGGTCACGCCGTCGCCGCGTGCGATGAGGGAGCCTGGGCCCTGGTCGGTGCGATGGCCCTGAGGCTCGGCGTGCCGGCCGTTCTCGTCCGGCGCGTTCCCAAGACCTACTTCGTCTCCTACGGAGACGACCCGGCGATCGGCGATGGTCGGCTGGCGGGAGAGCGCCTGCCGCACGGTACCCCCGTGCACTTGGTAGATGACCTGGTCTTCTCGGGGCAGACGCTCAGGTCGGCCCGGGGGGCCCTCGGTCTGGTCGGTCTAGACGGCCGGACCGCGTCAGCGATCCTGTGGACCTATCGAGCGGACGCCGCGACGGAGGAACTGGCCGCGGCAGGCATGACCAAGATCACGTGCCTCACTCACCAGAACCTGATGCCTGGCTAATGTCGTGGCCCGCTAGCCCTTTGCCCGGCGTGGCGGATCGCCGGCACGAGGAGCGCGGCCAGCGCGCACGCGCTGATGACCGAGGCGCAGGTGAGCATCGCCCAGGTCGGAGAGGCCACGTGGGCGACGGCGCCGAGCACGTTGTTGAAGACCAGCAGGGCCGCGCTCTGGACCAGGACGAGCAGCGCCTGGACCCGGGCCAGGTGACTGCGGGGCGCGGTCCCCATGAGGACCGGTGCCAGGTTGCAGGTGAAGGTCGCGACCCCCGCGCCCATGGCGACCGCGCCGGCTACCGCTACGGCTTTGGCGGGGGCCAGCCCGATCAGCACCTCGCCGGTGGCGGTGATGGCCAGGCCGAGCGCGGCCGCGAGTCCTGGCCGGGAGGCTGATCCCCGGCAGGCCACGAGGATCGCGATGGCGATCCCGGCTGCGGCCTGCGCTCCGACGATCAGCCCGGCCACGGCCGCGGTCCAGTGGTGCTGGCGGCTGAGCAGCGGTACCAGCAGTGAGGTGACGGGGATGACGAAGCCCGCGACGCTGCCGACCAGCAGCAGAAGGGCGGCCAGGCCCGGCGTCCGGAACGCGACGCGGACGCCGTCGGCCGATTCGCGGATGATGTTGTGGCGCGGCGCGTCGGGTGGGGTGAACCGGGGCCGGATCGCGATCAGCGCGGCCAGGACCGCGGCGAAGCTGACCGAGTCGGCGGCCGAGGCGGCCGCGAACCCGGCTAAGGCGACCAGTGCCCCGCCGGCCGGGCCGCCGATCATCGACACGAGCCGGCTGCTCACGCCGTTCAGCGCCAGGGCCCTGGGCAGGCTTTCATCGTCGACCAGCTGGCGGGGCATCGACCCCGATGACGGAGAGTAGAACGCGCTGACCGTGCCGATGATCAGGGCGGTCGCTATCAGCAGCGCGAGCGGTGTGCCCCAGCGCCAGCTGGCCACGGCCAGGCTCGCCGCGATGACGAGCATGAGGCTGTCGCCGGCGATCATGACGCGCCGCGCGCCCAGGCGATCCCCGACCGCGCCCCCGGCCAGCAGGAGTACCGACCGCGGCAGGTTGATCCCGGTCAGGACCAGGGCCGCCGCCGGGCCGCCATGGGCCGAGGCCGCCCAGCCGAGAGCGAAGTACAGGACGGCGTCGCCGACCTGAGACACGATCGCGCCGCCCAGCCAGACCAGAAATGAACGAGGAAGGCCGACAGCAGGGGCGCGCTCCGCGGCAGCCGCAGACATGAGCCGGATCGTAGAGCCGCGCGCCGACATTCAAGCTGTCACGGCGAGGGTCAGCGGTCACGGCGCTGTCGGCGACCAACGCCCGGGCGGTGGGGTGCACGCTCTACGACGGCTGCGCGGTGAACGGGCCGCCGGCCAGCGGACCGCGGTCCTGCACTGGAACGGTGGCAGGTGACAACGCTGCCGGCGCTGGCTACGGCCGCGGCCTACCGGATAACGAGCATGACGACCGACGGCTCAGGCGACATCTGGGCCCTGACCACCTGTTTCGCCAGCCAGTGCCCGAACGGTGCCGCGTCCCGCCTGTGGCATGAGCAAGACGGTCACTGGTCGGGCCCGGTAGTGCCGACCCTGGGCAGCAAGCCGACCGTGCTCACTGCGCTGTACAACATGCGACACGGCGTCTGGGCGGCCGGCTCGATCTTGCTCAGCAAGACCCGCTCGGAGGGCCTCATCGCGCTCTGGGGTGTCCCGCCGGCCTAACCGGCAGCGCTATCCGCACCGGCGCCCGCGTACCCGAGCCGTAGCTAACCCATATCAAGCGTGATATCATATGGGCCATGTGGTCGGTCGTTTACCTGACCGATGCTGAGCTGGAGCGTGACAAGCTACCCGCGCACGAGCGCCAGGCGCTCTACAACGCGGTGCAAAAGCTTAAGAGGATCGGCCCGGTGCTTCCCTATCCCCATTCCAGCGATGTACGAGGAGTCAGCGGCCTGCGCGAGTTACGGCCCAGGCGAGGGCGCGGCCCCTGGCGAGCGCTCTACAGGCAGATGGGCGACATCTTCGTGATCGCAGCCGTCTGCCCGGAGGCGATGGTCGACGAGCGTGAGTTCAAGAAGGCGGGCGAGCGAGCGCTGAAGCGGCTTGAGGACTTGGAAGAGGAATGATCACCATGGTGAAGCTGTCAGATCTGCGGTCGGCTGATGAGATCCACGAGCAGGATATGCAGGATCCGGAGTACCGCCGGGAGTATGAGCGTACGAAGCTGGCCAACGACGTTGCCATCAAAGTGATCCAATACCGGGTGGATCGCCGTCTCTCACAGAGCGCCCTCGGCCGGATGCTCGGGATGAGCCAGCCGAACGTCGCTCGCCTGGAGGCTGGCGAGCATCTGCCGTCGCTGGAGACGCTCGCGCGCTTGGCATCGGTGCTGGCCATGGACTTCAGCGTCGACATCAAGCCTGATCGCATGGCCCTGCGCTATGCCAGCCGCCGACCAGGGAGCATACGCAGGCCATCCATGGCTGCCGAGACGGCCCAGCGGGCTGCGGTACACCCTGCTCCGCGCAAGGCGGGGGCTGGCCGGCGAGAGCGGGAGAACGCCTGAAGCCCCCTGTGGCCTGGTCGCGGGCACGGCCACGAGAGCTCGGGCTGGCCTGGCGGGCCGTCGGCGATGATCTTCCCGGTCTGGTCGGGGCGGCCGGGCGGAATCCAGCGCCCCCACCAGCTCGCTCCGGCCACGGCAAACTCGGCCAGCCGGTCCTGGTTCCCGCTGACCTTGATGTCGTACCCGGCCAGCTCCCGGCCCGCCGCGCGGATGAGGGCGGCGATGTCGCGAACATCGTCCGGGTCCAGGGCCCGCTCCCGGAACACGCAGGCGCCGTCCCACTGGGCCAGCCGGCGTCGTACCCCCGGGGGGCGCAGGTCGCCGCCGATCCAGACGGGGATCCGGGGCTGCTGGACGGGGGTGGCGGCTAGCCGCAGCCCGTCGATGTCGTGGTAGCGCCCGTGATGGTGCACCTCCGTCCCGGTCCACAACGCGGTGACGACTTGCAGGTCTTCGTCCAGCCGGGCGGCATGCTGGGCCGCGGTCATGGGTGAGCCAACCTTGTTAAATACCGGATCGTCAGGTGACGCTGAACTTCACCCCGCGGCCGACAGATACTGGCTGAAGTCGACTGAGTCCGGGCCTCGATCCTGATAGGGCAACGGCTTCGGATCGAGCAGCTCGAGCAGCCGGTCCTTGAGCTCGTAAGCAAAGAAGTGGTTCCCGCGCGGGTTGTAATGGCCGTCACCGCCGACCATGTAACGGCTCATGTACTCATGGTGGGACCCGCCGAATTGCTCGAACTCGCGCTGGTGAACATCGTTCATGTCGAACAGCGGAACGCCGCTGGCGGAAAGGTGATCGACGATCTCCTGGTCGCGGCGCACGCCGTCCCAGGCGGCAACCGCGCCACGGAAATGATCTGTCCGCGCCGTGAAGTTGAGGGCGACGAGGAACGTCTTGCCGACGCTCTGCGTGAAAGCGCGAGCCTGGTCCAGGATGAAGATTGTCGCGCGCTGGCCGTACCGGTTGAGCAGCATCGCCGCCTGCCGCCGCTGGTCGGAGTCGGCGCTCCAGTCGAAGGGGAAGTCCAGCACCTCGGCCAGTCGCTCGACCTTCGGACGGTCCAGCTCGTCGATCTTCCCCGGCTCCCCGTAGTCGGCGTCGCCGGCGTAGACGGCGAGTTGCAGCGCTAGATCGTCGCGGAGATGCTCCAGCATCCACTCCGGGTCGCACATGGCGAGGAGCGACTCGGGCGTAGCGAGCGGGTTCTCCAGCTCGACGAACGAACCGGTCTCGAGGTCAATCTCGACGTGCGCCCAGGGGTTGCCGTTGAACAGGTTCTGCTCTCGAGAAAACTGATCGACCCAGAGGTAGAGCTGGCCCCACCGGCAGCGCATGAGGCTGCGCGTCGGGTCGTCGCCCCACACGTAGAGGATCACGCAGTCCGCGCCGTCCGCCGTGCGCTCCACCCGCAGCATCCGGCGGTAGGCCTGGTACACGCCGTGGCCGCCGACGCCAAAGTTCCCGATCGGCTCGCCGAAGTGGCCGGCCAGATACTCCTGCCACGTCTCGCCGTCGCTGACCTGGTTGCCCTCGGTGAAGCTGTCGCCGTAGGTGTTGATCCGCGGTTTCCGGCCGGCGTAGAGAAAGCGCGTGCGTGCGCCGTCTGGCCGGAACGTCTCGATGGTCCGGCTGTTGTCTACACCCCACGGAACGAAGCAGTTGTGCAGGACATAGCCGAGTTCCGGATCGAACGTGGCCCAGTGCGGGCGCTGCACGTAGGCCTCGATCAGCTCGCGCGGGACAGCGGCCGCGCGCAGGTACTGCTCCCAGGATTGAGTCACTCCTGCACCGTACAGATGGCCCCCGACAGCCGGCCTCCGACAGCCGGAGTCAGCCGGGCTGTACCATTTTTCGGGTTATGGATCGCTTTAGGACGGGTCTGCGACCCCGTGCGGCAGAACTGATCCCCGACCATCGGACGGAGCCACCCCAAAATATGAAACAAACCGCTGTCTCCGCCATTACCGCCGCGGTCGTCGCGGCCGGCGTCACGGCCCTGGCCGTCCCGGCCGGCGCGGCGTCCGCGGCGGCGGTCGCCAAAGCGGCCGCCAAGCCGGTAGCCGTGTCCACCAGCTGGCTGACCTCCAGGAGCGGCATCGCCCTGGCCTACCCGAAGCTGGCCACCGGGGCCAAGCCCGTGTTGTTCGAAACCAGCAACGGCGGCACGAGCTGGCGCACGCTGCCCGCCCCGCCGTTCACCTATCCGGCCGACAACGACCTGCCCGACGCCACCTGGGGCGGCGGCGTCATCGCGGTCACCAACGGAACTCACATCGTGGTCAGCCGGAACGCGGGCCGGCGCTGGTCCGCGGTGGGCCTGGCCAGCCTGCCCAAGGCCCGGTCCACGTTCGTCGACCACATCACCATCGCCGATGGTCGCCTGTTCACCCTGGTCAACACGACCGCCTCCGGTGGCACCAGCACAGTAACCGTCTACTCGGGCTCGGTTAAGGCCAGCACGCTGCGGCCCGTCCGCGGACTGTCGGTTACCGGTGGCCTCGCCTACGGCGACCTCACCGCCGTCGGCGGCGCCATCCAGGTCAGCCTGGGCACCAATTACACCAAGGCGCACTACTGGCTGTCGCGCAACGGATCGCGCTTCACCACCGCCCCGCTGCCGTGCCCGGCCAGCACGTCGGCACTGCTCGGGGGCGTCCGCGACGGCAAGCCCATCGCGCTGTGCAGTTCTTCGCCCAGCAGTGTCGGCCCCGGCACCAACACCCACCAGCTCTCGATCGCCCCCCGCCTCGGCGGCCAGTTCAAGGCCACCGGCAAGGTGCTGACCTCGCCCAACGAGCACGACTTCGCGGCCGCGTCGGACCAGGACATGGTGACGGCCACGACGTTCCCCCTCTATGTGACCGCCAACGCGGGCCGGACCTGGGCCGCCAGGCTGGCCCAGCCGAACGGCGCGGAGTGGTCGGACCTGGCCTTCCCTAGCAGCTCGGTCGGCGTGGTGGCCGTGGTGACCGTCAACAACTCACTCAAGACCGTGGGCACGGTGTACCGGACCACCAACGGCGGCCAGGCCTGGAAGGCCCTCGTGCTGCCCTAGCACCGCGGCGTCCTGACCCGCCCGCGGCGCGCGGGCGGGTCAGGCGTTGTCACGGCACAGGTGTCGTCGCAGGCCAGCGACGTGTCACACCGGTTGCCACAGGGGACGGGCGAGGCTGACGGGCAATCAGATCACCAACTCACCCGGTTTATCTGGAGTTGCCATGACCGAGCTATTGCCCGCGTATCCCTCGCCGCTCTGCCAGGCCGACCGGGCCTGCGACCGGGCTCCCTGTTTCCAGGCCCGGCTCGAAGCGGTCGTGGGCCGCCGCTGGATCCGCACGCGCACCGAGCTGTGCGCGCAGCACCTCGGCGGCACCGTCCAGGCCCTGACCACCTGGGCCCGCGATCAGGGACTCAAGGGCGAGGTGACCGTGCTGGCCATTGACCTGCCCGACCCGGCCCGAGTCGCCCCGGCGTGGTCCCACAGCGGGCTGGCGTTCGGCAGCATCCCAGTCACTGTGTAGAGCCAGCGGCCATTCGCGGGCCGACGGAGCCGGGCCGTCGGTACGTGAGCAGCAGCTGAGTCAGCCCAATGATCTGATCACGGTCACATCTCAGTGATAATCCCTGACAAATGACCGTGATCAGTTCATGGGCCGCCCCGCGCGGTCCGTCCGCGACCGCCCGACGAGGACCGCGGTGACCGCGATGAGGGCCGCGGCGGCCAGCAGGGCCGCGGGGCCGCCCGCGGCCCTGGCCAGGACCGCCAGCGCGAACCCGCCGAGGATCTCGCCCACGGACTCGGCCTGGGACAGGAACGAGTGGACGGTGGCCCGCACGTCACTGGTGGTGCGCCGGTTGACCCAGATCTCGCTGACCGCGCGGGTGACGTTGTAGGCGATCCCGCTGACCAGCAGCACCCCGGCGCAGCCGATGAGCGCGCTCGGCGCACGGGCCAGCACCACCAGCCCGATAACCCCGATGACGCAGGCCAGCGCGTAGGCTCGCCGGGCCACGCCAGCGCCCTCGATGCGGGCCTCGACCAGCCGCAGGGCGGCCATGCCCATCACCGAGGCCAGGATCCCGAGCCCGGTGTACCAGAGCACGGGATCGCCGGGAAAGCCCAGGTCAATCAGCTGGAGCGGAAACAGCCTGCTGGTCATGCTGGCCGCGTTGATGATCATGGTGGCGGCGAAGACCAGCAGGATCTCCCGGTCCCGGCGGGCCAGTCGCAGGCCGCGCCCGAACACGGCGGCCGGCGCGGTCCAGCGCCGTCCGGGAGCGCGGACGAAGTTGTCCTCGGCGAACCGGACCGCGACGTACAGCCCGACCAGGGCCATGGCCGCGCCCGCGGCGACGACGGCGGTCTCCAGCCCGGCGGCACGGGCCAGGACACCGAAGGCGATCATGCCGACCGCCCCGCCGGCCAGGTCCCGGCGAGCGCGGGCGGCCAGCACCCGGTCAATCCGGCCGGGCTGATCCAGCTCGTCGGTGAGCCAGGCCACGTCGGCGCCGATGGAGCAGGCCCAGCCCAGCGCCCAGAGCACCTGGGTGACCAGGACCAGCGGGTAGGCGGTCACCAGGCCGGTCATGATCATGCCGGCGGCCAGGAACCCGTGCCCGATCACCAGCGGCCACTTGCGGCTGAACGCGTCCGACCAGGCGCCGGCCGGGATGTCCGACAGCAGCAGGGTCAGGCTCATGACCGTGCCCAGCAGGAGCAGCGGGGCGGCCGTCAGGTGATCGTGGATGACGAAGTACAGGCTGGAGGTCAGCACGTAGCCGCGATGGCAGGCGGCCCGCAGGCCGGTCCAGCGCAGGAACGTGACGGCTACGCCGGATCGCCCGGCGTCGCGGCTGGTTCGGGAACTGGTGCGGGAATCAGCGTTCCGGCACCTCAGCAACAGGAGACTGGGCAGCTTGCGCGGCATGGGTCATGCCCTCCGGATAGGTCATGTAGGCCTTCTCGATGGACATGAGCGCTGCACGCATCTCTGCTCCCCTTGTCTCGCTGAGTAGCTGTGTCACTGAGTAGCTGGCTGACCGCATGGTAAGGACGGCCGCCGGGCCGGCCGCAACCGGATTTCGCTCAGGCCAGACTGCTCACCGGCTCGCCATGTTGATTGTCCAGAACGCCGTCGCCGTCAAGCTCGGCCAGCCGGGCCAGCAGCCGCTGCGCCGAGCCGCGCCCGGCGGGCACCAGCGGCAGCCGCACGTCTGGTGTCGGGATCCGGCCCTGGGCGTGCAGGGCGCCCTTGATCACGGTCGGGTTGGGCTCGGCGAACGCCGCGGCCGAGATCCGGGCCAGCGCGTGCCCCAGCGGCCTGGCCCGCTCCGCGTCGCCGGCCGCCCAGGCCGCGGCCAGCGCGGTGAAGTGACCGGTGGCCAGGTGCGCCGAGGCCAGGATGCCGCCCGCCGCGCCCAGCGCCAGCAGCGGCGACAGGTACAGGTCATCCCCGGCCAGCACGGCGAAGCCGGGCGGGCAGTCGCCCAGCAGGTCCACCGCCTCGCCGTCCAGCCCGCCGGTGGCGAACTTGATCCCGGCCACGTTGGGCAGCCGGCCCAGGTCGCGCAGCGCGGCCGCGCTCAGCGGCTGGGCCGTGCGGTACGGGATGTGGTAGACGACCAGCGGCACCGGGCTGCCGGTGGCCAGCCGGGTGAAGTGGGCCAGCACCCCGGCCTCGCCGGGCCGGGTGTAGTACGGCACCGGCACCAGCGCCGCCCCGATGGCCGGCCACTGGGCCAGGTCGGCCAGGGCGGCCGCGCTGGCCCTGGTGTCGTTGCCCCCGGCCCCGACAATGAGCGTCGCGCCGCGCGGCGCGCAGACCCCGGCGCAGGCCTCGATCACGGCCCGCTTCTCGGCCGCGTCCAGGGCGCCGGCCTCGGCCGTGGTGCCGAGGGCCACGATCCCGGTCGCGCCGGCCTCCAGCGCGTCACGGGCCAGCGCCTCGAGCGCGCCGAGCGCGACCTGGCCGTCGGCATCGAACGGAGTGATCAGCGGGACGAAGACGCCGCGCAGGGAAGTTGGCGGGGCGACTGGCGGTGCGGCCGAGTGAGTCATGGTCTCAGCCTGGCCCGGCTGGATCATGCAGGTCCAGTTCGCGTTCCTGCACTAAAACGTAAGCTGAGCTAATGCTCGACGTCCGCCGCCTGCGCCTGCTGCGCGAGCTGGCCCACCGGGGCACGATCGCCGCCGTGGCCCAGGCCCTGTCCTTCACCCCCTCGGCCGTCTCCCAGCAGCTCAGTGCGCTCGAGCGGGAGGCGGGCCTGCCGCTGCTCGAGCGCAGCGGGCGGCGCGTGATGCTGACCCCGGCCGGGCGCAACCTGGTCCGGCACGCCGAGGCGGTGCTCGAGCAGCTCGAGCGGGCCGCCGCCGAGCTGGCCGGCGCGCGTCAGGGGCTGGCCGGGCCGCTGCGCATCGGTACCTTCGCCAGCGCCGGGCGCACCATGATCCCCGCCGCGCTCGTCGCCCTGGCCCGCCAGCACCCCGGCCTGGAGCCCATGGTCTCCGAGATCGACCCGGCCGACGTGGCCGATGCGCTCCGGGCCGGCGACCTGGAGGTCGCGCTGATCCACGAGTACGACTTCTCCGCCGCGCGCCCCGAGCCGGGCCTGGAGACCGAGGCGCTGTGCACCGAGGCCATGTTCCTGGCCTGGCCCGCGCCGCCGGGTGCCGAGACCGCGGCCGAGGCTGCCGCCGAGACCGCCGATTCGACGGACATCGACCGCTGGCGGGACTGGCCCTGGATCACCGCCTCCCCCGGCACGCTGTGCCAGCAGATGACGGTCCGGGCCTGCCAGGCGGCCGGCTTCACCCCTCACGCCCGGCACCGCGTGGACGACTTCAGCACCACGCTGGCCCTGGTCGCGGCCGGCCAGGGCGTGGCCCTCGTGCCCCAGCTCGGCCTGGCCGATCTGCCGCCCGGCGTCATGCTGACCCGGCTGCCGCTCAGCCGCCGCACCAAGGTCGCCTACCGCAGCGGCGCCGACCGCCACCCGGCCGTGGCCGCGATCACCACCGCCCTGCGCTCGGCCATCCCGCCCGAGCTCACCGCCGAGCCGATTGATAGCCGAGACGATCAACAAAGGTCGCCAGGGGCCGCTGCCATACTCCCGCGGGAGTAGCCGACCGCCCTCCGCCAAGAGGACGACGCCGCTGGCCGTGCTGCCTAACCTGAGGGGGTGACCTGGGTCTGGAACGCGTGGCAGCGATGGCGTGACTCGCCGGCGCGCGACCCGGTCGTGGCCGTGATCTGGACCGCGGTCATCGTGTTCGGCGCCTACGGGGAGGCCCATCCCACCGGCATCAGCTTCAACGGCCAGCACGTGCCGCACACCCCTGACGCCGCATTCCTGCTGGTCGTGGCGGCCGGCCTGGTGCTGGCCTGGCGCCGCCGCTATCCGCTGCCGGTGCTGACCGCCTCCGGCGTGCTGGTGTCCATCTTCAGCCTGCTCGGCTACGTCAACGGCTCCGCGGTGCTGCTCCCCACGGTCGCCCTGTACACGGTGGCGGCCTGGGTCAGCCTGCGCCGGGCCCTGGTCGCCACCGGGGTCACGCTGGTCGTGCTGACCGCGTGCAGCGTCATCGGCAACCCGTTCGGGCCGCTCGGAGGCGGCATCGTCCTCCTGCCAGGGGGACTAGTGGTCGCGCTGTTCGCGGGCCTGGCCACCAGCAACCGCCGGGCCTACATCGCCTCGATCAGCGCCAGGGCCCAGGACGAGGCCCGTCGCCGCGTCGACGAGGAGCGGCTGCGGATCGCCCGCGAACTGCACGACGTGGTCGCGCACACCATGGCCACCATCAACGTGCAGGCCGGGGTGGCCGGCCACGTGCTCAAGGAACGGCCCGAGGCGGCCGCCGAGGCGCTGCGCATCATCCGGACCGCCAGCAAGGACGGCCTGCGTGAGCTGCGGGCGATCCTCAACGTCCTGCGCCAGGCCGACGAGGCCGACCCGACCCAGCCGGCGCCGGGGCTCGGCCAGGTGGACGCGCTGATCGCCAGCGCCTCGCAGGCCGGGCTGCCGACCGCCCTGCGGCGGACCGGGGCCACCCGGCCGCTACCCCAGGAGGTTGACGTGGCCGCCTACCGGATCATCCAGGAATCGCTGACCAACGCCATCCGCCACGCGGGCCCGGCCCGCGCCACCGTCTGGCTGGACTACGACCAGGAAGGACTGCGCGTGGAGGTGGCCGACACCGGCCGGGGCGTCACGGCCGCCAGCACGGGGACGGGCTCGGGCCACGGGCTCATCGGCATGCGGGAGCGGGCGGCCGCGGTCGGGGGGACCCTGCAGACCGGGGCCGGCCCGGACGGCGGCTTCCTGGTCACGGCCCGCCTCCCGGCCGCCGCCGCGCCTTCCCCGGGCACCGCCGATCCGGCCAGCACGGCGTCCGTCGAGCACGGCGCGGCCCAGTGAGCGGCGGAGTGAGCGGCCCAGCGATCCGGGTGCTGCTGGCCGACGACCAGGCGCTGATCAGGGCCGGCTTCCGGGTGCTGCTGGAGTCGGTCGACGACCTGGAGGTCGTGGGCGAGGCCACCGACGGCGCCGAGGCCGCCGACCTGGCCCGCCGGGAGCGGGCCGACGTCGTGCTGATGGACATCCGGATGCCCGGCGTGGACGGGCTGGAGGGCACCCGGCGCATCGCGGCCAGCGACGACCTGGCCGGGGTCAAGGTGATCATCCTGACCACCTTCGAGTCCGACGAGTACGTCTACCAGGCCATCCGGGCCGGGGCCAGCGGCTTCCTGGTCAAGGACGCCGAGCCGGCCGAACTGCTCCAGGCGGTCCGCGTGGTGGCCCGCGGCGAGGCGCTGCTGTCGCCCAGCGTGACCCGTCGCCTGATCACCGACATCGCCCGGCGGCCAGCTACCGAGGCCCGCCCGCGTCGCGAGGTCCTGAACTGCCTGACCGCGCGGGAGCGGGAGGTGATGGCGCTGATCGCGGCCGGGCTGTCCAACGAGGAGGTCGCGGGCCGGCTGTACCTGAGCCCGCTGACCGCCAAGACGCACGCCAGCCGGATCATGACCAAGCTCGGCGCGCGGGACCGGGCCCAGGTGGTGGTGCTGGCCTACGAGACCGGCCTGGTGACGCCGGGCCAGCACCAGGCCTAGCCCGCCGTCGCGGCTGGTTCATGTCCGACTCTTGACAAGATCGAGCGCCGCGTCCCATCCTGTCGTTCATATCCAGAAACGCTGTACTTATATATGAACGGCGGGCCATCTAGGGAGGCCGCTCGTGAGCGTTCAGTCCGACACCGGAAGCACCTCAGGCGCACTCAGCTCCATCGAGGAACGCAGCTTTGACCATGTGCCCGAGAGCGAGCGTCATGGCCAGCCGCGGCAAGTGTTCTACATGTGGTTCGGCATCAGCGCCACGATCTTCAGCCTGGTCACCGGGTTCGTCGGGATCACGCTGGGGCTGAGCTTCTGGTGGACGCTGCTGTCGATCGTCATCGGCAACGTGCTCGGCGCGCTGTTCATGGCGTTCCACGCCGCCCAGGGCCCGCAGCTCGGGCTGCCGCAGATGATCCAGAGCCGGGCGCAGTTCGGCTACTACGGCGCGATCCTGCCGCTGGTCATCACCTGGGTCATGTACATCGCGTTCCTGGCCGTGGACATCGTGCTGGCCGGCCAGGGCTTCCAGGTCGTCTTCGGCTGGTCACTGAACGGCTGGATGGCCATTCTCACCATCCCCATGCTGCTGCTGGCCATCTACGGGTACGACTTCATCAACCGGTACAACAAGTACCAGACCTGGTTGTTTATCGCGATCTTCCTGGGTCTCACCGTATACATGTTCGTGCACGGGGTGCCGCACGGAGGCCTGACGGCGGGCAAGTTCACCTGGGGTGCCTTCCTGCTCAGCACGTCGATCGTGGCCGCCTACCAGATCACCTACGCGCCCTACGTATCGGACTACACGCGGTACCTGCCGCAGAGCGCGGTCAAGAAGGTGTTCTGGCGTACCTACCTGGCCACGGTCATCTCCTGCGTGTGGCTGATGGGCCTGGGCGCGGCGGTCGGCGCGCTCAATCCCAAGAGCTCGTCGATGCTGCTGGAGATCAAGCACCTGGGCGGGCCGATCGGCGGCGTGCTGGCCATCCTGATGGCCATCGGCCTGATCGCGCCCAACTCGACCAACGTCTACGGCGGCATGATGACCACGCTGTCGATCGCCAACAACATCTCCGACCAGGTGCGCTCCACCCGCCGCCTGCGCATCGTGGTGTGCTTCGTGATCGCCGTGCTCGGCGCGCTGGTGGCCACCGCCGGGGCGGGCTCGTTCATGACCAACCTGGAGAATTACCTGACGGTGATCCTCTACATCCTGATCCCCTGGTCGGTCATCAACCTGACCGACTACTACTACCTGCGGCACGGCCAGTACCGTACGGCCGACTTCTACGCCAAGAACGGGGCGTTCGGTAAGGTCAACGTCCGCACGATGATCGTCTACCTGATCGCCTTCGCGATCGAGGTGCCGTTCATGAACACCACGGTGTTCGAGGGCCCGGCGGCCAAGGCCCTGG
>Ga0102924_1003475_pt1 | contig 16490 bp, 15 predicted proteins | sample PaiPotPPM11metaG_FD_80116 | JGI IMG/M metagenome (GOLD analysis project Ga0102924, IMG submission 80116) | Iron sulfur acid spring bacterial and archeal communities from Banff, Canada, to study Microbial Dark Matter (Phase II) - Paint Pots PPM... ... | reverse complement strand
AGCCGGTCAAGCTGATGTGGCACCGGACCGACAACTTCCGCCAGGGTCGGGTCCACCCGATGTGCACCTCACGCGTCCGCGTGAGCTATTCGGGAGCGAACGTCCTGGGCTTCGAGCAGCGTCATACAAGCGTCGCCACCGACTTCACGCACGGGCTCGGCGAGCTTCTGAGCGCGAATTACGGGGCGCTGCCCGAGCAGGACTTTCTCGGGTACTCCGAGTCCATCTTCAACCTGACCGCCAACGTCCCGTACAACTTCGGCGTCGTCGACCAGGCGCTCAACGAGGTCTACGACTACAACACGTTCAACACCTCGAGCGTTCGCAACATCTACAGCCCAGAGGTGTGCACAGCGAAGGAGCTGATGGTCGACCAGCTCGCGAGGGCGATGCGCCAGGACCCGTACCGCTTCCGCGACTCATTCATCCGCGACAGCCGGCTGCGGGCCGTGCTCGAGGCGGTCGCGAAGGCCGGACATTGGGGGCGCTCGATGCCGCGGGGGAAGGCCCAGGGGATCGCGGTCCATAGCGAGTACAAGGGCTGCGCCGCCTGCCTGGTGGAGATCGACTGCACGCCGGCGACGGTGAACCGCAAAATCGAGAGCGGCTACGCCGGCCCCCGCGTGACCAAGGTCGTCTACGCCGTGGACGTCGGCCTGCCGATCAACCCGCTGGGCCTGAAGGCGCAGATGATGGGAGGGATCATGGACGGGATCGCCCAGGCGCTCAGCTACAGCCTCCACCTGCAGCACGGCCACTTCCTCGAGGGGAGCTGGGACAACGCCTATTACACGCGCCAGTGGAACACGCCCCTGGACGTAGAGGTGATCGTGATGCCGCCGACCACAGGCGATCCAGGGGGTGCCGGGGAGTTCGGCGTCGCGGCCTCGATGGCCGCGGTCGCATGCGCGTACGCGAGAGCGACGGGCAAGCTGCCCACGAGCTTCCCGATCAACCACAACGGTCCACTGGGGTTCGAGCCGCTCCCGACCGTGCCGCCGATCCCGCAATCTCCGACCGACGGCCTGCAGAACACCTTCTAGGAGCCTCCGATGCCAACCCACACCTTCATCCTCAACGGCAACCACGTCAGCGTCGAGTGCGAGGACGATGTCAGGCTGCTCTGGGTCCTGCGTGACCTGCTCGGGGTCAACGGCCCGAAGTACGGCTGCGGGCTCGAGGTCTGCAAGGCGTGCACGAGCCACATCAACGGCAAGGCGTTCAACCCGTGCGGGGTGCCGGTGGCAGACATCAAGCCGACGGACGAGATCACCACGATCGAAGGGCTGCCCGCGACCGTCGGCGAGCAGCTTCACCCGATGCAGGAGGCGTGGCTGGCGTACGACGTGGCGCAATGCGGCTACTGCCAGCCGGGGCAGATCATGGCGGCCGTCGCGCTCGTCAAGGAGGTCCAGGCGAGCGGTCGCAAGATCACCGAAGCCGATCTCGACTCGCTTCGGAACGTCTGCCGGTGCGGCACCTATCCCCGGATCCGTGAGGCGATCACGGCCGGCGCGGCGAAGATGTAGCGGTCAGCGCGCCTCGGGGCGGGTTGAGACGCCGACGTGCTTCTCGAGCCACCGGATCAGCGGCGCGGACGCGTCGAGCTCGCGCCGGACAAGCTGGCCGCAGCGAGGCTTGTGGAGCCAGGGCTCGAGCTGATGGCGGCGGAAGACCGTCACCCGCCTGAGCCGCAGCCGCTCGAGCCTCGGGTGGTCGTTGGGATAGCCCCGCGGCGCGCGCTTGAGCTCGGGCTCGACGAGCGACAGGCCGGCTGACTGCGCAGCCGTCAGCGCCCGCTCGAAGGAGCCGGCGCGGCGGCCGTCATCGATCGCCGCCCGGAAACGCTCGAGCTGGTCGGGTGCCGGATGGTGCAGGCCGCCGCCGACGAGCAGCCCGTCGAGCGACAGCTCGAAGTAATAGGCCGCAGCCCCGCCGTACCCGATCGCGACCCCGATGTGCTCCTTCAGCGGCGGTCCCGGCCGGAAGCGCGTGTTGTTGTAGGGGCGAAAGAAGTGCGGCTCACCCAGGTGGCTCAGCTGCTCTGCGAGCTTGCGCGCCGGTCCCAGCACGCACTCGTCGTAGCGGGACCGGTTGGCTCTGAACCAGTTGCTGTCGTTGTTGTCCTCGAGCTCGCGCAGGAACTCGAGCGCGGCCGGCGGCCACACCTCAGGCGGTTGCCTGCTGGGCGTCCGGGTCGCTGGGGTCGTAGAACCGCGCGACGGTGAAGCCGACGAGGATCGGCACGTGGATCGCGAACACAACCAGTGACAGCGTCAACACGACCAGCGGGCCGCCGTTGAGGTGGTTGCGCACGAACACGTACTCGATCATGCCCGCGATCACCACGTATGCGAGCAGCGACCACTTCGCGACCTGGAAGAACCTCGTCCAGTCGAACACCTTCACGCGGGCGAGCAACAGGAGGTTGACCGCGAGCAGTAGCGCCGAGGCCGCGAGGAGCACCACCGCCGGGGTGAGCGCGACGTGGTTCGGGATGTGGGATGACAGGTAGATCCCGCCGGCGACGATCAGCGCCAGCGACGCCATCCCCAGCTCGGTCACCGGCGGGTAGCGCTGCTCGCTCATCCCGTCGCGATCTTGCTCATGATGATCAGCGTCGCGATCTGCATCGCCCCGAGAACCCCGGCGGAGTACATGAACCGCTTCATCAGCCGCTCGATCACTTCGGGATTCGGCCGGCGCTTCTTCAGTTCCGTGAGCACGGCGATATTGGCCGGCTCGAGCAACCCGAGCGCGATCACCGACATCACGCCGACGACGATGAAACTCGCCACCACCCAGCCATGGTTCGGATAGGAGGTCAGGTTGGTGCCCAGCTTCGTCGCGAGTTGCCACCCGGCGGCGAGGGTGATCGTCACGACCGTCGGCATGATCACGACCATCTTCGGCATCAGCCTGGTGATGAACTCGATCCGTGCCGGGACCGACATCGAGCCCATGATCGGCCCAAGCACGAAGCCCAGGAACAGGTCGAGGACCGTCCAGACGGCGCCTCCGGCGACGTGGGAGCCGTCGAGCGCCCACTGGGAATCGGTGGCGATCGCCGCGATCACCCCGCCAATCAGAACCCCGGAGATGACCAAGCCAATTCGCGGGACGATGTCAAACGGCGGGATCTCGATATGGGGCGGCGGGGCGCCCTCGGCCTCTAGCGGGGCCTCGGAGACGGAAGCGACGTTCGCCATGGCCGCAAATCCTAGCCTTCGCAGCAGACGAAAATCCAGGGTCCGCAGACGAATGTCCAGGAGCGGAGGGGGCGGGATTCGAACCCGCGGTCCGGGGTCACCGGACTCCAGTTTTCAAGACTGGCGCATTCGACCGCTCTGCCACCCCTCCTGGGGCCTGCGATGCTAGCCGGGGCGGGGCGCCAGCGGTCGATCAGACAAGCTTTACACTGCCACGCAGCCAGGAGAGGTGGCCGAGTGGCTGAAGGCACTCGCCTGCTAAGCGAGTATGGGGGTCAAACTCCATCGAGGGTTCGAATCCCTCCCTCTCCGCTCGCTGTGTGTGCCCGAACCGGGTGAGCGCGATCGCCGACGCTGTGGACGAACGCGCGCACGATGAACGAGCTATTGCTCTTCGCCGAAGCCGCGGTTATGCTGCGGCGCATCGGTTCTCGGGGCGAATCACTGCAGTACCGACGGCTTGTGCTGGGCGCTGCGCTCGCGCTGGCGGTGTTCGCCGGCGGGGCGAGTGGCGCCAGCGCGGCGACCAAGCGGGTCGTCGGTTACTTCCCGAGTTGGGCGATCTACAACGTGCAGCATCCGGTCCGGATCACCGATCTGCCGCCCGGGAAGCTGACCGTCCTCAACTACGCGTTCGCGAACGTCCTCGACGATGGCTCCGGTGGCAACCCCAACACCGGCAACCCGCTGAAGGCTTGCCCGACGATCGGGCTGCAGCCGGCGACCACCGGGCTCTCGGTCTGCCCCGCGATCTCATTGCTCGACCCGTGGGCCGACGTGGACACGTGGTTTGCGACCGGGGGCGGCCAGGGCGGTCACAACTACAGCACGTGCCCGCCGCAGACCAACACAGTCTGCGGGAACTTCGCCGACATCAAGACGTTCGAGGCGCAGAACCCCAGCACCAAGGTGATGCTCTCAATCGGGGGCTGGACCCTGTCTGACATCTTCACCGAGGCGGCCTCGACGGCCTTCTCCCGGCAGGCGTTCGCGAACTCGATCTCGGCCTTCCTGAACGGCCCCGGCTCGATGTTCGACGGCGTCGACATCGACTGGGAGTACCCGGTCAGCGGTAACCCTCTGAACTGCTGCGCGAGCCCCCAGGACACGCAGAACTACACCGCGCTGCTGCAAACGATCAAGCAGACGCTGACAGCGAACAATCCGGGCGACAACCTGCTGTCGATCGCGGCGCCGGCGGGCGCGTCGACGCTCGCGAACCTGAATCTGAGCGCGGTCGCGCAGACGGTCGACTGGATCAACCTGATGGCCTACGACTTCAACGGCCCGTTCCCGCCGTACGCCGGTTCGCTCACCAACTTCAACGCGCCGCTCCATTACGACCCCGCAGGGCCAGCCAGCCAGTCCAAGGAGGTTGCCGATGCGGCGGTTCAGTCGTACCTGAACGCGGGCGTGCCAGCCAGCAAGCTCAACCTCGGTCTGGCGTTCTACGGGCGCGGCTACACCGGCGTGACGAACGCGAACAACGGGCTCTACCAGCCGTTCACGGGTCCCGGGCAGGGCAGCGGCGCAGCTGAACCGCAGGCCGGTCTTTATCCCTACTGGAGCCTTGAGCAGTCCTACATCAACCAGCACGGCTACAACGTCTTCCGCGACGCGGCTGCTGGCAGCGTTCCGTACCTGTTCAACCCGAATGCGCCCGCGCCTGAGAGCGGCGCGGTGATGATCAGCTACGACGACCCGGCGTCCCTGGCCGCGAAGGTGCAATACGCGAGCCAGATCGGCCTCGGCGGCGCGATGATCTGGGACCTGAGTCAGGACGACTCGAGCAACTCGATGCTGAACGCGGTCGCGTCCGCGGTCAACCCGGCACTCAGCCGGATCGGCGCTCGTGTCCGGAGAAAGAAGCCGCCGCCGAATCACCAGCAAGCATGCGGAGAGCCGGGCGACGTCCCGCTGTACGCCAGTGGCACGAGCTGCGCGACCGCCCTTCGCGTGTACCGCGCGTACACGCGAACGGGCCGCGTCAGCGGCTGGCAGTGCTCGTCGGGGGGCCAGATCTGCTGGCAGCACACGGGGCCCACCAAGGCTGGCAAGACGAGCTACGTCAGCTGGTGGAACCGGATGCTGGCGCGTCCCGGCCCGCAGCGCTGAAGCTCACGCGCCGTGGCGGGCCGATCGGCAGCGCCTGCCGTGCGTCCCACGTGCGGCCGCGCTAGCGGTTCTTCAGCGGCGTTCCGAAGACGCTGTCCCAGAACTGAGCGCTGACGCCGTAGCCGCGCTCGTGGTCCTGGAAGTGGTGGCGCATGTGCAGCTCGCGCAGCCGCTTGCCGAGCGCCGTCTTCGGAGTGTGATGGTGCACGTGGTAGTGCAGCATGTCGTAGAACAGGTAGCCGCTGAGGAAGCCCGCGGCGAAGGGAAGGTAGCCCGGGGTCCCGAGCACGAGGTAGAACCCGAGCACGAACAGCGAGGACAGCGGAACGCTCACCGACGGTGGCATCACGAGCCGCAGCGGGTCGTTGGGGTGATCGTGGTGGACGCCATGGATGATCCAGTGGAGGCGCGCGCCGATCCCCTGCTCGGGCTCGAAGTGAAAGACGATCCGGTGCAGCCAGTACTCGGTCAGCGTCCAGAAGACGTAGCCGCCCACGAGCCACGCCGGCGCAGCCCAGCCGACACCGTGGACGAAGCCTTCGACCAGCAGCAGCACGATCACCGGGCCGAAGATGATCGGAGGCACGCTCGGGTGCACGCGCGAGAGCCGCTCGAGCAGATTCGAGTCGAACATCCGGGGAGAGGCCCGCAGCACGTCGCTCCGGCTGAGGCCCTGCAGTTCATCGGCCTGACGAGTTGCCATCGGACTTAAGATACCTCCCTCGGGGGTCCTGGTAACCCCTGCGGGGGATCTATTCGGATTCGTCGTCGACTGGGACGGCGAACACGATGTGCGCCAGCGACAGCGCGAGGAAAGCGTGGTGCTCGAGCTCCCCGCTGCCGTCGAGTGGTGTGAGCTCGACATCGGTCAGCGGCAGGAACGAGCGCTCGGGCGCATTCAGGTAGTCACTCAGCCGGCTGCGATAGCCGTCGGGCGGCAGGCGCAGCATGCCGGTGACCCGGTAGCGCCCGGTCTCGGCGATGATCCGCTTCAAACGTTGATCCACGGCGGCGACGATACTGGTTCAGGGACGCTCGGTGCAATCCTTGCAACGTGGCCGACAGGCAGCTCGCCCCGGCGCGGTGGTGGTCGATCCGCCGCGCCCAGAACCGCAAGCCCGCGACTTATCGCTGTCCGCTCTGCGGCCGGCGCCTGCCGGCGCTCAGCGAGCACATGCTGATGCTTCCCGAGGGCAACTCGGCAGGGCGCAGGCACGCCCACAGCCAATGCGTGCTCGCAGCGCGCCGCGCGGGACGTCTGCCGACGAGGGGTGAGTGGCTGGCCACGCAGCCGCACACGCCCGGTCCGTTGCGGCGGGCGATCGAGCGCCTGCGACGTCGCAGCGGATAGGGTGTCGCGCGATGGCGCGTGAGCTGAAGCTCGGACTGAACGTCGGCTACTGGGCCGGAGGGCCGCCGCCCGGAGCCGCGGAATCCGTCCAGGAGGCCGAGCGGCTCGGATTTGACTCGATCTGGACGGCCGAGGCCTACGGCTCGGACGCGCTGCTGCCGCTCGCCTGGTGGGGCTCATCCACCGAACGGATCAAGCTCGGCACGGCGATCGTGCAGATCTCCGCCAGGACCCCTGCCGCGACCGCGATGGCGGCGATGACGCTCGACCATCTCTCGGGCGGGAGGTTGATCCTCGGGCTCGGCGTCTCGGGCCCGCAGGTCGTCGAGGGCTGGTACGGGCAGCCGTTCGCCAAGCCGCTGGCGCGGATGCGCGAGTACATCGGGATTCTGCGCGACATCTGGGCACGCCAGGGGCCCGTCACCAACGACGGCCCCCACTACCCGCTGCCGATCTCCGGGGGCACCGGGCTCGGCAAGCCGCTGAAGTCGAGTATCCACCTGCTCCGTGAGGACATCCCGATCTATCTGGCGGCGGAGGGACCGAAGAACATCGCGATGGCCGCGGAGCTATGCGACGGCTGGCTGGCGATCTTCTACTCGCCCCAGCACGAGGACCTCTACCGCGAGCCGCTCGAGGAGGGGTTCGCACGCGAGGGCGCCCGCCACAGCTCCGAGAACTTCGAGGTCGCCGCAACCGTGCCGCTGATCGTGACCGACGACATCGAGTCGGCGGCCGACGCGCTGCGACCGATGTACGCCCTGTACTTCGGCGGGATGGGCGCCAAGGGCGCCAACTTCCACGCCAACGTCCCGATCCGGATGGGCTACGAGGCCGACGTCAGGAAGATCCAGGAGCTCTATCTGGGCGGCAACAAGCAGGAGGCCGCCGCGGCCGTGCCGCAACAGCTGATCGAGCAGCTGACGCTGATCGGCCCCGCCGAGAAGATCCGCCACGACCTCGAGGCCTGGCGCGACTCAAGCGTCACGACGCTCCTGATCGCCGGCGACCCCCAGACGCTGCGCACCGCCGCAGAGCTGGTACTGGGCTGAAAAGCCGACGGGCGCCCGCGCCGTGGTGCTCGCGCCGTCCTCAGGCAAGCAGGCGGCGGGCGGGGGTGTCCTTTGGACGTGCCTAGTAGTTGAGCGCGTCCAAAGGGCGCCCCCGCACGCCAACCGGCACTACTTGATGAACAGGATCTCCGAGTACTTCGGCAGCGGCCAGAGGTCGTCGGCGACGATCTTCTCGAGCCGGTCGGCCGCGGCGCGGACAGCGTCCATCGCCGGAACCACGGTGTCGTGGATGTACTTAGCGGCCTCGAGAACGTCGCCGTCCGGGTGGTTCTCGTCGAGGTTCGCCGTGTCGAGCGCGTTGATCCCGTCGATCAGCTGGGCGATCAGCTCGGATGTCTCACCCGCCGGGTCCGCCAGCTGCGCCGCCAGTAGCTCCGCGTGGTAACGCGCCGCCGCCGGCAGGATCATCGTCCGCGCGATCGACGCGGCCGTTTCCGCCTCGATGTTGAGCTTGGTGACGTACTGCTCGAGGAACACCTCGTAGCGGGCGTGGATCTCACGCTCGGAGAGGACGCCGTAGTTGGAGAACAGCGTCACCGCGTCGTCCTTGACGAGGTAGGGCAGCGCGTCGGGCGTCGCGCGGAGGTTCAGCAGTCCGCGGCGCTCGGCCTCGGCATGCCACTCCTCGGAGTAGTTGTCGCCGCCGAAGACGATCTGCTTGTTGGCTGCGTAGCTTCGCTGGAGAATCGGCCGAAGCGCCGCCTCGAGCTCGGTGCCGGCCTGCAGCGCGTTCTCGAGCTCCTCGGACAGCTCGTCGATTGCCTCCGCGACGATCGTGTTCAGCACCGTGTTGGGCAACGACAGCGACATGCTCGAGCCGAGCGCACGGAACTCGAACTTGTTGCCGGTGAAGGCGAACGGGCTCGTGCGGTTGCGGTCGCCGCCGTGCATCGGCAGCGGCGGCAGCACGGGCGTCCCCAGTCCGAGGAACGATCCGGGCGTGGACTCGCCGGCCTCGCCGCGCTCGATCGCGCCGAACACCCTCTCGAGCTCGGCGCCGAGAAAGATCGAGATGATCGCCGGCGGTGCCTCGTTGGCACCGAGGCGATGATCCTGACCGGGTGAGGCGATCGACGCGCGCAGGAGCCCCTGGTACTTATTGACCGCCTGGATCACCGCGGCGCAGAAGAACAGGAACTCCAGGTTCTCGCTCGGGGTGTCGCCCGGCTCGAGCAGGTTCTTGCCCGTGTCGGTCCCCATCGACCAGTTGTTGTGCTTGCCACTGCCGTTGACGCCCGCGAACGGCTTCTCGTGCAGCAGGCAGATGAGCCCGTAGCGGCGGGCGACGTTCTGCAGCACCTGCATCGTGAGCTGCTGGTGGTCTGAGCCCACGTTCGAGTTCTCGAACACCGGTGCGATCTCGTACTGGTTGGGCGCGACCTCGTTGTGCCGTGTCTTGATCGGAATCCCGAGCTTGGCCAGCTCACGCTCGGTATCAAGCATGTACGCCAGGATCCGCTCGGGGATCGAGCCGAAGTAGTGGTCGTCGAGCTCATGCCCCTTCGGCGGCTTCGCGCCGAACAGAGTCCGCCCGGTGGTGATCAGGTCGGGACGCTCGAAGTAGTACTGCTCGTCGATCAGGAAGTACTCCTGCTCCGGTCCGACGGTCGTGAACACGCGCGCGGCGCTCTTGTCGCCGAACAGCCCCAGCGCGCGCACGGCCGACTTCGACAGCGCGTCCATCGAGCGAAGCAGCGGGATCTTGTGATCGAGCGCTTCTCCGGTCCACGAGGCGAACGCGGTCGGGATGCAGAGCACCGCCCCATTCGGGTTCTCGAGGATGAAGGCGGGGCTCGTCGGATCCCATGCGGTGTAGCCGCGGGCCTCGAACGTCGCGCGGATCCCGCCGGTCGGGAAGCTCGAGGCGTCCGGCTCGCCCTGGATCAGCTCCTTGCCTGAGAACTCGGCGAGTGCGGTGCCCTCGCCGGTCGGCCCGTAGAAGCTGTCGTGCTTCTCGGCCGTGGAGCCGGTCAGCGGCTGAAACCAGTGCGTGTAGTGCGTCGCGCCGCGCTCCAGGGCCCAGTCCTTCATCGCCTGCGCGACGGCGTCGGCGAGCGAGGTGTCGAGCACCTCGCCGCGCGCGAGCGTCTGCTGCAACCTGCGGAAGACGTCGCGGGGGAGGCGCTGGCGCTGGAGCGCCGGGCTGAAGACATCGAGCCCGAAGACCTGGTTATCGGGAACCGTGAGGTCATCGGCGCCGAGGGCGCTGCCGTTCGGCGCCCACTGCGCCGCGAGGACGTTTTGCTGACGGATACGAGGCATAGGGTTAGAAACTCCTTCGTGTGGCACTTCGAGCTAGGAGGAGGCCGTTCGCTCCAGGGCGCCCGCTCGTACGCCACGGCGGCCGAGGCGCGACGAAAGCGTACGGGATCACAGCGTTCGGTTGTTTATCCAATTGGACAAAGCGGCGCCGCGCCCCAATGGGGAGCGCGGCGCCGGTACGTCCGGGGGTTCAGGCGGTTACGCCGTCGATGGCGCCGCCGTCCCTGGCGCTGCCAGGCCCGGGACCCCGCCCGTATAACCGAGCGACGGCACGTCGGACGGGTACACCTCGTGCCCGTGCTCGGCGACGTCGCCGATCTCCATGTTCTCGGTCGACATCCGCAGTGGGATGAACAGACCGACGATCTTCAGCAGGATGAACGTGATCACAGCAGTCCAGACGATCACGAACAGGGCCGCGAAGAACTGCCATTTCAGCAGCGTCCAGTTGCCGTGGATCACGCCGGCCACGCCGCCCTGGGCGACGAGTCCGTGCTTGCTCGTCTTGTAGAACAGCGCCATTTGCGGGTCGGCGAAGATACCGGTGAGCAGACCGCCCGCCAACCCGGCGACCCCGTGCGTATAGATCACACCGAGGGTGTCGTCGACGTTGCGGAACGGTCGCAGACGGCTCATGTAGTTGAGCGCGAAGTAGACGATCGTCGAAGCGATCACGCCCAGTGCGATCGCACCCCAGCCGTTCACGTAGCCGGCTGCCGGCGTAATCGCCACGAGGCCGACGATCATCCCGTTGACGCCCGAGATGAGGCCGGGCTTGCGACCCGTGAGGTAGTCCCATCCGACCCAGATCATGAACGCGACCGCGGTGCAGAGGTTCGTGTTCAGGACCGCCGCGCCCGCCGACATGTTCGACGCGTACGGGTCACCGCCGTTGAAGCCGTTCCAGCCGAGCCACAGCAATCCGGCACCGACCGCGACCATGGCCACGTTGTTCGGCGCATCGATCTCGCGGTCGCGCTGGAGCCGCGGGCCGATCACCGCCGCCGCGACGAAGCCCGCCACTCCGGCGGAGAGGTGGATCACGTAGCCACCGGAGAAGTCGACCGCGCCGTGGTGGGAGAAGAAGCCGCCGCCCCAGAGCAGGAACGCGTCGACGGTGTAGACGAACGTGATCCAGAGTGCGACGAATGGGACCCAGGCCTTGAAGTTCACACGCCCGAGCACCGATCCGAGCGCCAGGATCGGGGTGATCGCGGCGAACACGAACTGGAAGTAGACGAGCGACGATTTGGGGAATCCCATCGTCCCGATCAGGGGGATGCTCGCCTGGTGCTGGAGCTCCTTGTGCGACAGCACCGGTCCGGGCGCGCCGATGAAGTTCCCGAAGAAGCCCGTCGACGAGTGCGATAGGAAATGCGCCGGGGCGCCGAAGCCCATCTTGTACGCGTACAGCACCCACACGATCAGCACGATCGAGAACGTGGCGAAGGTCAGCATCATGCTGTTGATCGACCAGCGCTTCTGCATGACGCCGCCGTACAGGACCGCGAGGCCGGGGATGCTCATCAGGCCGACAAGCGTCGCGGCGGTCATCTGCCACGCGGTGTCTCCTGAATTGAGCCAAGTGGGTGCTTCAACTGGCAAGTCGATCTCCTTGTCCTTGGGGAAGCTGAGAACACGAGGACATAAACCAAAACCACCGCCTTCGCGGTGGTGAGCCTGGCAATGCCCCTAGGTGGCGCAGGAGTGTGCTGGCCCTGCGTTATGTGCACTATGGCCTTGCGTCCAGCAAACCCGCGGCGGCGTCTAGACATTGGGATAACCAGTTCTCGCAAGGAGCGAAGATCTGTCGTTTAGGCGCCCGTTGACGCCCTGCTGACAGGGGCGTGTGCCACGATCGCAGGGAATGAACGCCCCGCAATCGCGCCAGCGGAAGGCGCGTCCGTGCTGATCGTCGGGCTGCACCTGCACCTGCTCCACCACGTCCACGGTCCGGCGATCGACTATCTGGGGGTTGCGCTGGCGGCGTTTGCCAGCTGGGTCGGCGTGCCCGGCCCGGGCGAGCCCGTGCTGATCGCCGCGGGCGTGTTCGCGGCCCGTCACAAGCTCGACATCTCCCCGGTGCTGCTGGCGGCGTGGGCCGGGGCCGTGATCGGCGGGGTCGTCGGATGGCTGGTGGGACTGAAGGCCGGACGGACGGTGCTGACCACCCGCGGCCCGTTTCACGCGATGCGCCTGAAGGCCGTCGAGCGAGGCGAGGTGGTGTTCAAGCGAATGCAGGTGATGGCGATCATGCTGACGCCGTCGTGGGTCGCGGGGATCAACCGCGCGCACACGGGTCTGTTCCTGGCGGTCAACGCCGCGAGCGCCGTGCTGTGGGCGGTCGGGATCGGTCTCGGGTCCTACTACGTCGGCCCACCGGTCCTGGACGTGGTCAACGACTTCGGTGTGGTGGCCGTCGTGGCGATCGTGCTGCTGGTCATGATCCCGGTTGGTGTCGAGATCGTCCGCCGGCGCCGGCGCCGCGCGGGCACTCAAGGCGCGTAGCGCGGCGGCGAGCGGTGCTTGCGAGCGGCCGGCGGCCTACGGGGCGAGCGGCAGCCCGGCCTTGCGGCACTGCGCCGCGACCGTCTCAGCTGACGGCGCGGTGAAGGCCCCGGGGGTTGCGACCGACGCGCACGTCTCACGTGCCTGGGCGCCGCACTGATCGATCTGCTGCGCGCCCACCGAACCGGGGATCGTGGCGTAGATGCAGCCGCGGCCCGAGCTGCGCCCGGCAGCGCCGAACGAGATCACGAGCACGAGCGCGACCGCGACGACGGTCGCGATAATCCCGCCGACCATCCACCGCTCGCGCTGCGGAAGGCGTAGCTTGGTCGCGATCGCCTGTGCGTGTCCGGGCGGAAGGATCAGCACGACGGCTCGAGTCTAGGGGCGGGCTAGAGCCCCGCGCCGGCCCACGACAGCGTCGCGAACGGGACGGCGGGTGTGCCGACGTCGAGCTGGATCACCGCGTGCGGGTCCAGCGGCAGGAAGCGTGGGTCCTTGGTCCAGCGCTTGCCGTTGATGAACGCCGTGACGGTCCCGCTGGCGGTCGCGACCTGGCTCGAGCTCAGCGGCTGGCGCCACTCGTCGAAGAAGTTCCCCAGCGTGTAGATCCGCTGGGTAGGGGACTCGATGTGGATGATCCCGTCCTGCGCGTGGACGTGAAGCCAGTAGTAGCACTTGAGCGCGCCGTAGAACGGGCCGGCGGCGGTTTGCTGGGGGGCGGGGTCGAGCAGGCCGATCGCCGCCGGGAGCGCTCGCGGCTGGCCGTTCACGAACACCTGAAGATGGGCGTGGATGTGGTAGGCGAGCTGCTCGATCGGGGCGCATTGGATGCCGTCGACGGCCGTGCCGGGAGCGGTGGTCGATGCGGGCGCCAGTACGGTCCCCAGCTCGAGCGGGACGCGCTCGGGCCCGAGCGGGCCGTTGGCCTGGGCCGGAGTGGTCGCGGTGCTCGCGGCTGTGCCCGAGGTGGTCTGCTGGGTCGTGGTGCTCGAGCTGCTGCCACACCCCGCCACCAGCAGCGCCCCGAGCGCGAGCAGCAGCCCCGCCCGGCGCCTACTAGCTACGCCCGCCACCGAGCAGCCGCAGCATCAGCAGGAAGACGTTGAAGATGTCGAGGAAGATGCCCGCCGCGATCGGGATCGCGCTGGCCATGTTCGCGCGGCGCAGGCGGTTGAAGTCGAAGATCGTGAAGCCGCCGAAGATCACGAGCCCGAGGACCGCGTAGATCACGTTGCCACCCGGGATCGAGACGAAGATCAGCACGATCCCGAACACGATCAGGGCCAGCAGCGCCCAGAACAGGGTCCGCGCCCACGACGACAGGTCACGGCGGGTGGCATAGCCGTAGCTGCCGAGGGCGCCGACGAATGCGCCCGTCGCGCCGGCCGCCTGCCACAGGACCGACGGCTGGGACTTGGCGTAGACCGCGAGCACCGGGCCGACCGCCATCCCGATCAGCAGCCCCAGTCCGAACAGCAGCCCGACCGCCAGCTGCTCGTGTCCGCGCGAGGCCGCCGCGTTGAGGCCGAAGATGCACGCGAACGCACCGATGAACAGCACGATCCCGGTGCCGCCGGTGAGGTTGCGCCCGATGTAGGCGCCGAGCGCGGCACAGCCGACGGTTAGGGCGACGAGCCCCATCACCTGGCCGAAAACGGCGCGTGTGCGGTCACGCGTGAGGGTCGCGCCGCCGGTCGCGCCGCCGAGCGCAAGGTCCTTATACGTGGGCATCAGTGGCTACTCCTGGGGTCGGATCCGATGCAACAGCGAAGGGAAGGCTAGCCGAAGCCAAAACGGTGGCCTTGACCATCCGCGCCCGTAGCTAAAGAATGCATCTGACTCAACGCGAGGGAGATGAGGATGACGGAGTACGACTACGTGATCGTGGGTGCCGGTTCAGCTGGGTGCGTGCTCGCCGCGCGGCTGAGCGAAGACCCTGACGTGAAGGTGTGCCTGCTTGAGGCCGGCCCGCCGGACACGGCCGACGAGATTCACATCCCGGCCGGGCAGCTCGCGCTGGCGATGAGCAAATACGACTGGTCGATGTTTTCCGATCCCGAGCCGGGGCTCGGCGGCCGCTCGCGCTATCTCCCGCGCGGCCGCACACTTGGCGGCTCCTCCTCGATCAACGCGATGGTCTACATCCGTGGCAACCGCGCCGACTACGACGGTTGGGCCGCAATGGGCTTCGAGGGCTGGGGCTGGGACGACGTGCTCCCGTACTTCATCAAGTCCGAGGACAACGAGCGTGGTGCCGGCGAGCTACACGGAACCGGCGGCCCGTTGCGGGTGAGCGACAACCGCTCGCGCTTCCGGACCTGCGAGGCGTTCGTCGAGGCGGCGATCGAGGCGGGGCTGCCCGCCAACGACGACTTCAACGGCCCTGAGCAGGACGGCGTCGGCTTCTACCAGGTGACCCAGCGCGACGGGATGCGCTGCTCCGCCGCGGTCGCCTACCTGCATCCGGCGCTCGCACGCCCAAATCTGACCGTCGAGACCGGGGCGCACGTCACGCGGGTGCTGCTCGACGGCACGCGCGCGATCGGCGTCGAAATAGATCAGGACAACGGGCTTCGCGAGATCCGCGCCGAGCGCGAGGTGATCGTCAGCGCCGGCTCCTACCAGAGCCCGCAGGTGCTGCTGCTGAGCGGCATCGGTCCGGCCGAGGACCTGGAGCTGGCGATGATCCCGCAGGTCCACGAGCTGCCGGTCGGCATCGGCCTCCAGGACCACGTCTCGACGTGGATCACGTGCACGACCTCCGAGCCGTCGCTGCTGACCGCCGAAACCGAGGAGAACGTCGCTCTGCTGACGACCGAGGGTCGCGGGCCGCTGACGTCGAACTTCGGCGAGTCTGGGGGTTTCTTCCGCACCAGCGATTCGCTGAGTGCGCCCGACATCCAGCTGCACTCGATCCCGCTGCTGTTCCCCCAGGCCGGAATGGGGGAGGTCAGGGTCGACGGTTGGGCGATCTCGGTGTGTCTGCTGCGGCCGACGAGCAAGGGATTCGTACAGGTGCGCTCGCGGGTCCCGACTGCGAAGCCGCGGATCCTGCACAACTATGCGGTCAGCCGAGAAGACCAAGCGACGCTGATCGCGGGCGTCAGGCGCGGCCTCGAGATCATGGAGCAGCCGGCGCTGCAGGCAGTCACCGAGTCGCGGGTCGACTCCCCCGCGGACGACAGCGACGCCGCGATGATCGATTTCATCGGGCGCACGTCGACGACGCTGTATCACCCGATCGGGACGTGCGCGATGGGCTCGGTTGTCGACGCGGAGCTGCGGGTTCTGGGCATGGAGGGCCTGCGCGTCGTCGACGCCTCCGTGATGCCGACCCTCGTGCGCGGCAACACCAACGCGCCGACGATCATGATCGCCGAGCGAGCGGCCGACCTGATCCGCGGAAAGGTCTCGGCCGGCGTGGCGAGCGCTCCGGCACCGGCGGCGGCGTAGGGCCGAGCGAGCTGGGAACCCCGCTGCCGCCCGATCAAACCGAGGCCGGTCCGTGAGCTCGCCGCTGCGCGTCGCGAGCCCGCTCGCGCACGTGACCGTGCTGACGCTCGACCGGCCCGAGGAGCTGAACACGATGACCTCCGAGCTGTGCGAGGCGCTGCACGCGGAGCTCGGGAGGATCGCCGCCGACCGCGCCTGCCGGGTCGTGGTCCTCACCGGCGCCGGGCGCGGGTTCTGCGCGGGGCTCGATCTGCACGGTTATGGGTCGGCGCCCGGCAACGACGGCATCGACACCTCGCGCGACCGGCTCGCCAACCAGCAGCGGATGTCGACGCTCGTGCTCGGGCTGCGGGCGCTGCCCCAGCCGGTGATCGCGGCCGTCAACGGGCCCGCGGCCGGACTCGGGCTCGCGCTGGCGCTCGGGTGCGACATCCGCCTCGCGAGCGGCTCGGCCGTGTTCCGCGCGGCGTTCATCAACATCGGCGTGTCGAACTGCGACATGGGCACGAGCTGGCT
>Ga0102924_1003473_pt1 | contig 16497 bp, 17 predicted proteins | sample PaiPotPPM11metaG_FD_80116 | JGI IMG/M metagenome (GOLD analysis project Ga0102924, IMG submission 80116) | Iron sulfur acid spring bacterial and archeal communities from Banff, Canada, to study Microbial Dark Matter (Phase II) - Paint Pots PPM... ... | reverse complement strand
GGGTTGGCGGCTCCACAGATTGGTCTCTCTCTGCGCCTGTTCGTTGTCGAAGGTACAGAGAGAGAAACGGACACGTCCTTCAAGCTGTCGATGGCGAATCCAGAAATTGTGAAAAGCGAGGGTGAGCAGGTTGGTATGGATGGGTGTTTAAGCATCCCAGGGTATTACGGAGTGAATGTACGGCGAGCAGCCCGCGTTGTGGTGAAAGGACAAGATATCCACGGCAAGCCCATGCGTGTCAGTGCGCAAGGGTATTTTGCCTGGGCATTGCAGCATGAGATCGATCATCTGGATGGCATTCTGTACCTCGATCATCTGGATCGGCCTGAAGATCTGAGGAACATTGATGAAGATGATCATGTGGAAGAAGAGGCTTCTGTCGAGAAGAGAAAATAACTATTTTATGGAGGAGCATACCAGCTCTCACCGGACAACTGGGTATCGCGGGCGGGGGTCTGGGCCAGCGTCACGGAGCATCGCCAGAGAGCATTGGCTACACCGATGTCCTGGCCGATGTCACTCCCACAATGCCAGCCGAGGCGGCTATTCCCGGCCATATGACCAGCATAACGGAGGCCATGACCCGCAGCCTGCTCGATGTGCTGTTTCTCTTTGGCACAAACATGCTTTCGTCCTTTGCCGATGCGAACGAACTCTCGCGCGGGCTGGAGCAGATTAAGCTGATTGTCTCCTACGATCTCTTTCAGAATGCGACTTCCCGGCGGTATGCTGATCTTGTGTTGCCCGCAACCGCCTGGTTAGAAGATATTGGCCTGAAAGAGACGGCCACTCACATCTACCTGATGGAGCGTGCGCTCGCGCCAGCGGGCGAGTGTCGTTCCCTTCTCACCATTCTGCGCGAGCTGGCGCAGCGACTGGCTCTAAAGAACTTCTTTCCCTGGCGAGACGAAGAAGACTATATAAACGCTCTGCTGGCCGCGCAGAAGACAGCCGATGGCGAGCCGCTGACGGTCGCTGCACTTCGCAGGCGTGGAGGCTACTGGCCGAAGAATGGTCTCTCGCATATTGCCTACAGGGATCACATCTTTGCTACGCCTTCCCAAAAAATTGAGTTCTGGAGCGAGCGTGCTCACCAGGCCGGACTCTCTCCCCTGCCACCTTACACCGCGCCAGCCAGCGCAGAATATCCCCTGCGTTTCTGCCAGGGACGTACGCTCACGGCCTTTCATGCGTTCTTTGACGAAGGCCAGGCGCTTCCAACGCTTGCCAGAGCCAACACGGGGCCGCGGCTCTGGATTCATCCCCAGGACGCACAAAAACGGCAGATAGCGAGCGATACCCCCATTGTCATTGCCAACCAGCGCGGCCAGTTCGAAGCCATCGCCCATGTGACGGATGATATCTTACCGGGCGTCGTCTGGATGCGCGATGGCTGGAGCGGCGTCAACCGCGTCACCAGCGGAGCGGCTATTGTTTCCCCCGCCGCGAACAACATTGTCCCCGGCATTCCTGGGGGGCAGGCAGCCTATGACGCCTGGGTAGAAGTGCGCGGAAAAGAGGCGTAAAGTAGGGCCGATTCTGCTCACCTTCGGGGAGATTACAGCGGTCCTGGCGTTGCCATCTGAGTTTCACTCATTGTCGCATACCGGTACTGATAGCCACTATGTATTTTACCGGTAGCGACGGCATCGACCGGTATTGACAAAAAACAGGGAATCATTTATAATTTGCCCAAGTTCACGTTTACACTAATGGAAGTTATTGTAAACGTTACGTATAGTCATGCTTCGCCATGCGTTCATTGCAGAAGCTCTACTCTCCGCTTCAAGGTCGGCTAATGCGATGCCGCGCTTGACCTGGTTGAAGAGTCTGGGATAGAATGAATAAAAAATGGGGTAAGAGGAAATGAGCAGTAAAGCGATAACTACTGATTACAAACAGCTTATCAGAGACAGTATCCTGAACAATGCGGATTTTATCAAGGCCACTTTTAGCGGCCAACACGAAGACCAGACTATTCCGTGGCTAAAAGTGATTCTCCGCCCCGTACTGCTGCGCGATCAGAAGTATATACAGTTTTCGTACTTTGACGCAAAGAAAGACATCACGAAGAACTACCGTAGCGACGAAAGCGCGGAAAAGCTTGCACAAATCCTGGCAATTGGGTTTAAACATGTGCATATACAGGCTGCCCATACAACCATTGACATCACTATTACCGCTAAAGGAAAGGTTCTAGTTCACCGCGCTCAATCCCCAGACCAGTCGATAGATGCGAACCTGTCTCATGATCGCCAGAAGCACGGAGTATTGACGGCTGCCGATGCCGCTCCTTTCCTGAAAGCAGTCGGCATCATGACGCAGGATGGTAAGATCAGAGCGGATATGCAGAGTAAGTTCAGGCAGATCAACGAGTTTCTAAAGCTCGTAGAGCAAACAGGAGAGTTGGGAAAATTCAACCAATCGCCGCTCTCGGTGGTAGATTGTGGTTGTGGGAACGCTTATCTTACGTTTGCTTTCTATTACTATCTCAATTACACGCTGAACATATCAACTCATCTGACTGGCATCGACGTCAATGGCGAACTCTTAACGAGGCATGCCGAAAAACGTTCGAGTTTAGATTGGTCTGGCCTTACCTTTCAGACGACAGATATTATAGATTTTCAGCCGGTCACGCCGCCGGATATCGTATTGGCTCTGCACGCGTGTGATACTGCTACCGATGAGGCATTGGCTCAGGGTATACGCTGGCAAAGCAAATTAATTATCAGCGCGCCGTGTTGTCAGCATCATCTGCAAAAACAACTTGATCATCAACCTGCTCCCCGTCCGTTCGGGCCGGTAGAGCGACACAGTATCCTGAAAGAGCGCCTGGGCGATATCTTGACCGATGCGTTCCGCGCCTTGATCCTGCGCATTATGGGGTATCAAACAGAAGTAGTCCAGTTTATCTCAAGTGAACACACGGCGAAAAACTTATTGATCCGTGCCGTGCGATCCATGAACGTTGGAGATCCTAAATTTGTGCGAGAATATACCGATCTCAAGAATTTCTGGCAGGTCACTCCCTACCTCGAGCAGCTTTTAGGAGAAGACTTCGCTCAGCTCCTATCATAAGCAATGTATTTTGACTATATGAAATACTTAGGAAAGCAGTGACAGATGCAAGAATACCATTCATCGCCCTTCACCATTTCACTGTACGAAATGCCTCAATCCACGACCTGGACGCCGCGCGGCGACATTGATGCGCCTCCGTGGGAACGCTGCATGGCCCAATTCCTGCGACAGTTATATGATCGCAGCCACAGTATGAAAAGCGTTGCAGCGTATCGCCATACCTTGATCGCGTTCTTCACTAGCAGCGCGCAAGGCGGCCCGTCCAAACATCCCGCCGATTACACGCGCGAGGATGTCGAATATTTTATGCATCGCCCCTCCACCTCCCCGCGTAACCGTGGCGTGCCACCAACGACCGCGACTATCAATCAACGGCTATCGATTATTGCTTCATTTTACCGCTTCGCCGCCACGTTCACGATCACCGGACCTGATGGCCGCCCGCAGACGCTGCTGCGCACGCCCAGCCCCACACTCGGTATTCGTCAGGGACGCCCGGATCGCGTCTATCGCGCCCTCTCGGACGAGGAACTCGACCGATTTTTTGCTGTGATCCCCACGGATACCATAAAAGGCTTACGTGACCGGGCCATTTTCTTGCTGTATTTCTGGACGGCGCGCCGCCGCGAAGAGATCGCCCGCCTGCGTTGGGGCGACATAGAGCATGGCGTGATTGTCGAACCTGGCGGCAGGCGGCGGCAGGGCTGGCGCTATCACTTTCACGGCAAAGGCAAAGGTGGGCAAGAGGATATTGCTGAGCTGCCCGGCCCGGCCAAAGTAGCGATTGATCGTTACCTGGTCGCCGCGCGTAGGATGCAGACGATCACGCCGGATGATCCGCTCTTCGTGGCTATTGGCCCTGAACAGGGCGGCGGCAAGCGCGGCGTCTCGCTGCCTCGCGATGAGCGCACGCCGCTTACCAGCCATGCCATCGCCTATGCCCTGAAAACCTACGCGAAGCTGGCCGGCATAGACGCGCAGCGCCTCTCCATTCACTCGCTGCGTCACACTGCCGCCACGCAGCGTTACGCCGCCGGTTCCGACGTTCGCGAAATACAACATCTTTTACGCCATAGCAACATCGCAACCACGGATATCTATTTACGCGAATTGATGGGCAGCGCCGATCCGGGCGCGCAACTGCTGGAGGATCGCTTCAGGCATCTTTCAGAAGATAGCGCGCAACTGCGCGAGTAGCTATACTTAAACCCTACGATGTCTTATAATAAGCTGTAGCTGTAGATTACAGCGGCAAAACAGCATCGATAGAATGTATCATTGTAAGCGTAGTATGAGCAGCCAGGAGCATATGTATGGCAAATGGGAATGAACAAGACGAAATCAGCGGAGAAACTTCCAATGAACGTGAACAGACCATTGTGAGAGCGGGAAAAGCTGTGGCATCTCCTAACAAGGAGCCTCAGCCTATACTCCTGGCCGCGGAAACGAAGCTCTTACCTGAAAATCAGGCAAGTCAGACAAAACGACTGCCAGAAAATCACCCACCACGACGAAGACTAAGGTCCCTTCTCCGGCTGGTTCTCACCTTTTTCATTGGATTCATGCTGGGGATACTCGTCATATCAGTTTTCTTGCTCTCTATTGGAGGGAGCAATACACTTCTTCCTGTCTCATCAACTGCCAGCCCGGCTGGTAATGTCACTGTCCATGTCGATTCGACCATCTTAGTCCCTCTGGTCAAGCAGGGCTGGAAGCAATCAAACATTCCTGGTAGCATTTCCCAGCTACACGTTCTATTTACGGCGGGAGATCTGATGACGATTACCGGGAATTACCAATACAGTATCCTGGGCATCATATCTGTTAGCGAACCGCTTTCCGTTCAGGTTCAACCCCTGGCAGAGAAGTGTTACCCGCAGCTTCACATCGTGCGCGGGTCTTTTTCTGGCCTCCCCATTACAACGTTTGTCACGAGTTTTGAGAAAAGTATCAACGAGCAACTCCAGCAGATCACGAAATCCGTCCCTGTAAAGTTTACCTACTGCCTCACTGGAATGCGTACTGATAATACAGGATTGATTGCTACGCTCAAAGTAAGCAACCTGGCTTTTAGTAGCAGAAAGACGAACAATCGGGCCATTTGGTGGGCTTCTGTATAGTGGAAGTGGATGGAATGACCATCCCGGCACGCTCTCCAAAGGTGCGGTCATTCTCGCTTGTGAGCATGATACCCACCACACATTGGCGAGAGGCGCTGTTCGTGTTGTGAAGGAAGGCAGCGTGCCTTCTCAAGAAACAACCAGATAAAGGAGTTTGCAATCAATATGGCAACTGTTACACCGGACAAGAATGCGTCCGTCATTGGCAAGGATGAGTTGATTCATCAGATCGCGGCCAGGGCCGGCCTCAATTTGAAAGAGACCACAAAGTGCATTGACGCTTTCACCGAAGTGGTGCGCGAGGATATCTCCGACGGCCACGAGGTACGGCTGGTGGGCTTTGGAACCTGGGGGCTGCGCAGCGTTGCGGCTCGCAAGGTGAAATCCATTCGCGGCGGCAAGCCGATCACGATCCCCGCGCGCAAGCGCGTCGGTTTCTCGGTAGGCGCGGTCCTCTCGCAGGCTGCCCAGGCAAAGGCCGCGGCGAAGCGAGGTATGACCGCTACGGCGGCCCACCTCATGAATAAGTCCACGAAAAATGGAGCGAGAGCGTAAACGCTCGCCCCATCCATTCTTTTCACCGATTTCTCTCCCATCGCGCTACTGTGAGTTACCTGGACGTTTCTCTCAGTAGCGCGATGGGAGAACCCCAATCGCATCAACACGACATGCCGGGTCGTTGCAAGAACTGCTCCACCTGGGCGCGTTGGTTCTCCTGAAGCGGAACGAATTGTCCCTGAGCGTTGATATAGACGAACTGCGAACCCTGGAAGCAGACAAGCATGTCAAGCTTGTGATCGCCATTGACATCCTCGAACTTGAGCGTAACCGGCACCTGATCAGCGTTCGCCGTATACAGTTGCGGACCCACGTAGACACGAGCGTGTGAAGCGTCTCCACCAGGAAATTCGATAATTTCGATGCGACCATGCAGGTTGATCGCGATAAAATGGCTGGGAACCCCGCTTGCCTCGTTGTGTCCAACAAATTGATCCGTTTGAAATGTGCGTGGGTAGCCATAACGCAGCGTATCAAGCGTCGTTCCGAGCCAGCCAGCAATCCCCATGACGAGCGTCCACAAGGCCAGCATACACAACATGCCCAGGCCAAGATACAGCAATGGATGTATCCGACGCGATGCTGCTCTGCTGGTCTTCTGCACGGGACGCGGCAATGGCGTCCGGGGCAATGTCTTCAACGCGGGCGCCGCGCCCGCCCTCCGCGTTGAAGTGCGCGTATTCACAATGGAATGGTCAGCGTCATCAGTGGCGCGTTCCCACTCATCGATCTCGATGTCGTCTTTCTCGACAGGCTTCGCACGCTGCCGCGAAGCCCGTTGTGCTATGGGCGTAACTGCACCGGCATCTGTTACGCGCTTGCCTGCCCCAGCCCCATCTTTGTTGCTGCTGCCAATAGGACGATGGCGCAGCACGCTCTTTGGAACAATGTGATTATCGGTTGACTCTAAAACTGGCATTTCCCTGACTCCTTCCTCGCGATTGCAAGCTGCCGTTTCCTCGTGACGAACGCTGAAGAACTATGGATACTCCCCTGGAGAAGCTTCTATCTTTTCCTTACCTACGATAAAAAAATGAAACATATGTTCTATTTTAACCTTAAAGAGGTAGAACGTAATGGACTGCAATGATTGTAGAAATAGCCACCTTTTGGCTAACGAGAGCCTATTCCGTGAGCTTGTGAGGTAGGTAAACGTGTGACGTAATAGTAAAACTGCCTACGTGACGGAAGGAGGACGCTTGTTTATCTGATGCCATTATCTTGTTGCCAACCATATTATAAACCGTAGCTGCCAGATTTTCAAGGTACTATAAGGAAGATTTCTGGAGTATTTGTTCTAAATCTTTTGGTAAAGGCGCCTCAAGTTCAATGCGCTGGCCGGTAATGGGATGGGTAAACACAAGCTGGTAGGCGTGCAAAAACTGGCGTGATAGTGGAAGAACATCGTGTTTGCTGGTTGGCCCATAGACGGGATCGCCGACAACAGGGTAGCCAATGGCCTGCAAATGGACGCGAATCTGATGGGTACGTCCCGTTTCAAGTTGTAAAAGGAGCAGCGTATGGCGGCTAAAGCGCTGCACAACGCGAAAATGGGTGCGCGCCTCGCGACTACCCGCCGTCGTAATCGCCATCTGCTGGCGGTAGCGTGGGTCGCGTCCGATGGGCGCGTCAATGCTGCCAGCGTCAAGAGACACGACGCCTTCCACCAGGGCGAGGTAGCGTTTGACGATGGCATGTTGTTTCATTTGCTCGACCAACGCCGCCTGCGCGCGCGCATTTTTGGCGACGATGAGCAAGCCAGAAGTATCTTTATCCAATCGATGCACGATCCCAGGGCGTTCCTCATCTTCAAACTGCCCCATTTCGGGATAGCGCGCCAACAGCGTATCCAGCAGCGTATCGCCGGAGTGGCCGCGTGCAGGATGAACCACCATGCCAGCAGGCTTATTGACGACGAGCAGATCCTGATCTTCGTAAACGATAGCCAGTGGAGATGATTGAGGCTGTATTGCTGGTGAATGTTGCACGCTCTGCCGCGCCGAGATTTCGATGGTATCGCCGCTTCTGAGCAAGTAGCCAGCTTTGCTCGTTCGCCCATTGACCAGCGCCTGCCCATCGGAGATCATGCGCTGGATAGCGGTCCGCGATAGGCCATTCAATACCGCGACCAGGAAGTGATCCAGCCGCTGGCCTGCCTGCTCCTCCAGCACAACGTACACCTGGGCTTGCTCGGAGGGCAAGGATTCGGGATTATACATCGTGTTTGGTGGGCTGAAATGAGTTACTACTTTCAGATGATACTGGAGCTTTTTCCGCGTCTACCGGAGCATCAGGGACGACATTTTCCTGCTCTGGAGGCTCAGGTTGATCGGCGGTTTTCCTGGTCTGCCGCAGTCCACCGGCCAGGACGAAGAACAACAACAAAATCACGCCGATGGAAATGGAGGCATCGGCGAAGTTGAAAATCGCGAAGCGATAGCCAATTTGTGGAACCTGGAAAAAAATGAAGTCTACAACATAGCCCGCGTGCAGCGCTCTGTCGATCAGATTGCCCAACGCTCCGCCGATGATCATGCCAAAAATGAGTTTGTAGCCCATCGGGCCGCTATTGAGCATTCTGACATACAGGTACACGATAATGCAGAGCGCGACCGCGATGAAGATAATCAGCACGGCATTATTCGCGAACAGGCTGAAAGCCGCCCCGGAGTTCTGGATATAATAGATGCTGAGATAATTCCCAAGCACGGGAATGGGAGCTCTGCTCTCAGGCGGGCTAAGATTCGCGACGACAAGCGCCTTCGTCACTTGATCCAGCACGATTACGATAATTGCCACCAGCAGAGCCAGGGCATCAAAGAGACGCGCGCGTCTAATTGCCACGATGTTTTCTACCGTTTCCTTTCCTTGCATTTCGTGTATGCATTGTACATGATTTTGCGCAACTTGAAAAGAGGGAGTTTCATGTCGTCAGGGCTATTTGAAGTCGCGCCTACGGCGCTTCGTAGGAGTTCAGGGAGTTTTTTCGCGGGCGAAGCCCGCGAAAAAACTCCCTGAACTCCACAACAGAACTCCGCTTGCGGGCCTTAGTTGAACGAACTTGATCAGGAATTGCTCTGCTCAGCTTCACACTTGATGCAAAGCGAAGCCCAGGGCAACGCCTCCAGGCGTTTTTCGTTGATAGGTTGGTCGCAATTTTCGCAGATGCCATAGGTTCCCTGCTCAATCCGTTGCAACGCGGCATTGACCTGGGCAAGCAAATCCTGTTCGTTATCCAGAATTTCCTTCTCCTGTTGGGTTTCCTGGACATCAACGGATCGATCTTCAAAATCGCTCGGCCCGTCGTCCAGATCAATCGCGCCTTCCGGCTCTGGATGAGCTTCAGTGAGACCGGCCATATTGCGCTTCAGCTCGGCGCGTTTGGCTTCGAGCCGCTGTTTCATCTGTGCTATGTTTATAGCCATTGTTCCATCCTTTTTTCTGCAAATTCACACACCGTGGTAAATCTTATTGTAGCGCATCTGCATATTTTGGCAAACTCAGGTCATAAACATAAGCTGCGATATTTGCAGGATAAGGTGATGGTAGCGACGTGCCAATCTCCCTCTTCTCCTTCGCCGGTCGTCTGATGTGGACCAGAATCGACGGCAAAGAGGTAGAGTGGGTGGCCGTTATAGGTCACTTGCCTGCCATTAGCATCAACCAGGATGCCCAGCTTGCCCGGTAATGGCTGTGCGCTGGTGGGCGCGCCGGTAGGCACAACCAGCGGCGGCCAGTCCCATGCGCAGCTATCGGTGCAGACGCTGGTGGGCGTGTCATTGGTGACATAATAGAGCGTCATACCCTGATTATTGGTAAGAGCCATCTCAGGTTTGCCATTGACGATCAAACGAGCAACGCGAATGGGCAGGCTGCTATTGCCGACAACGACTACCGTCGAATCAGCCCGCGGCCCGTTGCTGGCCGCGTAAGGCGGTATGGCAGTCGAAGTTGTATGACTGTTGCTGCCCGCGCTACTCCCCGGTGTTGTGCCGCAGGCAGCAATAATCAACGCCAGGAAGCACACACAGGCGGCAAGCAATAGAGACGTAACACGCTTCATAACTCAGGTTCTCCTCTTCCAGGTAAAATACTACATCTCACCAGGATGACCTGGCTCGCTGTTTCCCTCTGGCTGTCTTCGCTATTATATCGCACATCTGTACAGTCGTGGTAATATTATGTACGCGAGGAACGCGGTCGTTTCTCTCATCGCCCTCTTTGGCAGCGCGTAGGGGAAGCGGTTGAATTCAGCAGCAGGTTGGCATAGTATATACGTATAAAATACTCCATAACAGCGCGGCAGAGCGATCGTGGAAAAGGGAAGCCCTATGACGATATCACCGGAACAAAACGAGAAAACAGATACTACCGTGATGATTGCGCCGGGCGTGCCATCGGCGTTCAGTGACTCTGATCTCTATCTGTTTGGTCAGGGCAAAGATCACCGTATTTATGAGAAAATGGGAGCGCACCTGCGCGCGGTGAACGGTGTAGAGGGCGTGCATTTCGCGGTGTGGGCGCCTAATGCGCTCAGCGTGTCGGTCATTGGTGACTTCAACGGGTGGGTACGCGCGGCCAATCCCATGTACCTGCGACACGAGGAGCTAGGCGTGTGGGAGTGTTTCGTACCGGGATTGCAGGTTGGACAAACCTATAAGTACGCCATTTACTCACGCCACAACAACTATAGGGTCGATAAAAGCGACCCCTATGGCTTTGCCTTTGAACTACGCCCGCAGACAGCCTCGATCGTCGCTGATATTCATGCGCACGAGTGGGGCGACGGCGCGTGGATGCAAGAGCGCAGTCAGCGCGATCACCTGAAGGCTCCTATTGCCATTTACGAAGTACACCCAGGTTCGTGGCGACATATTCCAGAGCGCCACCAGGAGGGCAACCCCGAAGAAGATCGCTTCCTGACCTATCGCGAGCTGGCCCACGCGCTGGCTCCCTACGTCAAAGAAATGGGCTTCACACATATCGAACTGATGCCCGTCATGGAGTATCCTTTCGATGGGTCGTGGGGCTACCAGGTCACGGGTTATTACGCGCCCACCAGCCGTTTTGGCCCTCCGGCTGATTTTCAGTACTTTGTTGACTACATGCACCTGCAGGGCATTGGCGTCTACCTGGATTGGGTTCCGGGGCATTTTCCCAAAGAGGGTCACGCGCTGAGCTACTTCGATGGCACGCACCTCTACGAGTATGCCGACTCGCGCAAAGGCGAGCATAAAGAATGGGGAACCTACGTCTTCGATTATGGCCGCAGCGAAGTGCGCAATTTCTTGATCGCGAACGCGCTGTTCTGGATGAGAGAATATCATATCGACGGCCTGCGCGTGGACGCGGTCGCCTCCATGCTTTACCTGGACTATCTGCGCAAGCCGGGAGAGTGGGTTGGCAACCAGTATGGAGGGCGCGAGCACCTGGAAGCGGTGAATTTCCTGCGCCAGATGAACGAGGCCGTCTACGCGGAACAGCCGGGAGCCGTGACCATTGCCGAAGAGTCCACTTCCTGGCCGCTGGTTACGCGCCCCACCTATGTCGGCGGCCTGGGATTCACCTTTAAATGGAATATGGGTTGGATGCACGATATGCTGGAATACATGCACCTGGATCCTATCCACCGCCGTTACCATCATAATGATATTACGTTTTCTTTGATGTATGCCTATTCAGAAAACTTTGTGCTGCCGCTTTCGCATGATGAGGTCGTCCATGTGAAGGGATCGCTGATCAACAAGATGCCCGGCGATTTGTGGCAGCGCTTCGCGAGCTTGCGCGCGTTTTATGGGTATATGTGGGGACATCCAGGGAAAAAACTGCTCTTCATGGGCGGCGAGTTCGGCCAGTGGAGCGAATGGAACTTCGCGCAGAGTCTTGATTGGCACTTACTCACCGCTCCGAGTTCTCCCTATCATGCCCAGTTACAAGTTTTTGTGCGTCATCTGAATACGCTGTATCGGCAAGAGCCAGCGCTCAGTAACCTTGATTATGACCCGCAGGGATTTGCGTGGATCGATCCACACGACTCGGATAATAGCGTCGCTTCATTTCTACGGCGCACGACCAACCAGGACGACACGCTAGTTTTCGTCTGTAACTTTACGCCCATTCCCCGGTATGGCTATCGACTGGGCGTACCGGACGCGGGAACCTATGATGAATTGGTGAATAGTGATGCAGCGCGCTTTGGTGGAAGCGGCATCGAAAATACGCGGCCAATGAGCAGCGAGCCGCTGTACTGGCAGTCCTGCCCACACTCGATTGTTTTAACCTTACCGCCGCTTAGCGCCGCCATACTCAAGCGGCGCGCCGCCTCCGGGGATAAATCAGCAGCAGACAGTGAGAAAGCAAATGAAGAAGATGAGTCGTAATACGAACCACAATCGCAAGAATGGAAGATATACAGCGGCGTATCGCCAAAATAGCGGCGGCGAGAAAGTCACCGAAGACGAGCGCTTCCTCCAACGTCCTATGCAGCCGCTCATTAAAGTATCGGAGCCAATTCCGCCGGAACGTATCAAAGAGGCGGAACATGCCATTGAGCGCGCCGTCAACTTCGATTTTACCATCACCGATCCCTGGCGCGTCTTCCGCATCATGAGCGAATTTGTCGAAGGCTTCGACACGCTTTCGCATATTCCGCCAGCGGTGGCGCTTTTCGGTTCGGCGCGCATCAAACCAGACGATCCTGTCTACACGGCAGCCATAGAAACGGCCCGCCTGCTGGCGCGGGCCGGTTTTGGCATTATCACCGGCGGCGGCCCCGGCGTGATGGAAGCGGCGAATCAGGGAGCGCAGGAAGGCGAAAACGTCTCGGTTGGCTGCAACATCGAGTTGCCATTCGAGCAAAAATCCAATCCTTACCTGGACATCTCGCTCGACTTTCGCTACTTCTTTGTGCGCAAAACCATGTTTGTCAAATATGCGAACGCCTTCATCATTTTTCCCGGCGGCTTTGGCACGATGGATGAGCTATTTGAGGCGCTGACGCTCATTCAGACCAAAAAAGTGGAGCATTTCCCCGTCATCCTCTACGGCACGAAGTTTTGGAGCGGCCTGATCGACTGGATTCGCGAAGCTATGCTCGACACAGGGAAAGTGTCGCTTGATGACATGGCCTTATTGCGCCTGTCGGACGATCCCCACGAGATCTGCCGCTGGGTGATCGAGGCATACGAGGAACACTATCGCGAGGAACGCGAAAATCCGGCGGCTCATCGCGAGCAATCGATCCGCTGATAGAACAGATTATGCTAGAAGTGTGAAGACCAACTTTCCATTGCACTGCGTGTGGCTTTCCATTGCACGGGTAGAGCTTTCCGCTGCACGGGTAAATCTTTCCATTGCACTTTGCGCTTTTCCGCCGCACTGGGGACCCAAAACACTTCTTTGGGGCCGGTGCAGATTATCGACGCAAACTCTGCAATAAAGAGGGGGGAAGACGTTCCCTCCGGGTGAACGGACACGGGTGAAGGAAGAATACTGGCGGGCCATAGGCGTCCTCACCTCTCGCGCTCACTCGTTTGCGCCGCGCCCTCGGTAAAGGGAGCGCGCGCGAGCAGTTTCTATGTTCCGTGCCGGTGGCATCTTTGGCCTGGTCGGCCTGGACAACATCGTCTCGGGTATGGAGAAATTCGAGGGGCCTGACCCAGCCCCTGTCTTCTTTCTTTCGACGTGCTTCTGGAGCAGGTTCATCGTCCTGATGCACATTTTTGTCAGTATCTTAGCCGTATCTCTTACGCCTTTCGACTGGGGGTGCCAGTCAACGCGTTGATCTCTATGGCTTCAGCCATCCGTCGATAGCCTTCATCATTCGGATGCATTCCATCGCCAGAGTCACATGCAGGGTGGAGAACCGCCTCATCATCAGAGGAGGCCAGGGGGGTGGACAGATCGAAGATGGCATCAAACCACTGCCCTCCCTGCTCCCGCAGCCAGGTATTGACCAGAGAGCGTTGCTCCACTTGCGTGGGTGGATAGCCACCAGGCAAAATGGTGGTTCCAAACACGCGTCGATAGGTCTGCCTGGCCTGGCTGGCCACATGCTGGAGAGCCTCAATCACCGTTGCTCCCGGCACTCCACCGCGCAGATCATTTGAGCCAATATGGAGGATCAAATCCGTTGCCCCTGGTTGCGTGAGCGCATCCCAGGCCAGCCGTGTACTCCCGGCTTCACCGAACAGGAATGGGGGCATCCCCCCGGCGAGCGGCATCTCGGAAGAGGTCAACTGGTTGCCACCAATGCCCGCATTTAAGACCGACATACAGCGTGTTTCCCCGGCATCTCTCAAGCGGCGAGCCAAATAATCCGGCCAGCGCCGGTTGGCATTGGGCGTCGAGCCGAAGCCCTCAGTCGTCGAAGAGCCAAAGGCCACGACGGCATTGAGAGGGAGAGATGGAACCACATCAATGCCGGTAATCAGCCACCAGGACAGCGTCTGCAAAGGATAGACAAAAAAAGAGGCTTCTGCCGGGACGGCGGTCACATCACCAGGGCCGGAGACATACGAGGTTTGCTGCGCACTCATATGACCCGTCAGGCTCTCACCCTGGGCCAGAAAAAAGGTGAGAGCCAGATCGCTGAACGCTTTCACGTGCAAGGACACCGGATCACTCACGACGTCCTGACCGGGTTCCAGGGTGACGGTTGGCTGGCCCGCAAACCACACTGCCTGGACTCCTGGGAGGGCCACCGAACCCTGGAGAACCGGCCCGACGGAAAGCGAGGAGAGCGTCACTGGCGCATCTCCATACCGGTTGGACAGGCGCAGGCGAAGCTGTGTTCCACCAGCGTGCAGGTGGACGATTTGCCGCAAGGTACGGCCACTGAGATTGGCCGAAAACATCCGGGAAGGGGCGGCATACCAGGCTCCTACCCAGTTCGTCTGGCTCTGGGTCTCTCCATTCATCATACAGGGTATCTTCCTTTCGCTCGACCAGATTGCTTCTCGTGAGCACACTATAGCATCGCTTTTGGTTGTTTGCCCGGTAAGACCCAAATCTTTATTTGTCACAGGCGACAAATTTACGGACAAAGGACAGCCACGATGCGGAGAATCCCTCCGCCCTAACCAGATGCGAGAGCAGAAAATGTGACCCATATCCCTCTTTCTGCTGTTTCATTTGGTTCTCACTTTTATTGAGCCCGCTCAAGAAGCTCTTTCGTTGCCTCCCATAGTCTACGCTCACGTTTCGCGTCGTGCGCAAAAGGCATCAACTCAGTTTCCTTATTAATTATCACGTAAGCACCGCCCCTAAGTTGTGACCATTTTTCGTCCAGAACAACGGAGGCAAATGCAGGAGCTGACTTGGCAGGTGTCGCCATGCCAGGGAGGCGCCCTAAGGCACGTCCCAGAGATTCCATTGCCGCACCCGCTCCCCGAGCAAGTCCTGTACCTGGCATCCACCCGGGCTCAAAGACGATAATGTTGACACCCTGAGAAACGTGTCGCTGGAGTTCATGAGCGTAATAGAGAATTGCGAGCTTGGAGTCAGCGTACGCGGTGCCTGCAACTTTAGCGCTTGGGTTGACATCTGGAGCTGCCGGTTGGGCAAGTTCAATGGGATCACGCCACTGAGCCTCAGGTACATGAAGGATGCGCCGAAATGTGTTGAGGTAGTACGTATCAGACCCCACAAGCACAATACGCGCTGGCACGGCGAATGAATCGATGAGGTCGCCAATAAGTTGTGCGTGAGCAAGGTAGTTTACGGCGAATGTCATTTCATATCCATCAACAGATGTCGTCCTCGTATCCATCGACATGAGACCAGCATTTGCGACAAGCGCATGCAGAGGACGTACCTTACCGCTTGCAAGAATGGTCTTTACGACATCTGCTGCCGCTCGAACATCGGAGAGTCGAGAGAAGTCGCAGGGTACTTCGTAGGCGGTTACACCGGCGTCACGTACCATCTTCAGAATAGCCGTCAGCTTCTCGCCCTTTCGACCAATGAGAAGGAGGTCAGGTCGGCTAGATTCTGGGCGCTTTGCCATTTCTAATGCGAGCGCCTTGCCCAGTCCACCCGTTGGCCCGGTAATGATTACTGTTCCGTTCATACTAGTGTTCATGTATTCTCCTTTTTCAGCGATTTATTTTCAAGAATTGCCGTAATTCCTTTTAGGCCCTTTAACATGTACTCCACGTCCAGCGAGTAATAGACGTAAAGCCCACGCTTTTCCTTCGTAATTAACTGAGCGTTCTTGAGCACTAAAAGATGTTGGGAAGCCGTTGATTGCGATATGTGAAGATGATCTGCGATTTCACCGACAGTACGAGGACCACCGGCGAGAAAGTTGAGCATCTTAAAACGCGTGCTATTGCCAATTCCTTTTCCAAAATTTTCAGAAAAGAGAATTATATCGTCTGCATTATCCATATTAATATATTAGCACTTACTTAAATAATATGCAACGGGATTCAAAACATATTTCAGAGTTTCGCAAAAGTCGACAGGGATGCGCAAAGAGAAGTCAATCCGATAGAATGAACGGAGTGAACAAAGCCGATCATTCAAGGAGCGACTCATCATGGACCAAGTCTCTGGGGAACACTGGAATGAGGTTATCTCATTTGCGGTAACACAGAGTTTTAGCGCTGTTTTTCGTTCCCGTGTTCCCCAGAGGCCGTCTGGTGGTTCGTAGATTGCCTCCCGCGCATCTCGGCGTTGTGGCACGCTCACCCGCTCAGAAACACCGCCCATCCGGGATCTAGGCCGACTTGTT
>Ga0102924_1003472_pt1 | contig 16499 bp, 16 predicted proteins | sample PaiPotPPM11metaG_FD_80116 | JGI IMG/M metagenome (GOLD analysis project Ga0102924, IMG submission 80116) | Iron sulfur acid spring bacterial and archeal communities from Banff, Canada, to study Microbial Dark Matter (Phase II) - Paint Pots PPM... ... | reverse complement strand
TTCTGCATCGTTCCGTCTCGGTCCAGAGGATCCAAGCGGCTGACCGCTTGATGTTAGCGCAGAAGTATTACGGTCAGGCGGGCGTGGGCTCCAGGCGGCCGGGCGGCAGCTCAGGACCGCGATCCTCGGGCTTCACCTGGGCCTGGGGCGGACGGGGGGTTTCGGCCTTGGGACGCTCGGGGACGGCCGGTACCTTGCCGTCAGGCGAGTTGAGGACGGCGTCCATCTGCCAGCCTTCGATGGTCTCTTCCTGCTTGAGGTACTCGGCCAGCAGCACCATCTGATCGCGGCGCTCCGTCAGGATTTTCTTGGCCCGCTGGTAGGCGCTGTCAACCAGGCGGTGAACCTCCTGGTCGATCTCGCCGGCGACCTCCTCGCTGTAGTTGCGCTGCTCGCCCAGGTCGCGACCGAGGAAGACCAGCTCTTCCTTGTGACCGAAAGTGAGCGGCCCGAGCTTGTCCGACATCCCCCACTCCGTCACCATGCGACGCGCGAGCTTGGTTGCCTTACCGATGTCGTCGGAGGCGCCCGAGGTGATATCGCCGAAGGTGATCTCCTCGGCCACGCGGCCGCCCAGCATCACTGCCATGGTGTCATTGAGCTCGCTGCGGGAAACCAGGTAGCGGTCTTCCGTCGGCAGTTGCATCGTCCAACCCAGCGCCATGCCGCGCGAGATGATCGAGACTTTGTGAACCGGGTCGGCGTTGGGCAGCGACTTCGCTACCAGCGCATGGCCGATCTCGTGATACGCGATCACGTTCTTTTCGGACTCGGTGATCATGCGCGACTTGCGCTCCGGGCCGGCGATGACGCGCGCGATCGCCTCCTCCAGTTCGAACTGGCCGATCGCCTTCTTGTTATTGCGCGCCGCGAGAATGGCCGCCTCGTTGATCAGGTTGCTCAGGTCGGCACCACTGAAGCCGGGCGTCTGCCGGGCAAGCACCTCGAGGTCGACCTGGCCGTCAAAGGGCTTGTTACGTGAGTGAACCTCGAGGATGGCGCGCCGGCCTCGGATGTCCGGCCGGTCGAGGGTGACGTGGCGGTCGAAGCGACCCGGCCGCAGCAACGCCGGGTCGAGGACGTCGGGCCGGTTAGTCGCCGCGATCACGATCACGTGAGTATTGGTTTCGAAGCCGTCCATCTCGACCAGCAACTGGTTGAGAGTCTGCTCGCGCTCATCATGGCCGCCACCGAGGCCAGCGCCGCGCTGGCGGCCGACAGCATCGATCTCGTCGACGAAGACGATGCAGGGGGAGTTTTTCTTGGCCTGGTCGAAGAGGTCGCGGACGCGCGACGCGCCAACGCCGACGAACATTTCCACGAACTCCGAGCCGGAGATGCTGAAGAAGGGCACACCGGCCTCGCCCGCGACCGCCTTGGAGAGGAGTGTCTTGCCGGTTCCGGGAGGGCCGACCATCAGCACCCCCTTCGGGATCCGAGCACCGAGGGCGGTGAACTTGTCCGGGAACTTGAGGAATTCCACGATCTCCGTGAGCTCCTGCTTGGCCTCTTCCACCCCGGCGACATCGTTGAAGGTCACCGCCGGCTTGTCACCTGCAAGCAGGCGGGCGCGGCTGCGCCCGAAGGAGATCGCCTGGTTGTTGCCCGTCTGCGTCTGGCGGAGCATGTACCACATAAATCCACCGATCACCAGGAAGAGGATCAGGTTGGGGAGGATTACCGAAAGCAGGACGTTCGATGAGCTCGGCGACTCGGTGTTGAAGTTGATCTTGTCGTCGCGTAAAACCTGCTCGATCGGAAAGGTGTCGCGGAAGATCGTCTTGTAGTGATTGCCCTGGTAATCCCAGGTCACCTCGGTGCCGCTACCCTTGATGGTGGCGTGGTCGATCTGGTGGGCGTCGGCAGCCGCGATCAGGTCGGATGTCGACCTGTCGGCGGGCGCGGCGATGTTGTTGAAGCTGCGGTAGCTGGCCCAGATGATGGCGAGCAAACCCGCGAGCAGGATGAAATAGAAAATATTGCGGTTACGTCCGCCTTTCATGGCCGCCGCTCATTGTAACACCGCATTTTTTGAATTCATTCGAATCGAAGCTCAAGTTAAATCGGCTTCAGAGCAGATCGATTTCGAGGTGCATCTGGCGCCGGGTCTGGGCTGTCACCCGCTTGCGCTCGGCAACGCTGACAGAGGGGATCCAGACGATCTCCTCGCGATCGCTGACGATCGGCAGCGCGTCACGCAGGCGGCGCGGCACGCGCGCATCCAGCAGAAGGTCTTGAAGTCGTTTTTCTTCAGCCATTCCGAGTGGGCGCATACGGTCGCCCGGATGCCGCCGGGAGATTGTCAGAGGCATCACGACCCGGTCGGCGTCGAGATGGCCGATCCGATCGCGCGCCCGGAAGCCAAGCGGGTCGCAATTACAGGCAGAGATGCGCAGCTCGGGCGACGACTCCGGGGCAGCGCGATCGGGCGGGTGAAGACGCGCGGCCTCGGTTTCGAGGAAGCTCATCTGTGAATCGGCACGGCGCAAAAGGCGACGTTGGATCGCGGCAGGCAGTGCCGCCAGGGCCGCACCGCCATCGAGGAGCTGCGAAGGCAGCGAATCCACCCCCTCCTGAAGCATTCGGTCCTCCTCCGCGAGAATCTCCGCGGTCTGTGCCAGCAGCCGGCGCGACGACGGGTTGAAGGCGTCAATGGCCGGCAGCACGACCTGGCGGAGGCGGTTGCGGGCGAAACGGGGGTCATCGTTGCTAGGATCCCGTCGGGGTATAAGTCCCAGCGACGCGACGAACTGCTCGACCTGCTTCCGATCAACCCCGAGCAAGGGGCGGGCCAGGTCGCCGGCGCGGTATCGCATCCCGGCAAGGCCACGGGCTCCGCTGCCGCGCAGTAGATGCAACAGGAGGGTCTCCACCTGGTCGTCGCGGGTGTGGCCGAGGGCGATCGCGGTGCTCCCGGATTCCCTCGCGGCCCGGCGGAGAAATGCGTAGCGCGCGTCACGAGCGGCTGCCTCCGTCCGCGGCACCTCCCTGGGCGCATGTCCGCCGATGAAGTCAAATCCCCAGCGCTCGGCGAGCTCCCCGACGAAACGCAGGTCCGCCGCGCTTTCAGGGCGCCAGCCGTGGTCGAAGTGCGCCACCGTCAGGCGCAGGGGGAAGGAGGGGAGGAGCTCCCGAAGGGCGGCCAGCAGCGCCAGCGAGTCGGGGCCGCCGGAAACGGCAACGAGGACGACCTCCCCAGGCTCGAAGACCCGGTAGCGATTGATGGCCGAAGCGACACGACCTGGGAGCATCACTAGGAATTGGCGGAGGCAAGGATCGAACTTGCGACATACCGGGTATGGGCCGGTTGCTCTACCACTGAGCTACTCCGCCGTAGAGCATCGGTTAGTTTAGCAAGGATGTCGCCATCATTCGCCCAGATTGCGCCCCACTATGACGCCCTGCGGCCACTCTCCGAGGGTGACCGGGCGCGACTCCTGGGGGTGGTCGAGCGGGCGAAGCTGGAGGAGGATGACCTGGCGGTAGAGGTCGGTTGCGGTACGGGCCGGATTACGCTGCCGCTGGCCGGTTTGACCCGGGCCCGGGTCATCGGATTCGACTCGGAGGAGCGGATGCTCGAGGTCGGGCGGACCAAGGATGGCGAGGGAAGGATCGACTGGCGCCGGGGCTCGGCATACCGCCTGCCGCTGGGTGAGGGCGAGGCGGCCATGGTCCTGATGGTGATGGTCGTCCACCTGCTGCGACGGCGTGGCGCGGCCTTCCGCGAGGTGCGGCGCGTCCTTCGGCCGGGGGGCAGCCTGAGCCTCTGGACTTTCACGCCGCGACATGTAAGGGACTTCTACCTCAATGACTACTTCCCCAGCATCCCGGTGATCGACCTGGCCCGCTTCGCGGAGATCCGGGCCCTCAGTCGCGATCTCACGCGGGCGGGTTTCCCTGAGGTGGAGGTGGAGATCCAGGATGAGGAGCGGGTGATTCCGATCGCCGACGTCGTCGACCGGGTTCGCGGACGGTACATCTCCACGCTCGGAATGCTTCCGCCCCTCGAGTACCGGCTCGGCCTTCAACGGCTCGAGGAGCTGCTCGCACGAGATCGCTCGGTCGTCATGCGCCAGCGGTCGGAGTGGGCGGTGCTGACCGCCCGATAAGAAAAGAGGAGCCCTGGTGGCTCCTCCTGTGATGCTTGGTTGCGGCGGGCAGATTCGAACTGCCGACCTTTGGGTTATGAGCCCAACGAGCTTCCACTGCTCCACGCCGCATGCAGCCTCCGCTGAGGCGAGAGCGTCATTCTAGGCGCGGGAGATTCCCCCCGTCAAGCTGCCGTCGCGAACGCTATTTGAAGCGGCCGCCCCGTTTGGCTTCCAGGTTTCGCTTGATGTCGAGCAAGCGCTCTTCGCTGCTCTTCATGAACTTGGATAGCTTCTCCTCGAAAACCGGGTCCGCACCTTCGGGCAGCTCGCGCTTGCCCCTCCCACCCCGGCGGTAGGACCTTGGCAGGACCGGCGGCCCCATCGGCGCCCCAGCCAACACTCCGTCGGTCTGCGCGGCTGCCTGCTTGAGCGAGAGATCCATCTTTCCGTTGGTCGCGTCCACGTTGAGGACCTTGACCTTGATCTTCTCGTTCATCTTCAGGTGGTTGTTCACATCGCGGACGTACTCGTTCGCGATCTCTGAAATGTGAACCAACCCCGTCCCGGCTCCCTCGATCTGTACGAATGCCCCGAAATTCGTTATTCCGACGACGGTCCCTTCCACAACCGTTCCTGGCGTTACTGCCACCTAATCAGCGATCCCTCCTAGTGCCATAGATTCCTCCACCATCTTTCGATCGCCCCCACTGCGCCGCTCACCTGCTTACCCGCCTGCTGCCCCACATTCGGCGGCGCGACGGGCTGTTCCGCCGCCGGGCTGGGCTTAACGATGACATAAACCTGTTCGCCGGCACGCGTATAGCCCTCCTTGCGGGCGGCCTCCTCCATCGCTCCCGCTGTACCTGCGGCAGAAAGTTGCTTCGCCGTCTGTTCGTTCTGAGAGGCGATGGCGGCATTGCCCGCGCGCAAGGCTTGCACCTGCGAGGCCAGGCGTACATTCAACATCAGCTCGGATCCGAACGCCCAGATTCCCCAGACGAGGATCGCTCCTACCACGATCCAGATCAATCGATCGGGCGCGGCCAGATGGACCTTCGCGTGGGAGGCTTTTGGCTCTGAGGTGCTCAAAACGTGTACTGAGTTCGTATGGTATTCAAGCCGGCCCGAAAACGGACTGGATTATAGGGGCACCCCGGGCGCTTGGCAAGGCGGCCAACTCGCAAATTCAACCTCGTTGCGCCCCTTTGGCGGACTCCCAATAGCGGTCGAGCTCCTCGAGGGGCATCTCGTCAAGGCGACGCCCATCAGCTCGGAGGGCTGTTTCCATGTGCCGGAAACGGGCTCCGAAACGACCGGTTGCTCCTCGGAGGGCATCCTCGGCATTGATGCCCATCTTTCTGCCGACGTTGACCAGGGTGAAGAGCAGGTCGCCGAACTCGGCTTCACGCTCTTCCGGCGTTTCGGCCAGCTTCAGCTCATCCAGTTCCTCCTCTATCTTCTCCAGGGCTCCCTCGAGATCAGGCCAGTCAAAGCCGACGTTGGCGGCGCGCCGCTGCAAAGACCAGGCCCATTGCAGCGCCGGCAGTGACCGCTGGACTCCGTCCAGGGCTGACTCCCGCCGGTACTCGGCCGCTTTGAGTGCCTCCCAATTTCGAACCACCTCGGCGGAGCCCGAAACCTTCACCTCGCCGAACACGTGGGGGTGCCGGCGGATCAGCTTCTCGCGGACGGCGTCGGCAATTTCAGCCAGGGAAAACTCGCCCGATTCCCGCCCGACCTCGGCCTGCATCAACACCTGGAGCAGGACGTCGCCCAGCTCCTCCCGCAAGTTCGGAATCGACTCCTGATCGATTGCCTCGAGCACTTCGTAGGCCTCTTCCAGCATCGTCGAGCGCAGCGATGCGTGAGTCTGCTCGCGATCCCACGGGCAGCCGCCGGGAGCCCTGAGCTGGTGCACGACCGCAATCAGCCTGGCGAGGGCGTCGAGCTCTTCAGCCACCAGGCAGGGAGAGCCCAACCTCCCAGTCCGTCGCCCCGATCGCCTTCATGAAAAGGCTGCAGACCACGTTGTAGACGCCGTATGCGAACCCGATGCCGAGCGAGAGCATGGCAAGACCGTCTGAGAGCAGGCCCGCCGGATATTGACCGATGAACTGGACCACCAGGCTGGCGCCGAGCACGACTCCGACCAGGGCGTAGGACCCGCCCCGTTCGCGAAGGAACAGAGGGAGAACCGGAAGTACAGAAGCGACACCGGTGCCCACGATGAACACGGCACCGATGATTCCAATGAGGGCGGGCCGCTCCGGTCGCCTACTCGACACGACAGGCGGTTGCCTCGATCTCGACCAGCCAGCCAGCTTCCAGAAAGCCACGTACACCGATCAGAGCCGTGACAGGCTTGATCGAGGTGAACACCTCAGCATGTGCGCGACCTATCTCGCGCCAGCGGCGCGGGACGGTCGTGTAGATCCGGGTCCTGGTGACGTCCTCCAGGCCAGCGCCCACGCCGTTGAGAGCCTCGGTGATAACGCGCAGGCATTGCCTGGTCTGCTCGTACACGTCGCTGCCCCCGACCAACCTGCCATCGGCGTCGATCGGAGCGCAGCCCGCAATCTCAATGGTGGGCCCCACGCGAACCGCTCGCGCGTAGCCGACCATCCGCTCGAAGCGGCGGCCAGTCGTGTAGATGCGGCGGCTCACACCGCCACGGGACTGGTGCAGAAGGCGCAGCGGCGCGCCCCGACCGGGATGTCGCTCAGACATTCAGAGCACTTGCGCGTGGTCGGGTCTGGCGGAGGTTCGCGGCGCGAACGCGCCATCAGCCGGTTGACAGGCACCACCACGAAGAAGAAGACCGCCGCCGCCACCAGAATGAAGCTGACGACCGCGTTGAAGAAGTCCCCATAACGGAAGACACTGTTATTCAGAGTGAAGCTCAAGCCGGAGAAATCGGGCTTGCCGAACAGGGCCGCGATCAATGGCGTGATCAGGTCCTTGACGAGCGCCGCGATGACCGCGCCAAAGGCCGCGCCGATGACGACTGCCACCGCCAGGTCGACCATGTTTCCACGGAGCAGAAACGTCTTGAACTCCTTTCCCAAGGCAGCCTCCTCCCGCAATCCGATAATGGCTGGCCGTAGTCTACCGGTGGCCATCAGGCGGCGCCTCGTCAGACCGCTATCGCCGTACGGCCGAGGCGCTCGACCTCGCCCAACACCTCGATCAGCCGCTCCTTCCATTGCGAACCTGACTGACGGATAGAGATTCGCACCTTTCCGAAGCGAACCTGGAGAATGGAGCGGAACTGCGCCTCCAGCCGCCGCGGGTCCCCGGCCCAGTCGGGAGGCAGCCTGAGGACGAGCCAGTCTCCGTCGGTCTCAACCGACGACAGGTGCGCCAACCGGGCCAGCGCTTTGACCCGCAGCGCATAAAGTAGGTTGCGCACCGGCAGCGGCGGTTTGCCGAAACGATCGGCGAGATTGCGTTCGGCTGCCTCCAGCCCCTCCTCATCCTCTACCGCGGCCAGGTCCTGGTAGACCTGCAGGCGTAACTTCTCGTCGGGAACATAGTCACGAGGAAGGAAGTGCTCGAGGGGCAAATCGAGGCTGAGGCCCGCAGGAAGCTCGACCAGCTGTCCGCTCTTCTGGGACTCGACAGCATCGCGCAGCATCGCGTTGTAGAGTTCGAGCCCGACGGCTGCGATGGCGCCGTGCTGCGCGGTTCCCAGCAAATTTCCCGCGCCCCGGATTTCGAGGTCCTTGAGGGCCAATTTGAAACCTGAGCCGAGATCGTGCAGCTCGGAAATAACGTCGAGGCGCTTGTCGGCATTTTCGGAGAACGAGCGGGTCGGGTTGTAGAGGAAATAGGCATAGGCACGCTGGCCCGCACGGCCAACCCGGCCCCGCAGCTGGTAAAGCTGGGCCAGTCCCATGCGGTGAGCGTCGACGACCACGATGGTGTTGGCGTTTGGGATGTCCAGCCCCGATTCGATGATGGTGGAGCAGATCAGCACATCGGCCTCTCGATTGATGAACTTGACCATCACCTCGGCAAGCATCGTCTCGGGCATCTGGCCGTGGCCCACGAGCACCCGTGCATGCGGCACCAGTTTCTTGATCCGCTCCTCGGCCCTGCGGATGGTTTGCACCCGGTTGTAGACGAAGAAGACCTGGCCGCCTCGCTGCAGCTCGCGTTGTATCACCTCTTTGATCAGGTCGTCGTCGTCGGCGGTGACGAAGGTCTTGATCGGCAGGCGTTCTTCGGGCGGCGTCTGGATCACCGACAGGTCGCGAATGCCGGCCAGCGCCATGTGCAGCGTCCGCGGGATGGGCGTGGCCGAAAGCGAGAGCACGTCGACGGAGGCCCGCAGCTGCTTCAGCTTTTCCTTTTGCATGACTCCAAAGCGTTGTTCCTCGTCGAGGACCACGAGGCCAAGGTCGCGGAACCGCACGTCTTTTTGCAGCAACCGATGGGTGCCGATCACGACGTCTACTTCTCCGGTGCTAAGGCGGCGGAGGACATCCTTCGCCTCGCTGTCGCTTCTAAAACGGGAGAGCATATCGACCTTTACCGGAAAGGGACGGAAGCGCTCACTGAACGTGAGGAAATGCTGCTGCGCCAGAACCGTCGTCGGCACCAGCACAGCCACCTGCTTGGAATCCGAAACAGCCTTGAAGGCGGCCCTGACCGCCAGCTCGGTCTTGCCAAAGCCGACGTCGCCGGCGAGCAGCCTATCCATCGGTCGTGAGTCCTCCATGTCGGCCTTTATCTCCGCCATGACGCGCACCTGGTCGGGCGTCTCGTCGTAAGGGAAAGACTGCTCCAACTCGTGCTGCCACGGCCCATCCTCGGAAAAAGCGTGTCCCTGGACCAGCTCCCGCTTGGAGTAAAGATCGAGCAGATCCTTGGCAACTTCCTCAACCGATTCGCGGACCTTCTTCTTCGCTCGATCCCACTCGCCTGAACCGAGACGCTGAAGCCGGGGTGTCGCGTCACCTCCCGCAACGTACTTTTGAACCCGCTCGAGATGTTCGACCGGGACATAGAGTTTGTCCCCATCCGCGTACTCGAGTTGCATGTACTCGCGTTCCTGGCCCGTCTCGCCCATCAAGCGCATCCCCAGGAAGCGGCCGATGCCGTGATCGATGTGCACGATCAGGTCACCTGGTGCGAACTCCAGTTTCCAGGTCGCGGAGCGTGCGCGCACGACGCCACGCCGAACTCGCTGCCGTAAGCCACCGAAGATGTCACTGTCGCCGTAGATGTCGAGATCAGCCGCGGGGAGGCGGAAGCCCTGAGCCACCGGCTGACCGCCGAGTACGATCAGGCCGGGCATCAGCGGCGTCTGCGTCCAGGCAAGCAGGCCACCCGCGGCGAAGATATCTCGATCTTGAAGTAGCTCCCTCAGGCGAGCCTCCTGCTGACTGACGACCAGGATTCGCTGCTTCACCCGTGAGTCGGTGCGAAGCCGTTCCGCCAGGGCATCGAAGCGCCCGGCGTAGGCGTCCACCGGTTCAAAGCCGAGATCAAGGGAGCCCAGTGTTTCGCCGTGGGCAAGCTCCAGGCTTCGCCAGGCGCCGCTTGCCTGCTGCAGGCTCTCCACGGGGACAAGTCCGGTTCGCAGCCGCGCCGGCAACTCGCCCCGGTCCACCTCGACTCGGACCAGGTCCTTCAGCTCCTTTTCCCGCTGCTTCGCCTGGGCCAGGTTCCGGCGCGCATCGAATGAGAGCAGCAACGTATCGGCGCGCAGGTGGTCCAGGAGCGTCGGTTGGGCCGGCTCGAGGTAGGACTGAAAACCCTCGATCCCGTCAAAATAGGCGCCCGAGCGAAGGCGCTCGATATCGGCCTGCCAGACGTCCCGAACGTCGGCAAGACATTTGCTGAAATCGAGCTCGCCGAGGCTTTCTTCAGCGTTGGCGAGCGCGTCGGTCGTCAGCAGCACCTCCGCGGCAGGCAGCAGGCGGGCGGTGGACAGGCTCCCGACGGAGCCCTGGGTTTCCACCTCAAACTCTCGTAACGACTCCACCTCATCGCCGAAGAACTCGGCGCGCACCGGGCGCCGCCGATCAGGTGGGAAGGTGTCCAGGATCCCGCCCCGAAGGCTGAACTCGCCTCTCGCCTGGACCAGGGGCTCACGCCGGTAGCCGAGCATTGCCAGGTGGTTCAAGAGGTCCTCGAGCTGGTAATGGTTACCCGCCTTGAGCGACAGCGCCCAGCGCTTCAACACATCGGCGCCGAGAGTAGGGCGGGTCATAGCGTTCCAGGAGCTGAAACAGATCACTGGATCGCCCGAGGACAGCGCATCGAGTGCCTCCAGGCGGCGGCGTACAGTCTCCTCGTCCGGCGCCAGCCGGTCGAACGGTAGCGTTTCGACCGCCGGGAAAACGGCGGTCCGGACCGCATCGCCGAACCACGCCACCGTCTCTGAAAAGGTCGCTTCGGGATCGGCGACGAGCGCCAGCACCGGCCGTCGCGCTCGCCGCGCCAGCCAGGCGGCGAACACCGGTAACGCGCTCGCCGGCAGCCCGTGAGCCTGGAGCGAGCCCGCAGGCGCGCTCCACCAGGCCTCGAGCGAGCTCTTCGCGGGGAGGCGGTCGATGAGGTCTAAAAGCGTGTCAGACATCAGAAGCCATGCAGAAATGCGCCCGCGGCTCAAAGCCCGGGCGTACCATCCAAGCTTACAGCCTGCTCGCCAACAGGCTGCGCACTGCACCGACCCAACTTGGGTCGCCGTTTTCCTCCCGCCAGAACCAGTACTCGCTTCCCCAGAGCAGGATCGCCTCCGGCTGGAGCGAGCTCAGGCGTTGAAACAGGTCGCTTACATCCGCCGGCTGTAGGCTGCCTGGATCGCCATGTGTCGCCCTGGTCGGCTCCCAGGGCTCGGCCTGAGCCTCGCTGATCCAGAGTCGCTTACGCTGACGACCCGCGATTCGTTTCCAGCGCGCGACCGAGTCCAACTGGTCCGCGGCTGCCCGCGCCACCCAGGATCGGCCCTCTAACCGCCAACCGATTGCGCGGTAGACGTCGAGACCAAGGATGTCGTTGCGCCGCAGGACCGCAAGCGCTTCACGCTCCGGCGGCACCGCCAGCCGCATCCGGCGCTGCCAGCTTTTCTGGAAGCGGCTCGAGCTTCGATCGAGGCCGGCGTCGAAATGGGCGAAGGTTGTGATCATGATGGGGCGGCGGGGATCCAGCCTCTCCGCGAGTGCTGCCTCGGCGCGAACCAGCGAACGCCGGATGGTACGCGACGCCGGCCCGGACCGATTGAAGGGCTCGTTTTCGATCTGCCAGGCCACCAGCTGAGGGCAACGCCGGTAGCGCCTGATAGTGCGAGCAACGTGAAGCAGGACTGATTCACGAGGCTCCAGCTGCGCTGACAGCCGCACCGGCAGGTAAAACTCCGGCCATCCGAGTGCCTTCATGCCCACCGTCACGACCACGGGTTGACCGAGCCGCCCGGCCTCGTGGATCAACCAGTCCAGGTGTTCGTAACCGAACTGATCAACCTCAAGCCAGGAGGTTGAGAGTCGCACCAGATCGAAGCGCATCTCGCACAAGCGGGTGAACGCGCGCCGATAGTCCAGCCCGAGGTCCTCGGCTCGCCATCGCGCGTAGCTCGTTCCCAGGCGGATGGGGCGATCATTGGCTACGCTACTCGGGATGTTCCGCCGCAAACCGGCCCCTACCCCTTTGACCGACCGCTGGCTGGTCGTGGGGCTCGGCAATCCTGGCCGCGATTACGAGCGCTCACGCCACAACGTCGGCTTCATGTGCGTCGACGAGCTGGCTGGACGTCAACGCGTTCGGGTAAGCGAACGGACGGCGAAATCGTTGGTGGGCCGCACCCGGCTGGACGAACGTGAGCTGATACTCGCTAAACCACAGACGATGATGAACCTCTCGGGGATCGCGGTGAAGGCGCTGCGGACCAAATACGCGATCGCCCTGGAGCGCATGCTCGTGATCCATGACGAACTCGACCTGCCATTCGGCCGGATCCGCCTGAAGAAGGGCGGCAGCTCGGCCGGCAATCACGGGGTCGACTCGGTGATCGCCTCGCTCGGCACGCGGGATTTCATCCGCTTGCGGGTCGGCATCGGGCGGCCCTCCGGCAGTGGCGTCGACTATGTGCTCGGGTCGTTCAGCGGCTATGAAAGCGAGCAGCTGGCCGCCATCATCGCGCAAGCCGCGGATGCCGCCCTGCGGCTCGTCGAGGCCGGCCTCGAACGGGCGATGACCGACACCAACAAGACTTAGACCCAATCCGGTCAGGGAGCCGCGCCTGCCGGAGCTACCCGCCGCTCACCCACGCTCAGATAGAAAAGAACTGCGAGCCCGGCCATGCCGGTCAGCGCACCTCCGGCCCAGACGGCGGCGGCCGGCCCCCAGAGATGGGCCACTGCACCGGCAAAAAAGTTACCGACTGGCGTGATCCCGACGAAGAGCATCGAATAGAGGCTCACCATGCGCCCCTGCATCCGGTCGGGAGAGCGGACCTGCACGTAGGTGTTGGTCCCGATCGTGTACACGGCGAACGCCCAGCCAATCACGACCAGCAGCACCACGGATTGCGCGAAGCCCGGGACGGTCAGAAAGACCAGCTCCATCAAGGCGAAGAGGAGGGCTCCAAGCACGATCCTTCGGGGCTCGAGCAGGTAGCCACCGATGACCGTCATCGTCAACGCCCCGATCAACGAACCGATGCCCTGGGCAGCGAACAGGTAGCCGAGCGTGTCGGCGTTGGCGTGAAGCACAAGCCGGGTGAAGAGGGGCAAAACCAGGTTGAAGTTGGCGCCAAAGGCGCCAGCGACAACCAGCAAGGTGAACAGCCCCAGCAGCTTCGGAGATCTACGCACGTGGTTGATGGCCTCGCCCATGAGGTCGATAGCACGGGGCGGTGGACCGGCCGGCCGAGGCCGCCTGCGGATGGTGTAGAGGGCCGCAACCACGCCCACGTAGCTGAATGCATTGAGCCAGAAGCATGCGGCGACGCCGTACCCGGCGATCACCAGGCCGCCGATCGCGGGACCGATGATACGGGCGAGGTTGAAGGCCGTTGCGTTCAATGCCACAGCGCTGGCCAGCTCGCTACGGCCCACCATCTCGAGAACGGTCGCCTGCCGGGCCGGAAAGTAGAGCGCCTGGTTCACCCCGAGCAGGCCGGCGATCAGGAATATGAGCGGCAGGCTGATCAGATGGGTGACCGTCAACACGGCATAGCTGGCAGCGCCGGCCGCCGAGATCACCTGGGTGACGAGCAGGACATCCCTATGAACGAAGCGGTCGACGAGAGCCCCTGCGTAGAGGCCGAAGATCAGGATGGGACCGTAACTGAAGGCACCGAAGAGGGCGAGCGCAAAGGCTGAATCGTGCGACAGCTGCAAGACGAGCCAGGCAGCCGCCACTGACTGCATCCAGGTGCCGATGACGGAGACGGCCTGTCCGAGGTAGTAACGGCGGAACTCCCCGTACTGAAGCGCCGCCGTCTGCACGAAGCCGCGATTGCGCGGTTGGGATGGGGATGGCGTTGGGCGAATGCTCGTTAGTTTACGAGGACCGGCCGTAGATCAGGTGATGTGAAGGATGTGCCTGGCGAAAAGCAGGAGACCAACGAGAGCGGTACCAATGGCCGCCATGAGGACAGCTGCAGCCGCGACGTCCTTGGCGCGGCCGATCATCGGGTGCCGCTCGGGCCACGCGTAATCGATCAGCACCTCGAGAGCGGTGTTGAAGAGTTCCGCGGCGATGACGACCGCGAAGCACAACACCAGGCCGACGAACTCGATGGCGGTGAAATGGAAAAGGATCGCCGCCAGGAGCACCGCTGCCGCCGCGGCCAGGTGGAAACGAAGGTTTGCCTGTGAGGATACGGCCCAAGCCAGACCGCGCCCCGCATGCCGGAAGCTGTACAGCGTCCGTCTCAGGTCGAGACGTCGAGCACGGTCGTGGCTCCCGATACGCTCGGCTTCGAACTCCGCGTCTGACCGGGCGGTCATCGGCTCAGTGCGAGGACCCGGTTGGTCAACTCCTGCATTCGTGTCTCCTCTTCCGACTCGGCATGATCGTAGCCCAGGAGGTGGAGGAATCCGTGCACGGCAAGCAGCCTGACCTCGTCGTTCATCGAGTGGTGAGCGGCGCGAGCTTGCTCCCTTGCGCGGGGCAGCGATATCACGATGTCGCCCAGCCAGCTCTCGGTGCCCGGAGGCGCCTGGAAGCGCTGGTCGGAGGGTGCTTCCTGGGCGGCGAAGGCGAGCACATCCGTTGGCTCGTCGAGGCCACGATAGCGCTTGTTGTATTCGCGCAGGTGCTCATCTCCCGTCAGGGTGAGCACCGCCAGACTCTGCTTCGGTAACTCGAGCAGCTGGGCCCCTGCCTCCAGGACCCGCTTCAGGCCATCCAGATCCACGCCCGATGCCAGAGACGACGGACCCCATCGGCTCATCTGGATGAGCACGACTGTATGCTACGCGCGATCAGCGCGGTGTGCTTTTCCTCCTCTGGGCATTGTCCGATCTGCCGGCCAGGTAACGAATGCCGATCAAGCCGGCGGCCAGGCCGATCCAGACCAGAAGGATCCAGTCCTGCGGAACCTCCGAGCGCCGGCCCAGGTCAGCGGCAAGCGCATCGGCCAGGATGAAAAAACCGATCAGCAGCAGCCCGATCCCCTCGATTCGGGTCCTGGTCGCGCCGGCGTCGAACTGGCGCCGAAGGAAGGCGGGCACGCGCCCGAGGGCGATCATGGAGAGAGCGGGCAGGATCACGGCGGCGGCTACCACGTAGGCAAGCACGATTACCGAGTTTGAGAGGATCACATCCTTATATCGGGCCGCGATGCTCGAAATTGCTAGCCGTCACCGGCTCGCGACTTCCGAAGCTAGCTGCTCGGCCGCAATCCAGTCGCCGGCCGCGGCAGCGGGATCGTTTTGTCGTCCGCGTCCAGGGTGCCGTCATGTCCCCCGAGCGTCGTATCGACCGCACCAGCGCTGGCAGCTTCACCCTGTACCGTCGCCGGGTACTCGATCCGCGCGTGGTAGATGCTTACAACCATGCTTGAGAACGCATCCTCGATCAGTTTCAAGTCATGGAAGGAGAGCTCGCAATCATCGAGCTGGCTATCACGAGTGAAGCCCTGGATCATGCGGTGGACATGCTCCTTGATGCTCTCCGTGCTTCGGTCTTTGAGAGTCCTGGTCGATGCCTCGACGGTGTCCGCCATCATGACGATCGCCGCCTCCTTGCTGCGCGGCCGCGGGCCCGGGTAGCGGAAATCATCTTCCCGGACATCGAGGCCCTGCTCGAGCGCCTGCCGGTAGAAGTATTTCTTGACGGTCGTTCCCTGGTGCTGCTGCACGATGTCCCTGACGGCGTTGGGAAAGTGGTACTGCTTGAGTAGATCGACTCCCTCGGTCACGTGGGCATTGAGGATGTCGGAACTGGTGGTCGGAGACAGATTCTCGTGGATGTTTCCAATGTCCGCCTGGTTCTCGACAAAGAAATGGGGGCGGCGGATCTTGCCGATGTCGTGAAAGTAGCAGCCGACCCGTGCCAGGACGGCGTTCGCCCCGACCGCCTCGGCGGCCGACTCGGCCAGGTTGGCCGCCACGATTGAGTGGTTGTAAGTGCCCGGAGCGCTGACCATCAGCCGTTTCAACAGCGGATTGTTCGGAGTCATCAGCTCGAGCAGCTTCATCGGGGTGATCACACGGGTAACCTCGCCCAGATAGGTGAGGGATCCGGCCGCGATCAGGGCGGCAAGCAATCCATTGACCAGGGCGATGGCACCGATCCCGAGCACTTCGTCCACCGATTGATGCCTTTCGATCGAGGCCAGGGAAACGATGGTCACGAACTGAGCCCCGGCGACGAGGATTCCTGCCGTCACCCACTGACCCAATCGCTCGAGGCGGTGGACGTAGATGGCGCCGATCGAGCCGCCGAGGAAGCCGATCAGCGTCAGGTCGAGCAGGTTGTCAGCAATGATCCCGGTCAGCAGACCAACGGCCAGCGCGACGATGATGCCGAGCCCGGTGTCCATCAGGGTCGCGACCAGCATCGGCACCGCCGCCATGGGCACGATGTATTGAGCTCGAGGATCGATCGGCACGACGACCTTCGCGATCAGGAGGATGGCCAGCATCAGGGCACCGAGGGTGGCCAGCTGGCGCGGCTCTCTGAGGATCGCCGGTTTGAACTGCATCAGGTAGCCGAGCGCCACGACGAAGAGCATGGTTACAAGCATGAAGGTCGCCAGGATGCGTGACCAATCGGCCTTGGGGGCCAGCAGGCCGACCGCCTGGGCCTCCTCGAGCTGGAAGGGGGTAACCAGGTCGCCGTAGCGGATGATCGTCTGGCCCTTGCCGACGGTAACGAAGACTGGGGGCACGGCGTCACTCGCCTGCTGCCGCTTCAAATCGGTTTCCCCCGGCAGGTAGTTCACCTTCAGGT
>Ga0102924_1003471_pt1 | contig 16499 bp, 15 predicted proteins | sample PaiPotPPM11metaG_FD_80116 | JGI IMG/M metagenome (GOLD analysis project Ga0102924, IMG submission 80116) | Iron sulfur acid spring bacterial and archeal communities from Banff, Canada, to study Microbial Dark Matter (Phase II) - Paint Pots PPM... ... | reverse complement strand
TTTCTACACCTCGGAGTTCATCAGCGGCGGCCTTTTGCTCGCAGCGACTGCGACTTCACGATTTCTCAGTGCAGCCCGTCCCACCAAGATACGGCCAGCTCTCAGCCCGGCACCGGCTGCCACAGCTCGATCACAAGACCGTCCGGATCAAAGCAGTACGTCGTCCACGCCCCCTTGAAGAAGCCAGCTGTAATCCGTGTCGGGATAGATGTGAAACGGACTCCTGCACGCTTGAGGCGAGTATGCATGGAGTGAATATCATCAACGACGAGCGCGATATGACTGGCTCCAACATCGGCCGGTGTAGGCTCATGGAGAATGGGCCGCCCTGGCGGCGAATAGTACTGGAGGACCTCGACAAATTGCCCGTCCCCAAGCGTGAATTCCACGATGCGCAGGCGGGCGTTCTCAAGTCCCACAACCAGCTCGAGCTCCTTTCCTTGGAGCTCCTCGTCAAGGGCGACAGGCAGGCCAAGAAGGCTGCCGTAAAAGTGAATTGACTTGTCAATGTCCGCCACCGTTCGGCTCACGTGGTGGAGGCCGCGAATCACGGTGCTAATTTTAAGCAGCCTAGGTGAGCTCCGTTGAGGCTTAAAAATAAGACGGCTGTGGTCACAGGCGCCGGGTCGGGCATCGGGCGCGCAATCGCCGTCCTTTTCGCCCAAGAGGGCGGCCGGGTTCTGATCCATTCACGACAAATGGACCATGCGGAGGAGACGGCAGCCCAGATCAAGTCGTTAACGGGGCAGACGGTACCATTCGTTGCCGGACCGATCGAGTCGGAGGACACCAGCAGCCGAATTGCGGCGATAAGCGGTACGGAATTCGGCGGTGTCGACGTCCTTGTACCTAACGCCGGCATCGATGACTTCCGGCCCGTGGATGTCGTCCCCGTGGACGTCTGGGACGCCGTTCTTGCGACGAACCTACGCGGGGCGTTCCTCATCTGTCGAGCAATCCTTCCGATCATGCGGCGGCCTGGAGGTTCCATTGTCCACATCGCATCGGCCTCTGCGTTAGTCGCTACGCCGGGCATGGCCGCCTACAGCGCCTCCAAGGGTGGAATGGTAAGCCTTGCTCGGCAAATGGCCTCCGATTACGCCCTCGACGGTATTCGCGTCAATGCGATTTGTCCGGGGTCGATCGATACGCCAATGTTGCGAGCTGGCTTCGCCAGCCACCCAGATCCAGGGGAGGTCGAGAGACGCTGCATTGCTCGGCACCCACTCGGACGCCTCGGAAAACCGGAAGAGGTCGCTTATGGAGCCCTCTACCTTGCCTCCGACGAAGCATCGTTCGTAACGGGAGCCGTACTCGTCATCGACGGGGGCTTCACCGCGGTCTAAAACGAAGCTCCGGTTGAATCCCGCCGCATTGAGGCGTCCGTCCCTATAACAGCCGCTAAATTTCGCCGTACGTTCGCGTAATGGTGCTGAAACTGGACGGCGGGCCTGCCTTCGGATGCTCCACGTCGAACGGAGCACGTTCTTGTTTCTGATTGAGTCCCTCTCAACGCTGTCCGGAGCGGCCCATAACTACGGCGAACTGCTCCCTAAGCTCGCCGTTTTCGAGAGGCAACGTCGAGGTAAACCGCCAGGATCAAGATCAGACCGGTGACAATCATCTCGTAGAAGGTCTGGACGTTCATTAGGCTCATGCCGTTCGCGATGCTTTGCATAAGGAGCGCCCCCACAAGAGCACCCTGCACTGTTCCAATGCCCCCATTTAGGCTGGTGCCCCCAATTACCGCCGCGGCAATCGCTTCCAGTTCCATAAAGGTTCCGCCATTTGGGGCTGCGGCATCCAGGCGGGCCGCCAACAGCACCCCAACGATGCCGTACAGCACGCCCATAAGGACAAATACTGCGAACGTATCTCGGGAAATGTTGATGCCGGCCAGTCGGCTGGCCTCCCGGTTTCCGCCGATCGCATAAAGGTGACGGCCGAATCGCGTACGACGCGCCGTGAACGCGACGACAACAGCAATGATTCCAGCAATGAGAACTGGCAGCGGCATACCAAAGTATTTGGCAAATACCCAGCCAAAGAAGATGAGAGCTATCAGAAGACCGACTGGAAGGGAGATTGATCCAGGCACCGTTAAGAATCGCCTCACAGCCTCACCGGGTTTCCGGACCGCTCGTCCTGATGCCACTACCAAATACACGACATAGGCTGCGACTATTATCCCCACCGATATCAGCGGAGGTATGAATCCCTGCCCGATTTCGACGAAACTATCGTTGAAGGGCGCGAGGGTGAGCCCGTTCGTGATGACCAGGCCGATTCCCCTGAACGCCAGAAGTCCGCCCAGGGTGACCACGAATGACGGAACATTCATATATGCCGTCCAAAAGCCCTGCCAAGCACCCAACAGGATTCCGGCCAGGATCGCGATCGCCACGGCAGCCGGAGTCGGAAGGCCGAAGACGACTTGAGCCTGCCCAGCGATGATTGCGGTAAGGCCAACGGCCGATCCGGCTGAGAGATCGATGTTCCCCGAGACAATCACGAGCACCATCCCGGTTGCCAAGATTGCATCGAGCGAGGTCTGCCGCAAGAGGTTGGTTATGTTTCGGGACGATATGAAGAGGCCGCGGGTCAGATACTGGAATACGATCCAGATCAGCAGCAATATCAGCACCATGGCGTACGCGCGCCAGTTAATGGTGCCGACGAGGTCACCCAGGTTGCGCCTACCAGGGGTGGTGGGGCCAGGGGGCAGCGTCAGCTCGACACTAGCATCATTGTCTGTTTGACGAGCCATTCAGGCACCCCCGGTCGCATATTTGAGGACAGTCTCTTCGGTGGCCTCATCGCTTTGAAGCTCGGCCGCGATGTGACCGTTCCACATGACGAGAACCCGGTCACTGACGCCAAGCACCTCAGCCATCTCTGAAGAGATGAACAGGACCGCAAGGCCCTCACGCGCAAGCCGATCCAATAGATGAAAAATCTCCGCCTTGGCACCAACGTCGATGCCTCGGGTGGGCTCGTCTAAGACAAGGATCGATGGCTTTGTGGCCAATCCTCGTGCTAAGAGGACCTTCTGTTGGTTCCCACCACTCAGATTCGTGACAGGGTGTCGAAGGGTGGGAGGCTTGATGTTGAGCCTTTTCACATATTCGGCAGCACGCTCGGTTTCCGCTCGTTGGTCGATGAGACCCATATGAGAGAGGCTTCGAAGGCTGCTCAAGGAGATGTTTTGCTCCACGTCAAGAGTCATGACCAGTCCGTAACGGCCGCGATCCTCGGTGAGGAGTACCATTCCGGCCGCGATGGCATCGATCGGGGATCGGAGGTGGACTCGCTCGCCCCTTACGCGAACTTCGCCGTGAGGCTCTGCTGGCCAAGCTCCGAAGAGGGCCGTGACCAACTCGGTACGACCGGCTCCCATTAGTCCATAGAGACCCAGCACCTCCCCAGCGTGCAATCGAAGATTGACACGCTCGACGATGTTCTTACCGGCGACTTCGAGGTGGGGCACTGAAAAATCGCGGAGCTCCAGGACAACTTCACCGATCGCGTGAGCTTGTTTTCGATAAAGTTCGACGACATCTCGCCCCAGCATCATGGAAATTACTTTCATGTAGGAGAGATCATCTGTCGGCTCACTTCCCACCAGCAATCCGTCGCGCAGGATTACTACCCGATCGGCTAGATTTAAGACCTCATTGATTCGGTGAGACACGTAGATGCAGGTAATGCCTCGCCGCTTGAGGTCGCGAAGATGATCAAACAACTGCTCACTCTCCACCAGACTCAATGGTGAAGTCGGCTCGTCCAAAATTATTACCCTGGCACTTTTCGAAAGCGCCTTGGCAATCGCAACTAGTTGTTGTTTCGCGATGCGGAGGGTCTTTATTGAAGCATGCGGATCGACATCAACGCCGAGACTCTGCAGTGCCACGGCTGCCTCGCGCTCCATGCGCCGCCCGTTTATAACGCCGAACCGGCTCGGCTCCTGATTCAGATACATGTTCTCCGCGACAGACATTTCTTTGACTATGCTGAGTTCCTGGGGGATCATGACGATCCCATGTGCCTCGGCGTCGGGGACGTTGCGCAGCCGTAACGTCTGCCCATCCATGATGAGCTCACCGGCAAAACTTCCACCTGGATAGGCGCCCGCAAGGATTTTCATCAAGGTACTTTTGCCGGCACCGTTCTCGCCGACGACGGCGACGATCTCACCCCGCCCAAAGGTCGCGGTAACATCTCGGAGAGCTCGTACCCCCGGGAAATCCTTGCTAACGCTACGCGCCTCGAGTAAGGGGAGACTAGAGCCGTGGCTAGTCACGCTTGCGCTAGCCCCGTCCTCTCTCCCGCGTACCTAAAGCTTTAGCATTGGGGTCGAGCCGAGGCTGCTACGTTCGTGAAGGTCTTGTCATAGGTAACCCATCCGGTCTGTTTGATGAACTGGCACATGTTGTCCTTAGTGACCGGAAATGAATTGACCCGATACCCTGGGATGGTGCCGGCTCCGTTGTTGAAGGTATCGTTGCTCTGAGGTTGACGTCCGTTGCCCAAATCGTGGGCGGCCTGTACCGCTAGGCGAGCCATCTGTTCAAGATCGGTGTAGAAACTCATCGTCATGCGCCCCTCAACAATCGCCTGCGCACCCTCTGGAAATACGTCCTCCCCGCCGATCCACGCCTGACCCGTAAGGTTTTGTTCCTTAAGGGCTTGCATGGCTGACAGCGCAAAGCCGTCGTAATTACACAGGACCGCCGCAACCTTGTTACTGTTGGCAGTGAGGGCGTCCTCTACCTGCTTCAGCCCAAGCGCTGGGTCCCAGGCCCGATTAAATTGCTGAGATACCACCTTGACGTCCCCTCGAGCAATAGCCGGTTGGAGCGCTTGCATGTACCCCTTCGTCTTATCTTGGGCCACGTCCGTGCCGGCATCGCCGCTGCAGATCACGTAATTGCCCTTGGGCTTTGCTCCCAATGCCAGCGTAGCCGTCTTGGTGCCGACGGCGACGTTGTCTCGGGCGACCCAATAATTAACGCCAGCACTGTTCAGGATGATCTGGTTGTATGCGACAACCTTGACCCCCTGTTTCGACGCAGTAGTGGCAAATGAGCCGGCTGACTGCACATTGATGGGCACAACCACGAGAACGTCTGGACTTGCGCTGAGAAAGTTTTCAACCTGGCTCAGCTGCAAGGATTCGCTGTCGTTGGCATTCTGAAAAGAGACCTGATCTCCCAGCTCGGTTGCGCCAGCTTGAAAAAACCGTTGATCGAACTGCCAGCGCAGTTGCGCTTGACTTGGAAGGTCGAAGGCGATCCGGACGACCTTGTCATTCGGCTGGCGTTTCAACGGCACCTTATTGACGAGCGATCCGGACACGGTACTGGGAGTTGTAGATTGGCCGCAGGCCGCAAGTAAAACGCCGATCGCTGAGGCTGAAAGACCAAGCGCAGTGGCCCTGCGAACAAAGGATCGACGATCCATTCGGCGGTCTAGCAGGTCTGTCAGTAGCTCGTTCAGCTCAGCCATGTGTAACCCCTTGTTCTCCTAGCGGTTTGATGTTGCGCGCAAGTCCTTGCGCATTGAAAGTGCGGAAACGCCGGCCCGAATAGCGTCGCGAGGAATTCGGTGCGTCCGTCCGCACCTCGGCCTATTCCCCCCTCGGCGATTGTGCTCCGGCCGGCGGCATGCTGACAATGTGCTGCATGCCTACAATTCGGTGAGATGGATGTGGCCCCAGCACATCCGGATCGAGGCACCCGCAACCCAGGCTATTTAAACCCCTGGGCCCTGAACTCGTTTTCGAGATGCACCGCTGCCCGCGGGAGATGGGGAGCGTTTCGCCCTTCCCGTCGACCCGCTAGCCTGGGTGAGAACTGACTAAGCCCATTTCTTACCGGCCGGCTTTTTCGAGACCAAGACCTGCGGCGTGTCCCTCGCGGATCGCATCTTGGAGCCCGCGCGGTGCGACACAGTCGCCAGCCGCAACCACGCGGAACGGGTTCCCTTGTAGAGCAGCGATCACGCTGTCGTTAGGGCGACCAGGCCCAGCGACGATCACGCGGTCGACCCGTCGCAACGTCCACCGGCGACCACTTGGGACGTCCTGCAAGCGGGCGTTTCCACCCCGGATCGAGTGAAGCTCAACCAGCGGCCAGACTCGGCAGCCTCCGGCTCGTAGCCGTTCCAGGATCCCACCCAAGCTGATGGGACTGATATCAATGCCGATCGCCGAGCTGGGCGTAACCACATGAACCTCCATGCCCATGCTGGTCTGGAACTCCGCCGCTGCGAGTAGGCGCTGGTGATGTGCCCCAGCATCGACGACAACCAGCCGCTTTCCACCGTCCTGCGTGGCTGCTGTCATCGACTCTTCAACGTTAATCATGCGAATGGAGCCGTCGTTGGGTATCGCGTAGGGTTGAGAAGTGCTCCCTGTGGTCACCACGACGAGGTCCGGCTCAAGCGCTTCGATCGTCTCGCGATCCGCCCGACAACTCAAGCGAACATCAACTCCTAGGCGAGAAAGCTCGCGTATCAAGAACGCAAGGATTGTCCCGAATTCCGCTCGATTGGCTAGCCGAAGCAAGATGCGCACCTGACCTCCCAGCTCAGTCTCGGCTTCGAGCAGTGATACTCGGTGTCCCCGCAAGGCTGCGGCGCGGGCGGCCTCGAGCCCAGCGGGCCCCCCTCCAACCACGACGACCCGGTAGGGTCGCATCGATCTCATGGCCGGTTCTAAAGGAGAATCGTCTACGCTCAGAGAGGGGTTGACAGCACAGCTGATCGGCACACCCTGAAAAAGAAGATTCTCACACTCATTGCAGGCGATACAGGGCCGCGTCTGGCTAGCCTGGCCACTCCGCGCCTTAAGTGGCCAAAAGGGATCTGCTAGCAATGCTCGACTCATCCCTATGAGGTCCGCCTCCCCAGCCTCCAAAATGGCCTCCGCCTGCACAGGCTCGACGATGCGGCCGGCGACAATGACAGGTACTTGTGTGATGAGTCGGACGGCTTTCGCCAGGTAGGTCAGGTTTCCTCTTGGCACGCTCCAGTCGCCCACCATCTGGCCGACCGAAGCGTGGGTACCAGCACTAATTGACAGTAAGCTGACATCGCCCCTGCCGGCGAGCAGTCTCACAAGACCCTTCGTATCTTCAATACTGAAGCCTCCTGGGAGGAGCTCGTCAGCACTCAGGCGAACGCCGACGGAAAAGTCCTCGCCACATCGCTCACGAATCGCGTCAAGCACCTCAAAAAGAAATCTCCTCCGATTTTCGGCGTTGCCGCCATACGCGTCATCTCGAAAATTGCTCAGAGGTGATAGAAACTGATGGATCAGGTAGCCATGACCGGCCGCAATCTCTACGCCATCGAACCCCGCCTGCCTGGCGTGGGCTGAGGTCCGAGCAAAACCTTCCACGAGCTCGCGGATCTCCGACTGGGTCATTGCCTTTGGGACTTCGCGATTTACCGGACAAGCCACCGCGGAAGGTGCCCATAAGGCGAGGCCACTAGCCCGGCTGGTCGCTTGCCGCCCACAGTGCCAAACTTGACCGAGCACGCGTGCACCCTCTCGGTGAACGACCTCCGCAATCCGGCGTAGTCCAGGAACTACCCGGGGATCGAAGCCCGATATTTCTCTCTCCAGGGACACGCCTGTCGGATGCACGGGGGTCGATTCCGTGACAATCAAGGCTGCGCCGCCACGGGCAAGTCCTCCATAGAACCGCACATGTCGTTCACTCGGCAAACCACCCTCCGCAAAACCGGTTAGCGTCGAAGCAGCAACAATGCGATTGCGCAGTCGCAGGGTTCCGACGTTGATCGCGGAGAATAAGTGGGGGAAGGGTCCCGCGTCGTTCTCAGTCGGTTGTAGATTCACCGTTGATCACCACGATCGTCGCCAAAGTAAAGGACGCCTCGCGTGGTGCCCGATACAGGCCACATCGGGTGTTTCAGGTGTTCCAGTGGATCACCAGATGCCTAAACCGGCGCTGGCGTAGCCGCCGCCCCGATTCGGGGTGGCTAGTGGAGGCGCAGCGGACGACAACGTCGGACGCAGGCAACCGTGAGTCAAACGCATCGTCTCTTAGCAACCTCGATTCGGCTCCTGAAGGCTATACCTCGGGCTCTGGACGGCGGTACCGCGACACCCCTGACGCCTAGATCCTTCTGACCTACTGGCGAATCGCCACATGGGGCCGTCGCTTCTTCTTAAGGTCAACAGCAGTCATGGCGGTAGCTTGAAATTGTTTCGCTCGATCGACCAGCTCCAACGCCTTCGATTGGAACATCTGTCGATGACGATACTCCGGGTCCGTGCTGTAACGGTAGGAGTTGAGCGTTTGAAGTGCCTTCTCCAATTCCTCGACGGCTCGAACTAGCAGCGGTACTGCTGGAAGCTTGGTATCTAATGCGCTTAGCGCCCGTCTAGCGTCGGAGCAGTTCACCAAATGCGCCGACAGCAAAGCCTCCAAGGAAAAGTCCCACTCGTCAAGCATTTTGCGCATAAGATCCTCGGCCGCGGCGCAACTAACTGCAAGGGATCGGACGATAACTAACGAATCTGATGACGCGGGAGAATGTGAGATCGCCTTCCCTATCGAGGCGCTTCTTGATGGTCGGCGACGACTCATTCTGTATCGGCAACGACGTCAACGAATTGTTCTTTCTCGACGTCGTATAAGCCTTTTTCGGTCATGCCATAGTACGGGATTGTCGTCAACGCCACGAAACTTAGCCCAAGAACGGGTGACGAGAAGCTGCACCCGATGGCCTTCAACGCCTGGTTGGCTTTAAGCAGATCGGCTTGAGTGCGCTCCACCGTCTGGGTGGAGAAGACTCCAACTAGAGGCAAGGGCCACCGGACGAGCACCCTGCGACCGTGGAGGACGACCACGCCACCTCCTATTCCTGCGAGTGCTGTCGCCGCCAGGGCCATCTGCTCATCACTCGTGCCAATAACGAGAACGTTGTAGTGGACATGGCAATACGTGGTGGCAAGGGCGCCGTCCTTGAGGCCGATCCCAGACACGAAGCCGGACGCCATCTTCATACGACCCGAGTGACGATCGATGATTGCTATCTTCAAAATGTCGTGCCCGGGATCCATTTGTACGGCACCATTCGCAATCGGGAGAGTCCTTTCCAAACGTTTCGACATGAAGCTTCCATCTTCTACGCCGATTACGCGGACCCGGGCCTGCCTTCCCTTCGCAGGAATGGCAAAATCCCCGGGACTCACGTCGCGCGGCCATCGCACCTGGCTCTGGAGGTAAGGCGGATAATGCGGTCGACGACGCGGCGCCCTGACCATCTTGCCGCTCCGCAGAATCGGTTTACCGCGAGCGACCACATCCGTTACTTCAAAACTGGTGAGGTCTGCTACCGCCACCAAATCGGCCGCCTTGCCGGGACTGACGCTGCCGATGTGGTCAGCTAACTTGTAGTAGAGCGCCGGGTTAACTGTGCCCATTTGTACTGCGGTTATCGGATCCACACCGTTTGCGACAGCCAGACGCAGTTTCTGGCTGATGTTTCCCCGTTGGAATAAGTCGACCGCGTCCTGTTCATCAGAACAAAGCATTGCGAACTGTGCAGATCCCGGAGCGGCCGTCAGCATTGGCAGCATCCGAAGCATGTCGGAGGCAGCAGAGCCTTGTCGCATCATTGGCCATACTCCGACCCGGAGTTTCTCCAAGCCCTCCACATCACTTACGGATTCATGGTCTGACGATCCTCCGGCGGCCGCATATGCCTGTACCGGCGTACCATGGAGCGACGGCATATGACCGGCGAAGGCCTGCCCGCGGGCTCGAGTCGCGGCGATAACCTTTAGAACGCTCCGGTTCTTGCCAAGTACTTGAGCAGGCGGCGGTTCATTAATTCCAACCGCTTCAGGCCAGTCGAGCATTCTGACCATTTCGTCCGCCCCGATCGCGTGGCGGAAGCGGCCCTGGCGCTCAATTCCAAGAAGATGGATCGCGGGCAGATAGAGTAACCGGAGTCCAGTACCGGCAGCCTCATCAAGGACGTAACGAACACCCCGTGGGCCCGCATATGCATAAAGCTCTTGAAGATCGCTGGCAATCGTTGTTGTCCCGTGCATCAGGAGCGCCCGAGCCAACTCCGGCACGCAAAGCTGGCTTCCTCCGATATGAAAGTGGGGGTCAAAAAAACCAGGGAGCAAGAAGCGACCGGACCAGTCCAGAACCTCGTCCGCAGAATCGATTGCTCCGATGGGTAACTCACCTACCGCAATGATCGTGTCCTTCCACACTCCGACATCGACCGGGTACATCTCCCTGGTGAACACATTTACGAGGGTTGCACCGCGCACGACGAGGTCGAGATGGGACCTACCAAGCGCAGCGTCAATTATGTTCCCTAACTCACGCACGGCCCGTTCCATCCCACCTTCCTCCTGCTGAACTACGTTTTAGGCGCGTCGGCAAATCAACTCTGGGTTGCTAATCCTGCGCCGCCGACCGCGGGTTTGTCAATCGGGTCGCACGTGGAATCGCCCATCAAACGGCTGTGACGTCATCAAGAGCTCTCGGCCGTTAATGTTGCAGTTCACTTGCGCCAGGGCACTACGCTCCCCCTGCGACTCGCACGCATTCGCCGTTGATGAAGCTTGCTCCATCCGAGCAGAGAAAGATTACAACGCTCGCGATTTCGTCGGGCCTCGCCAATCGCTGCATCGGATTCGCGGCCAACACGGCCCTGGCCAGTGTCGCGACCGCTGGCTGCTGGATGAGCGAGGTGTCTGTAAGTGTTGGCGCAACCGCGTTGATGCGCACTCCGAATTTCGCGCAATCTCGAGCGAGGTACTTTGTTAGACCAATGAGGCCGGCCTTCGCCGCAGCGTATCCGGGCCCGAAGTTCCCACCGGTCAAGCCGGCAATCGACGCCACGTTGACAATCGCTCCGCCACCCTGCTCTTTCATTGGTCGCAAGGCCTCTTGCGCTAAGAGGAACGGCGCTGTGAGATTCACTCTTAGCGTCAGGAGCCAGTCGTCGAGCTTCGTTGTTTCGGTCGTTGAACCAACGAGGAGTCCTGCGTTGTTGATCAGAAAATCGATGCGACCGTAGTCTTGCAGGACCGCGCCGATCAGGCTCGCAACCGTACCCTCTTGAGAAAAATCACTCTGGTAAATGTGACTTCCGGGGAGCTTGGCCGAGAGATCAAGGGCCGACTGCCGACTCTGGTTATAGTGCAACGCAACGCGTACGCCCAAGGCTGCGAATCCCTCGGCAATAGAACGACCAATGCCTTGGCTGGATCCGGTTACAAGAGCAACTCGCTTTCCGGGCTCACGAAAATCGCTTTCAGTACGCACAAGTGTGACGCCTAAGCACCCTGTCCCTCAGCCAACTTCCACAATCATTTCGATCTCCACCGCAATCCCAAAGGGTAATGTGGCCATTCCGACGGCTGAACGTGCGTGTCGGCCAATGTCACCAAATATCGACGTGAGCAGATCTGACGCTCCATCGATGACTTCTGGTTGCCGCTGGAATGTTGGATCGCTATTCACCATCCCAAGGAGTTTCACAATCCGTCGCACCCGGTTGAGGGAGCCGATTTCTTCCTTGAGCGACGCCAAGCTGTTCAAGATGACGAGTCGAGCCGCTTTGTACCCCTCTTCAACGGTCACAGAACTATCGAGCTTTCCAATGTAGGTCCACTTGCCATCCAAGAATGGACCATGACCAGAAACAAAGACCAGGTTGCCGGACGTGACAGTATTGACATAGTTAGCAACTGGGGGTGGAGGGTGAGGCAGGGTGATTCCGAGAGTTGTCATGACCTCTTCTGGAGTTGTTGCCATCTCTCTGCTCATTTAGTACACCTCACTGATAACGGACGGCTCTTGGGTCGGAGGACAATCCAGCAGGAGGCTCCGGCCTTCGCTGATGCCAATCGGTGGCTTGCTCGTATGCATGGCCAACACGGAGGACGACACTCTCTTGAAAGGGCCGACCGATAATCTGGAGGCCGATTGGAAGACCTCTCGTTGAGAAGCCGCAGGGCACGGAGAGCGCCGGAAGACCGGTTAGATTCCAGGGTTCTGTATTACGCAACATTGCCACTCGCAGGGGCTGGGATTCGCCACGTATCCTGACGACCTCTTGGGACAGCGGTGTTGCAGTAATGGGCAGCGTCGGCGTCGCCAGCACGTCGACACCTTCCAAGATCGCGGCGACCTGACGGCCAAGAAGTCTCCGGTACTGCTGAGCGTGAAGGTAGTCCTTGGCGAGGACGTAGCTACCCAGTTCAACGCTCCGGCGCGTGGCAGGCAGGAAGAGATCAGGACTGACCCGGATGGTGTCGTCGTGATATGCGGCAGCTTCGGCCAGATATATGATGCTGGCCGCTGCCGATGCGTACTCCACGTCGGGGATCTTCACTAGCTCGACGGATGCCCCCAGATCGGCGAGCGTGTCCAACGCTGCGCGAACTGTGTTCTCAACTTCAGGGTCTGCCTGGTCATAGAAGTAATCGAGCGGCACGCCTATGCGAAGTCCCTTGATATCAGACATCAGGTCAGCTTCGTAGTCTGGCGGCGGACGCCGCACCGTAGTCTGATCTTTCGGGTCATACCCGGCAATCGGCTGAAGCATCAACGCCGCATCACGCACGGTCTTCGTCATTGGCCCGGGATGATCCATAGTCCACATCGCCGAAACAATGCCGTACCGGCTCCCAAGGCCGAAGGTCGGTTTGAGCCCCACGATGCCAGACGCCGCTGCCGGTATTCGAATTGAACCGCCCGAGTCGGATCCGGTTGCAGCACTGCATAGAGACATGAGAACGGCGACGGCCGAGCCGCCGCTTGAGCCACCCGGATGACGATCGAGGTCCCAAGGATTGCGTACGGGCCCAAAGCTCGAGTCTCTATTCGTGGTCCCAAGTGCAAACTCATGGGTGTTGAGCTTTCCAAGCACAAGTGCACCGGCCGCGTTATAGCGGCGGACGACCGTTGCGTCTTTGTCGGGAACGAACTCTTCGAGCACCTTCGAGCAGGCTGTTGTCCTCACACCCTTGGTCCAGTACAAGTCCTTGTGGGCGATCGGAATGCCATGAAGCGGGCCCCGATACGCACCTCGTTGGATTTCTTCCCCGTACTCCCGAGCGGATCTAAGGGCGTCCTCTTCAGTAAGCGTTACGAACGCGTTCAGCTCACCGTTGTATTTCGCTATTCGCCGCAGGTAGCCTTCGGTAAGCTCGAGGGGAGAAACCTTCTTTTCGCGTAGAAGGTCAGCCTGTTCGGATAGGGGCAAGGCTGTTGGGTCAGTCACTCTGCTCAGTCCCTTCCGGGACAAAGATCAGTGGTGGTGAGACCTCCTTGATGGGCAGTGAGCGGAGCAGTGCGATCTGTTTCACGAGTATCTCCAGGCTGGCGGCATGTTCTGTGACAGCCTGCGACGAAAGGTCCAAACCAGCGAGTTGTGATGCGACTGCCTGCACCATCTCGGAACTCATGGGGTGAGAGTCCATATTGCTAGCCTCCCAATTCAGGCGGAGCTCCGGCGGCTGCCGCAGCTGTTTGCCTCCCGATCGCAGGAGCGATGATCTGACATCCTCGAATCTCAACACTCACGGACGGCACCAGATCGTGGATCGTGGGCAAATCGTTGCAGAGCTGCTCTGTAAATGAGGTAACCAGAATTGCCGTTTGTGCGCAACTCGGGCACATTCGCTTTGAGTACACGACGCGGCACGGGGACATGCTCCTGCGTCGTGGCTACGATTGAGGGGCTAAGTCGCATCAGTAATAGCTTCTGCTTCTACTTGAACCTTCCAGCGAGAGTCGATGAACCCATTCACCGCCACCAGGCTAGTCGCCGGGCGCACCTCGCCAAAGGCGTCGGAGTGAGCTTGACCCACTGCCGCCGCATATGCGATGTCGGTGACATACATTCTCGTCCTGACGATGTCCTTCGCTGAGGCACCCAGCTCACCCAATGCCGCAAGGATGATCTCGATAGATCTTCGTGCCTGAACCCCCGGATCCGGATCGCACGATCCATCTTGCCAGATTGGTGCCGTGGCGGAGACTAATATCCGATTACCCACTCGCACCGCTCGGCTGAATCCGATTTTCGGTTCGTGTGGGGACCCCGAGGTGACCAGCGTTCGGTTATCGGTCACCGCGTTCCATCAGATAAACGGGGCCTGAAGTCCCGGTAGCGTTTGATCCCCTGACCCCTCCATGCCAAGTCAAGCTCTGTTCGTAGCTGTTTCCGGTTCTTTGGGGGGCGCAGTTCGAACGTGCGCAAGTACGGCGTCAGTCTTTGCCATCGGTCACCGTCCTCTCGTAATGACTCCCCCATCGCGAATCATAACGTTGGAGTAAAGAGGGTGGGACTGCGCACGCCTCCGGCAAACAAGTGCCTCCGTAAAGTGCAGCATGGGTCGCATGGAGATCGCTGCCCAGCAGCCTACGCAAGATACTCCGGTTCGACTCAGGCCCTAGGAGTCGGAAATCAGCTTTGAAGCGACCTCGACGTCTTCCCTCGGCGATTTGGGCGTAATTTGGAGCTCGCTTGCCGAGCGCGCTCACGATGCCGCTGAAGCTGTCTCTCCGCAGTAACCGGACGGGCCCATAGCACGCCTCCGTCACATATATAGATGTATGTATTGCCGCCCACCGCTTCGAGCTTGCCGATCAAGACCCGCTACTTGCACGACGCCGAAGCCATTGCGACTGCAAAACTCCTAAAACTCGCCGCGACTTCTTCTGAACTTCGCCTTAACTTCAACGGAACTTCAACTCCGGCTACAGTATTTCCAGTGCCGACCCCGAAAACGGCCTCGTTCTAAGCGCCGCGTACTGGTCAACTTCAATTCGACTTGAACGGGACTACGCGTGCTCTTCGGCTCTTCTTTACCGGAACCCTGTTTTTGGAAATGCCGTAACCTCCGGCCCGGAAATGCCGCGACCTCTGTGGTGCGACCGGACGACAGCCGTGGGAGCTCGTCGTTCTTTGAAGGCAGAGGTTTTCCAACCTGAGTTCGCCAGAGTTCAGCAGCGTTGCCGCCAACGGCGCGCGTCTACGCGTCCCCGGCCTTCGTCGCGCAGAATCGGACGACGAGACCAGCCGGACCGCGGCGCATGCGCACATCGGTGACCGGTAGGCGGCCCAGCACCGCCTCGAGCTCGCCCAACCGCATCATCCGCGTGTCGCTCCTCGCCCTGATGCATCAGCCGGAACGGGATCACGTCCAGCAGGTCGTAGCCAACCAGCCAGCCGCCCGGCGGCAGAACCCGAACGGCCTCGCTTACCCCGAATCGCCCCCACGGCTAGCGCTCGGGGGACGGCCTTTCAAAAACGCCGTACTACATCGTTTGAATAAGGAGGGAAGATCACTCTTCCTGTCTTATTTTCTGGCGATGCGCTCTTAAGCGCGCGTGCCCTCAGACAGCCGCGCGCCGATGCCTGACATTCCGGGTTGTGCTTCGGGCTTCTTTGCACGGCTCCGGGCTCCTATTGACACCCTGCGCATGGGACGCGGGTCAACTCCGCGTCCCTAGCAGGGCCTCCCTTATCGGTTGTGATGCCTCCCCGCTCCACATGTCACGGCTAATACCTCCCTCCACAGGGTGCCGCGCATTGGAGCGGGCGAATTTCCGTTTGCCCTGAGCCTTGACGGAGTAATCAGTCACTCAAGACGGTAATGACCAACTCGGTCGCGAGCGAACCATAGTCGTAGGAGACTTCGATCGGATATCTCACCTCCCGCCTGCCGCGCTGGACCGCTACCGTTGCTTCGAAGCTCGCCACGTCATAAGGGTGGATAAATGCATCTTTCAATGTCCAGAAGTCGAGCCCGCTTATCGGGTTCTTTTGTATCTTTCCTTCTCCAGACCCGCCTGCGAGGGCGCTCATCTCAAAACCCTCTTGAACGGCAATGTTGTAGAGCAGTTCACGGGCCGTCCGTTCGCCGTTGTTGCAGCAAAGGAGATAGACGAAAATGGGCTCCGATAGCGCCTGTCCACGCTGCCACGTCGGTTTTATCGTCAGGGATTCGGACGGAACATTTGCTTTACCATCCTTTCGGATAGGGAGGAAGCCGACGGCGAGTTTCGGAGCACGTGCAAGATCGTCCGCGATTCGCTTTTGATCCCCACGCAGGAGCCGAAGCTGGATGTAGGCGAAGGGGATGCCAACAACCGCTGCAACAGTTGCGACGATGGCTGCGACCCATGAGCCGCGCTCTACCAATTGCCACCAGTCCATTGGTGGTGAAATACGTCGTGACCCCTCCTGCGGTTGACACTTCAGGCTGCGGATTGCGTTGATCCAAGCGCCTCCTGCCGGACCTCGGCCGGCGTCCGATATTTAAGCGACTGGTGCGGGCGCTCGGTGTTGTAGTCGAGGATCCAGTCCGTCACCGCCGCCTGCGCCTCCGCGAACGATGCATAGTCCTGGGGCCACACCTCCTCTTGTTTGAGTGACAGAAAGATCCGCTCGACGAGCGCGTTGCCATCCGGATGCCGGTAGCGGGTGCG
>Ga0102924_1003470_pt1 | contig 16502 bp, 19 predicted proteins | sample PaiPotPPM11metaG_FD_80116 | JGI IMG/M metagenome (GOLD analysis project Ga0102924, IMG submission 80116) | Iron sulfur acid spring bacterial and archeal communities from Banff, Canada, to study Microbial Dark Matter (Phase II) - Paint Pots PPM... ... | reverse complement strand
CTTTACAACTCCGTTGGCCTCAACAGCGCCTGGATTACTTCGAGGAGCGCGTGATAGGCCGTCGCGTGCGCTTCCTGGATACGCGGAATATGATCGCCGGGAGCGGTGATACAAAAGTCTACTGCCGCAGAACGCGCCATTTTGCCACCGTCGTAGCCGGCCAGCCCTATGGTCAATAAGCCCTGCTTCTTTGCCTGTTCAAGCGCTACCTGGATGTTGGTTGAATTGCCACTGGTTGAGATGCCCACAGCGATATCGCCGGGCTGTCCGAAGGCAATCATCTGGCGAGCATAGATATTATCGAAGCCAACGTCGTTGCCGACCGCCGTGACTACCGCGATATCGTTTGTGAGGGCAATTGCCGGAAGTGGCAACCAGCCGGGGAAAGGCGGCGTGAGCAAATCAGCCACAAGGTCCTGGGCGTCGGTGGTACTCCCGCCGTTGCCAAAGGCTAGCAGCGTCGCGCCATGCGCGAAGGCACGCGCCATGGCCCGGCCCGCAATGACGATTTGTTCACCGGCATATGCGAGGGTGGCGCGGCGCAGCGCAATCACCTCGCGGCACTTTTCGAGCGTCGAGTGACGTACCTGTGCCAGCACATCCTCTACGCTGGATTTGCCTCCTTCAAACAGATAGGGATAAAAGAGCCGGTCGTATTCAGACCCTTCGGGATCATGCATCATTCGCCTCATTTGCCTCGCCAGCACCATTATTTGCCAGGGCGGGGGCAAGCCCCACGATGTACAGGTTGTCCTCGATATTTACCAGAGCGGGGGCAAGCCCCGCCCCTACCCTGGACGGGTTTTCTTCCACGATAGCGATTGCTACTCCGCCATGCACGAGTATTACGTCGCCGGCAGCGACATCGTCTATCAAGGTTATATCAACTTCTTCGGTTGCATCTTCGATGGTGACGAATGCTACTCCGGTGTCTTGATCGATGCGCAGCACTGTGGCGGGTAATGCTTCGTCGGAACATGTTATGCAGTGTCCCTCTGCGTCAAGTTCGCACTTCATGTTAGCAGCCCTTCGTGTTCAAAGAATATATGCACCAGTTCCCATAAAATATGGTAAAGCGTTTCGTGCGTTTCCTGGATAACCAGGGGATCGGTGGTGTGGACGATGAAACAGAAATCGAGGGCGAACGTTCTAAATAGCCCACCATCACCACCGGCCAGACCCAGCGTCAGTAAACCTTTTTGCTTTGCGGCCTCCAATGCTGCTATGATGTTGGCGCTGTACCCGTCCAGTGAAAAGCCCAGGGCGATATCCTGCGGGCGGGCGATGGCCCTGACCTGGCGCACAAAGGGGGTATCGGCCTCGCCTTCGTTCTGGCTGCTGAGTGTGGCGCTGTCGTTGGTTAGCGCCAGGGCCGGTAACGCGCGCTTGCCGACGATTACGGGATGCACGAACTCGACGGCAACGTGTTGCGCGTCGGTTGCCAGAGCGCCATTGCCGAAAGCCAGCAAGCGTCCTCCCTGGTGGAAGCGGCGCGCCATGGCCCAGCACGCCTGGGCAATCTGTTCCGCCTCCACTGAGAAGAATGTCTCAGGGATGGTCATGCTTTGCTCGAAGCGGGCGGCGACGAGCGCTTTCAGTTCCGGCAAATCCATCTCAGCCGTCATCGATCATCTCCTGGAGAGCCAGGGCGGGGGCAAGCTAGGGGGGTAAACCCGCGCCCCTACCCTACGACTTCGCCCCCTGCTACGTTGCAGGGTAGAGGCGGGGCTTGCCCCCGCCCTGGCTCATCCACCGAATGCACAGGTCATTCAATCTGGCTCGAGTGCAGCATTTCGATTTCGTCAGCATAGGGCTGTCCCAATATTTGCAGGGCTTGCATGGTTTCTCGCGCCTCGTTCTCGTCGATTTTGCTCATGGCAAAGCCAACGTGGATCAAGACCCAGTCGCCCGGCCCAATGCCCTCTGGACGCACCAGAGCGACGCTCACATTGCGTCTCACGCCGGAGACATCCACTTTCGCAATGGAATTTTCATCATCAACGATGTCTACGATCTGACCAGGTATTCCAAGACACATATGAACCTCCTTTTAATCAGGGTTCGCTAACGGACACGATAAGACGGACGCGATCAATCGCGTCCCTACATTGTTTGTATCATAGCAGCTGCCACTGCCAGTTGGCCGAGGCTGAGGCCCCCGTCATTGGGTGGCACACGTCGATTGATATAAACTTGAAAACCTTTTTCCTCCAATCGCGCTATCAATGTTTCGAGCAAGAGACGGTTCTGAAATACACCGCCGCTCAGCGCGACGCTGTTTAATTGCGTCCGTTCGCGCGCTTCGCAGGCAGCTTCCGTCAGCAATTCGGCGATGGTACTATGAAAACGGCTGGCGATATACGAAGGAGGCAAACCCTGCTGTATGTCGCTTACGATGGCGCGTATCATGGGAGATACGTCGAGCGTGGCGGGCGTTTGCCTCCTAATTACAAATGGGTATGCTTCCTTGATATGACTGGATGGAGCATGGCGGCCTGGCGGGGCATGGCGACCGCCAGGGTCGCCACTACTATATACGTTTTCGATAAGCGCTTCATTCGTAGTATGGTAGTGGCGACCCTGGCGGTCGCCATGTTCCAGGCGATCACCATCTTCGGACCAGGCCAGCATTTCGAGTTCGATGGCGGCCTGGCCTTCGTAGAGGGCTTCGCTGCGCAGGCCGATGAGCGCGGCGATGGCGTCAAATAATCGTCCCAGGCTGGATGTTGGCGGGCAATTTATGCCGCGCGCGATCATCTGCGAGAGAGTGCGCCATGTGGAGCGGTCTAATTGGCGCACAAATGGGATGTCCAAATCCAGGAAAGCGTCGCCGTAGGTTGCAGCAAGGTAGGCAGCGGCCATGCGCCAGGGCTGGCGCACTGCTCGTTCGCCCCCTGGCAGGGGTACATAGGTGAGATGCGCGAGGCGTTCAAAACCGGTAAGGTCAGCCGCCAGAATTTCGCAGCCCCAGACCGCGCCGTCGGTGCCGAAGCCGGTACCGTCGGCAGCGATGCCGATGACCGGGCCGCTCAACCCATGCTCGGCCAGCACGCTGGCAATGTGAGCATGGTGATGCTGGACACCGATTTTCTGCGGAATGTCTGAGTCGAGAGCGTATTTTGTCGCCAGGTATTCGGGATGCAGGTCATAGGCGATGGCCTGCGGGTAGATATCGAAAAGGCGTGAAAAGTGTTCGATGCCCTCGCGGTATGAGGTCAGGGTTTCCAGATTTTCCAAATCGCCGATGTGTGAAGCGACGAAGGCCTGGCGACCCTTGCCCAGGCAAAAGGTGTTCTTGAGATGACCGCCGCAGGCAAGCAACTGGGTCGGGAGATCAGCAGAGAGCGCAATCGGCTCTGGAGCGTACCCACGCGAACGGCGGAAAAATTGCTCGCCGCCAGCCGCAATGCGTATAACAGAATCATCGCAGCGCATATGGATGTCTCGATTATGTGTGAGCATGGCTCCGGCGATAGCTGCCAGTCGCTGCCGCGCGTCTTCGTCGTGATAGGCGATTGGTTCATCGCTCAAGTTGCCGCTCGTCATGACCAGCGCTGCCGGTCGTCCCGCTTCAATGATAGCAGCGAAATCGTGCAATAACAGATGGTGTAGCGGCGTGTAGGGCAGCATCACTCCCAGTGTATTAGAGGATGGCGCTACGCCCGGCGCGACCGGACTATGCGCGCGCTGTTCCAGCAGCACGATGGGCCTGCGGCGCGATTGCAGCAAGGCTGCCTCGGTATCGCTCACCTCGCACAGCATTCGGGCGGTCTCTATATCGGGTACCATCAGAGCGAAAGGTTTGGCCTCGCGATGTTTTCTGGCGCGCAATTGCTGCACTGCTTCTGTATTGAGGGCATCACAGGCCAGGTGATAGCCACCTAATCCTTTGATGGCGAGGATTGCGCCATGCGCCAGTTGTTGCGCGGCTGCGGTGATATGATCGTACCCATTCTGTAGGGGCGGGGGTGGAGTGGACGTGGGGTGGGGACGCTTGCGTCGCCCATCGTCACCACCATTCACCCATTCATCATTCCCATCCGCCCAATTAACCAGGAGAACCTGCGGGCCGCAGGTTGGGCAGGCGTTGGGTTGCGCGTGAAAGCGCCGGTTGAGCGGGTCATCGTATTCTGACCGGCAGACCGGACACATGGGGAAGACCCGCATGGTGGTCTTTTCGCGATCATAGGGGACATCTTGCACGATGGTGAAGCGGGGGCCGCAGTTGGTGCAGTTGATAAAGGGGTAACGATAGCGCCAGTCGGCAGGATCGAATAATTCGCGCAGGCAGTCGTCGCAGGTTGCGCTATCGGGCGAGATGAGCGTCTGCCGCTCGGACCCCTTCTGGCTGTGAGTGATACTGAAGCCGTTTTCATGACAAAGCGGCAGCAGTTCGGTGGCGATAGAATCGATGCGCGCCAGTGGTGGAGCCTGCTCGCGCAGAGCCTGCTGAAAGCCGTCGAGGGATTCTACGCTGCCCTCGACTTCGATGGTGACGCCCTGGCTATCGTTGAGTACGAAACCAGCCAGGCGCCAGCGCAGCGCCTGTCCATAGACGAATGGCCGAAAGCCCACGCCCTGCACAATCCCCTGCACAAGAATGCGTCGCCGTTGAATTGTCGAACTCATTACGGATGACATATCCGCTTCCTTTTTAGTTCCTATGCGCCACGCGCGAAAGTAATAATCCAATCACACCATGCTTCAAGTCCTTCTCCCGTCCGGCAGCTTACTTCAAAGATGCGCAGATTGGGATTGATCGCCAGCGCATGTCGTCTGACTTTTTGCAGGTCATAGTCAACATAAGGGAGCAAGTCGAGCTTGTTCACCACCATTACCTGCGAAATGGCGAACATTTGCGGGTACTTGGCGGGTTTGTCATCGCCTTCAGTGGTACTGACGACGACAACGCGCATATCCTCCCCCAGGTCCCAGGCGGCGGGGCAGACCAGGTTGCCGATGTTCTCGATCACGAGCAGGTCCATGTCTGCCAGGTCAATATGCGCGAGCGCGTCACGGATCATGTGCGCTTCAAGGTGACAGGCTCCCCGTGTATTGATCTGGACGGTCTCCGCGCCCGCCGCCTCGATGCGTTCGGCGTCGGCGCTGGTTTCGACATCACCCTCGATCACTCCTATGCCAAGTTGCCCGCGCAGCCGTTCAATGGTGCGCTCCAGCAGGGTTGTTTTGCCAGCGCCCGGCGAACTCATCACGTTGAGCGCGCGAATGCCCTGCGCACTCAACGACTGGCGAATTTCCTGAGCGACATGCTCGTTGACGGCCAGGATATTTTGAGCGATGGTCACTTTAGGCATGATTGTCGTTCCTCTCGATTTCCATTTCCACAATCTGGAGTTCGGTACCGGAGACGACTTCGCTGGACCACTCCTGGCAGGTGGGACATTGCGCGATATAGTTGACGACGGTGAACTCCCTGTCGCAGTGATGGCAGCGCGCCCGGTGCGGCACGCTATCGATCAGCAAATGCGCACCCGTTAGAATCGGCACCATGCTGGTCAGCATTTCGAAGCTGAACGTGAGCGAATCGCCTACAATGCCACTGGCCTCGCCAACTTTGAGACGAACGCCCTTGACACGCACCGCGTTGCATTCGACCGCTTTGGCCTCAACAGCATCAACGATACTCTGGGCAATAGCGAGTTCATGCATGGTATTGTTGGTCTCCTGCTCTAGCCACCCGCGTTACATCGACCGAATGCGACGGTAACGCATGATATCAGGAAGCTGTGTCAGCACGACAACTACTCCAAGGAGTACGATCACGCCAAGAACGATTAGCAAGATGATCCAGCCCATCGTCTTTCCTTTCTCTGCACAAGGAGGTGCAGGCCGTCGCAAGGAGGCTGAAATTGCACGCCGTTACATCGCTCGTATCCTGAGATACCGCTGGATATCTGGAAGCTGCTGCAGGATCATGTAGCCTGCTACAAGGGCAAGAACCAGGGCTAGCAACTTGAACATAGTATCCATTCCTTTCTTCTACTTGAGAAAAATCGCCTAACATCAGTGTATTTTTATCCTTGACTACGTACCGGAACCGCCTGCTCGACGAGCGAGTCGATCATCTTCACCGCTTCAGCGACGGCTACCTGCACGGGTTCGCTCAATCCCATCTGCATCTCGGTATAGTCACTCTCGCCCATCGGGGAAGGTTCACAGCCAACAAGCAACGTATGGATGGGTTTTGCGCCTAAAGTCCTGGCGTAGGCAAGCACCTTCACAGGGTCCATACTGTGATTATCCAGCGCTACTCTGCCAGCTTCTACTCCTTTCTCGGGACTCATGTCCGACAAATCCGGCTCGATCAGATACAAGGTTCCTGGCGAGCCGCCTCGTGGGATGGCATCAACCAGTACCAGCATATCATAATCATCGAGCAAGGCGTATGCCAGGTCAATACCCCGAATGCCGAAATCGGCAACCTGAACACCTTGCGGGTACTGATGATTCCCGCGGCTCATCAGGTGTTGGGCAACCTCAACCCCGAAGCCATCATCACCCAGAAAAATATTACCTATACACGCAATCAGCATGCGCATGGGCTGGCGTCTCGCTGATGATAGTTTATTGACAATTTCTTCCATGACTAAGCCTCTTCGTCTCCCAGGGGTTCTACCTCCTCCGGGAAGAAAAAGAAATGATGACCGGGGAAGATGCGGTCGTCATTCTGCATCTGCTCCAGAGCGGGGTCGTCATCCGCCGTCACCACCAGGTATAGGCGATTATCGAAATCCTGCTGGATGACCTCGACCTTCGCCGTCTTCCCATCGAGAATCAAGTCGAAGACATCAGCGCGTCCCTTCCTGGGGTGCAGGCGCACGCGGTCGCCCGCTCTTACCTGCTTGCCGGCAATGGTGATCGATTCTGGCGGGGGGTAATCCTCGCCTGGAAAATTCCAACCTCCACGAGGCATCATGCTTTTTCTCCTTCACTGATGGGGCGCAGATCGCGGATTGCGCCGTGCAGCTTCATGAATTGCTCGGGCGTCAGTGCCTCCGTCCGCTCCAATATCTCGCGCGTGCGCTCGTCCTGGCGCATTTGCTCTTTCTCTTCATCGGTCAGCGTCATAATACGCAGGCTCAGAATTTCATCAATCTCGGTGCCATCGAAGAGGTTCCCCGGACTTTCTGGCGCAATCTGCGGATAATCATACAGGATGATGGGCGACGATAGCATGGCATTCCGTTCTCCCACCTGACCGACCAGCACCGGCCAGGTGCGGAGATTCTGACATTGCTTGACAACGGGTTGCAATGCGTCAGGAGGCTCTAATAGCGAGATGAAGGAGCCGTGATGTACCTGTAGGATGGTGTGAGTGGAGACAAACGATTGGAACAATACAGCGTCGCGCCGGCTCGTTACTCCGCCGGTTTCTGGCGTCCTGTTTTCGATGTGAACACTAAGCTGGTAAATGTTGTCGCCAACTGGCTTTGCCGCAAGGATGACAGCTCCTACGATTGGCTGCTGCTCGCGTACAACTTGTCCTGTGGTTGTGGAGGCTCGCCGTAGCTCGTCCTTTTCCTCGACCAGGCGCTCACCGGGAAAATTGATTTCCACCATGCGCGGCCCGGCAATCAGTTCGCGCAAGGAAAGATTGAGCGCGCTCACCTCGCGTTCCACGCCCTCTTGCAAAGGTTCGTCAGCAAGACGGCTTGCCAGGCCCCACTCACCGGCCTGTGGCTCTTCAGGGGCGTTCTTTACGGGTGCGGACGGCGCAACTGAACGGAGCAGCAGGTGCAAGAAGCGAACAGTGATGTCGAGCGTGATGTCGTCTGGCTGTCCATTGTCTCCCTCTACCAGGCATTCCGTATGCATTGTCCAGGGCTCAATACCGCCGTTCGCCTCACTATACTCGCGTGGGTAGACCACGCCGAACGTCCAGCGCGTGCGGTTTTTGATGGCTGACTGGCGGTACGGATAGAGCAGATAGCCTTCGTAGAGGACGGCGTTGGCGATTTCCCGAATTTGCTCTATCCTCATGGCTGGACCTCCTCGCTACTTGCTCGCAGCAGGCGCACAAAAGCTGCCTCCCAGGTAGGAAGCCCATGCGCAATTTTATACTGGTAGAGCTGGTCGAAGACATCCTTCGGCAGGCGAATCCACGCGCTGTTGGGAAAGGAAGATGCTATGGCTTCTTTCCAGAGCGCAACCGGCAGGCGGTACGTGGCTTCCTTTGACCAGGAAATCTGCGCGATCTGTACATTGCCAGTCGCGCCTGCATAGAAGATGGTGCCACTGAACAGGAAGGTGAGAGGGATTTCACCGTCCTCCAGGGCATTGAAGTATTTTGTACTCACCACTTCAAAATCGTAAGAACAGGGGACAGGTAGATCGACGACGGTGCTGCCTGAGAAGCGCGGGACTACGGTAGTCACATGCGTCCACAGGAACGCGCGCAGGGTTTCGCCCCAGCGTTCGGGCGTGCCAAAGAGATCCAGTAGCCGGGACTTTTCTCCGGCAGTATAGCGCCGTTTTGTGACGGAGAGCATGATCTGGCACTTGAGGTTGACGTTATGGATCTGCTCCTCCTCGCTCTCGTTGGCGATGCGCATTTTGAAGATGAGCGTCGGGAGTACGCTGTAGGCTGCAACCTCGGCGCTGATGATCTCAAAGTTCACGTCTAGCATCAGCCTATCCTCCAGGCGGGGGGAGTATTTGTGGGCGAGGTGCTGGTCGAGGAACCATCGACTGTGATGGCCCTGGCGCGCAGGCGCGCAAAGAACTCCTCAATCGCCTTCCAGACCTCTTCCCCGCCGCTCAGACCTTTCCATTTGAGCCGTATCAAACCGACAAGCTCGTAACAGACATCGATCGGGGCAATGTAGTGTTCTCGATAATGCTCACCATCTCTGTTCTTCACCCGGTTGATAAGCAACGCCTCAACATCGGGTTCCAGATCATTCAAGATAGGGTTGCTGCTGACAAGTGCATCCCAGCCTTGCAGGGTGAGCGTGGATTCCATCGCTCCCGCGGGGCTGGGATAGTAGGCCATAACACGTTGAGCGGCTGTGTTATGAAAGATATAGACCATGTTCACCGGAATCATGAGGTCATCCCACTGTTCATCCGTCATCTGGAAATCCGGGAGTTTCAGAAAGCGCGAGGGTACAAGCCGGTACTTTCCCTGTCCGGCTCCGGGATCGCTAAAGAGTATTGAGCAAGGAGTACAGACGCAGATCAACGTTCGCCTGGCGAGTTCCAGCAGGTGACGGTGATTTGCCGGAATTTCTGCACTGCACAACTCGCACTGCTCGACAGGCGGGCGCATTTCTCGCCTGCGCGCAAACTGGCGCAGTACGTCGATGGGCGCAGCGGAACGATCATCAGCATTATTGGTCAGGTCGTATGACGACATGGTTGCTCACCTCTCATCTCGCGTGTGCGGACAGGATCACCCCCGGCTGCTCATCTTTTGCCAGCGCTGACAGGGCCACCTTCACCTTGCCATGCTCCACCAGCAGTGGGATTGCTTCGAGGTACAGGCCAGCAGCATCCAGGCATCGTCCCGCCAGGCAAACATCATAGTGCCGACCGCAAGAGGAACAAGTCAGGATTGTTCCGTCTAACCTGCCGCCGTCAAGTGGCGCATTACAATTGCCACAGCGGTTGTGGTAAGCATAGTAGGTCCCTGCAATCGAGCAGAAAAGCACCGGTTTCGCCTGAACGGTAATCACCTTGAGCGTACCTTCAGGGAGAGATTGCAGTCCCTCCACCATGCTCCATCCACCCTGCTGCTCAGTCGAGCGCGCGCTATCCCTGTGTCGTCGTGGGGGAACAAAGGTAACCGGAACGCCAGGACGCGGCGGAGGAGCGGTAACACCTTCCACCTGGAGTCCCTCCAGATCGGGAGCCGCCTTATAAATGGTCTCCTCAATCGCCAATTTGAGTGTCATGGTTGAGCCGGGACATCCGTGGCAACTGCCTTCGAGACGCAGGTGAGCTATGCTGTCTTCAACCTTGACGAACTCTACATTACCACCATGCGACTTGAGATATGGCCGTACCTCATCCAACGCCAGCATGACGCGCGTCTCGATATCTACTGGATGCAATCCGTGAAGCAGAAATAAGGAACTCAACAGTTCATCGCTGGCGAAGGTATCGATCAATGCGAGTCCCGATGCTTCCGACTCCGCAGTAATTTCAAGCAGCCGCGCCAGCCCTTCACCATACATATCCAGAAGCGTCTGGACAAGCTCCTCAGCCGTGGCGCGTACGCGCGGGTCAGAAAACTCGGAGACCTCCTGGACCAGCGCCTCGAGACGCGCCGCCGGGTGCTGGTGTCCCTGCACTTCTTGTGGCATTACATATTCTCCTCTTTAGCTTCCCAGATGCTGCGCCGGGCCGGAAACAAATCTGGCCCGGCATTTGGAAACCGTTGCGATCGCTCTGGAAACGGAACTACGAGTTTATGCCAAATGTAGGCGAGAGGACCTTCTGAAGCTCCTTCCCTTCACCCAGGTACATATGAACGCCACATGGCAGACAGGGGTCAAAGCTGCGAACCGCTCGCATGATATCGATGCCCTTGAAGGTGTCCGGGCCGTTCTCTTCGAAGATGGGCGTGTTCTGCACGGCATCCTCGTAGGGTCCGGGCGTGCCATAGATGTCTCGCACACTGCCATTCCAGGGCGTGGGAGGATAGGGATGGTAGTTGGCGATCTTGCCGTTTTCGATGACCATGTGATGGGAAAGCACGCCGCGTACCGCCTCGTGGAACCCGCAGCCGATGGCTTCCTTTGGCACCGTGAAGTCGCTCCAGGTTTTGGTATGGCCAGCGCGTACCTCGTTAAGCGCCTTCTCCACGCAGTGCAGCGCCACGGCAGCAGAATAGGCCTGGAAGTACGTGCGCGCGCGGTTGCGCTCGATGGCGTTGCTCCATTGCGGAATCTTCCACTCGTACTCCACGGCTGGCTTCAAGGCGCTCTTGGGCAAGCGAATAATGACGCTGTGACCGGTGGCCTCGACCAGGCCTCCCAGGTTCACCATGCCGGCCAGGGCCGTTGACCACAGACGAGCGAGGGGGCCGCCGCCAGTATCCAGAGCCAGGTACTTCCCGGTACGCTTGTCGTACCAGCGCGGCGACATCGTCCAGCTATATTTGTCATTGAAGTCGCGTTTCTGTGGCCTGGGGATGGTGGTCTGATTCCAGGGGTGGCGTTTGTCGACCGGGTTGCCGAGGGGGTCGCGATCGACGAAGGTGCGCTGGTTATCCCAATCCTCGTAGTAGGAACTTCCCAGCAAGATGCGAATGCCCAGGTTGATATCAACCAGGCTGGTCGTCACCAGCTCGCCATCTACCACAACGCCGGGGGTGACGAACATGGCACGCCCCCACTTTTCCATGGTGCGATAATCGAAGTCGCACACGTCGGGGTCTTGCCACGAACCCCAGCAGCCGAGCAGGGTCTGCCGGTAGCCAACCTGCTCGTAGCCGGGCAGGGCCTGGTACCAGAAGTCGAACAGGTCGTCGTGCATAGGAACGACCTTCTTCATAAATTCGACATACTTCATCAGGCGTACCAGGTAGTCCGTGAAGACCTGGACGGTGGCGACGGTTCCGACGCCGCCAGGATAGAGGGTCGAGGGATGGACGTGGCGTCCCTCCATCAGGCAGAATGCCTCGCGAGTATAGCGGCTCACGTGCAGCGCCTCGCGGTAGAACTCGCCGGTGAAGGGGTTGAGCGAGCGCATAATGTCGCCGATGGTGCGATAGCCATGATCCGCGGCGTGCGGAGCTTCCGTATTATTCGCTTTCTCAAGCACGGACGGATTGGTCTCTTTCACCATCTGCTCGCAGAAGTCCACGCCGACCAGGTTCTCCTGGAAGATATTGTGGTCGAACATGTACTCCGCCGCCTCACCCAGGTTGATAATCCACTCACCCAGTGCCGGGGGCTTGACCCCGTAGGCCATGTTCTGGGTATAGACGGAGCAAGTAGCGTGGTTATCACCGCAAATGCCGCAGATGCGGCTCGTAATGAAATGGGCATCGCGGGGGTCTTTGCCCTGCATGAAAAGGCTGTAGCCCCGGAAGATGTGAGAGCTGCTGTAGGCCTCCACCACCCGGCGCTGCTTAAAGTCGATCTTGGTGTAGATGCCCAGGCTGCCAACGATGCGTGTCATGGGGTCCCACGACATCTCTACAAGCTGCGGTGGCTGAGTGGGGGTCTCTTCTCGTCTCGTTTGTGTCGTCATGAAACTATCTCCTTTATCGAGGACGCGATACATCGAGTCCCTACTTGGTACCTATGGGCGCCGCGTCGCCAGGTCATCTTCTCCACGTTGGCCGGTAGCCAGTCGTCAGTTCTCGACCTTTGTGCCGCCAGGACGGTTCTTTGTTGACCGTCTCGTTCGTTATCTTGCGCAGCCTGCGCAGGGGCCCGCCCCAGAGTTGAACCACGTTCGTCGAGAGCTTCGCGCCGGGTGGTTCATCCATAAATGGCATGAATTTGTCCGGGAAGCCCGGCATGGTGCAGCCGATGCAGATGCCACCCACGTTCGGGCAGCCGCCAATGCCATTCATCCAGCCGCGCTTGGGCACATTACAATTCACCACCGGACCCCAGCAGCCCAGCTTCACAAGGCACTTCGGCGAGCCGTACTCGGTAGCGAACTCGCCCTGTTCGTAATAACTGCCACGGTCGCAACCTTCATGGACGGTACTGCCGAAGAGCCAGGTCGGTCGCCCCTCGTCGTCCAGCGGTATCATGGGGGCCATGCCTGCTGCCTGGTAAAGTAGATAGAGAATGGTCTCCATGAAGTTGTCCGGCTGAACGGGGCAACCGGGGACGTTGATGATGGGGATGCCGGCTGCGGACCTCCAATTCCAGCCCAGGTAGTCAGCGACACCCATTGCGCCCGTGGGATTCCCCTGCATAGCATGGATGCCACCATAGGTGGCGCAGGTTCCTACTGCTACCACAGCCAGAGCCTTGGGCGCCAGGCGATCAAGCCAATCGCTCACAGGAATGGGCTGGTTGGTCGCAGGATCGACGCCGAGGCCCGTCCAGTACCCTTCGGACTTGATCTTTTCGTTGGGGACTGAGCCTTCAAATACGAGAACAAAGGGGTCGAGTTCGCCACGCTCCGCTTTATACCACCACTCCATGAAGTCTTTGCCCCACTCAAAGGCTATGCACTTGTTGTGGATATGAACCCTGGGAAGCCCCGGGATAGCCCCCAACACGATATCCTCGATGCTAGGCTGAGTGGCAGCGGTGACCGAGATGGTATCTCCCTCACATCCCAATCCCTCCACGATCCAGATAACGTGGACATCCTCCACTGTGGTTGCCATACTGTACCTCCTCGAGCATAACCGCTCGTGGTTTGCCATGAAATCGCACTAAATATGTTGTTGCAACTACTCACGTATTAATTGCAATCAACAGCGATACACTACAATAACGACAATCGAAGGTTGCACTGAGGCAGCGGCTGCCTTGAATAGTGTGTTTGCCGAAACGACTCAGGAATGGATCAGAATGTAGGAAAGATCAGGAAGACACCCTGCACAGGCCCGTGTGAAGGGTCCATCACATTACTGCCTGACGTAGCAGGAACATTGGTCTGCGTTTGGGGGAAATACGCAGATGGTTGGGTTATCCAGCAAAATACGCGAGAATTCATCATTGTATCCTCTAGCGATGTCAGAAAACTACACCACATTCCGATAGTAACACGGCCTTCAATATTTATCAAGTTATTATTTTCAAATAGTTCAGATTATTATGGCTTTTCTAAGCTAATTCTAATCATTTTATTGTTCAGTTAGATTATGGAGGAGTTTATTATTTATGAACAGATGAGTTATTTTCGCATCCGGTCTCTACCCTGGCCTGGAAAGCTGGCTCCCGACAATCAGCCTTCATAAAGCAAGTATATATGATGTAACAGGTTTGAGGCATCCGCTAGATGACCAGGGAATATAGGTCAGGTGGCCTATTTTGGGCGTGTAAAGTGTGGCTATGGCTCTTTCAACATTGTCTCGAGCAGACCGAGTTCGATAGCACGCACAGCCGCCTGGGTGCGATCACCGACACCTAGTTTGGCGAGGATATGCTCGACGTGGATTTTGATCGTACTCACACTCACGGTCAGAGCGCGAGCAATCTGGCGGTTTGTCTGGCCCTGGGCGAGCAGTTGCAGTACCTCGTGTTCTCTTGGAGACAGTTGTACCGGGGGAAGTTCAGATTGAAGAGATGTTGTGCCAGAGAGTCGTTTGAGCGCGCGTACTACGATTTCCGGGTTGAGTACCGACTCCCCGCGCAGAACGCGCCGCACGGTGGTAAGCAGTTCCCGTTGCGTGATGTCCTTGAGTACGTACCCGGAAGCGCCTGATTTGAGGGCCTCAAGCAGGTACTGCGGGGATTCGTGCATGGTGATAAGAATGATGCTGGTTAAGGGGAACTCCTGCTTGATATTGCGGCATGTAGCCAGCCCGTCCATATCTGGCATACGCACGTCGATCAGTGCCAGGTCGGGTTGTAAGCGGCGGCAAATAGCCAGGGCCTCGCGACCATTTCTCGCCTCTCCTATCAATTCCATCCAGCTCTGACCAATGAGCATGGTGCGCAGACCGGCTCTCGCCAGTTCATGGTCATCGGCAATCACGAGGCGGGCTACTCCCGATTTTCGCAGGGCAGGCGCATTATTGTTCATATGCTATACTTCTTTCATCGGCTAGAATGGATAGGATCTCTGTGTCTCTTTTTCCTTCATCTAATGCCATCACTGGAACCTCTATGACCAACAGTGTTCCGATAGCGGGTTGGCTGGAGACAAGGAAATGACCGCCGACCAGTTCCACTCGCTCCTGCATAGCGCGAATGCCGACATGCTCACCGGGGCGGGATTCACGGAGCAAAATATCCGTCGCGAAGCCACAACCCCAGTCCTGCACTTCCAGGCGAATTTTCGCTTCCTTGCGCTCCAGAGAAAGGCGGACGCGCGTCGTTTGCGCGTGTTTACGCACATTGGTAAGAGCTTCCTGCACAACGCTGAAGAGCGTGGTTTCGATGGCCGGTGGCAGGCGTTCTGACCCGAGCGATTCTTCAAAAAGAATGGTCCAGCCATCGGCGCGCTGGGCCTCGACCTGCAAACGCAAGGCCGTTGCGAGTCCGAAGTCATCCAACGCTGTTGGTCGCAAGCCGGCAATGAGCCGCCGCGCCTCCCTGACAGAGCGCTGCGCCAGGTCTAAGGCGCGGTCCAGTTCTACCCTGGCCTGGGGAGAGCGCGGATGATAGTGATTTGCGAAGGCTTGCAGGTGCTGATGGGTACTGACTGCCACCTGTGCCAGCCCGTCGTGCAGCTCATAGGCAACGTGGTGACGCTCCTCCTCGAGCAGTTTCGCCCGCTTGCGCTCGATGATATTCTCAAGCATTACCAGGCTATAAATAACTCTTCCATCCTGATTGCGCAGAAGCGTCGCAGTCAGATCGCACCAGAGCGTTTCATGATTTTTCTTCAGGTAGCGTTTTTCCACCTGGTAGCTGGCGATCTCCCCATTGAGGGCCTGTTCGGCCAGGATGGCATCTTTGCCTACATCACCGGGATGGGTAATGGCAGAGATGCGGCGCCCGATCAGCTCTTGCTCGCTATATCCCAACATCTCGCAAAAGGCGCGATTCACTTGCAGCAAATGGTCAGTCGAGTCTACGACTGCCATACCAATAGGGACCGCTGCAAAAATATTGCGTAAGCGCTCCTCGCTCTCTTTGAGCGCCTTCTCTGCCTGGATGCGCGCGGTAATATCGTTCAAAATGATCAGCCGACCGGTGAGGGCCAGGTGTCCGCTGCGGCTATAGAGAGGCGATACGCGCAAGCCGAAGGAGCGCGGCGTATCGCCGACGCTCTTTTCTTCGCTTATGATAACTTCTTCGTTGATCCCTTCCAATGTACGGCAGCGCTCCACCAGTCCGGGCCACCAGGAGAAGACTTGTGCAAACGGGCGTCCAACCGTCTTTGAAGTTTTCGAGTTGACGAGTTGACGAGCCGCCGTATTGAGGTCCACGACGCGATCGCGCGCATCGAGTACGATGGCAGCTTCTTTCATGCTATCGATAACCATTTCGCGCGCCAGCGGCACAATATCTAACAAGCGGGAGAGGATGAGACTCAAACGCGGAAACGGGTTGAAACAGGCAGTAACCGCGAGCATGGAGGATATGACCGCCGAGGTAAGCGCTAAAAATGTATAGGTAGTAAATTGCCAGATCATCGACCACTCCCTTTTACACCCTACATTCACTGTTAAGCAAATTTTGACCCAGATATAATTATATCTTATATAAGAAGCCTTTCCCAACCCGCCCGCAAACATAGGGCAAATTGTCGTACGTTTGCGGGGCCGGAATTGTGGGCGACCTGATTTAAAGAGTGAAAGGAAAGGGGGAAAAGAGGGAAGTATTGCGCTGGCCTGTGAAAACTTATAGAATGATGATCAACGATCTTCATCATTTGAGAATTCGCAGTGCCAG